>ORMF010024960.1_pt1 | contig 10720 bp, 10 predicted proteins | sample 1779871 | NCBI WGS metagenome assembly ORMF01 (sample SAMEA104232316, study PRJEB22302) | groundwater metagenome | biome: forest; feature: aquifer; material: groundwater | place: USA | collected 2011-08-07 | depth 5.4 m
GCAACGGTCGAGGGTTCGAATCCTTTACCCGGCACCAAGAACCAATCCTAAGCAATCCGATAAAGGCCGTAAGTCCAAGCAAATACAGTGCTTACGGCCTTTTTGTTGTCTGTAGTAGTCCGGGACAGTCTTTTGACATCCGGGGGTATGTTGGGGTATAATGCGGGGTATCGACCCTCTATGTTGGGGTATCGCGTACCGGAGGCCCCCGAAAATGCCACTGACAGACACCGGAATCCGCAAGCTCAAACCCAGCGCAACGCCTGCCCGTTTTTTCGACGGCGGCGGGCTGTATCTGCAACTCTCGCCGGCTGGGACGAAGCTGTGGCGCTTGAAGTACCGATTCGACGGAAAGGAAAAGCTGCTCGCACTCGGCATCTATCCGGACGTATCACTCGCGACCGCGCGGCAGAAGCGCGACGAAGCGCGGACGCTGCTTGCCAGCGGCACCGACCCCAGCGAACAGCGCAAGGCCACAAAGGCGCATCGCGCCGGGTTGGCGGGAAATACTTTCGAGGTGATTGGGCGCGAGTGGTACGCCAGGATAGCGCCGTCGCTCGCGGACACCACGAAGGAAAAGATAATCCGGCGCCTTGAGGTGGACGCGTTCCCCCTGATCGGAAACCGACCGATCGCCGGCCTTGCTGCGGCTGATCTGATCCGCGTCATTGAGCGAATCGAACTGCGCGGATCAGTCGACATCGCACGGCGGGTGCATAACTACATCGGACGCATTTTCCGCTATGCCGTCGGGCGCGGCCTCGCGAGCCGCGATCCGTCGCGAGACATCGAACTGAGAGACATCCTCCCGCCGGCAGACGTACAGCACCATGCGTCCGTGACGGACCCCAAAGAGGTGGGCGGGCTGTTGCGGGCCATCGAAGGCTTTACCGGGGCATTCACTACCCGATGCGCGCTGCGCCTTGCTGCGCTGGTATTCGTGCGCCCTGGCGAGCTTCGGCATGCTGAGTGGACAGAGTTTGATTTTGACGCGGCAGAGTGGCGCATTCCGGCGACGAAGATGAAGATGAAGGAACAGCACATCGTGCCGCTGTCAGCCCAGGCGGTCGCCGTTCTACGAGAGATCCAATCCGCAACAGGGCGGGGGCGCTACGTCTTTCCGAGCGAGCGCGGCGGCGGCAGACCGATGAGCGAGAACACCGTCAACGCGGCGTTGCGCCGATTGGGGTACGTCAAGAATGAAATGACTGGGCACGGCTTCCGGTCTATGGCATCAACCCTGTTGCACGAACTTGGCTTGCCTCACGCGGTAATCGAGCGGCAGCTCGCGCACGGCGAGCGCAACAAGGTATCAGCCGCGTACAACTTCGCCGAACACCTGCCAGAGCGGCGGGCGGTGGTGCAGCGAGGGGGGGGCTACCTGGACAAGTTGAAGGCGGGGGCCGAGATAATCCCGCTGCAGAGCAACGCCGCATAGGTTTCACCGTCTCCGGTGCGGTACATCGGGAAGCGACTACGGAGTAGGCACATGACCCCATCTAGTGACGTCCCCATCGAGTTCCAGATCTGGAACGCCGACCAGTGTGCGGAGTACTTCGGCGTCACGAAGGACAACTTCCTGCGCGAGATCCGGCACCTGAAAGACTTCCCGCCACCGCTTTCGTACACTGCCAAAAGGCAGCCGAGGTGGAGCGCGATGGCGGTTATCGAGAGGGCGTTGAAATGAAGACGCCTCCTCGCGGAGCGGCGGTATCGGTAGGTAAGAATAGACGCCCGCGTGTGGCACCTCGGCATAGGGTTCGACCGTCTCCGACGCGGCCCATCGGAAACCGAGCCGAGCGCGAAGAACGCCAGGCTCGACCAATGCAAGTCGCGAGGAGGTTACATGGCTACCGCAAATCGTATCAAGACTGATTTTCTGAAACAGATGATTGAGGCGCTTCCGGGTGGCCAATTTACCCAGGCTTGGACGTGCATCGAGGAGATCGATGCAGCCCTGAACAAGGCGGGCCCCGCGGCACTGCTGGCGGCCGCCTACTGCCGCGCGGTACGCGGGGAGAACACGGCCGAGCTAGCCGCGCTAGTCTGACCAAAACGCCAAGCCTAGGCCGATCACCGAAAACCCGGACACCCTTGCCGGGTTGGCTTGGCGCCTATCACCACAGGGGCGCCAGGGGGCGCAGATGACACGGAACAGACCGAAACCCAAACCGGAACCCGAGGACACCAAGCCTTCCGCCTTTGATTCCCTTGCCGATGCGCTGCAAGGCCAGTTTGATGCGCCACTGCAGGACCTGCCGGATGGTCTTCGCGAGCGAGTCGAACGAGCATTCCCTCCCGTGAGCTGGGCGATGTTGAGTGCTGAGCAGCGACGCCACCGGGCTCGAGAGTGGGATCGCGAGCACGATCCCGCCGGCGAAGAGGAGCGGCAGCGCGGCTTTGATTCGGCCGAGAGGGAGGCCGATATCGAACGCAGAATGCGGCAGCTCGAGCTGATGAATCCCCAGACGCCGCGCGAACTCGAATCGAAGAATCAGCAGATGGACGAACTGCGGCGCGAGCTTACCGACGTTGAAGCGCTACCGCCGGAGGGGGATGCGTGCGCGGTATTCCGTGCTCTGAGGCCGCCTCTTATCGCTGATGATGTGAGCATCACGTTCGTTGCGGGCAGCGAGGGCGGGCTCCTGTTGGAGATCACCGCGAGGGGCAACACACGGCGCCTCCCCCCGGCGTTGCTGGACCTCGTGAACCGAACCGATGGCTCCCTAAATGCTCAGGGCGGCGCGCTTCTGGCTCTAGCAAGCGGCAAGCGGTTGCTACACTCTCCGAACAACGCGCAAATAGTGTCCCGCTTGCGGAAAGCCCTTAAGCACCTCGGCATCGCCCGCGGGGCGTTCGAAGCCTACCGCCCGGTTTACGGGTGGGTGCCGCGCTTCAACGTGCACGACAAGCGCAACGCCGCTGACGAACGCGCCGCGCGAGAAGCCGAACGAAAAACCGTTTCGTATGATGGCTTGCGTGAGCGCGGCCGGCAATTTGAAGTGGGCGAGGACTGGCTCAAAAAGCACGACACCGACGAGCAAGAATAACAAGTTGGGCCCTTGTCATGACAACCGCGTAAGGGGGTGGAGTCCGCGCAGGGCTTAGTCCTCCGGGTGGGTGCGTGACTTGTCATGTGTGGTTGTATGGCGACGTGCCATGCAGCCCGAGGCAATCCCAACATGACAATTACAGCTCCCCTCCCCGAGACCGGATTTGTCCGGCTCCCCGCGATCCTGCGGGTCTTCCCGATTAGCCGGTCGACATGGTGGGCCGGCGTCAAGACGGGCAAATATCCGCGAAGCGTAAAGCTCGGCCCCCGCACGACAGCCTGGCGAGTCGGCGACATCCGCGCGCTGCTCGATGCCGCATCGGTATGAGCCTAGCACTCGGCAGTACCCCACCCCCCGGCGGGCGTGAAGCGGTGCCAAAGCCTGCGCTCAACGGCCAGCGCTACGGCGCCCCGGAATCCGACTGGGTGGTGTGGGATCTGGTTCTGGGCCTGGGCTCTGCCTGCTTGCCAGTGGTAAGCAATCCGTCCGCGGTCATCAACTCGAGCAGCAACCTCAAAAGTTTGGGCAAGACGCCGTCGAGGTACACGTCCCGGCGGGAGGTGGTCGGCATCAAGGACTGGACGAGTCACGTCACCACCGATGCGGAGATCGCGAAGTGGTCAAAGGAGCCCGACTACGGCATAGCCCTTATCACTCGCACCGCGCGTGCTCTCGACGTCGATGTCACCGACCCCGAACTTGCGGCGGCAATTCGCGACGCTATCGTGGCGAAGTGTGGTGTTCAGCTGCCGATGCGTACGCGCGCCAACAGCCCGAAGTTCCTGCTGTTGTTCGAGATGCCTGGAGAGTTTTCTAAGCGCATCCTGGTGACAGCACGTGGGGCTATAGAATTCCTCGGGTCGGGGCAGCAGTGTTTGGTCGGGGGCCTGCACCCCTCCGGCGAGCCCTACCGCTGGAGTGGTGGATTACCAAACGCTATCCCAAAGCTGACACCCGAACAGTTCGAGACCTTGTGGGCGATGCTCGAGGCTAAGTTCGCAATCGAGCCGGGTACGACCAGCAAGACAAGCACGAAGGCGGCGACGCTGAGCGCCGCGGTTGAGAACGACCCGGTAGCGCAAGAGTTAATTGCTCTCGGCGCGACTGTAGACCGCGACAGTAAATTACGGATCGAATGCCCCTTCTCCGACGGACACACACCTGGCGGTGATGACTCCTTAGTCTACTTCCCGCGCGCGACAGGCGGATACACCCACGGAAATGCGATTTGCTTGCATGCCTCGTGTGCTGATCGCTCGCGCGAAGACTTCCTCGGCGCCCTCGGGATCGAGCCACCCGCGGAAGATTTTCGAGATGATTTTACGGCGATCGCCGTAGAGAAGAGGAGAGACTTTCGTCTGCTGTCCGCCGACGAGGTCGCGGCCCTGCCGGCGCAGAGGTGGCGCGTCAAGCACGTAGTACCAGAACAGGGGCTCGCTGCTGTCTTCGGCCCGCCCGGGTCTGGGAAATCCTTCCTAGTGCTCGACATGCTGGCGGCGGTGGCGGACGGGCGCGAGTGGCACGGCTCTCGCTGCTATGCCGCACCGGTGGTCTATGTCTGCCTGGAGGGCGAGGCGGGACTGGCGCAGCGGTTGCAGGCGTACCGTAATCGGCACGGCGCCGATGCGTGCAAGAGCATGCACTTCGTTACTGCACCGTTTCGGCTACTCGAACGCGGCGACGTTGACGCGCTCGCCCAGATCATTCTCGACGCTGGCGGGGCGGGTGCGGTGGTCTGTCTCGATACCCTCAACCGCGCAACGCCCGGAGCGGACGAAAACAGCAGCCAGGATATGGGCCGCGTCATCGCTGCCGCCAAGGTGTTGCAAACGAAACTCGGAGGGCTCGTGCTGCTCGTGCATCACGTCGGCAAGAGCGCCGAGCGGGGGATGCGCGGCCACTCCAGCCTACTCGCTGCGCTGGACACTGCGGTGGAGGTTCTGCGGGACGGCGACTTCCGAACCTGGCGGACCGCAAAAGCAAAGGACGGGGCCGATGGCGGCACCGGGCATCCGTTCCGGCTGGAGGTGGTGAACCTCGGCATGGACGAAGACCGCGATCCAATCACCTCCTGCGTTGTTGTTCCCGGCGGCGGGCAACGCAAAGCCAAGCGGCTGACGCCCGCGCAGCGGGCAGCGCTTGACGCGCTCACGGAAGCCTGCCACGAACACGGAACGGTCGACCCCGAGGACGGGGCGCACGCCGATGCTTGGCGCGATGCGTTCTACCGCCGCGATGTGGGGGACTCACCCGACGCGAAGAAAAAGGCTTTCCAGCGGGCCCGACAGACGCTCATGGAGGGTGGCTTTGTCACCGACGCCGGCGGGAACGTCTATCAACTCGCCGACCCTTTCGCACGGTCACCCGCACAAACAGGGCAACCGGGACAAGGGACAAGCCCGGGACATTGTCGGGACATGTCTGCTGCCGAGAGTGGGTCAAGCGGGACAGACAGGGACACACCCCTATAGGGGTGTCCCGTGTCCCGTCCCTCGGTGGAGCTACTGAACCTAACTTGTAAAGGATCGCAACATGAGCACAAAGAAGATTGAAAGAGCACCGGCCATCGTACCGGCGCCCGCGGGCACCCAGTTACTGATGCTCGGGCACGATGGCAGTTTACTGTACGACTTCGTGACGGTTGTCGCGTTCGTGGTCGACCAAGACCACGAGATCATTGAAGTTGTCACCACCACGAGCGACAAGCTAGTCCCCGACGACTACTCCTACCGCGGCGCTCTCGTCATCGGGGGCCGCGTGGTGTCGCCGGACAGGACAGAGTATGCCTCGCTCGAGGCCTTCCGCAGAGATCTACGCGCGCGGAGGGGGCGTGCACAGCAGGCCACCACGGCGGGAGCCACACCCGCAGGGGCCCATTCCACGAGCGCGCAGACCCCCGCGTGATCCGGGCGGGGCCCGTATTGCTCTGCGGCGCCCAGGGGTACCGCGATTCCGTCAACCAGATAAAAGGGAACACCATCATGGCAATTAAGCAACCCCGCCGGCTCACTTCGAAAATGGAAGCGTTCGCTCGGGCCGTCGCGCTGGAGAATCAGTCGCTTGCGGACGCCTACCGCGCCGCATACGACACGGCAAAAATGCAGGCGAACACGATCCAAACAGAGGCATCCAAGCTCGCCGCACACCCTGCGGTTTCCGCTAGAGTTCAGGTACTGAAGGGGAGGGCGGAAGCCGCCATCATAAGAAAGGCGGTGCTTACGGTCGAGCAATCGTTAGACGAGGCCGCGAGCCTGTTGAAGGACGCCCAGGACCTGGGCCAGATCAGCGCAGGCGTGGCCGCGGCCACCCTGCGGGCGAAGCTCTCGGGACTGTTAGTAGAGAAGCCAGCGGAGAAGGGGAGTGCGCTCGACAGCATGGATGTCGAAGACTTGCTTGAGATGCGCAAAGAGGTAGAGGCGCGCATCCAGCGTGCCAAGGAAGCGCTCGACTTGGTAGGCGAGGCGCCGCTAGCCCCAGCCGCGCACCGCAGGGTGATCAACTGATGGGCCCGCTACTGCCAGATTCGCAGTTCGCGCCGGTTGCGACCCCCAAACCAGGCATCCTGTCCGACATCGGGCACGGGCTGAAGATCGGTGCCGACGTCGCCGCGCAGGATGTGCGCGAGCTCGTCGGCCGCGTGCCCATCATCGGGCAGCGCATCGTCTCAGCCCTCGACAAAGTCGACGCCCTGACTCACGCTGGCATATCCAGCGAGACCCTCCTGAATGCCGACGTTGCCGCGCAGACGGACGCGATGTCCGCAGAGCAGCAGGCGGCGGGGCAAAAGCGCTGGGACACCCTTGGCGAGGATTCCGCCTGGCGGGATTGGCGCAGCTACACCGGCGGGCTCGCGCAGTCCCTTCCGGAGCAGGCTGCGATGATGTTCCCGGCGATGCGCCTTGCGAAGGGTGCGGCCGCGGTGTCTATGGCCCGCGCGGCGGCCCTGGACGTCGAAGCGGGGGTGGTGGGGTCGGCCGCCCGGATCGCAGCCGAGAAGGCCGCAGGGATGGCCGCAGCACGTACGGCAACGGTCGCCGGCGGCGCCATCGAGGGCGCACTCGGTGGGGCCCAGTCCAGCCGCGAGGTGCGCGACAGCATCAACGCTCTCCCCGAAAAAGAACTGCAAGACTCCTCGGCACTCCAAGCGCTGACGTCCAGCGGTCTCAGCTTTGAGCAGGCGAGGGCCCAGCTCGCCGATGACGCGAGCACGAAGGCGTTCTTTCTGTCTGGCATCGTCACCGGCATCTTCGGCGGCATGGGCGACCGCGTACTCGCGAAGGCCATGACCGGTCAACTGAAGGGCGGCATCCTATCCCGCGTCGCCAAGGGCGTAGTCTCGGAGGGCGTGCTCGAGGAACTGCCTCAGAGTGCGCTCCAGCAGATCTCCCAGAACCTCGCTATGAGGGACGCCGTCCCGAGCACGCTGCTGGGGAAGGATGTCGCCAACCAAGCGCTGGGCGGTCTCGCCATTGGCGCGTTACAGGGCGGCGTGCAGACTGGGGTGTTCGGGCGCAGCACGGCGGCCACGCCCACCACCCCGGCCGGCCAGATGCGGACGGCTCGGGCGATCTTCGCGGCACCCGACGACATCGACACCATCGCCAGCACCGCGATGGCCGCCGTCGGGGCGACACCGGTTGAGCTCGACCTGGATGCCACCGCGGTTGACCCTCGCACCCCGGCAGCGCAGACTCTGCCAGACAAACAGCTATTCACCGACGAGGAACCCAATGCCGAACCAGTCGACGACCAGCCCAAGCTCAACGACCTCTTCGACGGCATCCGCGGATTCGAGCGAAACGAAGACGGTACAACCCACGTTGTCGTCCCCGCCGTCGTTGACGAAGACGGAGTCGAAATTGAGCCCCGCCGAACCGTACCCGTACGTGCCTGGAGAGAAGATTCTCTGCCTGACGGGGTGGCTGGAGCGGAACTACGTGCAAGAGCAGCGGCTCAAAGGGATCACTACGGAAGACAAGGTCTTGACGTAGTATTTTACGAGGACTCCCAGGATCTCCCTGACGGCTTCGTAATATCGAGCAAACGCGACACGCTCCTCCTTTCCAACGACCCGCAACGCAACGCTGCACAGGTCGCGGCCCATGAGGCCAAGCATGCTATGGAGGGCCTCAAGGCCCCCGATGGCAAGACGTATAACCAGATACTCGTAGACGCCGCCCAGGTGACTGGCGCCGGATGGCTACAGGGCAAACTGCACTCGCAGACCGCGCCCAACTCCCCCCAAAACGAAGACGGTACGTTCGACCCCGTGGAGGCTGCACGCCACGCCGACCTGTCGCTCTACCACATCGTCAACGAGCTGATGGCCGACGTGAATGGCGAGGCCCCGAAGTTCAAGGCCTTCATGCCCCAGGTGCTCGCGGCCATCGAGGCGAAGTACGACGGCAAGATCGCCGGCGAGGTCATCAAGTCGTTCATCAAGGGTATCGACGCCGCGTACCAGGCGGTGCGGAAGTTCTTCGGCAACGACCCGACGGTGTCGCAGACCTGGGTCAAGAATCTGCCGCAGCTGCACGCCATCCTCCGGGACATGCACGTCGCGCAGTACGGCACGCAGCTCGAGAAAGAGAAGGCCCGGGTTGAGGCGGGGAGGGCGGGCGGGATGCAGCAGGCCCCGAAGGCGATGCGCACGAGAACGCCCGAGTTCAAGAAGTGGTTCGGCCGGTCGAAGGTTGTCGCAGGTGGGAAACCGCTTGTCGTGTACCACGGTACCGAGCAGGATTTTGAGGCCCCGAACGGGCGCTTCTGGGCGACGGACGCACCCAACACAGCGGAGACGTACGCGAATGGGAGGGTGAACCGCTCCAAGGGTCAGGGAGCCGCCATCACACCGGCGGTTCTGTCGATACAAAACCCTCTGGTAGGCAATGCCGACGGGCGGGATTGGAACGAGATTCGATTCCGCGGCACCGTAATGGACACCGATGATATCGCTGATATCGCCCAAGAAGAGGGCCACGACGGCGTGGTCATTCGAAACGTGTTTGACACCTCGGACGGTGAAGGGGGTATCGCCACTACCTACGCCGCTTTCTTCCCCGAGCAGGTCAAGTCAGTATTCAACCACCGCCCCACCAGCAACCCCAGCATGTCGCTGTCCCCTAAATCTGAACGCGCAAGGATTGAGGCGTCTCGCGCGGTCGACAAGGGCGCCCCCCTCAGCATCGGTGATCTCGCCGCGATATATGCCCGGACCACCCGGTTCAAAAAGTGGTTTGGCGACAGCAAGATCGTCGATGCTGAGGGTAGGCCGCTAGGGGTGTACCACGGGACAGCGAGTACCTTCGCCGAGTTCGACGCTGACAAAATGGGTTCCGTATGGGAAGACATGCCGGATGCAAAGACTGGATGCTGGTTCACGTCGAAACCCCTCCGCGCAAGCATGGCGGCGAAGGATGCCGCGGTTATCCAGAACGGTCGTATTACGACGGACCACGAAACCGGCGCCAACGTGCGGCCGGTTTACCTTCAGATCAAGAACCCCGCCCGCCTTGGCGCAATCGGGAAGCTGTCAACGGTAGCGGTAGCGGCCAAGCTGTCTGCCGCCAAAGCTGCGGGGCACGATGGAGCTGTCTTCTCCACGGGAGAGAAGGGCGGCGAGGACTATGTGGTGTTCCGTCCCGAGCAAATACGGTCCGTCTTCAACAGCGACCCGACGAACTGGGCCACGCACTGACGACTTGCAGCCAACCCCGGGGGATGGAAGTGAAGGCGAGCGGGTACGTGCAAAAGAAAACTGCCGTGGCAGGTACTGGGACGCTCCCGGGGGCCGCGGCAGCTACTGTGGATGGTACTGGGACTATCCCAGGTGCCACAGCAGTGGAAGGGAGTATACCGCTGCTGTCTGCGTGATTCTAGAGCCGTGCCAGAATCCCGTTGACCGTAGCGGCGTACCAGCTGCCGCCACGCGCGGTGCGCACCCCGATGTCGTTGAGCTCATCCGCGATCTCGCGGAGCGTTTTGCCCCGGTCTCTTAGCTTCTTGATGGTTGGCGACACCTTGGCCGCAAACACCTTGGCCTTCGCACGATTCGCCCTCTGCCCTTTACGCCCAGCCGCGGCGAGGTTGGTCGGGTTTCCTAACGTCACGCCCTTCGCTTTGAGTGCTGCCAGCGCCGCCTTCGTGCGGTTGCTGATCAATCTGCGTTCCTTCTCACTGAGGGCCGCGTACAGATGCAATATAAACGGATCTGTGTCCGCGCCCAGCTCGGTTACCAGAAACGGCACGCCCTTCGACATCAAGCCGGATATGAAGTGGACATCGCGGCTCAAGCGGTCGAGCTTGGAGACGATCACGGGGCACTTGAGCTTGTGGGCACGGGCGAGGGCGCTCCTCAGTCCCGGACGGTCCTCGATCGCTAAGCCGCCGCTGCCCACTTCAGTGATGACGTCGGCCATCTCGAAGCCTTCGTCGAGGGCGAAGCGGGCGATGGCCGCAGCTTGCGCCTCGAGGCCCAGACCACTCTTGCCTTGCTCGCTGGTAGAGACCCTGGTGTATCCGATTGCGACTGCCATGTCTTCCTCCGGAAATGTGGACGTGTATTCACATCATAGGACCGTTTGCAGATTATACAAGAAGTATTTCAAGGTGGGCAACAGAGCTATCTGGCGAACCACCGGCCGCCCACCCACCCACCCACCCACCCA
>ORMF010617304.1_pt1 | contig 10719 bp, 7 predicted proteins | sample 1779871 | NCBI WGS metagenome assembly ORMF01 (sample SAMEA104232316, study PRJEB22302) | groundwater metagenome | biome: forest; feature: aquifer; material: groundwater | place: USA | collected 2011-08-07 | depth 5.4 m
GCCGTTACAGCGCTTACCATTAAAAGCAATGCAGTACAAATTATTTTTTTCATCATCTCTTCACTTCCTCCAAAAACTTATGGGCAGGACGTCCCACCCGGCAACTGCCGCGTAATCATGCTCAAATCCCTGATGTTGACCGCGTTGTCGCTATTCAGGTCCGCCAGGACGTTGAATCCTACATCCCCGATTTTCTTGCCCATCGCGGCCTTGACGATGCTGACGTCGGCGCAATCGACAACGGCATCGTTATTGATGTCGAAATTCGACAGAACGAAGACTCCGCGGCCGTGGGTGAAGGCGAACAGCTTGCCGCCCCGAGCGACGAGGTCGTACACAGGAACGTTGGGCATGCCGACTTGCGGCCCCCAGTGAGCCCAGGTGGCCCCGGCATCGGAGCTGACCCAGACGCCGAAGTCGCTGCCTGCATAGAGCCGGTTGGCGACGGTCGGGTCAAAGACCAGAGAGTCTATGGAAACGTCAACCGGGACGCTGACATTGGTCCACACCGGAGTTGCGAGGGTGTAATTGGCCGTGCAGAAAATGTTGGCTGGAGCGCCGCCGGTAAATCCGGGATATCCAACGCACATTCTCGTCGTGCTAATGGGGTCAAAAGCGATGGCGGCGATGGGGCGGGCCGGAATCTGGGCGGCGTTGTTCAGGTTCCTGAAATCCGCGACTAAGACACCGCCCGTGGTGCTGAGCATAAGCTGTCCGTTGACGCTTCCCATCGCGAAAGTATTGCAGTTGCTGCCAAAGGCAATCCCCATCCCTTGCACTCCGCCTACGAAGATGCCTCCCGTGGGATTCGCCGTCCAGAGAGAGGCCGCCGTTCCGGTGTAGAAGTCGGTCGTACGATTCAAGCGGCTGCCATTGAGGATCACCGTCGTAGTCGCGCCAGCGCACTCGCGCATTTTACCGATGAATGGCGCAGAGCCTGCATAGTTGCCCCTTACACTCGTAAATGAGGTACCGCCATTGAGAGACCGCGCTACACCCTGGTTCTGGCTGGAGACGCCGATGTTGGTTGCGGAAGTGCTGAGGTTCCCTGCGCCATCACCGCCGAAAATCAGGGGCCAGGCGTTACTGGCCGTGCGTTGATGGGTGCCGTTATCCTGTGACCCGCCGATTAATTTGCTGGCGTCCGGTTGCGCGGAGCCCTCGTAGTATTGGATTGTGGTCAAGGTGGCATTGTGGACCGACCAAGCTCCCGTTCCGTCGGTCGTCGTGCTCCAGACGCCGCCATCGTTACCCATTATGAGGCGGGAGCCTGCCCAGGCGGAGGCGTGCTGATCGACGTGAATTCCGAGATTGCGGTCGGCGGGAGACGCCGTCTGGCTGACTTCCACCCAGGTAGTGCCGTCATAGCGCCACACGGGAATGCCGCCGAAGAACAACATGTTCTCGTTGGTGGGTTTCACCGTCAGTGTCATGTTGTACCAGCACTGCGCGGAGGTGGAGTTAAACGCTTTGTCAAAGGCGCAAGGGCCTAAGGTACCTGTTCCATTGTCAGTGGCGGTGAGGCTGATCGGGGTCCAAGTCGGCGTTGGATCCCAGGCATTCGTGGTCGTCCAGAGGCCGAACATACCGGAGGGGGCGCCATTATTGACGGCCGCATAAACCCGGTTGGGGTTGGACGGGGCGACGACGACTTCCGTGCGGTCCGAAGTACCGCTGAGACTGGTCCAGGGTCCGGGAACGGTGGTCCAAGTTACGCCGCCATCGACGGAGCGCTTTACGATTGATGTAACGTTCGCGCCAAATCCCAAACCGGCGTATTGTTGCATAAAATTGGAGGGATTCGGGGAAATGGAAATGCCATCGATGGTCAGGGTTTGCGTCCAGCTCACGCCGCCATCAATGGAGCGCCACAAGCCGCGCGCACCGTTGCCTGGGGGGCGAACGTTGCCCCCGCTCCGTCCGAAAATGCCCAACGAGGTGGCGGCGACGAGGATATTGGGATTATTGGGGTCCACCCGGATTTGGGAAAACGCCGTGCCCTTAAAGAAAGTTCCGACGGCCAACTGCTGCCAGTTCACCCCATTGTCAATGGATTTCAGAACGCCTTCTCCGCCAAACGAGGCGCCGGAAAAAGTGGCTTCCCCGGTTCCCAGGTAGATGATGTTCGGGCTGCTGGGAGCATACGCGACCGCGCCGATGGCGAGCGAGGGCGCGGCATCGGTGAGGGCGACGAAATTCGTACCGCCGTCCTTGGTTTCCCACAATCCGCCGTTTGCCGTGCCGACGAGCCACCGGTTATTGTTCGTGGGGTGGACAGCGAGGGAGGAGACGCGTCCGCTCATCGGGCGAGTGGTGAGGGTGTTGCCAATTTGCCCGCCTGTCACCGGCTGCGGGCCAAGCGAGGTCCACCGGGAGTTCAGTACGTACGGAAACGCTGTGACCGGACTAGTGGGCAGTGCGTCGATGGCGGGAACGAGGCGGGCGCCGGGGGCATCCGGGAGAGAGCCGTCCGGATTTGCCCGCAACCGGTAGTTAAACAGGAAGCGCTGGACCGGCTTACTATTTAGCTGATCCTGCGGAAGGCCCTGCAGAAAATCCGGGATTGGCTGCGGCGGTTCAATTTCTTGGGCTTGGGTGGCCAATGGGACCATCGCAAGTATGCCTACCGCGCACGCCAAGGCGATTTTTTTGGATTTCAACAACGACATTTTGCTCCTCCAATCCCGGCCCCCTCACTACATCGAATGGCGATCAGTTCGGATGACGAACCGAATATTACGTTCTACGCCTTAGTACATCGATAGGGGGTCCGAGGACAAGGTGGATTGTAGCAGACTTGCTTTGAAGGAACAATAGCAAATGACCGGCTGTCGTACAAAATGAGAATGTCCTGGTTTGACCACAGTACATACAGTACTTGTTGTCTTATTGACGGCGAAGAAGTGGCGAATCTGCAGCGACAGGATGCCATAGGGGATCAAGTGTTCGGGGCCGGCTCCAACCCAACAACAGGTTAACAAGGTCCATGCTTGGTCCAGCAGTACTGGATCGACCATCCCTCGCAGTGCCCGCGTGAAGGCCTATCCCAGCTTGGCCTTGAGCATCTCATTGACCATAGCTGGATTTGCCTGTCCTCGCGAGGCCTTCATGACCTGGCCCACCAGAAAACCGATGACCGCCGTCCTTCCACCGCGGTACTGCTCCACCTGTTTCGGATTGCCGGCGATCATTTCGGCCACAATCGCCTCCAGCGCTGAGCTGTCGCTGATCTGCTTCAATCCCTCGCGTTCCATGATCGCCGAGGCGCTCTCGCCGGTGGCATACATCTTTGGAAAGATGTCCTTGGCCAGCTTGCCGGATAGCTCACCCTGGGCGATCAGCGAGATCAGCTCACCCAGTTGTTCGGCGCGAATTGGCGATTCGGCGATCGATTTGCCATCGCCGTTCAAGGCTCCCATCAGGTCTCCCATCACCCAGTTGGCCGCCTGTTTGGCATCGCCGCTGGCGCGCGCGGCCTGTTCGAAATAGTCGCTCAACGCTCGCGTCTGCGTCAGCACCTGTGCGTCGTATTCGCGCAAACCGTATTGTCCGGTGAAGCGTTCACGCCGCGAGGCGGGCAGCTCCGGCATCGACGCGCGGCACCGCTCCAGCCACTCCGCGCTGATCCGCAGCGGCAGCAGGTCCGGCTCCGGAAAATAACGATAGTCGTGCGCCTGTTCCTTGCTGCGCATGGGGGCGGTTTCGCCCGTGTTTGGACTAAACAGGCGCGTCTCCTGCCGTACCTTCCCGCCGCCTTCAATCAACTCCACCTGCCGCTGCGCTTCATACTCGACAGCCATTTTCAGAAACCGGAACGAGTTCAGGTTTTTCACCTCCACCTTGGTTCCCAGCTCCGTGGAGCCGCGCGGCCGCACGCTTACGTTGGCATCGCACCGCAGATGCCCCTTCTCCATGTCGCAGGTGGAAACCTCGCAGAACTGCATCATCAGCTTCAACTCTTCCAGATACGCGACCGCCTCGTCGGCGCTCCGCATATCCGGCTCACTCACAATCTCCACCAGCGGAGTGCCGCTGCGGTTCAGATCGACGTAGGTGTTGGTGCCGGAGTCGCGAAATCCTTCGTGGATGCTCTTGCCGGCATCGTCTTCCATGTGCACGCGCGTGACGCCGACGCGCTTGGCTTGCCCGTCCGCCACAATGTCCACGCAGCCGTGCTCGGCCAGCGGCTTATCGAATTGCGAGATCTGGTAGCCCTTGGGCAGGTCCGGGTAAAAGTAATTCTTGCGCGCAAACACGGAGGACGCCCGCACCTGGCATTGCAAGGCCAGCGAGGCCTGTATGGCCATGTCCACGGCGTCGCGGTTGAGCACGGGCAGTGCTCCGGGAAGCCCCAGGCACACCGGGCACACGTTGGTGTTCGGCGGCGCTCCAAAACCAGTGGGGCAAGAGCAAAAAATCTTGGTCCGCGTCGCCAGTTGGACGTGCACTTCAAGGCCAATCACCACTTCGTATTTCGCCATCACTTCCCGCGCAACCGGCATTCCGGCGGTAGTCGACATTTTTCTATTTTACCGAGACCGCCAAGGGACTGGAGTTTGGCGCGCCCGATTCTCCCTTCCAAGCCCGGGAAGCGAAAGCCCGTCCTCGAACCGCATCAATGTTCTCCTCAATTGGGAATCCGCGCTCCGGAGGTAGCACAGTGATGTTCCAACCACCTTAATCGTCTCCAATTCAAGAGCTTTTATTCACTCCGTAAAATTACCGGCACGTTCCGCGCCCCGTTGAGTACTCGGATAATCTGAAGGGGCTTGGATTCGGGATCGTAAACGATGATGTAGTTGCGATAACGAGGCAAGGTCCAAAATCGGAGTGGGAGGACGGTCAACTCCTCGCGCACGTGACCACCATGGGGAGCCTTAGCCAGAAACGCGCAGGCGTCATGGATCGCTTCTTCTACCCGGTCGGCAGCCTCAACATTATTGTTGGCAATATACAGCCATATCTCGAAAAGATCACTCTCAGCTTCTGGCGTGAACTGGTAAGCCTTCATGCCTGGTGACGCTGTTGCGTCAGCCAACTTCGCTTCCGCTCCGCCATCCGGACCCGCACCTGTTCTTCATCGATCAAATCGCCGCGTTTGGCCGAGGCGTAACCGGCTTCAATCCTGGCAGCTATCTCGGACCGGTTCCCGGCGAGCCATTCCTCCTGTTCGTGTAGCATGGCGACGGCATGCTCGACAAGATCAGCCGCGTTTCTATACGGCCCCCGCTGGACGTCTTGTTGGATGAGCGCTTCGGTCTCCGGCTTGAGTTCGATGGCCATAAGAGCAGGCTAGCGTTGCAGCATGAGTGTGTCAAGCATCCCTCATTCAGCATCCCTAGTTCATCTGGCATTTGCGGTAAACTGTCACTCATGCCGCTCGACCGCGGACAACGTCTGGGCCCTTACGAGATCCTTGACCCCATCGCCTCCGGCGGCATGGGTGCGGTCTACAAGGCCCGCGACACCCGGCTTGACCGTATCGTCGCCATCAAGGTGAGCGCCGATGGCTTCGGCGAGCGCTTCTATCGCGAAGCCAAGACCATAGCCAGCCTCAATCATCCGCACATCTGCACCCTTCACGACGTCGGCAAGGAAGGCGACATCGAATACCTTGTCATGGAGTATATCGACGGCAAGCCTCTGCGCGGACCGATGCCCGCGGGCGAGGTGATCCGGCTGGGAACGCAAATCGCCGACGCCCTCGACGCCGCCCACCGCAAGGGAATCACGCACCGGGATCTGAAGCCCGCCAACATATTGCTGACAGCCGGCCGCGTCAAGGTGCTCGATTTCGGATTGGCCAAAATTGCGGAAGCTCCCAAGAGCGAGAGCGATGCCACGATGACCCAGCCGCTCACCGGCGCGGGCGCGATTCTGGGAACCCTGCCCTACATGGCCCCGGAGCAGTTTGAAGGCAAACCAGCCGATGCCCGGACGGACCTGTGGGCGCTGGGCCTGCTGCTCTACGAGATGGCCATTGGTGAGAGGGCGTTCACGGGCAAGACGCAAGCCAGCCTGATGGCGTCCATCATGACCGGCCAGCCCCCGGCACTGGACCGCATTGGATCGCCGGATATGGAATGGGTAATTCGGCGGTGTCTTGCCAAAGACCCGGAGGATCGCTGGCAGTCCGCGCGCGATCTCCGCGAAGGCCTGGTACGCGAAACAAAGGTGAAGCCCCCAGCGCGTTATTCCAGGACCTGGGCATGGAACCTCATTGGACTGCTCGCCGGCGCGATTCTCGCCGTGGGAGCCTGGATGCTCAAGCCGGCCCCCGAAACCCGGTTCCTCAATGTGTCCATCGCAGCGCCGGAAGGCGTTACGCTGGCCACCTATGGGTTCGATCTGTCCCCGGACGGCCGTCAGATCGCCTTCACGGCGACACAAAGCGGGGTCCGAAAGCTATGGCTGCGGGGCCTCGATTCCGACCTCGCCAAACCGCTGGACGGCACCGACGGAGCCTTTGCGCCTTTCTGGGCGCCGGACGGGCAGTCCGTTGGGTTTTTCGCCCCTGGAAAACTAAAGCGCCTGGACACTTCCGGCGGCCCACCCCGCGTGATCGCAAATACCGCCTATGGGAAGGGCGCCTCCTGGAGCCAGTCCGGAGTCATCCTTTTTTCACCCAGAAACGGCAGCCCTCTCTACCGGGTCAACGCTTCCGGCGGCGATCCCGTAGCCGCGACGGCAATTGATCGCGCGTCCGGCGAAATGGAACATGGGTTCCCTCAGTTCCTCCCGGATGGAAAGCAGTACATCTATCATTGCCGGAATTCCGACCCGGCCAAGAGCGGCCTCATGCTCGGGAACCTGGAGGAACCCGCCGCGGCCTCCCCGCACCGGCGGCTACTGGGTTCTGAGGGGCGGGGAATATTCATCAGCCGGTCCGGGGGAGACGGCTCTCTGCTCTATGTGAAGGATTCGATTCTCATGGCCCAGGGCGTTCGGCTGTCGACTGGACAACTAGTTGGCGATCCGCTGGCAACCACAGCCACAGGCCTTACCGCTCAGTCCAGCATGGCCGGCTTCGTCACCATTTCCGCGAGCGCCTCCGGCCTGCTTGCGTTTCAGACAGGCGCGGCGGAGCACCAACTGGTTTGGGCCAATCGGGAAGGAGCGCCGCTCAAAACCCTTGGGAAGGCGAGCGAGTACGTTAACCCCAGACTTTCGCCGGACGGGCAAAGGCTGCTGGTATCGCAGTCGGATGTGAACATGGGCAAACTGCAGCTTTGGCTCATCGACATTGTTCCGCTGCGCTCCACGCGGTTGACCTTCGGTATCCGGGACTATTATCCGGTTTGGTCGAACAACGGCAGGGAATTTGTGTTTTCTTCGGCGGCATCGGGGCAACCGAATCTCTACAGGAAAGTTCTCGACGACGGACTGGAACCCGCGCCGCTCGGGCCTCCCTCAGCAAGCCCGCAGTACACTTTGGATTGGAGCCGGAACGGCGAGTACGTGATTTATGTCAGCCAGGAATCGGTTTCCTCAAACGACCTCTTCGTCTGGCCCCTGCGCAGTGGCAGCAAACCCTTCCCCTACCTCCAGACTCCTAACGCCGAGATGCATGGCCAGTTCTCTCCCGACTCCTCCGGTCCGCCCAAATGGGTAGCCTATACGTCGGATGAGTCGGGCGTGGATCAAGTCTATGTGCGGGCCTTCCAGGGCGGGCCGGCGTCCGGGGCGAAGCTCCAGGTGACAACCAGCGGCGGCAGGCAGCCTCGATGGCGCGGTGACGGGAATGAAATCTTTTACCTCACGCCGGACAACAAAATGATGGCCGCTCCGGTGACGGGGACTCCCAAAGGACTGGAGTTTGGGACGCCGGTTTTCCTTTTCAACGCACGCCTGCAGATAGGCGCGCCGCTCCGCCACAGCTATGATGTGACCCGCGACGGAAAGAACTTCGTCCTCGTCCTGGAATACGAAAACCCGTCCTCGAACCGGATCCATGTCCTGGTCAATTGGGAAGCCGGGCTTCGGCGGTAACCCTATTTCATTTCCGGAACCTTCAGCGACGTCATGGCCAGCATTCCGCCCATCCCCATCGTCTCCACGGCGGAGGAGGGTACAATCACCATCGCGCCTTTCTCCTTGATCGCCTCGTACAGCATGTTCATTGCGCGCAGGTGCATGGCCACAGGATTGCCCTGATACACCTCGGACGCCTTGGCAAACAGGTTGGAAATCTCCGTCTCGGCCGTTCCCAATATGATGCGTGCCTGCCTCTCACGCTCCGCCTGCGCCTGCCGCGACATCGCCTCTTCCAGTGCCTGCGGAATGTGTACGTCGCGCACCTCCACCGATTGCACCGTAATCCCCCACGGGTTCGTCTTCTCGTCCAGAATCCTCTGCAACTCCTTGTTCAGTTGCTCGCGCTGGGTGATCATCTCGGCCAGCTCATGCTTGCCAATGGTTTCCCGCAGCGCCGTCTGCGCTCCCAACGTGATGGCGTCGAAAAACTCCTGCACCGCCAGCACCGCCTTTCCCACGTCCCAGACTACCCAGAAAATGATGGCGTCCACGTTGACGGGAACCGTGTCGCGCGTCAGGGCCGATTCGGCCGTCACGTCGGTGACTCGCACGCGCTGATCCACCACCTTGGACACCTCGTCCACAACAGGGATCACCCAAAAAAGCCCCGGCCCGCGGAGGCCGCGATACTTGCCAAGCCGCAGCACCACTGCCCGCTCCCACTGTTCAGCCACGCGGATCGCAAACAACAGGTAAAGCCCAAGTAGCATCAACGGCAGAAGGAGAAGCCCGTTCTTCGTCACCGCGAAAATGAGAATGCCGGCCACTATGCAAACCGCGAACGCCACAATCCCAATGGGATGCATGCTGCTCGGTGTCTGCGCCGACAAAGGCACGTCCTTTCCTCTCTTGCTCGAAATCAACATAGGTACAAACGTCATCGTCTTATCTCCTTGGCTTCGGCCCTTCCGAAGGCATCTCTTTCAGCACTTCCATCAACTCTTTGAGCGAATACCCCTCCGCGCCCGCGCGCGCCACCATCTCGCCAACCAGTTGCTGCAAACGCCGCCGGTGTTCCACCTCGTCCCGGCTCACCGGACCCTCCGCAATGAAGGTCCCGGTGCCCTGCTGCGTGGTCAAAACGTTGCGGATCTCGAGCTCCTTGTACGCCCGAACCACCGTGTTCGGGTTGATGGCCAGATCCACAGCCACCTGCCGGACCGTCGGCAACCGGTCACAGGATTTGAGCAGTCCAGTGGCGATGGAGGCCAGCACCTGGTCGATCAACTGGCGGTAGACCGGGACGCCGCTTTGCAGGTCGAGGCGAAAGGCGAAGACCTGTGGGGCGGCGGATTGTGCGCGTCGAACCATCTGGACTTATAGTGTACTAGTTTACTGATACAGTCAAACCCTTTCTTTCACCAATTTTGATCCCGGTGTTATCATCCCCCCATGAACCGAAGACGCTTCGTCTCCTCCACCCTGGCCGCCCCCTTTGTACAGACCGCTTCGCGCTCAGCCACGCGCCGCCCCAACGTGGTGATGTTCATGACCGACGACCACGGCGCCTGGGCCACCGGGGCCTACGGCTGCTCAGAAATGCGTACCCCGAACATCGACGCGCTGGCCAAGGGGGGCGTTCGCTTTGACCGAGCCTTCGCCTGCACGCCGGTTTGCTCGCCCAGCCGCATGACCTACATGACCGGCCGGCTGCCATCGACGCACGGCGTGCAGGACTGGCTCCGCCCGGTGAACAGCTTTGGCGACAAGGGCAAGCGGTGGCTGGAAGGGCATCCCACCTATTCCGAAACGCTGGCCAGGAACGGTTACACGCTGGGCTTGTCCGGCAAGTGGCATATGGGCCAGGACGAAAAGGCGCAGGCTGGGTTTAACTATTGGGCCACAGTGCCGGGCGGGGGCGGCACCTATCGCAACGCCGAGTTTGTCGTGAACGGCAAGCCGGACAACCAGGAAGCCTACAAGACGGATCGCGTCGGCGACCATGCGCTCGAGTTCCTGGATACGCGCAAGGGCAAGGACGACCCCTTTTATCTACTCGTCCCCTTTTATGCGCCGCACACTCCGTTCGACTATCAGCCGGAGGTCTACCGCAAACCGTTCGAGAACTCGAGTTTCTCCTGCTTTCCGGACGTGCCGCGCCATCCCTGGTCCAACAAGGGGCTCGCTTCCCATTACAAGAACAAGAAGAGTATGCTCGCCTATTCGGCGCTCATCAACGGCCTCGACACAAACGTCGGCCGGATCGTGAAGCGCGTGGAAGAGATGGGCGCGCGCGACAACACGCTGGTGATCTTCACCGCCGACCAGGGTTGGAACTCGGGCCATCACGGCTTCTGGGGCAAGGGCAACGGTACCTGGCCCTTCAACATGTATGAGGAATCCATCCGCGTACCCATGATCTGGAATCATCCGGGCCATATCAAGCCGGGCCAGGCGCTGAACCCGATGGTCTCATCCTATGACTACTTCCCCACGATCCTCGACTACCTGAACGTACCAGCGGCGCCTGACCCCAAGCGCGTCGGCCGCAGTTATGCCGCCTTCCTGCGCGGGCAGAAGCCGAGGTGGGAGAACCGGCTGTATTTTGAGTACTCGATGGTGCGCGGATTGCGGACGGAGAACCTGAAGCTGGTGGAGCGGACCAAGGAGTGGCCGGGGGAGTTATACGATCTGGAAGCCGACCCTGGTGAAACAAACAATGTTTACCACGACCCCGCTTACCGC
>ORMF011774271.1_pt1 | contig 10719 bp, 12 predicted proteins | sample 1779871 | NCBI WGS metagenome assembly ORMF01 (sample SAMEA104232316, study PRJEB22302) | groundwater metagenome | biome: forest; feature: aquifer; material: groundwater | place: USA | collected 2011-08-07 | depth 5.4 m
AGCTGTGGCAGGGCATCCTCGGACTTCCGATCATCGGAACGCTCGACTCCAAACGCTCGCAGCAGGTGATGGAGACGCTCCTCAATCGACTCGCGGAGACACAGTCGGAGGTGGCGGTCATCGACATCACCGGCGTGCCGGTGATGGACACGGTCACCGCCCAGCACCTCTTGAAGACCGTCGCCGCCACGCGCCTGATGGGTGCCGATTGCATCATCTCCGGCATTCGGCCGCAGATTGCCCAGACCATCGTTCACCTGGGTGTCAACCTCGGCGACGTCACCACCAAGGCCTCTTTGGCCGGTGCGCTCGCAGTGGCATTCAAGCGGATGGGTCTGGCGGTGGGTCCGGCTCGGCGACAAAGCGGCGAGACCGCCTAAGGAGAGGCCTTGGTCGAACGTATTCCAATACTCCGCATGGGCGAGTTCCTCCTGGTCACCATTCAGGTGGACATGCACGACCGGCTGGCGACCGTGCTGCAGGACGACCTCGCCAATCGCATCTTTGCGACCCGCGCCCGGGGAGTCCTCGTCGATATCTCGGCCCTGGACGTGGTGGACTCCTTCGTTGCCCGGATGTTCGGCGACATCGCGCAGATGGCGCGGGTGATGGACGCCGAAACGGTGCTGGTCGGAATGCAGCCGGCTGTGGCCAGCACCCTGGTCGAGATGGGGGTCCCTATGACCGGTGTCCGCACAGCCCTGAACGTGGAAAAGGGCATGACGCTTCTTCGCGCCCGGAGGGAGGAGGAGCGGGCGGATGATGACGCCCCTGCGGAGTGAAACCCTGCCCGTGCGCGAGTCCTCCGACATCCTCCTGATTCGGCAGCTCGTGAGAGAGTGCGCGACGGAGCTTGGCTTCAGCGTCCTCGACAAGACGAAGCTCCTGACCGCCGCGAGCGAGCTCGGCCGCAACACGCTCATCCACGGCGGAGGCGGGACGATGCTTCTCGAAACAATCGTGAAGAACGACCAACGCGGCCTGCGGCTCACCTTCGAGGACAAGGGGCCGGGCATCGCCAACGTCGAGCAGGCGATGACCAATGGCTTCACCACCAAAGGCGGGCTGGGGCTGGGCCTGGGCGGCTCGAAGCGGCTGGTCGACGAGTTCGAGGTCGTCTCGCGCGTGGGCGAGGGCACGCGCGTCACGGCGACGCAGTGGACGTAACTCTTCCTGCCCGCCACGTTTCCCTCTCCCTCCCCATCGAGGAGGCAAGCGGCGTGGCTGAAGCGCGGCGATTCGCGTCGAAGCTGGCGGAAGCGCTGCAGTTCAGTGAATCGGACATCGGCCGGGTGGCGCTGGTGGTGACCGAGGCGGCGACCAACATCGTTCAGCATGCGGGGCGCGGAGAAATCTTGCTGCGGCCGTTTGCGCTCGAAGCACCCGCGAGCCTCGAGGTGCTGGCCCTCGACAAAGGGCCGGGCATTGCCAATATCGCCGAAGCGTTACGGGATGGGTTCTCGACCGGCGGTTCGGCTGGAAAGGGGTTCGGAGCCATTGCTCGCCTTTCGACGTACTTCGAAATCAGCTCGGCCCCCGGCCAAGGCACAGCCATCCTCGCCCGCATCGGCCGGGTCAAGCCGAAGCGACCCGTGGAGCCCGGTCTCGAGTGGGGCGTGGTGTGCGTGCCCAAGCGCGAAGAGGAGGTTTGCGGCGATGCCTGGGCCGTCACAGCCGGCCGTGTCCGGAACACCATTCTCATGGTGGACGGGCTGGGACACGGCCTCCATGCCTTTGACGCCGCCAAGAAGGCGCTCCGCGCGTTCTTGGAACATTCGAGAGAGTGTCCAGCATCGATTCTGAACGCCCTGCATGAGACCCTGCGTGGAACTCGCGGTGCGGTGGCTGCCGTCGCGGAGATCGACTGGGACAAGCGCGAGCTGCGCTGGGCGGGAGTAGGCAACATCGGAGGCACGCTGATGCCGGTTGACGGCAAGGCTTCCAGCCTGGTTTCCCACCGCGGCACCGTGGGGCAGAACGTCACCCGCGTCCAGGAGTTCACCCACCGCTGGCCGGACGAGGGACTCCTCATTTTCCACTCCGATGGGCTCTCCAGCCGCTGGGAGCTCGAACGCTATCCTGGCCTCGCCCGAAAGGACCCGAGCCTCATCGCGGGCGTGCTCTACCGCGATTTCGCGAGCCGGCTGGACGATGTCGTCATCCTTGTCGGTCGAGAACGACGGCAATGAACACCCTCCTCCTCACCTCGGACATACGCACGGAATCGGATGTCGTGCTCGTGCGCCAACGCGCGAGGCAGATTGCCGCGCTCCTCGAGTTCGACGCCCACGAGCAGACGCGCATCTCGACCGCGGTCTCCGAAATAGTGCGCAATGCGTTCCTCTACGCCGGGGGCGGGCAGGCGCAATTCTCCTGCGATGACGCCGCGCCCGAGCACCTCATCATCCGCATCAGCGACCGTGGCCAGGGCATCCCCGATCTGCCAGCCATTCTCGCCGGCAACTACACGTCCGGGACGGGCATGGGGTTGGGGCTCCTGGGCGCCAGGAAGCTCATGGACACCTTTCGCGTCGACAGCGTTCCCGGGCATGGAACAACGGTCGAGCTCGGGAAGGCGCTGCCTCTTCAGGCGTCCAAGGTCACTCCTCAACTCGTCATGCGCATCAGTGCCGAGCTCGCCAAGCTTGCTCCGACGAGCCCGATGGAGGAGATACGCCAGCAGAACATCGCGCTCCTCCGTGCACTCGACGAGCTCCGGTCGCGGCAGCTCGATCTGGACCAGATGTCGCGAGAGGTGGCCGAAGTCAACGGGCGAATGATAGACATCAACTCTGAGCTCGAGGACAAGGCCGATGCCCTCGAGCGCACCGCTGCTTCGGAGCGGGCCGCGCGCTCAGAAGCCGAGGCAGCCGTGGCAACGCGGGAGGAATTGCTCGCCATCGTTTCGCACGACCTGCGAAACCCGCTCGGCTCCATTGTCTTTAGCGCCGCTGCCCTCCAGCGGACGACCATCGACGGCGAGGAAGGTGAACGCGTCCAGAAGTCGGCTCAGACCATCCTCCGCGCCGCCGACCGGATGACACGTCTCATCGCGGACCTCCTCGACCTCGCGCAAATCCAGGCCGGGAAGTTGGCAATCGAGCAGACGTCCCAAGACGTGGAGGGACTCATCCGTGACTGCGTCGAGATGCTAAGACCGCTTGCGGCCGGGAAGGATCTGAAGGGCATGGCCAACGCAGGTCTTCAAGTGCGTTGTGATCGCGAGCGGGTGCTCCAGATCCTTTCGAACCTCGTCGGCAATGCCATCAAGTTCACGCCCGAGGGCGGGTCCATCTTCATCGGAGCCCAGGATATCGGGCACGAGGTACGGTTCTCTGTGCGCGATACCGGGCAGGGAATCTCGGAAGAAGAATTGCCGCGCATCTTCGACCGCTTCTGGCAGGCCCAGAGGAAGAACCGCGCCGGGATTGGATTGGGTCTCAGCATCGCCAAGGGGCTGGTGGAGGCCCAGGGCGGACGCCTCTACGTCGAGAGCCAACTCGGCGCCGGGACGACTTTCTTCTTCACCCTCCCGCTCGCGGCGAGCACCGTCTGAGCGTCGAGAGCCACCGCGATTACACGACCCACAATTCCGTGGATCGTGTCCCTCAGTCCACGTCCTTGAGCGCGATCAGCTCGACGCGCCCGACCTGAAGCCGATCGCCGGAGGCTAGGCGAGCGACGCGGATTCTGGTGCCGTTCACGAACGTGCCATTCGTGCTGTCGAGATCCTTGACCTCGAGTTGCCCGCCGGGCAACGCGGTGAGACGGCAGTGGACACGCGAGACGAGGGCGGCGTCGACAATGAAGTCGGCGCCGGCGGCGCGGCCGATTGTCCGCATGCCTTCAGGCATGATGCGGAACGTCTTCTCAGGGGCGGTGTCGCTGACGATTCGAAGGATCCACACAGGAGGGGCTACGGGCTACTGACTGCAGGCTACAGGAGGGCCAAAGCTGGCCGCAGCCTGTAGTCCGCAGCCTGAGGTCTGAAATCAGTGTCCAACCGCGAGCGCCTTGTCAATGGCTGCCCGGAGCTCGGGCGCCTCCGGAGTGACCCTGCTCGGGAAGAACGCGACCACCTTGCCGTCCTTGCCAATGACGTACTTGCTGAAATTCCACGCCGGCAGGTTGCCCGATTTCCCCAGCCACGAATAAATCGGTGACTGATCGGGACCGGCCGTCGTCACCAGCTTCTCGAAGAGCGGAAACGTCACGTCGTAATTCAGCTTGCAGAAGGTCGCGATCTCCTCCGCCGTTCCGGGTTCCTGCCCGCCGAAGTCGTTGCTCGGGAAGCCGATCACCGCCACTCCTTTGCCCTGCATGTCGCGATGGAGCTTCTCGAGGCCCGTGTACTGGGGCGTGTAGCCGCACTTACTGGCCACGTTGACCACAACAGCGACCTTGCCCTTGTACTGTCCGAGATCAGCCGGCTTGCCATCGAGCGTTCTTGTCTTGAGGTCGTAAAACGATGTCACGGTACCTCCCGAGGGCTTCTGCTGGGCTGAAGGCGCGGCGACGGACAGGACCAAGATAGTCCCGGCCGCGAGGGCGCACTGGCCCAGGGTGCGAGCAGATAGAGACTTTTTCACAGTAACTCCTTTATGCCACCGGGGACGCACGGTGCCGATGATATCGCGATAGGACGCCATTCTGGCCCGAAAGGGTCGCACCGGCAAGGTGCGAGGGCGGATGAAACCGCTTGCCCGCCCGACGCGTAGAGAGATCAGACTGGTGACAGTGCCGTCAAGCGATAGCGAACTCGTCGCGCAGGCGCTGGCCGGTTCTCAACCTGCATATAGCGCCCTGGTTGCACGATACTCGTCCGCCGCGGTGAACTTTGCTGCGCGGATCGTGCGCGATCGCGCCCTGGCCGAAGATCTCGCTCAGGACGCCTTTGTCCGCGCCTTCGCGCGTCTGAGCAGCTACGACCAGCAGCGCAAGTTCTCGAGCTGGTTCTTGCAGATTGTCCACAACATCACGGTGGACTACGTTCGTCGTCGCCGTGTCGAGACAGTCTCACTTGACGAGCTGACTGAAGCGGGTCATCCCGGCTTTGCCATGAATACTCCCGGCGCATCCCCAGCGGAACAAACCGAACAGGCTGCACTGGGGCGAGCGCTCGCTCGGGCGCTCGAAACGGTGCGCCCCGAGTACCGGGCCGCGGTGGTCCTTCGGTATCAGGAAGGGCTGTCGCATCCGGAAATCGCCGAAATCATGGGGGTGCCCGTCGGAACGGTAAAAACGCACCTCCACCGGGCCAGAAAAGAGCTGGCGCTGGCGATGAGCCGTCTCGGGTGGTCTGGCGCCGGGTCTGAAACTGCCGGGGACCACGGCCCGTAAAGGAAGCAGGCATGGATTCAAGCGTTCAGCGGTGGCTCGGGGCTGAAGATGGCGAGGACGACACGGCCGCGGACGCGGCGTTTCTCGCCGTGATGGCGTCGCTTCCTCGCATTGCGCCGGAGGAGAGCTTCATCCGACGAACTGAGACCGCGCTGACGCGGGCGCGTGTCCGCCGCCGCGCGGTGGCGATGCTCGGTCGGGCAGCGGCGGCTGTGCTGATCACTGTGGCTTCGCTGGCGAGCGCCTACTGGTTCCTCCCGCTGATGATTCGCGGGGGGATTGGTGGCGTCGTTCTCCTCACGCAGGGCATGGTCTCGCTTGTCACGACGTTCGGCGACGGCATGACGTGGTGGTCGATCGCGGCGAGAGTTGTGGGTGTACTTGGTGAATCTCTGGCAACCCCGCGAACGACCCTGGTGTTTGTGGCCATCGAATTTGTAGCGGCCACTGCGCTTTACATGCTGCACCGGTTGCTTGACCAGGATGCGGTGTCCATTCGTGAAGCCGCCTAACCCCGGGCGCGCGGAGCGCGCCCCAAAAACAGGGCTCACCAGTCATGGGTTCTTGCTGATGACTTGGGGCCCTTGGCTGGTTCTGAAGGATGTCCGGGAAGCTCGCAGGAGGGCACAGGTATGAGATGGCAATGGATCACACGGGCGGCGGCGGGGTTGGCAGTGGCCCTTCTGTGCGCGTCCGGCGCGGCGTTGTTCGCCCAGAGCACGCCCGGTATCACAGAGCTTCGGGATCAGCTTCGTGCGCGCTACGACATAGTCGCCCTGCAGGACGGAATCGGGCTCGTCCCACGACAACGGTTGGGCGGGATCCGGATGATCGAGATTCGGGCCGGCGCTGTGGCGGTCGACGGTGTGCCGCTGACGGGCGGCGAGCTTCGCCAGAAAGTTGGCGCGGATGCCGACGTCATTTTGAAGGTGACGTACTTGGATGCCGTGGCACAGAGAGAGCTGGCGACCGTTGCCGGCGCATCGCCCGCTCCGGCGGCACCAGTGCCGGCGCCGAGTGCCGGCCGGGACGTTCGCGATGACGATCGCCGCGACAGCCCCGGAGCCGAACCGAGTCGTGGAACGCAGGTGCGTCGAGGAGACCTGGTGCGCGTTGGCGGCAGCGTTACCGTCGCTGCCGACGAGGTGGTGGAGGGCGATGTCGTTGCCGTGGGCGGATCGGCGACCGTGGAGGGTCGGGTCGAAGGAGACGTGACGGTCGTCGGGGGGTCGTTGAACCTTGGCTCCAACGCAGTCATCGATGGTGACGTGAATGTGGTGGGAGGGGCGCTGAATCGAGCTGCGGGTGCCCGAATCGACGGTTCAATCAACGACGTTGCCGTTGGTATGGGGAACATCAATCCTGGCATGATCTTCGGATCGTTCTGGCGGCGGGTCGGCAGCTTGGCTGGCACGCTTCTGCGGGTGACGCTCCTCATTCTGGTGGGATGGGTCGTTGTGGCGATCGGAGGTCCTTCCCTCGAACGGATCGCATCGCGGTCGGGTGCCGATCCTGTAAGGTCCGGACTGGCGGGACTCCTCGCCGAGCTGCTCTTCATCCCGTTACTGATAATCACGATCGTGGTGCTGGCGGTGTCGATCATCGGCATCCCGCTACTGGTGCTCGTGCCTTTCGGCGTCGTTCTGTTTCTCCTGCTGCTCGTGGTGGGATTCACTGCGGTGGCCTATCAGGTCGGGCGGGGCGTCATGGGCCGGCTTGGGTGGACGGAACGAGGCGCGTACGCGGCCATGGCCCTTGGAGTCCTTGTCGTCACGGCCCTGACGATCGCTGCGCGGCTGGCGGGGCTGGCAGGGGGATTCTTCTTCGGCGGTCCGGCCAGCGCGCTCGGCTATCTGGTTGAGTACGTTGCTTGGACTGTGGGGCTCGGCGCAACCCTTCTGGCCTGGTACGGATCGCGTTCGGCTGCGCGCGCAATCGTTCCGCCGCCATCCCCGCCACCTATTCCGGAAGGTACGTAGAGGCGGACCTTCAGGTAATTGACAGGATTAGACGTAGGGCGGGTCTTGCGTTGTAGACCCGCCTGACCCGCCGGGTCCAGAGAACAGGCCCCGGCCTAGGAAAGTACGTAGGGGCGGCCCTTCAGGCCCGCCTGTCGTAATACTCATCTTCGGGCAGAGGCGATGTGCCGGAGGGCTGGCCTGGCCTCTGCGCGCGGCCCCGCGCGGAAAACATAGGGCCACGGGCTGGCTTGATCGGCGCGAACTTCAGGAACCCCGTGGCCTCCACCATGTCGTCGTAAATAGCCTCCATTCCCCCGCGCAGGAAGTACGCCTCGTGCCAGAAGCCGGTGCCTCCTGCATCCCGAAGGAAGCGCCGCCACCATTCCTGATGCGGCGCCGATCGCGCCCACTGCTCCAGCGATTCGAAGTCGCGCCAGTACTGACGCATCCCTGCATGCGGTGGAAAGAGAGAGAACACGAAATTCTCGTGCAGGAGGAGACCGTCGGGCCTCGCGGCAACCGAGCTCGCGATCTGTGGCCCGAAGCCCAGGACCGTTTTCAGTCCTGTCAGCGTGTTCACGCGCATGCCGAGGTAAATGACGACGAGATCAGGATAGGCGGCGAGATCTACCGTCCGGCGGTCGACTTTTCCAGTCATCTGATCTCCTTTGTGCGATTGTAGCCGCTGCAGATGCGCAACTTCTCCGAGCAGTTTTCCGCGGTCGCCGCCAGGTATCCGGAACGCCGCGCGGTGTCGGTAAGGCGCGCCTCGGGCATCGACCGGTTCACCTCGTGATCACCGGGCGGAGGAAGGAAGTCATCGTGCTGGGGGGCAAGGACATCTACCCGGAGGAGATCGAGGCGCTTTACCAAGCGTCGGTCTTCATCAAGGAGCTGTGCGTGTTGGGGGTCATGGATCCTGACGCTCCGGCGTCGGAACGCCTCCACGCGATCGTCGTGCCGGATCTCGAGGTGCTCCGCCGGCGGAAGATCGTAAACGTTGCGGAGCTGATCCGCTTCGAGCTCGAGAACGTATCGGTCACCCTTCCCTCGCACAAGCGAGTGCTCGGATTTGATGTTGCGATGGAACCGCTGCCGCGGACGACGACCGGAGAGCTGAACCGGCAGGAGGTGGCGACCCTGTACCGACGCCTGGCGACTCGAGCCTCGCAGCTCGTCACGACAGACGCAGGCGACCTCGACGATGCCCATCTCAGGCAGGTTATCGCTGTCATTCAGCCGTTCGCGCGGCCTGGCGTTGCGGTGCGCCCGGAGTCGAATCTCGAGCTCGACCTCGGGCTCGACTCCATGCAACGGGTGGAACTGCTCGCTGTGCTCGAACAGCAGTACGCGACGCGGGTGTCCGAAGAGAAGGCGCAAACGGCATTTCTCGTGAGCGACCTCGCCGAAGCATTCAGAGGTGCCAAGGCGCGCGACGGCATCGTGGTCACGCCTTGGGAGACCCTTCTCGCGGGCGTCAACGTCATGCCCGAGCTGTCGGTGCTGCTGAAGCCAAGACCGCTGACTGCTGCGCTGCTGTTCGCACTCGCGCGTCTGCTGGTCTGGCCGCTTGGGCGGCCGCATGTGAGCGGGCTGGAGAACCTACCCTCGAAGGGTCCTTTCGTCATCAGTCCCAATCACCAGAGCTACCTGGATCCGGTCGTCCTGGCCGGAGTGCTGCCCTTCGGGTTGTTCCGCGAGCTGTTCTTCGTCGGCGCAGTTGAATACTTCGAGACGCGGCTCACACGCTGGCTTGCGTCCCGCCTCAATGTCGTTCCGGTCGACCCCGACGCCAATCTGCTTCCAGCGATGCAAGCTGCGGCGTTCGGCCTGCAGCACGGCAAGGTGCTGATGCTGTTTCCAGAAGGCGAGCGGTCGATCGATGGGCGGGTGAAGAAATTCAAGAAAGGCGCGGCGATTCTCTCGCATCACCTGCAGGTGCCGATCGTGCCGGTCGCGATCGATGGCGCGTTCGAGATCTGGCCGAGGAACCGGCCGTTCTGGTGGGGCGCCGTGCTCCCTTGGAACGGGTGCCGCGTCTCGATCTCAATCGGCGAAGCAGTGCGAGCCGAGCCGTCCGAAACCTATGAGGCGCAGACCTCGCGGCTCCGCGACGCCGTGGAGACGATGTGGCTGCGCAGGCACACACGCGACGGCGCAGGCAAAGACGCGGTGAACTGAGCGCTCATGCGGTTTTGACGTGTACGGGTAACGCTGACAGCGCGGCGCTGATGGCGGCGCTCATTTCCTTTGTGGAGGCCTTTCCACCGAGATCCGGCGTCTTCACTGTGCCCACGGCCAGTACTTTCTCGATCGCCTGGATGATGCGTGATGCGGGTTCTGGATGGCCGAGGAACTCGAGCATCATCGCTCCCGCCCAGACTGCCCCGATCGGGTTCGAGATGCCCTTGCCGGCAATGTCGGGCGCGGACCCGTGGATGGGCTCGAACATCGACGGGAACGTTCGCTCGGGATTGATGTTGCCGCTCGGTCCGACACCGAGGCTGCCCGAAATCGCTGACCCGATATCCGTGAGGATGTCGCCGAAAAGGTTCGACGTCACCATCACGTCGAGCGTCTGCGGATGCGTGATCATCCGAGCCGCCAGGGCGTCGACGTAGTACTTCCGCCACGTGACATCGGGGTAGTCTTTGGCAACCTCCATGACCACCTCGTCCCAGAGCACCATCGAATGCTGGAGCGCGTTGGATTTGGTGGCACTGGCCAGCAGCTTGCGCGGCCGGCTTCGCGCCAGCTCGAACGCGTACCGCGCGATCCGCTCGATGCCACGCCGCGTGAAGATGCCGGTCTGTTCCGCCAGCTCGTCGGCAGTCCCGACGTGCACGCGGCCGCCGATGCCGCAGTATTCGCCCTCGGAATTTTCTCGGACGCAGACCATATCGATGTCCGCTGGCGCGCGTTTCCCGAGCGGTGAGTCAATGCCCGCGAGCAGCCGCATCGGCCGAAGGTTGACGTACTGCACCAGCCGCTGTCGCAGGGGCAGCAGGAGCTCGCGCGCGGAGATGTAATCGGGCACGGAAGGCGCACCTATTGCCCCCAGATAGATCGCGTCGAAGGCGCGAAGCTGTTGAAGCCAGTCGGAATCCATCATCCGGCCGGTGTGCAGGTAGAACTCGCAGCCCCAGGGAAAATCGGTGAACTCACAGCCGACGCCGTGCTGGCTGGCTGCCATCTTCAAGATGTCGATGCCGGCTGGAACAACCTCCCTGCCGATACCGTCGCCCGCGATCACTGCTATCCGGAGTGGTGTGGTCATCGATGTGATTCTCTTACAGAGAGTCCGGCGGGTCCAAAAGGCCCCGCCCTACGTACGATCACCACGGCGGGTCCAAAAGGACCCGCCGTGCGAATTTGATCGTGCGTAGGGCGGGTCTTGCGTTGTAGACCCGCCTGGTCA
>ORMF012039804.1_pt1 | contig 10718 bp, 13 predicted proteins | sample 1779871 | NCBI WGS metagenome assembly ORMF01 (sample SAMEA104232316, study PRJEB22302) | groundwater metagenome | biome: forest; feature: aquifer; material: groundwater | place: USA | collected 2011-08-07 | depth 5.4 m
AAAATATTCTGGTATTCCCCGACCGTACCGCCAATCTCCGCAATTACAAAGTCGGCACTGCGCTCTTTAGCCGCCTGTTCCAGGCGGGAGATAATTTCTTCGGGCACATGCATAGCAACCTCTACGTCCTCCCCGTCGTATTCAAAATTTCGTTCTTTTTGAATAATTTTCTGGTAAAGCTGGCCATTGGTCACGTAATTGGCCTTGCTCAAGTCGGTATTCATAAACCTTTCGTAGTTGCCCACGTCCTGGTCTGTTTCCACCCCGTCTTTGGTGACAAAGACCTCGCCGTGTTCCTGCGGGCGGATGGTGCCGGCGTCCACGTTTAAATAGGCGTCCATTTTTACCGGCGCCACTCGGAAGCCGCGGCTTTCAAGCAGCGCGGCAAGGGAGGCGGTGGTAATCCCCTTCCCGACCGAAGAAATAACGCCTCCGGAGACAAAAATAAATTTAGTATTCAATTTTTTTGCCTTGCGGGGCTTGACGTGGTAAGACATAATTTTTATAATTTTTAATTATTAAATAATACCCTAACTTGCCTGGATGTCAATTTTAATATTAGCAATAATCCCGCCCTCGAGTTTCAACTTGACTTGATGTGCGCCCAACTCTTTCAGTGCCGCCGGAATTTCAATTTGGTTTTTTTCAACTTCAATTCCCATTTTGTCGGAAACAGTTTTGGCTATATCCTTTTCATGAATCCCGCCAAAAATTTGCCCCTTGTCCCCGGTTTTAACTTTAATCGCAAAGCTACGCTTCTCCAATTCCTGTTTCAAATTATTCAGCTTTACCAAATCTCGCTCTTTTTTATTTTGCGCTTCTTTCTGCTCCTTGGCAAGCTTTGCCTGCAGTTCGTTGGTTACAACTTCAGCAAAGCCTTTTGGCAATAAAAAATTATTAGCGTAGCCGTCGCTTACGTTTTTTACTTCTCCCTTTCTTCCAATGCCGGATACATCTTTTAAAAAAACTATTTTCATAGATCACTGATTAATCACGGATACCGCAGATTACACAGTTCGCGATCTGATTAATCTGCGTGTGTTAAAAATCTGCGATCTATCAAACAAAAAAGCCCCGTTCCAGAGAGTCTGCTTTTGGGCTCTTTTATAGTATACTTGAAAATTTATTAAATGCAAGTGGAAAAATATAAAATAAATTTAGCCTTAAATAAGCCTAAATCTTAATATATTTACGAATCGCCAATAGAGTAGAAACAACCGCTAAAATGACAGAAATCAACAATAAAAGCGCTAGCAAAAACCAATAATTTAATATGTTGAAATTAAATACTTGGAGCTGGGGGTTAACAAACAAGGCAATCCTTGGCAAAAATACTGTAAATATAGGAGCCAAAATTATTGCCGTAATTACTGTGGCAAAAATACCGTAAAGCAAGGCCTCCATCAAAAACGGGCCGCTAATATACCAACTTGTCGCTCCGACCAAACGCATAATCTCAACTTCCTCGCGGCGGTTGTAAATTGTTAAAGTGATGGTGTTAAACATTACCAAAATCGCAATCAAAGAAAAAATAACAAACAACGAAGACCCAACCTTAATTATCAAATTAAGGATTCTGTTAAGCCTCTCTATTATTGAACGGTTGTCTTCGAAATTTACTTTGGCAATCGCCGCCTGGTATTTTTGCGACTGTAAGTTTTTTGCAATATCCGGATAGTCTTCTAAATTGTTGGCTTTAATGTTGAACGTGGCCGGCAAAGGGTTTTCGTTTAACTCATTTAAAGAGGCAGCTATAAGCGGGTCATTTTTGTGTTTTTCTTTAAACTCCAAAAGCGCCTGCTCTGCCGAAACATAAACAATTGGTTTAAGGCGCGGGTCGGACTGCAAGTCCTTCTTGATGTTTTGAATCTGGTCTTCCGCCAGGCCATTTTTAAAATACACGCTAATGTCCACGGTATTTTTAATGGTATTAATGGAATAATTTGTCAGGCCAAATAACAAAATCAAAGCGGAAAAAATTACCAGGGTAACTGTCATTACCATGGTCGCAGCCGCAGACAAAAGCAAGTTCCGCCAATAATTGACGAAGCCTATTTTAACTGCCCACAGAAATGAAAAGGATTTGGACATGATGATTTTTTATAGATGATATTTACCAACTTCCTGTTGCCTGGTAATTTTGCCGTTTTCAATGGTCACTACGCGTTTTTGAATTTTATTAACTATTGCAGAAGCGTGTGTCGCCAGAATTACTGTGGTGCCGAGTTTATTTATTTTTAGCAAAAGCTCCAAGATTTCCCCGGCATTCATTTCGTCTAAATTCCCTGTTGGTTCGTCCGCGAGGAGTAAAACCGGCCGGTGGGCCAAGGCCCTGGCAATGGCAATGCGCTGTTTTTCTCCGCCGGACATTTGGTGCGGGAAGGCATTACTTTTGTGTGACAAGCCAACCAAATCCAAAACTTTAGGCACATTTTTATTTATTGCTTCTTCGTCGTACCCGCATACTTCCATGGCAAAAGCCACGTTTTCAAAAGCCGTTCGCTTAGGCAGCAGCTTCATATCCTGAAACACCATACCAATTTTTCTCCGTAAATATGGGAAATCCTGCTTTCTTACATGCGAAATGTCTACATCGTCTATTAAAATCTTCCCCGAGTCTATTTTTTCTTCGCCAATAATTAATTTAAACAAAGTGGTTTTGCCCGCGCCCGAAAGCCCGACCAAAGAAACAAACTCTCCATGGTGAATTTGCAAATTCACGTCATTTAAAGCCGTGGAATGCCGGTTATAATGCTTTACTACCTTTTCAAATTTAATCATTTTTGTTTCAAAAATAAAATTATATCCCGCAAGCAATCGCTAACAGCATTATAACAAGATAATATGAACTAGACAAAACAAAATTAAGAAATCATCGGGCTAGCCGGTGGAGCCGGCGGCAATTCCGGTTTCGTAGCTTTTGATAAGTTTACCAGCAAATAAATTCCTACGATCAAATAGAGGGCAAGCCAAACTATGGGACTGCCTACCCAAAGAGCCCTAATTAAAGTATATACTACTGCTATCCAAACGGTAGATTTTACAAACACGGAATGTTTTTGCAATTCATTCTGTAATGTAAAAGCCAAATACAAAAAAACTAGCCCTAAAATTATGTTAACAATACTAGTATTCCGCGTGGTTTGGCTGACGCTTTTATCCAAAAAAGAAAGCGCTTGCCCAAGATTTTGAAGCGCAAAAAGTCCAAAAACACCCTTGAGAACACTCACAATTTTTTGATTCATATATTTTACTAGCTTAATAATTTGTTAATTTTTAAAGCGAAATTTAAAAAATTTACGTAAATATCTTTTTTGTCAGTTGTAGATTTCATTAAATTCATATAATCGGCAAAAGTTTTATAGTCACAGGCGACCAAGATTGTTTTATCTTTTACTTGAATTGCCAGTTCATTGAAGAATGTTTCTTTCATATCAATTAGCTCTGCCATATCATTTGGCGCTAATTGATAAAACGGCGTGTCCGGATGCAAGCTATAAACTGCAAAATTTTTATTAAACTCGTTGCCTTCCAAACTTACTTTATAATATTTATTCACGAGCAAAACACTATAATCAAGAGCGGCTTCTTCTTTGCTTAAAATTAAGACGTCGGAATATTTATTTTTTATTTCTTTTAATTCCACAACTAAATAATGTTGCGACTGAGCATCTTTTCCTTTAGAACGCTCAAAAAAAAGGAGGGTAAACTTTTGATTCTGGAAACTGCCTTCAAATGAATGGCTAAAATGTCCGGTTGCAAAATATCTCTGGCAAAAAAAATACTCTTTTAAGTATGGTCGTTCGTTGAAATAGTAATAATTTAGCTTCCAGCTTAATTCTTTTGCTATCCTCTTATTTTCTAAATACTCAAATTTGTTGGCATTTCTAACCTTAACTATTAATACAATGATAACGAGAATTAAAAAAATTACTACTGTAATATCTAAAATCATAGGTATATAAAATAATTTGTGATAATGCTTAAATTTTACCGCTCGCCGCCTGTTCTAAATATTTTTCCACAAATTCGTCCAGTTCCCCGTTAAGCACACTGTCGGGGTCAGAGGTTTCCATGTCGGTGCGGTGGTCTTTGACCATTTTGTAGGGGTGCAAAACGTAGGAGCGGATTTGGTTGCCCCATTCGGCGGATTTAAACTCCCCTCTTAACGCCTGTTTTTCATTTTGCAATTTTTCTTCTTCTAAAACTTTTAATTTAGCCTGCAAAATTTTTAAAGCTAATTCGCGGTTTTGGTGCTGGGAGCGTTCATTTTGAATGCTGACTTTAAGCCCGGTAGGAATATGGGTAATACGAATGGCGGAATAGGTTGTGTTCACGCTTTGTCCGCCGTGGCCGGAAGCGGTGTTGGCTTCAATTTTTAAGTCTTTAGGGTCAAGTTTGGTTTCTTCCTTTTCTTCAAGTAATGGCAGAAGTTCCAAAAGAGCAAAAGAAGTTTCGCGCGTATGCGCCGGGTTAAAAGGAGAAAGCCTTACCAAGCGGTGCACCCCGGCTTCGCTTTTAAACAAGCCATAGGCAAAAGGTCCAAAGACTTCTACCACCGCGGTTTTAAGGCCGCCCTGTTCGCCGCGGCTTAGTTCTAAAATTTCTGTTTTAAAACCTTTTCGCTCCGCGTAGCGCAAAAACATTCTTAAAATCATATCTGCCCAGTCCTGCGCGTCTACTCCCCCGGCGCCGGAATGCACGGAAAAAATAGCGTTGTGGTCGTCGTATTTTTTGTTTAAGAGCGCAACAAAACGGTTTTCCTTGTATTGTTTTTCTAAAGCCACAACCTGATTTTCCAAATATGTTTTGGTTTCTTCACTTTCATCGTGATTATCCTTAACCAGCAGCAAAGCTTCGCCAGTTTGCTTTTCCAAATCTTGCCAAAAGTCGGTAAATTTTTTTAATTGGTCGTAATCTTGTGAAATTTTTTTCGCATTAAGAGTATCTGCCCAAAAATCCCCGCCTTGCATTTGGTCCTGCAATTCCAAAAGCCTCTGCTCCTTTTGGGGCAGATTTAAATGAGCTTTTAAGTCCTTGATGTTTGACAAAAGCTCTTCTAGGCGTTTGGTTAGATCATTCATAGATGTAAGCTTGTAGTTCGCCGATTTATCGGCTTGTCAATTTGGCCTGATAAATCAGGCAACTACATAAAGACATCGGAATTCAATATTTCTATTGTGCTTTAAAATCTTTCAGCGCAATTCTTCTTTCTAATTCCCATACCGTGTTATGGATTTCGGGTTCAGACAAAATCTTTCCGCTTGCCTGGCACTCTACCAATTTTGTGCCGGAAAACAGTTTGGCAATTTGCGAATAGACCTTTTGGCTGTTTTGCAAATGCTTTAAGTTTTTTTCGTGCATATTGTCTTCGTGGTCTAATTCTTTTGGCCGCCTGTTTAACAGCTTCATTGCCGCTTCTGCCGGCAAACTCAAAATAATATTAAGGTCGGGCTTTGGAATACCAAAAATATTATATTCCAAATTGTCCAACCATTTAAAGAATTTCAACCGTTCAAAGTCGTCTTCAATTTTACCGCCCTGGTGCCCGGCATTGGCAGTTACATAACGGTCAGAAAGTACAATCTTGCCGGCATCTAACCACGCATTAACTTGCGCTTTTGCGTCAAAACGGTCAATAGCATAAAAAATAGACGCGGCGTGAGCATTTAACTCCCCATACCTGCCGGCTAAATAATAATCTACCATTACAGCGCTAGGCGTTCCGTGCTGGGGAAAATGGATTACTTCCGTTTGATAACCGCCCACTTCCAGCTCCTTTTTAAGCAACTCCAATTGGGTGCTCTTGCCGCTGCCGTCTATTCCGTCGAGAACGATAAGACGACCACGCGATGCCTTGAATGAAGCTTTTTTGTTTATTCCTAATCTTTTTAAAATAGTCATGATGGAGAATTTCTAATTAACCTAATTGCCCTAATTATTCTAAACAAATCCCAATTCCGAATTTAGTCATTGGTGCTTATTTAGGTCAATTAGGAATTAGAATAATTAGGTTAATTTATCTATTACTTCGTCCACTTTCTTATAAAGCTCATCTAATGTTCCTACATTGTCTATTCTAAAATCCGCCTTGGCGCCTAAGGCCGGAATTCCAACTTCGGTGGCCTCTTTCTCCTGCTCTTCAAACTTTTGAAAATTCATTTGCCCGTCGTCTGCCTTTTCATGTCGGTGTTGATACCTCTGAAAACGGATTTCTGCCGGAGCGGTAACATAAATAATTTTAGCGCCAATTTTTTTAATATCTTCCATTTCATCCATCCTAATTCCGTTAATCACGATCAAAGATTGATCAGCCCCAAGCGCCCGCTTAATTACGGCTGAACCCAGGACTTTATTGCCAAAAATATTGCGGAGGCCCAAACCCAGATCAATTTCATTTCGCCTGGAAATAGGCAAGTTTAACTCGCCCAAAATTTTGTCCAAAATATGGGTAAAACGCGTATGAAAAGCGCCAAACTTTTGTTCCAAGTAATTTGCGGCAGTATCTTTCCCGGCTAATTTTTCTCCAACTAAACCAATAATCAGTTTCATACCATAAATTATACCACGGCGGACAAACTCCGAAAAGCCTAGAAAACAAGCCAATTAGGCGGTTTTTTTAGCTTATGATAAAATACCAATATTGCTATCTAATTCAAACAAAATTAATGCCTAACAACTCCTACGAAATAGAAATAAAATCCCTGCTTGGCAATAAGGAAAGCGCGGACAAACTTATTGAAAAGATGAGGGGTGCTGACCCTAACTTTCAAATTTTAGGCGCCCACAAGCAACTGAACCATTATTTTGTCGATGGTGACCTAGTCAGACTCTACGATAATGTCTCAAACATAATCGAAACTGATAAAAAAGAAAAGCTCAAAGGACTTGCGGCAAAAGCTAAAGATTACTCCGTAAGAACACGCTGGGCAGACGGCAAAGTAATATTAGTTGTTAAAGCATCAGTTGATGCTACTACAAGCTCAAACGGCACCGCCAGGCTGGAATGGGAAAGCTTGATGAACTTGGAGCTTGAAAAACTTGATGAACTAGTCCTCGGCTCCGGCTTTAACTACCAAGCAAAGTGGTCGCGAGAACGGCAAGATTTCAAATTCAAAGACCTAAATGTTTCAATAGACAAAAACGCGGGCTATGGCTACTTAGCGGAATTTGAAAAAGTTATTGGAGATGAATCCTTGGCCACCCAAACTAAACTAGAAATTCGAAATTTGATGAAGGAATTGGGCGCATTGGAACTTCCACAAGACCGCCTGGCAAGAATGTTTGACTACTACAACCAAAATTGGCAAGATTACTACGGTACGGAAAAAATTTTCAACATTGCTTGATAATTTACTGTAGTCTGCCCATTTATGGGCCTGCCCAATCGCCGATAAATCGGCACACTACAAAAACATAAAACAATATGCAGCATCCAGAATTTCAATATCTCAATCTTCTTAAAGACATTATGGCGAACGGCTCAGACAAGCCGCTGTTTTTCACGCCGGAAATTTTACAGCAATATAAAGACAAGGGACAAGAACCACCTGTGATTCGCTCCGTGTTCGGGAGGCAAATGCGTTTTGATCTTAAAGATGGTTTTCCCCTGCTTACTACCAAAAAAGTTTTTTCCCGAGGGATAATCCACGAGCTTCTGTGGTTCCTCTCCGGCAGTTCTAATATTAAATATTTGGTGGACAACGACGTGCACATTTGGGACGAATGGGCGTGGAAACGTTTTCACAAAGCCGCGTTAGCGGGCAAGCATGAGGATCTATCCCAAGCTGATTTTATAGCCAAGCTCAAGTCTTTACCAGCTCAAGATGAATTTGTTAAACAATGGGGCGACCTAATAACCATCTACGGCCGAATGTGGAGGCGCTGGCCGGCTTCTGACGGCCGGGAAATAGACCAATTGGGATGGGTAATTAAAGGCCTTAAAGACAAGCCTTACAGAAAATCTTACGTAGTTTCCGCCTGGAACCCGGATTTTATTTACGCCATGGCAAGCGGCAACAACGCCAATGAGGTACCCCCGTTTTGCCATACCACTTACCAATTCGCAGTCCAAAATAACAAATTAAATTTAGGGCTTTACCAACGCAGCGCCGACACCTTTTTGGGCGTACCGTTTAATATTGCCAGCTATTCCCTACTTTTGCTGATGGTGTCCCAAATCACCGGCATTGAACCCGGAGAATTCGTCCACTTCTTCGGCGACGCGCATATTTATTCCAATCATTTTGATGCAGTAAAAGAACAGCTTTCCAGGGAACCAAAACCGCTGCCAACAGTTAAATTGAACACCGCGATAACGGATATAGATAACTTTAAGTTTTCAGACATCGAAATACAAAATTACAACCCCCACCCGGCCATTAAAGCCGAGATTGCCAATATTGGCGGTTTTTAAATGCAAACACTTTAATACTCTAAAGTATGAAAGTGTTTGCATAATTATAAAAAAATGAAAATTTCTTTAATTGCCTGCATTGGCAAAAACCGAGGGCTTGGGCTGAACAACGAACTGCTTTACAAAATTCCGGAAGATTTAAAAAGATTCCGGGAAGTTACAAAAGGCCACGCCGTAATTATGGGCAGCAAGACCTTTGAGTCCATAGGCAGGCCGCTACCCGCGCGCACAAACATCATTGTAACCAAAAAACCAGGCTACCAGGCTCCGGGGTGCATTGTCGTAAATTCGATAGATGACGCTTTTAGCAGAGCGCGTGATGTTGAACAGTCAGAAATTTTTGTAATTGGCGGCGCGCAAATTTACGCCCAAACAATAGAAAAGGCCGATAAATTGTATCTGACACTAGTTGATGGAGAAAAACCTGCCGACGCTTTTTTTCCGCCTTACGATGAATTTAAAAAAATCACCGCCCGAAGTGGTGGTGATTTTAACGGCTTAAAATATTCTTTTCTGGAATTGGGAAAATGACCCCGAGATGGGCACCTTCTCTGCTGCAGAGAAGGTGCCCATCTCTTTTTTTAGAAAATTGTTTTCCTGGTAATCCTTGGCCTGGGGTCTTTTTGTTTTAGGTAGATGTTTCCGGTTTTTCTGCTGTTGTAAGGGTTCTCGGCCGGGCCGGAAAGTTCTTCAAAAGTAAAAGCGCAAACCCGCATTCCGGGGTAAAGTGCCACGGGCATTACGCCTAAATTTCCAAGCTCCATAGTTGGCTTGCCGTCCCAGCCCGGGTCAAAAATAGAAGCCGTGCCGTGCACAATAATTCCTAAGCGCCCCAGGCTGCTGCGCCCTTCAATCTTACCCACAATATCATCCGCAATTTTTAAATTTTCTACGGTCGTAACTAAAGCAAAGTCCCCGGGCTGCATAATAAACGGCTCGCCTTTGGGGATAACAATTTCCTGCATAATCTTTCCGGTATCAACCGGGTTTTTTAAGTCCACATAAGCTACCCGGGAATGCTTAAAAACCGCGAAATGGTTACCCAAATGCAGGTCAATGGAACACGGGCCAAGCTGGGTTTTAAAGTCAGGCTTAGGGGTAATTGTTATGCGCCCCTGCTTGATAGCTTTTTTGATGTCTGTGTCAGATAAAATCATAGATTTATGAACTTACTCGCTTGGCCAATTGCTTCGTTATTTTACTGCGGTGTTTGTCGTCGTAGGTCAACCTACGCTTCAAACATCCTCGCAAAATGCCTCGCACTTGCCTCAACCGCGTAAGTCCTTGGAACAATTATGATATAAAGAGTCTACTACAACTTTAAAGAATTGACAAATTCCCAGAGTTTGATAATATGTCAACATGCATTCTAAATCCATCCGCATTAACATTATTAGCATTATTATCCCTGGACGCTTAGGCGCGCGAGTGAAGTTTTAGCTTATTAAACTTTCCACCTCTGCCGCTTAAGCGGCAGAGGTTTTTATTTTAACATTAAATATTGAATCTATGGCAAATCAAGCAATCCATTCTGAAAACGCCCCAAAAGCCGTTGGCCCGTATAGCCAAGCGGTACTAGCAGGCAATATTCTATTTTGCAGCGGACAATTAGGTATTGACCCCGTGAGTAATGAGCTGGCCCAAGGCTTTGAAGCGCAAGCAAGCCTGGCCCTAAAAAATTTACAGGCACTAATTGAAGCTGGCGGCTTTTCTTTAAACGAAGTCGTGCGCTGTGATATTTTTTTGGCAGATATTACCCAATTCCCTACTCTTAACGAACTCTACAGCAAATTCTTCTTATTTGAGCCCAAGCCCGCAAGACAGACCGTAGAGGTCAGCAATTTGCCCAAAAACGCGCTGGTGGAAATTTCCTGCGTGGCTGTTAAATCTTAAACTAATTTGATACTAGCCCCGTTAGAAATCACGAAATTCTGAAGGGGTGCTAATTGGCTTATATAATCAAACTAATATGATAATTTCTAACGGGGTGACTAAACCACCATACACAAAAAAATCTAAACTGCCGGTAAGCATGGAAAATATCTCGGCTGCAGAGGTAAGGCTCAAGGGGGTTGTAAAAACCACGCCTCTGGAATTAAGCGAGAGACTTTCCAAACAATACCATTGCCATGTTTATTTAAAGCGCGAAGATCTCCAAGCTGTCCGTTCCTATAAAATCCGGGGGGCTTACAATTTTATTAGTTCCTTAGGCGCCAAACAAAAAAAACAAGGGGTGGTCTGCGCCAGCGCCGGCAACCACGCCCAAGGCGTGGCTTTTGCCTGCGCGCGGGAAAAAACCCGC
>ORMF010835377.1_pt1 | contig 10717 bp, 7 predicted proteins | sample 1779871 | NCBI WGS metagenome assembly ORMF01 (sample SAMEA104232316, study PRJEB22302) | groundwater metagenome | biome: forest; feature: aquifer; material: groundwater | place: USA | collected 2011-08-07 | depth 5.4 m
GGATGGTCGGACTGCCGCCGACCGATCAATACAGTCTGGCGGACGATGTACCGTTTGCCGCGGCGCCGGTGATCACGGTCGAGGAGGCGCTGCGCCAGGCGCGCGAGCAGCGCGCCGATCTGAAGGCACTCGACGCACAGGTGCGCGCTGCCGAGCGGGCGCTCGCTGCGGCCAGGGCCGAGCGCCTGCCGTCGGTGGCCGTCAACGCCGACTACGGCGCCATCGGTAGCTCACCCTCCGAGGCGCGAAAAACGTTCGCCGTTGTTGGAACGGTCCGCGTCCCGATCTGGCAGGGCGGGCGGACAGAAGGGCAGATCGGACAGGCCGAGGCGGTGCTGGCCGAGCGACGCGCGGAGGTCGAAGACCTGACCGGCGCGGTCGAGGCCGACATCCGCAAGGCGTATCTCGACGTGCAAGCAGCCACGAGCCAGGTGGACGTGGCGATCAAGAACCGGGAGGTCTCCCGTGAGGCGCTGGAGCTCACCCGTCAGCGCTTCGACGCCGGCGTGAGCGACAGCGTCGAGGTGGTTCGCGCGCAGGAAGCGGTGGCGTCCGCAGAGCTCGATTACATCAACAGCGTGTACGCGCACAATGTCGCGAAGCTGAGCCTCGCGCGCGCGATGGGTCAGAGCGCAGAGCGGATCACCGAGTTCCTCAGGGTGCCTTAGACGCTTTCGATGAGTCCTTCGGTCTTCAAAGATCGAAGCCTATCCGACCGTAAACGGCACGCTGGCGCTCGCCGGACCCCACTCGATGCGGAGCGTTCCTCCCGCGGGCGTGTCGTCGATCGAAATCGTCAGCTGCTCAACCGACGCGCTCGTCGGCGCAACCCCCATCTTCACGCGTCCCACATCCTTGTCCTGCTGGACCGGGATGCCCCACTGTCCGACGTTCCTGCTGATTGCCAGAACCCATTCCTTCTCGTCGGGGATGGTGTAGAGCGTGTAGGTGCCGGCCGGCACGGCCAGCGTTCCAAATTTGAGCGGCTTGTCGGTCTTGAGGGTGGTTGCTTCGTCGGCGCCGGTGCGCCACTCGCGTTTGTATGGTGCGATGACGCGCCCCAGTTTCCGGCCGTTCAGAAAGGGCCGGCCGTACTCGATCGAGATGTTCGCCCCGTCGATCGTCCATTCGGTCCGGTCGTGCGGGCTGCCGCCCTGGCCGGGATGGATGTGCGTGGTCTTCTGGGCGGCGAGACCGACGGTGAACACCATGGCCAGCGCGAACGCGGCGACGGCCAAGACTGGCTTCTGCATATGCAACTCCTGGCGATTAGATGCTGAAACCGGCCGCCAGGTTTCCTATTTGGGCCAGCCGGTCTGTGGGAGGCCCGGCGCCAGCTTCAGTGCGTTCTGGTAGTAGACCTTCTTCAGCACCGCGTCCGGCAGGTCGATCCCGTACAGCTTCCAGAACGCGTGATATCCGCGGTAATAATCGAAGTACTCGTCCTTCGTTTCAAACACGCGCCAATAGTACGGATACTCTTCGGGCTGGAACGCGTCCTTGCCGAACAGAATCCGATCCTGGTACTTGACGAAGAAGTCGTGCGCCGCGTGCGGCTGGCGGCCCAGATCGTAGAGGACGGCGCCGACTTCGGTGTACAGGTTGGGCATCGCGTCGAACATCCGTCCGAGCCGAGCCAAGTCGTTGGCGTGCCACCCCATGTGAGCGGTGACGAATTTCGTCTTGGGATGTTTCCTGAAAAGGCTGTCGCGCTCGCTCGCCAGTTCCTTGAAGGACGGAAACTGATCCGGCGGATAACGCCGGTCGGCGAAGAGCGCCAGCTCGAGCCACCGCTCGTTGCGAAAGTCGATCGGTTCGAAGAACTCCTGCGGATCGGCCGTGTGGATGAAGACGGGAAGGTTCAGGCGCGCGCACGCATCCCAGATTGGATCCAGCTCAGCGTCGTCGATCTTCAGCCGAGTGCCGTCGGGCTTCTTGATGGTCAGGCCCAGGCTCTTGGGAATTTCGCCGACGCCCACCGCGCCGGCCTTCACGTCGGCTTCGAGCTGCGCGGTCGCTTTTTCCGCCCATCCGCGACCGACATTCCGGAAGTCGATGCCGGCGAGAATCCGCACGCGATCCTTCTGTGGGGATCCGCGAACGATCTCGAGGGTTCTCTGAAGCCGCTCGCCCGACATGTTGTCGGCACTGACCATCAGACGGACGTTGAGGCTGTCGAGCGAGGAAGCGAGGCTGGTCAGGCCGTCCGGCGCGTTCAGCAATCCCTGCGGATGTCCATGAAAGTCGATGGCCGGATACTTCGCCTTCGGAACCGGATGTGCGTCGGTAACGAGAACGGAACGCGGCCGGTAATCGACGATGCTTGGCGCCGGGAATTCAGGAGCCTGGCAGAGGCGCGGCCTGATTTCGGTCGTGCCGGGCGGGCATTCCTCGCCGGCTGCGATGGGTGTGCCGCGTCCGCCGCGTCCCCCCTGCCGGCCGCCGGGACCCTGTTGACCCTGTTGCGCGACGAGCAGGGTTCCCAAAACAACCACCGCGGCCACACCCACAGGGACCAGAAACCTTCGCATTTACCCTCCTGACGAAGCTCGGGCGGGTTGACTTCGCCGTTGTATCACACTTGTCAGGTGGCTACTATTGGCGGGTGAGACTCGCTTAGGAGGTCCAGATGAGACATCGATTTCTTGCGGCGTTCCTAGGTGCGCTGGCGGTGGTAATGGTGATCGTGGCGTTCTCGTCGAACACGGTTGCCGGTCAGGCTCCTGCGGCCGGGGCGAAGGCCACAGCGCCGGCCGGGAAGTATGTCGCGCCGCGCACGCCGGACGGCCATCCGGACCTCCAGGGCGTCTGGGCCAACAACGACGCCACGCCGCTGCAGCGGCCCGCCGAACTCGCCGGCCGTCAGTTCTTGACAGACGCCGAAGTTGCCGCGCTCAGGAAACGAGCCGGGGAGCTCTTCAACGGCGAGACCGATGCGGCGTTCGGCGACCAGGTGTTCCTGACCGTCCTCAAGGACGCGAAGAACTTCACCACCAGTGACACGGCGACCGGCAACTACAATCACTTCTGGATCGTCGATCGCGAATTCGACAATCGGACGGCGCTCATCACCGATCCGGCGGATGGAAGAATTCCTCCGCTGACGCCGGAGGCAGCGAAGAGACAGGCTGCCGACGCGGAATACAGGAAGCTGCATCCGGCCGACGGTCCGGAAGACCTGCCGCTGAGCCACCGGTGCGTGTCGTTCGGCGTCCCGAGGCTCGGCGCCGGCTACAACAGCTACTTCCAGATCCACCAGTCGCGCGATTACGTCGCGATCGGCCAGGAGATGATCCACGACGTGCGTCTGATTCCGCTCGACAACCGGCCGCATGTCGCGTCGAGCGTCAGGCAATGGCACGGCGATCCTCGCGGCCACTGGGAAGGCGACACGCTGGTTGTCGAGACCACGAACTTCTCGCCGAAGGCCCGCTTTCAGAACGCGTCATCCGCGAACCTCAAGACGGTCGAGCGGTTCACGCGGATCGGTCCGAAGACGATTCAGTGGGAAGTCACCGCTATCGACCCGAGCACCTGGGTGAGGCCCTGGACGGCAACGGTTCTCCTGAGGACCACGCCGAACCAGATGTACGAGATGGCGTGCCACGAGGGGAACGAAGGGTTGTCGGGCGCCCTCAGCGGACATCGCGCCGTCGAGAGGGAAGAAGCGGCGAAAAAGGGATCGAAGTAAGCCGGCTGTCCTCTCCCTTTCCGTTCGCGCCGCCGATCGAGCCGATGCTCGCGAAGCTCACCGAGGAGCTGCCCACGGGGCAGTTCCTCTATGAGCCCAAGTGGGACGGCTTCCGCGCAATCGTCTTCCGGGGCGGATCCGAAGTCTTCATCCAGAGCCGGGATCTAAGACCGCTCGATCGCTATTTCCCTGAGCTTCATTCCGTGTTTCTGAACGATCTGCCTGATGGCTGCGTCATCGACGGCGAAATCGTCATCGCGACGCCTCGCGGCCTCGATTTCGACGCGCTGCAGCTTCGGCTCCATCCTGCGGCGTCGCGCGTCGAACGACTTGCGAAGGAGACGCCGGCCGAGTTCGTGGGGTTCGATCTGCTGGCCGTCGAGGGGCGAGACGTGCGCCGCACCCCGCAAGCGGAGCGGCGCGTCCTTCTGGAACGAACGCTCGCCGAGCTCAAGGAGCCGATCCACCTCACGCCGATGACGCGCGATGTCGCCGTGGCCAAGGAGTGGCTCTCGCGCTTCGAGGGCGCCGGCCTCGACGGCGTCATGGCCAAGCCAGAGCAGGGCACGTACGAGCCGGGCAAGCGCGCCATGATCAAGGTCAAGCACGCGCGCACCGCCGACTGCGTCGTCGCCGGTTTTCGGTGGCACAAGGCCGGTCCGAACGAGCTCATAGGCTCGCTCCTGCTCGGGCTGTACGACGATCGCGGCGTGCTGCACCACGTCGGCGTGACATCGTCGTTCACCATGGCGGTGCGCAGTCGGCTCGCGCTGGAGCTCGCGCCGCTCAGGGAGCATGCGCTCGACGGGCACCCCTGGCGTAAATGGGCCGATGCCGATGGCCGCGGGATGGCTCGAATGCCCGGCGGCCAGAGCCGCTGGAGCGCCGGCAAGGATCTTTCCTGGGAGCCCCTGCGGGTCGAGCGGGTGTGCGAGGTCAAGTACGACCATATGCAGGGAGACCGGTTCCGTCACGCGTCCATCTTTCAGCGGTGGCGTCGGGACAAGAGTCCGCTCGCCTGCCGCTACGATCAGCTCGACGTCACGACCCCTTACGAGCTCCAGAGGGTCTTCGGCGCCGCGCGCTCCGGTCGCTGACGCCGCTCCAGTCGTCCGGCGTGTCGTCTGGATCGAGCCTTTCCTGTGGAGGCCGCATGGCGACCGGCACGTTCTGCAGGTTCAGGCGGATCCGCGTCCAGGTGCGAAACCGTCCCCGCATGGCATCCACGAGAACATCGGCGGGCGCCAGGTGCGCGGCCGCGTCCGGGTGGCGCGCCCGCCAACGCTCGAATCCCGCGAGCGCTTCGTCTTTCCGCTGGGCGCGGCCGATTTCGATCAGCGGACGGGTCGGCGTACGCCGACGTGACGGCTGCACCCGGTCGGGCTCACCAGCCTGCTTCCTGTAGTGTGGCGGCCAGGGGGCATCGCCGAGCCCATCGGCTGCCTGCCGCGATGACAGCTCGAGCAGACGCTCGAGCGAGCACGGATGTCGGTCCATCGCTTCATGCAGGTCGCCCATCGCTCGGAAACGCGCGGGCATCGTGGCGAGCGTGAAGTCCTGCGGTTCGGCGCTGTCCACTTCGTCCCAGGTCAACGGGGCGGACACCCGCGCGTCAGGGGTGGCGCGAACCGAGTACGCGGCCGCGATCGTTCGATCTTTCGCGTTCTGGTTGTAGTCGATGAAGACGCCGTGGCGCTCTTCTTTCCACCACTTGCTCGTCGCCAGGTCTGGTCGACGGCGTTCGACCTCACGCGCCAGCGCGAGCGCCGCCCGGCGCACATCGTCGAAGGCCCAGCGCCGCTCGATGCGTACGTAGACGTGCATGCCGCGCGAGCCTGAGGTCTTCGGCCAGCCGACGAGTCCGAAGTCGTCGAGGGTGCCGCCGACGACGCGCGCGACGTCGCGGAGCTCGGGCCACATCACTCCGGGCACGGGATCCAGATCGATGCGGAGCTCGTCGGGATGGTCGAGATCCTCCGCGCGTATCGGGTGCGGGTGAAGCTCGAGGCACGCCAGATTGGCCATCCACAGAAGTGCAGCCCCGTCGCGCGGCACGACCTCCTCTGCGCTCCGGCCCGACGGAAAGCGCAGCGCGACCACGTCGATCCACGGCGGCCGTGAGCGCGGCGCCCGCTTCTGATAGAAGAACTCGCCGTCGATGCCGTCCGGATAGCGGACGAGCACGTTGGGCCGCCCGCCCGCGGCTCGAAGCGCGCCGTCCGATACCGCAAGGTAATAGCGCGCGAGGTCCAGCTTCGTGTAGCCGGGCTGCGGAAAGAGCACCTTGTGCGGATTCGAGATCGCCACGTCGCGTCCGGCGAGGGTCAGGATCTCGCGATCCACGTGGATCGGCATGGCCCGACTATAAACGGAGCGGGCTCCTGCAGTCAGCCGCGGGCCGCCCGAGACGTTGAGAATGATCGACCGGCTTCGCGTCGGGCGCGTCATCATGGCAAACTGACGCCGACGCGGAAGGATAGATGATCTACCTCAAGAGCTTCGTCGTCGGCCTTGTCGCAGCTATCGCGGTAGCTGTACTCTGGATACTCGCCACGTTCGTGCTGCCGATTTTCCTTCCGTTCCTGCTGTCGCGGATGACCAGCGGGGAAGGAAGCGGCGCCGGCGCCGGGGTGGGCGCCAGCGGCGCGGTGATCGGCAGCGGGTCGATCCTCGCTGCAGCGCTCGTGGGTTTCGCCGCCGGGTTCTGGTGGAGATTTCGGAGAAGGTAACGAAGTATCTTTTGTTCTAACGGGTTAGAAGATGGTGGACCAGACCGGGATCGAACCGGTGACCTCATGAATGCCATTCATGCGCGCTCCCAACTGCGCTACTGGCCCACACGTTGGGACAAACAATAATTGTAGCCCGACCAGCACCCAGCACCAAGCACCCAGCACAGCACCAGGCACCCAGCACCCGCAGGAGGCACTCGCACCGCGCATCCGAAGAGAGTGACCTACGCTGTCCCGGTGATCGGCGAGACTTGATGGTGGACTCGGGTCAGCCATTCGCTGAGTTGTCCGGCAGCCTCAGCGGGCGTCGATCCGTAGAAGGGCATCATCGCGGTGGGCACCCCCGGCAGCCGCACGATGTGGGCCCGCCACCGATCGCGCGCGACGGCGGAAACCTCGATCTGGTACAGGCGTCCCCCGATGAATTCTTCGAAGCGATGAACAGCTGCTGACACGATGTCTTTATGTAAGAGTGAATTTGTGGGAGCGGGATGCATTGTATGCGGTACGCGACCCAGATCAAGCGAAGCCGATCGCGAAGGCGCACGCACAATCGCGTTCAGGCGAAATGTGGCGGCAGATGGGAGCAAAAAAAATTCGGTGTCGATTCGTGCACAGGATATTCACTGATCATCAACAGCTTTTCAACACGTCGGTGCACGGTACGATCCTTGACCGATCGCCTGCCCCACACTAGGCTTGAAGCGTCATGCTCAGCACCAGGTTAGCAGCCGCGATCATCGTTGGCGGCTGGCTCGTGCCCGGCGCTGCACTGGCGGCAGACGACGCAGCGCGGCTGCGGCTGTTTCTGACGGATGGCACCTCGCTCGTCAGCTACGGCGAGTTCGCCCGTGTGGGCGACCGCGTCGTGTTCTCGATGCCGACCTCCGCCGCGACTGATCCCTCGCTGCAGCTCGTCACAATCGACGCGGCACGTGTCAACTGGGAGCGTACGAACCGCTACGCTGAGTCGGCGCGGGCCGCCCACTATCTCAACACGCAGGCCGACGTCGACTTCGCGATGCTGTCCAATCAGGTCGCGCAAACGCTGAACGCGGTGACGGCGAGCGCCGACGCCGCCACGCGGCTGCGCCTGGTCGAGGACGCCCGGAGGGTCCTCGCTGACTGGCCCGAGAATCATTACAACTTCAAGCTGGCTGAAGTCCGGCAGATGGTGGGCATGCTTGAAGAGGCCATCGCCGACCTCAAGGCCTCCACCGGCGCCCGGCGTTTCGACCTCTCGCTGTCGGCGTTCGCCCAGCCGTCGGGCATCCCCGAGCCGCTGCTGCCGTTGCCGACCCCTCAGGAAGCGATTGAAGGCATTCTGACCGCAGCCCGCGTGGCGGACACGGCCGCCGTCCGCACGGCTCTGCTGTCCACTGCGCTCACCAGCCTCGATCGAGACAAGGCCGCGCTGCCGGCCGATTGGTTGGCATTGACGCGGGCCGAAGCCTCCGCCGCAATCGCGGTCGAACGTCAGGTTGACCGATCGTACCGATCCCTTACTAGGCGCATGCTGGCGCTCGCGGACCGTCGCTCACGGCTGGCCGACGTCCGCGGCCTCGAGCGGCTGCTCGCACGTATCCACAGCAGCGATGCGGCTCTGGGCGCGAAGCGCCCGGACGCGGTGAACACGCTCGTCGCGGCCGTCGAAGTCCGCCTCGACGCCGCGCGGCGCCTGCAGCTCGCGCGCGATCGCTGGGCGCTGCGCGCGCCACGGCTCCAAGAATACCGCGCTGCAATCCGCACGCCGATGGATCTGTTCGCAGGTCTGAAGCCCGCGCTCGAGAGCATCAAATCGCTCGCCGGCACGTCGGCGTCGGCTCTGACGGCGCTGGAGCGCGCGGGTGCACGCATCCGGAAGCGGGCGTCCGCCATCAGGCCCCCCGACGAGCTGAGCTCGGCGCACGCGCTGCTCGTCAGTGCCGTGCAGCTTGCCGAGAACGCAGCCCGCATTCGCCGCGAAGCGGCGCTCGCAGGCGACATCACCCGTGCCTGGGACGCCTCGTCGGCGGCCGCTGGGGCGCTGTTGCTCGGCGCCCGCGCCCGCAGCGACATCCAGGAAGCGCTGCGGCCGCCTCGACTCCGGTGAGCCCTCGACAGACTCGGGGCGAAGTCGTCGCTCGGGGGATCACGCCTCGCCGGACGCGGCTCGTTCGGGTCCCCGACCTTCAGACGTATCGCCGCGCGCTGACCCACCTGTCCGTCCCCTCGGATTTCAGCGCCGCGCATTCGCGCGTCGTGCTGGTTCCCACGCGCGGCGCGGCCAGCCTGGTGAACGCTCAGGTGCAGAAGGCTTCCGGCAGCCCTGCCGCGCCTCTGCCGCACGTGCTCACCCGCGACGAGCTCTACGACCTCTTGAACGACCGCCTTCCCGATCCTCTGCCTCGTCTGACGGCTTACGCGCGCGACGCCATGATGCAGTCGGCTGCGCGTGAAGCCTCGAGCGCGGTCAATCCGCGGCCCGGGCTGGTTGCGGAGATGCTCCGCTTCTACGACCAACTCCGGAGGCAAGGCAAAAACATCACTCGATTCGAGGAGCTGCTGATCGACACGCTGTCGAAAGAGGCCGACTTCGACCGCGGGGCCGAGCGCCTGCTGGCGCAAACGCGGATTCTTGTCGGCGCCTTCCACGGGTACGAACGCCGTGTCGCGGGTTCGGGAATGGGCGACGAGCACGTGCTTCGGACACAACTGCTGACCACGCCGTCGGCTGCTCCCGTCCGCGAAATCGTCGTCACGCTCGGTGACTGGATCGCCGATCCGGACGGGATCTACCTTGCGGATTTCGACCTGCTGTCGCGCCTCCCCGGATTAGAATCGATCGACATTCTGGCCACGGACCGGCTGCTGGCGACCGGCTTCCAGCAGCGCGTGCACGAGTGGTTGCCCGGCATCGAGGAAGTCACGGCTGCCGCGCTCGGGGTTCCGATCGCCGAACACCGGCCAACGCTTCTCGTCCCCCACCCTGACGACCAGTTCTTTGTCGCCCGTGACAGAGAAGAGGAGCTGGTGGCCGTCGCGCGACGTCTTGCGAGTGAAGCGCTCCAGGAATCTGCAACTGCCGTTGTGTTCAAGCGCCCGCTCCCATATCTCTATCTGGCGAGCACCGTCTTTGGCGGCGCTCATCTGCCGTACCGCACCTTCGACCAACTGCCGCTGGCAGCCGAGCCTTTTGCTGCGGCGCTCGATCTGGTGTTCGAGTTCGTCGAGTCTGGTTTCACGCGCCGCTCGTTGACGGCGCTCCTTTCGTCGCCGCACTTTGCCTTCGAGCATGACGGCCGGATGATCGATCGCGCGTCCGTCGGTCTGCTCGACCGCGCGCTCAGCGACTCTCGTTACCTTGGCGGACAGGATCGTCTGTCCGATCTGGCGGCGACGACCAGAAACGACGACGCTCGCGCGGCGCTCCGTGTGGCCTCCCGCCTGGCAGAGCATTTGTCGCCGCTGACGACAGCGGCTCCCGCGTCCGCGCAGGTCCGCGTCATTCAGAGCTTCCTGGAGAACCATTGTGCGCAGTTCGCCGAGGGCGATCTCTTTGCGGTACGCTCGCTCGGTGCACGCGGCGCCATTCGTGAAACGCTCACGCGGCTCGAACAGGCCAGGGCGAATCACGACGACGCGCCAGTCGCCATCGGCGAGCTTGCAGCCGACGTCCGGCGGTGGATCGAAGATCAGACCTTCGAGCCGGAAACTTCCGCCACATCAGGCATCCATCTCCTCGACGACAGGGCCGCCCGATACGCCGACCTTGACCACATCGCCATCGTCGGTCTGGTCGAGCACGAGTGGCCCGAGCGCCCCCGTCGCAACATCTTCTACCCGCAGGCGCTCCTGACCGCGCTTGGCTGGCCCTCGGAGCAGGACCGCCGCAGCGCGGCACAAGCCCGTTTCCTTGATCTCTTGGCCTCTGCGGCACGCACCGTTTCAGTGTCCACCATCACGCTCGACGATGAGGCGCTGGTCGAGCCGTCGGGACTGGTTGACGACATCCCGCTGGCCCGGCTGTCGACCGCTTTGCCGAGCGGCGCCGGCGATCGCCGAGTCTTCACCGAGGAGGCGCTCTCGCTTGATCCCGTTGATGTCGAGGCGCTCGATCCGAATGAGCGCGAGTGGGCCGCCCTCCGGCACGCGCGAACGTCGGGCGAGGCGCCGGCCTTTCACGGATTCGTGGCGACAGGCCGCGGCCCGTCGTCATGGTCCGTGAGCGCGCTCGAGACGTATCTCGAGTGCCCGTTCAAGTTTTTCGCTCGCGACGTGCTGAAGCTCGAAGAAGAGCCCGAAGACGCGGAGA
>ORMF011984036.1_pt1 | contig 10715 bp, 9 predicted proteins | sample 1779871 | NCBI WGS metagenome assembly ORMF01 (sample SAMEA104232316, study PRJEB22302) | groundwater metagenome | biome: forest; feature: aquifer; material: groundwater | place: USA | collected 2011-08-07 | depth 5.4 m
CGCTACGATGCCGGCACGCGCAGCCGCATCGCCGGCATCGAGGCCCGCGATTACACGCGCATGGGCGTCGCGGTGCGCCATCTTTCCGGGCTGCTCAACCGCCAGAACACCCGCCACAAGTTGCTGGTGACGCTGTCCGACGGGCGTCCCGACGACTACGGCGACGAATACCGCGGCCGCTACGGCATCGAGGACACTCGCCGCGCCCTGCTCGAAGCGCGCGAAAAAGGCATCCGCAGCTACTGCGTTACCATCGACCGCCACGGCGCCGACTACCTGCCGCAGCTCTACGGCCCGGCGCACTACTCGGTGATCGACGACGCCAGGAAGCTGCCGCAGAAGATCGCCGAAATCTACCGCAAGCTGACCGGCTGAGCCGTCATACGACACAAGGAGGAAGGGATGAGCGAATTCGCGGGCGAGTTTTCCAACAGAGTGGCCCTGGTCACGGGATCGAGCAGCGGCATCGGCGAGGCCATCGCGCGGCGGTTGTCCGCGCTTGGCGCCTCGGTGGTGGTCAACTCGGCGCACTCGGTTGAGGCCGGCACCCGCATCGCCGCGGAGCTGGGCGGCAACACTCTCTACGTGCAGGCCGACATTGCCGACAAGGCGGCCGGCGAGCGGCTGCTGGACGCGACCATCGCGCGTTTCGGCAAGCTCGACATCCTGGTGAACAATGCCGGATGGACCACGGTGGTGCCGCATCAGGACCTCGCGGCACTGACCGACGAGATCTTCGCCAAAACCTTCGACATCAACGTCACCGGCACCTGGCGGCTGACCAAGGCGGCGATGCCGCACCTGATGCAGAGCGAGGACGGCAATGTCATCAACATCACTTCGATCGCCGGCGTGCGTCCGGTCGGCAGCTCGATCGCCTATTCGATGGCGAAGGCCGCACTGAATCAGATGACGCGCCTGCTGGCCAAGTCCTGCGGCCCGGTGCGGGTCAATGCCGTCGCCCCCGGCCTGGTGGAGACGCCATGGACGAAAGACTGGCAGGCGCAGCACGAGGCGGTCAAGGCGCGGGCGCCGCTGCAGCGCTCGGCGACGCCCGACGATTGCGTCGAGGCCACACTGGCCCTGCTGCGCAACCGCTATGCCACCGGGCACATCTTCGTGGTCGACGGCGGATTAACGCTGACCATGTGAGCCGATGCCTTGCGCATGGTTGCCCGGCAGGCGGATCGATCCAGGCCGAGTATTCCCAAGCGCGACGCGCTGGGCCACAATGAGCGTCTGCCGGCACGCGAAAATGTTTTCGCGCTGCCGCGGTCAGCAGACACGAAGCGAAACATCAACCCAGGGAGAAGACACCATGACCCGCACCAGAATCGCCATTGCACTGACAGCCTTGCTTCTGGCAAATGTAGCGCCGGCCGCCGAAAAGCTGACCACGCAGACGGCAAGCCTGACCACGGCAACGGCGATGCAGGTCGCGCAGGCGGCGCTTGCCGAATGCCAGAAGGGTGGTTACGTGGTCGCCGTGGCCGTGGTCGACCGCAGCGGCATACCACTGGCGCTGCTGCGCGACAACCTTGCCGGTTCGCACACGCCCAAGACCGCGATCGGCAAGGCCTGGACCGCCGTGAGTTTTCGCAACAACACCAGCAACCTGCTGGATTTGAGTGGCCCGGGCAAGCCTTCGGCCGGGATTCGCGACATTCCGGGTGTAGTCGTGCTCGGTGGTGGGCTGACAATTTCTGCAGGCGGCACTCTGCTCGGTGCCGTCGGCGTATCCGGGGCACCCGGCGGGGATCTCGACGACACCTGCGGCAACGCCGGGATCAAGGCAATTCAGAGCGCTCTCGAACTCGAGTAGGAGATTGTCGGCGCGGATAAGGCTTGCATGAGCAATAACCGAGCAAGCCTCGTCCACGTCTGCACGGACCACGACATCACGGGCGGCGAATATTCCGCATTCTCACCGACGCCAAGATGCCGAGATGCCGCGTGTCGGTGGAAACAAGCTGATCGCCGGCCGACGCGTTCAACAGACTGGTGATGGATACCCTTATCGAGACCCCTTGGCTGGTGCGCATTCATTACCGAATGCGTGCCATATCCTTCGCCCTGACCTTCGTGGCGACAAGTCTGCATATCTACGGCAAGGACTACAGCCCAGCTGCCTGGATCTTCCTGGCACTGCTTTTCCTGGTTTACCCCCACGTCCAGTATTGGCGCGCTCGCAGAGCCGAAAACCCCGTCAAGGCCGCGCTGAAGTACCTGCTGGTGGATTCCGTGCTCCTGGGCATGTTCGTTGTCGCGCTACAGTTTTCGCTGTGGCTGAGCTTCGCGGTGGTGCTGGGGACCTTGACCAACAACGCGGTCAACCAGGGTTGGCGCGGCATCCTGGAATCGGTCCTGGGCTTGCTGGGCGGCGCGCTGCTGTGGATCGTCGTCTTTGGCTTCAGCGTGTCGCCGCAAACCGAATGGTCGGCAACGATCATTTGCATGCTGGGCGTTATCGGCTACGTTCTGGCGATCGGCAAGCTGGTATTCACCCGGAATATCCAGTTGCGCAATACCAAGACTCGCTTGCGCACGGTGCTGGATGGGGTCGACAGCGGCGTCATCGCCATTTCCGAGCAAGGCATCGTCGAATCGTTCAACCGCTCGGCGGAACGGATTTTTGGCTACAAGGCCAGCGAAGTGCTTGGCCACAACGTCAAGATGCTGATGCCGGAGCCCTACCACGGCGAGCACGACGGCTACCTCGACAATTACCGGCGCAGCGGCCTGCGCAAGGTCATCGGCACCCGCAAGGAAGTCATGGGCAGGCGCAAGGACGGTTCGCTGTTCCACATGGCGCTGAACGTTGACGAAACCCGGTACAACGACAGGAAAGTGTTCATCGGCAGCGTCAGCGACATCAGTGTGCGCAAGGCGGAAGAAACCGAGCTGCGCATTGCCGCCGCGGCCTTCGAGTCGCTCGAAGGCATGCTGGTCACCGACGCCCGCGGCGTGATCCTGCGCGTCAATCAGGCCTTTACCGACAGCACCGGTTATACGGCGGAGGAGGCCATCGGCCAAACGCCGCGGCTGCTGAAGTCGGACCGCCATGACGCCGCCTTCTACCAGGAAATGTGGCAGACGCTGCTGGCAACCGGCAGTTGGGAGGGCGAAATCTGGGATCGACGCAAGACCGGCGAGGTGTATCCGAAATGGCTCAGTATCTCGGCGGTGAAGGACGCCAAAGGCGTGGTCACCCATTATGTCGGTACGCATCAGGACATTACCGAACGCAAGCTGTCGGAACAAAGGATCGCCGAGCTGGCCTACTACGATCAGTTGACCGGCCTGCCCAACCGTACGCTGCTGCTGGACCGGCTGAAGCAGGCCATCACCGCCACTGACCGCAGCGATAGTCACGGTGCGCTGCTGTTCATTGACCTCGACAATTTCAAGACCCTCAACGACACCCTCGGTCATGACCAGGGCGACCTCCTGCTGAAACTGGTCGCCCAACGCCTGAACCACTGCGTGCGTGCCGGAGACACCGTGGCGCGCCTGGGGGGCGATGAATTCGTGGTGGTGCTGGCCGATATGGGAATCGGCGACCAGGAAGCGGCCAATCACGCCGAAGCCGTGGGCGAGAAGATTCTCGCCGCGCTCAATGAGAGCTACCCGCTCGACACGGTCGCCTACCACTGCACGCCGAGCATCGGTGTCACCCTGTTCAAGGGCACCCGGACAGCCATCGACGATCTGCTGAAGCAGGCCGATCTGGCCATGTACAAGTCCAAGGACGCGGGCCGCAACGCGCTGCGCTTCTTCGATCCGCACATGGAAACCGTCGTGATGGAACGGGCTGCGCTGGAACGCGACCTGCGTCAGGCCGTGAGCGAATGGCACTTCCAGCTTCACTACCAGGCGCAGATGCTGGGCGCCGATCGCGTCACCGGCGCCGAAGTCCTGGCGCGCTGGCAGCATCCCCGGCGCGGCATGGTGTCGCCGGCCGAGTTCATCCCCCTGGCGGAGGAAACCGGCCTGATCCTGCCGCTGGGCCACTGGGTCATGGAAACCGCCTGCGCGCAACTCGCCGTGTGGGCCACCCGACCGGAGCTGAGCCACCTCACCATCGCGGTGAATGTCAGCGCCCAGCAGTTTCGCCACCCCGGATTCGTCGACTCGGTGCTGACCACACTCCAGCAGACAGGTGCCAATCCGAACCGGCTCAAGCTGGAACTGACCGAAAGCATGCTGGTGGAGAACGTGGAGGAACTCATCGAAAAAATGCACGCGCTGAAAGCCAGGGGTGTGGGCTTCGCGCTGGATGACTTCGGCATCGGCTATTCCTCGCTGTCCTACCTGAAGCGCCTGCCGCTGGACCAGTTGAAGATCGACCAGTCCTTCGTGCGCGACATCCTGGACGATGCCAACGATGCCGCGATTGCCAGAACCATCGTCGCGCTGGCGGCGAGCCTCGGCCTGGAGGTGATCGCCGAGGGCGTGGAAACCGAAGCGCAGCGCGACTTCCTGGCCGCTGCGGGATGCAATGCCTGCCAGGGCTATTTCTTCAGCAAACCGCTGCCGGTCGACGGCTTCGAGGAATTCGTGCGCGGAGTTTTTGCACGAGGCAATCCTTCCGGATAGCTTCGACGATGGCGCCCATGCCGTCCCGAAAAAGGCTTTGACCGCCACCTCCTAGTAAGTCATAATGATCATTATGGTCATATCAATGGAGATGCCATGATCACCGAAACCAGCGCAGTCAATTTCAGGCAGAACCTGGGCGAGATGCTCAACCAGGTGCAGTATCGCCACGACAGCGTGGTGATCAACAAGGACGGCAAGCCCGTGGCGGCACTGGTGGATGCGCGCCTGTTCGAGCGCATTCGCCGCATGCAGGGCCGCTTCGACGCGCTGTGCCAGCGCATCGAGGCTGGATTTGCCGAGTTGCCCGAAGCGGAAGGGCTGGCCGAAATCGACGCCGCCATCGCCCAGGAACGGAAGTCCGCGCGCCGGTCTGCCAAGAAGCGCTGAGTCGCGGTGGCGACCTTGCGGGTGGTGCTCGACACCAACGTACTACTCTCGGGAATCGCCTATCCGGCCAGCGTGCCGGGCAGGATATTGGCGGCCTGGCGCCACGGTTCGGTGGAGGTGCTGCTTTCCCCCTATATCCTCGACGAGTTGCGGCGCGTGTTGCCCCGTTTGGCACATCGTCATGGTTTGACAACTGCGGAAATCGACGATCTGGTCGACGCGCTTTCCATCCAGGCCGAAATCATCGAACCGCTACCGGGCACGGAGCCGGACTTGCGGGATGCCGATGATCAGCCGGTGCTTGCAACATTGATGGCGGCGATCAAGACCTCCGGCGGGGACTATCTCATCACCGGCGACAAGGATCTGCTAGCGATGGCCGAGCGCTACCCCATCATCACTCCCGCAAAGTTCTGGGCAACTCACGCGGGGCTTTAGGGCCGAGTGATTTTCAGGCGCGACTGAAAAATGCTCGAATTGGTGTCAATGGCGACCCGAATCGCCGCGCCGCCAGCGCCGACTCTCGAGTTCTGGCGAACGCTGCGAAAACTTGACCGACACCGACCTCATATCGTCGTCCCACCAGCACCGACTCTGGCGGCGGATCGGCGCTAAACTAAAATTAGTTGGATGCTTATCCGCCGCCTAGCTTTACGTTCGGACTGGAAGACATAACGAAGGGAACATGTATGGCGACACTTCTCGACTGGAATGCTCTAAGCCACAAATGTAAGTCGTATATAGGGGAATCCGACTATGCGACGACTGAGAAACGGGCGTTTCATCACATTGTCCTCGAGTACCTTCTTGATCTCTCGCCCGAGGAGGTCACGGACAGCATTACCGATGGGAGCGATGATCGTGGAGTTGACGCGGTCTTCGTTGATGACCGCGATGATCGCAACGTCATTCACCTATTCCAATTCAAGCACACGAATGTCTTTGCCAATGCGAAGAACAACTTCCCCTCGAATGAGATCGACAAGATTCTCTCATTCTGCGCGGACATATTGAATCAGAACCGAAGCATGAAGGACACTTGTAACCCTGTGCTATGGACCAAAGTGCAAGATATTTGGTTCGCCCTGGACCAGGCAAGTCCATCTTTCTGTATTCATTTCTGCGGCAACATGGAGCCAATGGTGACGGCTCAGCAAAAGCGAGTCAGGAATGCTCTCGACGAATACGGCTCGTTCTCGATTGAACACCATTCTCTTGATTCGATTGTTCAGCTGTTCGTCGACAAGAAGCGGCCTCAGATCGATGCAAACATTCGGGCTGTCGACAAGAACTACTTTGAGCGCACCGATGGAAACATTCGGGGCCTGATCTGCACCATCGAAGCGACCGAGCTTATCAAACTGATTACTGACCCTGAAGACCCAAAAAAGGTTCGCTACGACGCATTCAATGACAACGTGCGTATCTACCTGACGCAGAAGAACAGCATCAACAAAAAGATCTTCGCCACGGCTCTATCTGAGAAGAACTCAGAGTTCTGGTATCTGAACAATGGCATCACGCTGACATGTGACACGTTCTCGTATCAGCCTGGCAAGCGAAGTCCCAACATTGCCTTGACGAACGTGCAGATCGTCAATGGCGGGCAAACATCTAATGCGCTGTTTGAGGCGAATGTGGAGAACCCTGACAGAGTGCAAGATGTCTTGGTGCTTGGGCGCATATATGAGACGCGAAATCGTGATATCACGTCCGAAATAGCAGAAGCTACGAACAGCCAGACGCCCATCAACACTCGAGACCTTCACTCGAACGATGACGTCCAGAAGAAACTCGAGGAAAGCTTCTTAGATCAGGGGCTATTCTACGAACGAAAGTCTCGGCAACATTTTAGGGAGTCTAAGAAGAAGCGGATCGATGCTCTAGCCGCTGGACAAGCGCTGCTGGCCTATGCGCTTGGCCACCCCGAGGTGGCAAAAAAGGACAGAGGGCGGGTATTCCGAGATTTCTACGACAGAATTTTTAATAGCCATCTTGCGACGCAGCAACTTCTAACCCCCTTCAGACTCTACGAAAAAATCCAAGGGCAGAAGCGAGAACTTCAAAAGAGAGTGAAGAAGAATGACGCGTTCGACCCGTCATTGCTTTTTCTGATCGACGGTGGCTATCACGTTCTTTTTGGCGTGCACGAGTTATGCAAAGCACAAGGCATAGATCCGTTCGACGAGACCGAATCCGCGAAACTGATTCCCAAGGCTATTGAACTCGTTAAGCAGCTTGTGAATACCGCGATATCGAACGATCCAAGTTTCACGACTAACCGGTATTTCAAGGACGCCAAGACAAAAGACCATGTTCGAACGGCGGTTTCAATAATGGCTGCCAAGAAGTCCTTAAAAACTGCCGGAAACAAATCATCCACAGCGCTTCGCAGAAGTCGCCCACGCGGGTAATAGAGGGTCGCGTTGGACTTTGTTTTAATCGCCGTCCCGCCAGCGCCGACTCTTGAATTCGGGGCGGCTGCGATCACTACTCCGAAGCGGGCCCCTTGTCGTTACCACCGGTAGTGCGGGGCGGTTCCGTCGTGGTGTCGATTCCCCAGTCGCCATGCTCGAGCCAATCCTCGCCGAGCAGTTCCACCGGGTGCTGGGTGCGGTCCGAGCCGTTGCCGCATTCGAGGGCATCGACCGGACAGTACTTGTCGCAGCCCCAGCAGATTCTTTCGGGATGCTTTGGATGCAAGGGAAATTTCTTGGCCATGAAAATCCCGTCAGGGCATCCAGAATTTGGAGGTTTCGCTGACCGCCACGGCCGCATCGCCGATGTCCTCGATGCGGAAGCTGACCGGATTGGCGCCGGATTTCGCCGCGCCCGGGTCGGCCCTGACGATCGCGGTGCGGCTGCCGATCTCGCCGCCGGTCACCGTGATGGTGGGGTCGCCGTGGAGGCGGATGCCTTCGACGCCGGCGATGCGGATGCGGAAGGTTCGCGTCTTGTCGCCGGTGTTCATGATCTGCAGCCGGTAGATGTTCTCGACCGAACCGTCGTCGGCTTCGCGCGACAGTGCGCCGCGATCTTTGAGCACATTGACCTTCAGCGGTATGCGCGTGGACAGCGACCAGGCGGTGGCGACCGTCAGCGCGAGCAGGATCGCGGCATAGACGATCACCCGCGGGCGGAAAGCGCGGCGCACGATGTCCATCGGCCTCAGGTGCTTGCTGACGGCGTTCTCCGTGGAGTAGCGGATCAGGCCGCGCGGGTAGTCCATCCGGTCCATCACCTGGTCGCAGGCGTCGATGCAGGCGGCGCAGCCGATGCATTCGTTCTGCAGGCCGTTGCGGATGTCGATGCCGGTCGGGCAGACCTGGACGCAGATGCTGCAGTCGACGCAATCGCCGAGGCCCTGCGCGCGCGGATCGCTGCCTTTGGCCCGTGCGCCGCGCGACTCGCCGCGTTCGGCGTCGTAGGCGATGATCAGCGTGTCGGGATCGAGCATGACGAACTGGAAGCGTGCGTAGGGGCAGATCTGGCGGCACATCTGTTCGCGCAGGAAGCCGGCATTGCCATAGGTGGCGAAGCCGTAGAACAGCACCCAGAAGGCCGACCAGCCGCCCGGCGACAGCGTGACGAGATCGTGGGCCAGTTCGCGGATCGGCGTGAAGTAGCCGACGAAGGTGAAGCCGGTCCACAGCGAGAAGGCGATCCAGGTGGCATGCTTGGCGGACTTTATGGACAGCTTGCGCAGCGACCACGGCGCGGCATCGAGCTTGATGCGCTGCGGCCGCTCGCCCTCGATGAGTTTCTCGAACCAGAGGAAGATTTCGGTATAGACGGTCTGCGGGCAGGCATAGCCGCACCACAGGCGCCCGGCGACCGCGGTGAACAGGAACAGGGCCAGCGCGCCGATGACCATCAGCAGCACCAGATAGATCGTGTCCTGCGGCCACAGCACCAGATCGAAGAAGTAGAACTTGCGCGCGTCGATGTCGAACAGGATGGCCTGCCGGTCGCGCCACGGCAGCCAGCACAGGCCGTAGAAGACGATCTGCGTCAGCCAGACGAAAATCCAGCGCCAGCGGGCGTAGATGCCGCTGATCGAGCGCGGGTAGACCTTGGCTTCCGGATCGGCGAAGGGCTTGATCTCGATGATTCTTCTGGCGATGGTCGGCTGGGACATGGGATTCAGGCGGGTTCGGTATCGAGATGGGCTTGCGCGGCCTCGAACAGCTCGCGCTCCTCGAAGCGCACATGCGCCGCAAGCAGTTCGGCGAAGCGCAGCAGCGTGTCGGCAGCGGGCTGCGCCAGCACCGCGGCGAGACGGCGCAGTTCGGCATGGTCTTGCAGGGTGCGCCGCACCAGCGCCGGTTCGCCGGCCTGCGCCAGCAGCACCAGAATGCCCTGCTCCTCGACCCGGAAGTGTAGATCGAGTTCGGCACCGAACAGATCGACGACGCGTCGGGCGAGCGTAGCCACCCTGCCGGGCTCGCCCGAATCCGCGGCGCGCTGCGCGTCGCGTGCCAGCTTCAGTGCACCGTGGTGCTCGCGCGAAAGCTCCTGCAGCCGGGAATGGCGCTTCATCGAGGGGTGCGCTGCGACGACTGGTGACGAAGCCGCGCGCCTCGATTGAAAGTGCGCTGACAGGGTATGAGATGCGAAATGCCGCGAAGCTTCACGAAATGCGGCCGCGTTCGTTCGCCATACTGTTTTGCGGGTATCTGGAATACCTTGATCGTGGTATTTCCATAGGCTGTAGGGCTGCATATATTGTCGTCATAGCAGATTGGCGGGCGCGCAAAAGTCCCGATAGCTAAGTTCAGTCGGGGAAATTCGCGCTCGGGATGCGGCGTGGGATCGTGAAAGTGGAAAGTGTGTTGTTGCATATGCGGATCGGGCTGGATTCCGAATGTTGTGGCTCGGTTGTTCAATCCAAAAGACTTGGTCGGGTGATCGCGTGTGCGGTGTCGCATTGATGGGTGCAAGGGCATAACCGGGTATTTAGGCGAAGGAGTGATCAAGTGTTGCCGGGATTTTCGAACACTTTTCGCGGCAATGTTTCGTCAAGCATCTGAAGTTATTTTTATAGGGGAAATATCATGAGAACGAAATTCATACCATTGGCCATGTCAGTTGTCTGCGCGGCTGCCGTATTTTCGACAAGCGGTCCGGTATTGGCCCAGGCGGCGGGAAAGACGGCCGTGACCGCGGCCAGTCGGGCCGAAGCCGAAGCCGAACGCAAGGAGTTCCTGAGGACGCATGAATGGGTTGCGGACCACTGGGAACTCAAAGGCGCGGCGCCGGCCAAGGGCGGCAAGGCGCGGGCGGAGATTAAGGCCGAGCGCGATGCCTTCCTGAGGGTGAACCGCTGGGATCCCGCGGAGGGAGCGTGGGTTTCAATGACGGGAGCCCCGCGTGACGTAAGCAAGCTGCCGCGCGACCAGGTGAAGAGCGAGGCACTGGAGTTCCATCGCATGTATGTATGGGATGAGCCGAGTGGGAAATACATCCAGCGACGCGCTCCATTGGTTTCGAAGGCTCAGCCCGCTGCAACAGCGGCCAGTCGGGCCGAAGCCGAAGCCGAGCGCAAGGAATTCCTGAGGACGCACGAATGGGTTGCTGATCACTGGGAACTCAAAGGCGCGGCGCCGGCCAAGGGTGGCAAGGTGCGGGCTGAGATTAAGGCCGAGCGCGATGCCTTCCTGAGGGTGAACCGCTGGGATCCCGCGGAGGGAGCGTGGGTTTCAATGACGGGAGCCCCGCGTGACGTAAGC
>ORMF010480156.1_pt1 | contig 10714 bp, 6 predicted proteins | sample 1779871 | NCBI WGS metagenome assembly ORMF01 (sample SAMEA104232316, study PRJEB22302) | groundwater metagenome | biome: forest; feature: aquifer; material: groundwater | place: USA | collected 2011-08-07 | depth 5.4 m
CACCTGTTTGAGAATCTCTTCGAGGATGCGGCCGGCGGTGTCGGGTCCGCGCTGCGAGAGGGCGACGCGGGTATCGACCACGACACGATGTGCAAAGGCGGGAACCACCAGCCGCTTGATGTCGTCGGGCACCACATACTGGCGGCCTTCCACCAGGGCGAGCGCCTGGGCGGCCCGGAACAGGGCCTGCGCGCCGCGGGGACTTACGCCGAGTGCGAGCGAGGCATGGACGCGCGTCCTGGCGGCGACGGCGAGGATATAGTCGACCAGGGCGTCATCGACGCTGATCGATTCGGACAACTCCTGCAATTCGAGGACTTCGCCGGCGGAGAGGATCGGGCGGGCCAGTTCGGCCGAATGGTTAGAAGCCTGGCGGAGAATCAGGCGCTCGCTGGCGGCATCCGGATAGCCCATGCGCAAGCGCATCAGAAAGCGGTCGAGTTGGGACTCGGGCAGAGGGTAGGTGCCGTGATGCTCCACCGGGTTCTGCGTGGCGATGACCAGGAACGGAGGATCGAGGGTGTAGCACTGGCCGTCGATGGTGACCTGCAGCTCGTTCATGGCTTCCAGCAGCGCCGATTGGGTCTTGGGTGTGGAGCGGTTGATCTCGTCGGCCAGCAGAACGTTGGTGAAGATGGGGCCGCGTTTGAATTCGAACTCGCGCGTGAGAGAGTTGTAGACGGTGACACCGAGCACGTCGCTCGGCAGCATGTCGGATGTGAATTGAAGGCGCTGAAAACCACAGCTCAGGCTGCGCGCCAGCGCGTGTCCGAGGGTGGTCTTGCCGACTCCGGGAACGTCCTCAATGAGCAGGTGGCCCTTGGCGAGCAGGCAGACCAGCGAGAGGCGGATCACTTCCGGCTTGCCGCGGATGACTTCTCCGAGCGAGGCTTCCAGCGCTTTTACGCGTACGGCGGCCATGGCGAGCCGCTCCCGCACAGGGCTGTCCTGAGGCAGAGAGATAGCAGCCGGCGCATCCGATAACTCGCGCTGGATCATTCAACCGTTATGATAGCGGATTCGCAGGCAGACGGGGGCGTTTTAGCCGCCGATGAATGCCGATGAACGCAGACAGAACCAAAATCTCTTTCCTATAGTGTTCATCCGTGTTCATCGGTGGCCATCAAAATAGTGGAGACTCTATGAATGGCCACGGATGAACACGGATGAACACGGATAGCGCTTCGATCTTAGGCGGGGTTGGACGGGGCTCCTCGCTTGAGGATCTCGTCGAGCAGGTCCGGGATTTCGAAAATGGCTCTGTTGTGGATTTGAGAAGCGGCTTTGCGAAACATATCGAGCTGGCCGGAGTCGAGCAGTTCGGTGACTGCTTTGTCTATCTGGCGAAAGCTGTTGAGGACGATGCCAACGCCCAGGTGGCGGATCCATTCGGCGTTGTAGCGCTCTTGGGGGAGCGTCCAGGCGTTGCATTCGACGATGACGGGGAGATGCATAGCCAGGGCTTCGGAGATGCTGCCGGGCCCGGGCTTGCCGATGAAGAAGTCTGAGATTTGCATGAAGTGGGGGACCTCAGTGGTGAAGCCCTGGACGTGCATGGGCATGTCCGTTTTCAGGCGGCGGAGCCTGGCGGCGAGATCCTGGTTGTGGCCGCCCCTGAGGATGGGCGGGAGAGGGCGGCCGCAGCGGGAGAGCCTGCGGGCGATGTTCAGCATGACACCGGCACCCTGGCCTCCGAACAGAACCAGCGCCGTGGGAAGATCCGGGCGCAGGCCGAGCCTGGCTCTTTCCGCGACGCGATCCACCGGCGGGACATCGTAGAAGCTGGGGCGGAGGATCATGCCGGAGGTCTGGTAGAGGCAGTCCGGCGGTAGGCCCACCTCGCGCGCCTGCCGCATGGCCTTGTCGCTGCCGCAGATGACGTATTGGGGTTGGGGTTCGAGCCAGAAGTGCGGCGGGAAGTCGGCTATGTCGGTGAGGATGATGACGAGCGGCGTGGTGGCCGAGCAGCGGCGGAGGCCTTGGAGGACGGCTCGATTGAAGTTGGGGATGACGGAGACGACCAGGTCCGGGGTGTCGCGTTTCCAGAAGGCGCTGATGAGCTCGACTTGCCGCTTGTGGAAGAGGCGGATGAGGAAGTGCATCACCGGGACCATCTGGGCCGAGCCGAGCGTCCAGCCCTTCTTGAGCATGAGGTTGTAGATGTCCTCGAGGCCCAGGCCAAAGATCTTCTTCAGCATGTCGGTGGGCATGAGGATGTCATTGAGATTGACGAGCCGGACCTGCCAGGGACGCCCTTGCCGGGCGAGCATCGCCTCCAGCGCCGTGGCCGCGGCGCGATGGCCGCCGCCGGCGTTGAAGTAGAGGAAGTGGATCTTCGGCTGGGGCATCATGCGCTGCTTCAGTATCGCGCACCGGGGACTGGTATCGTAGTCAGTTATGCGCGACATCAAGAAGCTACGCAGTCAGACATGGTTCTACTCGCTGGAATATTACAGCTTTGCGAGGCGCGCCTACCTGCGTTCGGAAGGCCTCACGGCGGAGAGCATACAAGGCAAGCCGGTGATCGGGATCTGCAACAGTTGGAGCGAGCTGAATCACTGCAACATACATCTGCGCGATGTGGCCGAGGCGGTGAAGCGCGGGGTGTGGCAGGCGGGCGGGGTACCGCTGGAGTTCCCGACCATCTCGCTGGGCGAGGTGTTCATGAAGCCCACCACGATGCTGTTCCGGAACCTGATGGCGATGGATGTGGAGGAGTCGATCCGGGCCAATCCTTTGGACGGGGTGGTGCTGCTGTGCGGCTGCGACAAGACGACGCCGGCACAGTTGATGGGGGCGGCGAGCGCGGACATTCCGGCGATCATGGTGCCGGGCGGGCCGATGCTGAGCGGAAAGTGGCGCGGCGAGGAGATCGGCTCAGGGACGGACATGCGGAAGAAGTTCGATCAGTACCGGGTGGGGACGTTGTGCGAGGAACGGTTCGCGGAGCTGGAAGGCTGCGCGGCGCGCAGCGCGGGCCATTGCATGGTGATGGGAACGGCATCGACGATGACGAGCCTGGCCGAGGCGATCGGGATGACGCTGCCGGGCTGCGCGAGTATCCCCGCTGTGGATTCGAGGCGGAAGGCGATGGCGGAGATGAGCGGGCGGCGGATTGTCGAGATGGTATGGGAAGACTTGAAGCCGTCGCAGATCATGACGCGGGAGGCGATTGAGAACGCGATCACGGTGGATATGGCGATTGGCGGATCGACGAATGCGGTGGTGCATCTGCTGGCGATCGCAGGGCGGTTGGGAATTCCCTTAACGCTGGAGGATTTCCATCGCATATCGAAGACGACGCCGTTCATCGTGAACGTGAAGCCGTCGGGCGAGTATCTGATGGAGGATTTCTTTTACGCGGGCGGGCTGCCGGCGGTGATCAAGGAGCTGCTGCCGCTGCTCCACCGGGATTGCCTCACGGTGACCGGCAAGTCACTGGGAGAGAATGTGGCGCCGGCGGAGTGTTTCAACGATGGAGTGATCAAGAAATTGTCCACCCCGCTGGCGGAGGAGGGCGGGACGCTGGTGCTGTACGGGAACCTTGCGCCGGACGGGGCGGTGTTGAAGCACACGGCGGCGTCGCCGCACCTGTTGCAGCATCGCGGCAAGGCGCACGTGTTCGAGGATCATCACCAGATGATCGAGGACCTGGAAAGGGACGATTTGCCGGTGGATGGGAACTCGGTGCTGGTGCTCAAGAACGCGGGTCCGCATGGCGGGCCGGGGTTCCCGGAATGGGGGCAGATTCCGATGCCGACGGTGCTGCTCAAGAAAGGGATCATGGATGTGGTGCGAATTTCCGATTCGCGGATGAGCGGGACCAGTTTCGGAACCGTGGTGCTGCACATAGCGCCGGAGTCTGCCATTGGGGGTCCGCTGGCTGTGGTGGAGACCGGCGATGAGATCATCCTGGACTGCGCGGGGCGGCGCATCGATGTGAATCTTACGGCGGACCAGATTGCGGAGAGACTGGCGCGGTTTGAACGGCCCAAGCCGCACTTTGAGCGGGGCTATGGCAAGATGTTTTTGGAGCATGTGACGCAGGCCAATCACGGCTGCGACTTCGATTTCCTGCACGCTTTGAAGAAGGATTAGCCTGATCCACAATGACCGCCAACATTGAAAACATTCTTCTGATCGTCATCCTGCAGCTGGTGGTGATCATCGCGGCTGCGCGCGTGTTCGGAAACATTTTCCGGCGGCTGGGCCAGCCGCAGGTTTGCGGGGAGATCGCGGCGGGGCTGATCCTGGGTCCGTCGTTGCTGGGCGGGGTGTTTCCGGCTCTGTTCGCCAGGATTTTCGACCCCGCGGTGGGGCCAGTGTTCACCGTCATGAGCCAGCTCGGATTGGTGCTGCTGATGTTTCTGATCGGGCTGGAGTTCGATTTCGGACATTTGCAGGACAGGCGGAAGGCGGCGGTGTCGATTTCCCTGGCCGGGATTGTGCTGCCATTTGGGTTGGGATTCCTGCTGGGGAACTACATGCATGGACAGTTGGGACTGACGTCGAATTGGATCCACTTCGCACTATTTGTGGCGACCGCGATGTCGATCACGGCGATTCCGATTTTGGGGCGCATCATGATCGAGCTGGGAATCAATCGCACGCGGATCGGTTCGCTGACGATTTCAGCGGCGGCCATTGACGATGCGGCGGGATGGATCCTGCTGACGCTGGTGACGGCGAGCGTGCGGTCCGCCTTTGATCCGGTGAAGACACTGGGGATGACGGCGGCTACGGGTCTGTTCGCCTGGTTGATGGTGGTTGCGGTGCGGCCGCTGCTGATCCGATGGTCGCGCAGCACGATGACCAGGGAGGGAGGACTGAGCCTAAACGGCCTCGCCGTGCTGCTGATCTTCATACTACTGGCCGCCAGCGTTACCAATCTGATTGGAATCTTCTCCATCTTCGGGGCGTTTTTTCTGGGCGCGTTGTTGCATGATCAGCTCGAATTCGCCTCGGCCATCAAGGATCGCCTCAACGACTTTGTCAAAGTGTTTTTCCTGCCGATCTTTTTTACCTATACGGGCCTGCGCACGGATATCGGGACCATGGGCGGCGGCCGGATGTGGGGTCTGTTGGGACTCGTGCTACTGGTGGCGGTGGCGGGAAAGTTTGGAGGGTGCATGCTAGCGGCCCGGTTCAGCGGGCTGCGATGGCGGGAGTCAGCCATCGTAGGTGTGATGATGAACACGCGGGCACTGATGGAGTTGATTGTGGTCAACATCGGCTACGATTTGGGAATCATTCCCAAGAGCGTTTTCTTCATGCTGGTGTTCATGGCGATTTTCACCACCTACATCACTACGCCGATTCTGCGGCCGCTGATCCGAAAAAGTGAGGTGGAGGAGGAGTTCAAGCGGTCTGAGTTTGCGCGTGTCTGATGGGTTCAAGGGTTCTCTGGGAATGGAGAAAGCGTTCCTACCGTCGGAAGGGAAAGTTGTCATCCCGAGTCCCCGCTGGCGGAACCGGCCTTATGCCCTGGTACACCCGCTTGTCCCTTCGTCGCCGAATTTCTCCAGAATCCGGTAGCGCGAGATGGTGCGGCCGATCATGATTCTCACCTGAAGTTCTCGATAAGCATGAGGTCGGAGTCCATCTGGTCAGTCTGGGCCCAGACGAGCACCTTCCCGTCGCGGCTGGCGGAAAGCCCTATGGAAGGAGTATGAATGGGCTTTTCGATCACGGTCACGTTTGAGATCTTCCGAGTTGTATAATTCCAGAATTTGATTGGGATCGGAGGGTGCTGAAACTCCCCTCGGGCAGCGATCTCCGCGAAATAGATACCCTGATCGGAAGCCGCCCACCATCCCGCAAGGGATTGTGGGATCAGCATCGTCTCGCTCCCCCCTGGGAGAGGCCGTCTGAATAGGCCGTTCGTATTTTCAGGCGCCTTCGAATAGAAGAGGTCCTTCCCATCGGGAGACTCTTGCCCGGAATGGCCGCCATTGGTCGTGATCTGAACAGCCTTTCCGCCTTCGGCCGGCATTTTCCAAATCTCCAACGGGCCGCTGGCGCGAGAATAGAAATAGATCGACCGCCCATCGCGGGACCAGTTCGGCCTTCCCTCCTCCAACGGATCGGTCGTTATTCGACGCAGGGACCCGCCGGAGGAATCGATCACGTAGATGTCGCGGTTTCCGTCGCGCGCCAGGGAGGAGAATGCGATCTGTTTGCCATCGGGAGACCATTTCGGGGAGTGGGATTGACCACCTAGAAAAGTCAACTGCACAGGGTTTGCGCCATTGCTGTCGGAAGCCCAGATCTCAGACTTCCCGGAACGGAGTGAGTTGAAAACCAATCTTGACGCGTCCGGAGAAAGATTAGGGAAATCGTCCGGGTATGTAGATGCCACGACTCGAATAGGTTTGGCGCCGGGCTCGCCCAGATTCAGCCTCCAGATATTACCGTCCGCGTTTTGCCGCACATAAACGAGACGTCCGGATGGCGAGATGACCGGATCGCTCACCGCTCCATCAATCCCGGCCTGCGCGACAGGCCGTGCGGCCGGGTTGGTAAGGGAGCATCGCCACATTGCGCCGGCGGAGGAATACATGATTTCATCACCGGAAGGCGTCCAGGCCATGCTCTGAATCTGCAGGCTGCCCATGGCAAGGCGCCTCGGTTCTTCACCTGCCCGTAAGTGAAGAAGGTAGAGATCGGCGATCGATGAATGGCGATGCCGCGCAAAGGCCAGGTGTTTTCCGTCGGGTGAAAACGACATGCGAAGATCGCCGAGCGACCCTGGCGGCGCGGTTGTCAGCCGTCGACGTTCGCTGGTCGCCAGCGAGATCTGGAAGATCGAAAAGGCTGTTTCTGAGCGAGACGGGTGGTCGGCGAATGCAATCGACTTGCTGTCCCGCGTCCAGGAAAGACCTGTGTCGATGATGTTGGACGATATCCGAGTCAACTCGCGCTCCGGGCCGCCTAGTGGCGAGATCAGCATCAGCGACTCCTCGCCGCCGGTGCGATCCGAGCGCAGGAATGCGATTTGGCCTCCGTCGGGGGACCATGCCGGAGCATGGTCGCGCGCGGGATTGGTTGTGAGACGCAATGGCAATCCACCGGAGACCAGCTTGACGTAGATGTCGGCATTGTCGCGGTTCTCACCGTTCCAACAGAATGCGACCTGATTACCGTCGGGGGAGAGCGTTGGATCGGTTTCGTCTCCGGGATAACTCGTGATCGGGGCTGGCTTAAGTTGCGGAAGCTCTCCAACTGGCGGTTGCCGGAACAGGTAAACACCCGTAGCGCCGCTAACCAGGACAAGTAAGGCGAAGGTGGGCCTGAGCCACTTCCGGTCTTTCTTGTCCGAGGTTGCGGCGGGAGCGGATTCCCATTCCTCCTTCACGTCCTCGAGCGCCAGCCTGACGTCCGCCATGTGGTGGATACGCCGCTCCGGGTCCTTACGCAGGCACCGCGAGATCAGTTTTGCGACTTCAGGCGGCGCGCTCGCGAGCGGCCTCGGCTCTTCATTGATGACTGCCGAAAGCGTTGAAATCCGTGACTCCCGCTGAAACGGGCGCGCGCCCGAGATCATCTCGTAAATCAGGGAGCCAAAGCTGAAGATATCCGACCGCGTATCCACATCTCTCCCCTCTGCCTGCTCCGGACTCATGTAATTGAGCGTTCCGACAATGATTCCCTTCTCGGTAAGCGCCCGCACACTCCGGGTCGGATCGTCTTCCGAAAGAGCCGCCGGCTCGACCAGTTTAGCCAGTCCGAAATCGAGCACCTTCACGAGACCCGCGGGCGTAACCATGACGTTTGCCGGCTTGAGATCGCGGTGAACGATGCCGATCTTATGGGCCGCGGTGAGGGCGCTGGCAATCTGTATTGCGAATTTGAGGGCGTCGTTCAACCGCATGCCCTCCTTCGGAATGAGCTGATCGAGCGGTTTCCCTTCGACGAACTCCATCACGAGGTAAGTCTTGCCATCCTGGTGGAAGATATCGTGAATCGTGACGATGTTCGGGTGATTCAAGGCGCTCGCCGATCGTGCTTCCTGAAGAAATCGCGCGCGCCGGGGCGAGTCCGTGTCAGTTTCCGCAGGCAGAGTCTTGAGCGCAACCGGCCGATCCAGTGCCGTATCGTGCGCCTTCCAGACAACGCCCATGCCGCCTTCCCCAAGCTTGGCGGTAATCCTGTAATGGGAGATGACCTGGCCAATCGCAACCTGATCCCAGGCTGGACTCTCCAAGAGTCCATCGGCCTTCCCCTCGTGCGCAAGGAGCGACTCAACCTCGACGAGCAGTTCCGCGTTCCCCGCGCAGGCCTGGGCAAGAAATGCCGCGCGTTCCTTGGGTGGCAGTTTGAGCGCGGCATGGTACAACTCCTCGACCCGGCGCCAAGCTTCCGCGTTCATCACAGAGACAGTGTACTATTTCCTTGCCAACTCGGACTGTCGCGTGGAGAGCCGCTGGCGGATCAAAGTGGCATCGAACTCGGTGAACGTGAACTTGTTGAATAAGATGGCCGTAAAGTCATCATTGGTCCAGTGCGCCTTGAGAATCCCCGTGTCAGAATGCCGGCCAACTCCCTGCATCGCGTGTGCCAGTTCGTGCGCGAAAACGTAGGCGAGCGCTATTGTTGCCGCGCCCGGATGCGCCCGGCCCAGCCGTTGGCGGACGCGATCTTCAAATACGGTGATCGCCCGATCGGCAAGCCGCGTCGCTGCCATCGCCTCCGGACTGGCCGACGGCGGAGCGTGCCGCACCACACGAATCTCGAACGATCCCGGACTGGGTTCCCCCCCGGTCCACCGAATCTGAACTCCAATCCCTTGAAAGATGGAAGAAACGATGGCTTTGTTGTGCTCAAGGGTCTTGGCGGGACTGACGTTATCGGATATGTTGACGGCGACGATGATCGCGCCCCATGGAATGCTCATTTCTTGCCTCCCAATCGGGGAAGCAAGAATCGTTCGGAAAAACTCTAACGGCGAGTGGAGAAAAATTGAATCAGCGGCTCATCTCACGCGCGAGCCAGCTTTTCGCAAGGCTCCAGTCACGATGAACCGTCTGCGTTGAGACCTTGAGGACCGCGGCCGTCTCCTCCACGCTCAGGCCGCCAAAGAAGCGCAGCTCGACGATGCGCGCCTTACGGGCGTCGAACGCGGCCAGCGCCTCCAGAGCCGCATCCAGTTGGACCAACTCCGAGTCGCGTTCGGGCGAAACAGCCATCGCTTCGTCAAGCGACACCTGGCGCGCCCCGCCGCCTCGTTTCCCGGCGCCTCGGGCCAGCGCGTAGTTCACGAGAACCCGCCGCATCATCTGGGCGGACAGCGCGAAGAAATGGGCCCGGTCTTGCCATTGGACGTCATGCGCATCCACCAGGCGTAAAAACGCTTCGTTTACCAGTGCGGTCGGCTGGAGAGTATGGTCCTTCCGTTCCCGCGCCATATAGCGCCTGGCGATCCGTTTGAGCTCGCGTTGCACGATTGGGGCAAGTTGATCGAGCGCGCCTGGGTCTCCGGCGCTCCAGGCCCGCAACAGGCCGGTGACGTTTGATGGCAGTTCTGATGGTATTTCCGGCACGGCCAGTTTCTTCCTCCACGTGACAGCATATAGCATCTGATAAAGGTCGTCTGCCAGCTTTAACTTGACGGCTAATGCTGAACCGTGACCGAACCGCACTATGAACCAAAGTGTCCTTCTGACGGCACGGGCAAACCGTGTCGATCCATCGGTCGGCTTGGGGAAACTTGCTGTTCCTGCTGCTCAACACAACGGGTTCAAGGGTTGATTGCATCGCGCAACACCGCAAATGGGGACGGAAAACCTGGCGCGAGAAACCGTGCCTGCCATCCGGGCGACAGCCGATCGATCAACAGGAGCAGTCCCAGCCCTTCGATTTGCGACCATGAGTCAGTCCGCGAAGTGAGCATCGCAAGCGTTCGCAGCCAATCCTCTCCCGGCGGCGCATGGTCCCGGGCCATACGGTAGTGCACCCACATTCCCAAACCTTCCATCACCAGAAAAATGTCTTCCAGCTCAGACCAGTCCTGATGCTGGCCAACAAAGAAGCGGCTCTTGCGCCGATCACTGATCGCCAACAACTCGGCGACTGCCTGGCGGGTGACCTGGAGGTTCTCCGCGAGCACGCCCTTTTGAATCTGGTCCCACTCCTGATTCCACATTGATTTGAATTCCAGATGGTTGCCGAACGTGTTTTCGATCAGGTTGTCGTTGACGCTCTCGGGGAAGGTTGGGTGCGACCTCATGGCCTCGATTCGAGGCGCGACATCGCCCAGTTGCAGGGTGTGTGTGAGCTCATGCATGGCAAAGCCCAGGACCATCTCGTTCAGATCGCGGGAAGGTGGTGACCCCGATTCCTTTTGCCACAACGAGGGCGCCGCCAGTTCGTAGAACACCTTCCGGTCGCCGTCTCCATACGGCATGGCGGCCCCTCCCGGCTTGAGGGGAAGGGGATCCCGATCGGGAACCCACAGCCGTCCACCCGGATGCTCCACCTGCGTCAGGCGGTAGGTTCGTCCGTTGAACTTCACGGAGGCGCGCAACGGCTTGTGCTTGGCGAGGAGTGAGGGATCGGGGTTCAAATGCCAGGCGTAACGATCGTCGAAGAAAATGATCCACGGCAACGGAGGAGGCGCAATGTTCAGGTAGTTGCGGCAGGCGGCGTCCCAGCGAGGACGTCGCTCAGTCCCTGCAACGCCCGTAGCGGATAGCCGTCGTGTTCGCCGGCGAAGCCG
>ORMF012172075.1_pt1 | contig 10713 bp, 8 predicted proteins | sample 1779871 | NCBI WGS metagenome assembly ORMF01 (sample SAMEA104232316, study PRJEB22302) | groundwater metagenome | biome: forest; feature: aquifer; material: groundwater | place: USA | collected 2011-08-07 | depth 5.4 m
ATACTCTGCTCAGTGCCATATGCTGGAGACCGGCTGGTTCCACGACACGTCACTTGCGTTCGGCTCGCTGGAGGGGATGCTGGCGTCGCAGGAGCACAGCGGCTTCATTCCAGGCCACATATACCTCTGGCGGGAGCCGCGCGGGTTCTACCACGCCAACTGGGGCGCGAACGCGATCCAGCTCTACCACATAACCCGTGACCGGTCGTTTGTCGAGCGGGTATATCCCGGCCTGAGCCGATATGCGGACTACTTCGAGCGGGAGAGGGACCGCGAGGATTCCCACCTTTACGACATCGTCGACCAGGGCGAGACCGGCCAGGAGTATATGTCGCGCTACTTGTTCGTGGACGAATCGGCGGACGACTGGCGGAGGATCCAGCTCAAGGGAGTGGACGCGACGGTCTACGTCTATCAGCTCCAGCGGGCGCTGGCGGAGATGGCCGGCGTTCTGGCGAAGGAGACCGAATCGGAGGTCTGGACTCGGAAAGCCGACTCCACCCGTGATGCGGTCCGTGAGAAGATGTGGGATCCGGAGCGGAAGTTGTTCTTCGACGTCCACCCCGATACAGGCGCGCGGTCACCCTACAAGGCGGCCGTCGGTTTCTACCCCTTCATGTGCGATATCGCCGGACCGGAACACCTTCCTGCAATTACCGAGCACCTCCTGAACCCCGATGAGTTCTGGACCACCTGGCCCGTTCCTGCGAGCAGCGTGGACGATCCCTATTTCAGCGCGGAAGGCGAGTGGAAGGGCCGGCGAATGAGCTGCCCGTGGAACGGCCGCGTTTGGCCCATGACCAACTCCCACGTCTGCGCCGCCCTCGCCCGCGCCGCCCTCACCCTTGACCGATCCCTTACGCCTTATGCCTCCCACCTCATCACTCGCTTCATTCAAATGATGTTCTTCGACGGCGACCCCGCCCGGCCAAACTGCTTCGAACACTACAACCCCTTCAACGGCACGCCGAGTGTATATCGCGGTGTAGACGACTATCAGCACTCCTGGGTAATCGATTTGATAATCAAGTACCTGGTGGGCCTCCAGCCCAGCGCCGGTGACGCTCTGGTGTTTGACCCGCTGCCGTTCCCTGTCGATTGCTTCTCGATCGAAGGAATCAAGTACCGGGGGCATTCGGTGGATGTGCGATGGGATGGGGGAGACGGGTATGTCGTTCTGGTTGATGGAAAGGAAAGAGCCAGGTCGGTGGAACGACGACGACACGAGATCGTGTTGGAATGATGATTTGTCGAATGAGTGCCTTCCCGTTTGTGCTATTATCGTATAGAATGGTGACACACTCGATGCGCACGAGCGTATAGGGTTGTTGACTCCTCTGCGAGATGGCGCTGTCGACCCCGACGCCTCCCGATGGAGATTCATATTCAGCCGGGCGACCCAGCCATAACTGGTCCGTTCGGATCGGACTAATCACCCCATAACAAGGCGGAATGGATCCGCCAACCAAGAAAGGATGAGAAGGTATGCTGCGTAAAACATTCGTAATCACAATGGCGGCGTTGTTTGTGGCGGGAGCCGCTTTTGCGGTATCGCCGGATGACAAGAAGAAGGCCAAAAAGGTCACCCATGTGACCATGTGCCCGATGACCGGGAAAGCAGTCAAGGGCGAAACCGCCAACTGCAAGATGGAAGGCAAGTACTGCGTCCACTTCTGCTGTCCAGCCTGCGCGGGACCGTTCGAGAAGCTCTCGAAGAAGGAGCAGGAAGCCAAGATCAAGGCCGCGATGAAGCCCGCTAAGCCTGCCAAAAAGGCCGAGTCAGGCGGAACCACGCTGGTCGTCGTGAACAAGTGTCCCATGACCGGCGAAGAGGTCAAGGGCGAGGGCGGCGGCAAAACGGTTGTAGGCAGCTACGAAGTCCACTTCTGCTGCGCCGGCTGCAAGCCGGAGTTCGACAAGCTCGCAAGAGCGGACCAGGAAGCGAAGATCAAGTCGGCCCTGAAGTAGGCGCCGGCTCTTTCGTGTGGGTGTGTGGGTGTGTGGGTGATATAGGACGTATATGACCTATAGGACCTATACACACTCATGCACCCACATTGCTTTATGAAGTATCTGATCTCGTTTGAAAAAGGCGAAGCGTGCCGGTGGCTAGGGCATCTGGATATACTGCGGACTTTCGAGCGGGCCATCCGCCGGGCGGAGCTCCCCATAACATTCTCGACCGGCTTTAATCCACGCGAGCGGCTCGCATTCGCAAACGCTTTGAGCGTGGGAGTGACCGGTGCGGCAGAGCTGGCGACAATCGAGCTGACGGAGGCCGTCGATCCTAGCCGAATCGTCCAGGGCTTGAATGAGAAGCTGCCGCCGGGTATCCGGATGGTCTCCGCGGTCGAGATTCCCGAGACCGGTTCCAGGGATCTACTGAACAGCTATGATCGGGCCGAGCTGCTGGTAACCTGCGCTTGCGAACCGGACACCACCCTTGAGGCCGCACGGCAAGCAGCCGACGGTCTCCTCTCCCGGCGCGAAATCGTCATCGAGCGCGAGCGCGAAGGGCGAAAGAAACGCATGGACATCCGCCCCCTGATACACTCGATCGAAGCGCTGGAACACAACGGCGACCGTATCACGTTCCGAATGATCCTCGCGCTAGGAGCGGAAGGCACAGCAAAACCGGCCGAGATCGTGGGGCTAATGGCGGAGAGGCTCTCTGGACTGGCCGTGCGCAGGGTGCATCGCGTCAGGTTGATCGCTGACACCATTTCGTAGGGTGAACCCGTTCACGCCAGAGCAATTGTATTGCCGTCAATCCTGCATGTCGTTTGCAGGAGTCCAGGGAGCTCTGATCTGGGTTTCCGATTACGACTTCGGGAATGACGACTCTAATGCACCGAGACTGTTGAAACAGGCTGCGGTGATCACGCCTTACGTGTACACAACATATGTCAGAATTAGAGTAGTGAGGAGGTGAGTTGAACTGAGCAAAGAGATTGTCGTAAATGTGGGAGAGCGGGAGACGCGTATCGCGGTAACCGAAGACGGCAAACTGGTCGAGCTGCACATCGAGCGCGAGGAGCGCGTCGTTGGCAGCCTCTATAAAGCCAAGGTTGCGAACGTCCTCCCCGGAATGGATGCCGCGTTCGTGGATATCGGCCTCGACCGGAATGCGTTCCTATATGTGGGCGACGTGATTCCGACGTCGGACAACGGCGCGGAAGTCGTGCGGGAGAGACCCAGCGCGAAAATGGCCGTCGAAGATGTCGAAGAGGACGAGGATGAAGATGAAATCGAGGAGCATGCGGTCGCCGATCCTTCCGCTGAGGTTGGAGAGCCTTCGTCCGTCGGAAGGCGGCCCGTAAGGCGGTTTTCCACGCGCCGCTCCGTGCTCAGACAGCAGAAGATCAAAGACGTTTTAAAGATCGGCCAGGAGATCCTCGTCCAGGTCATAAAAGGGCCCCGCGGAACCAAAGGCGCACGCGTCTCGACCCGGGTCTCGCTGCCGGGCCGGTATCTGGTGCTCATGCCGGAAGCGGACAATATCGGGGTGTCGCGCAAGATCGAGGAGCATAAGGAGCGCGACCGGCTGAAGAAGATCGGGGACAAACTGCGCGAGCCGGGATTCGGAATCATCATTCGCACCGAAGCCGAGGACAAGACCGAACAGGAATTGAAGGCGGACAAAGACTTCCTGCTAAAGCTCTGGCGAACGATCCAGGACAACTACAAAAAGCAGCGATCGCCCAGCATGGTCCATCAGGACCTGACGCTGGTATACAAAACGATCCGTGACGTATTCGGGTCGGACGTCAGCCGCCTCGTGATTGACGACCCGGCCGAATTCGAGAAGGCGAACGACCTGCTGGACATGGTCTCGCCGAAGCTTCGTGGACGGATTCATCTGTATACGGGAGACGCCCCGATCCTCGATCACTACAATATCGAGAGCGAGATCGACCGGCTGCTGAAGAACAAAGTGTGGCTGCGCTCCGGCGGCTACCTGATCTTTGACGAAACCGAAGCGCTCACGGTCATAGATGTAAACACCGGCAAATTCACCGGCAGCAGCAGTCTCAGCGAAACCATTGTCAAGACGAATGTGGACGCCGCGTCCGAGATTGCACGGCAGCTCCGGCTGCGGGACATAGGCGGGATCATCGTGATAGACTTCATCGATATGAACAACGTCCGCGACAAGCAGCAGGTTATTAAGGCTCTTGAGAATGCGTTAAGGAAAGACCGGTCGCGCACGAAGATCTCCACGATCAGCGCCCTCGGATTGGTCGAGATGACGCGCAAGCGGACCGGGGAGACGATCACGGACTTCATGACGGAACCGTGCTCATACTGCGGGGGCCGCGGAAAACTTCCGTCGGCCGAGTCCGTGAGCATCATGGCCGAGCGAGAGCTTCATCGGGCCGTGCGGACCGAAAAGAAGGACAAAGACGCGGTGACGATCGTGTGCCACCCGGACGTTGCGGAGTTGTTGATCGGCCCAGACGGCGAGACGGTCGATCGGATCGAGCGGGAGATCAAGCGGGCCGTTTTCGTGCGAGCGAATCTGGAGCAGCACCTCGAGAAGTTCGACATCGAGCTGGACAGTCTGTCGGCGGTCGAGAAACGCGACCATTCCCCAAAGAGGGCCCAGGTCGTGGAGTGCCGCGTGGCGCGGTCGCTGTTACAGCCCGATCAGTCGGTCGTCGGCTGGGCCGACGGATTCCTCCTGGAGCTTAACGACGGTAAGCGGTTTGTCGGGCAGAACGTGAAGGCGAAGCTCGTGGACGTTCGCCGCTCATATGCCACCGCGACGGTGATGCCGGGCGCCAAGTAACAGTTCAGCTGACGCGAACTGCGCCGGTTTGCCGCAAATCGAAACCGCCAAAGGTGCGGTAGTTCGGAATGACAGCGATGGTTCGGATGCGCAACGGCGGGAACCCGCATTGACCTCCGCGAACTCCCCGTCCGTTAGAATCCATGACGGAGAATGGACCAATGATCAGAGGCGTTCATACGATGTTCTACACATCCCAGCCGGAGGAGCTGCGGGCGTTTTTCCGGGACAAGTTGGGTTTCAAGGCGACCGACGTGGGGCACGGATGGCTGATCTTCAATATTCCGGAGGCGGATATGGGCTGCCATCCGGCTGAGACCGACCAGGGAATGGTTGCTTCCGGGACGCCGAGCATCTCATTCTATTGCGACGACATCAAGAGCACAGTGGCGGAGCTGAAGGACCGCGGCGTGGAGTTCACGGGACAGATCACGGACGCCGGGTTCGGGCTGACGACGCACTTCAAAGCCCCGGGGGACTTCGAGGTCATGCTATACCAGCCGCATTACACGGTAAACCGCTAACGTCTTCAATCGAGTGCGAGGATGCTGCCGAGCCAATCGTACTGACTGCAATCGCGATACCGAGCGCCCGTCAAGAGCCTTGCTCTCCATGAACGTCCAGACCACGCGAGATGCCTGCGCTCCGAGGTCAACGGAGGACTTCCTTCCACTCGGGCGGGGTGCGGAGGGGTTTGTAGGCGATATCCAGGTCGGGCGTTTCGAGTTTTGGGCCGCCTTTGTGACGGCTTTCCATGCCGTAGGCCAGGATGCCGGTGGTGAGGTAGGTGCGGGCGGCGTTGGCGGTGGGGCGGCCCGTGATGTACATCTCCTCCAGGGCGCGGACGGTGGCGGAGAAGTGCTTCAGGCGGGGGACGGCGTCCAGCTCGTATGAAGCGGCGACGATGTCTCGTTTGCCGGTGGGACGATAGGCGAAACCGAACTCGGAGCAATAGCCGTTTGGCATGAGGACGGTCATTCGCTGCCCGTCGCGATATTCTATGTCAAAGGCGTAGACGCTCTTCGTGAAATCCTGCGGGCGTCCGTTGGGTTTGCTTACCGCCGCGAGGGCCGTCGTGGCGATATCCTGGGGCCATCGACCGGCTTTATGGGCGTCCCACACCGCCCTCCCCTCCAGGAACTGGACGCTCTTGACGCCTACTTCCCCGCCCGCCCGCTGCTCCACCACGAACTGGCCGGTCTCCAGCGCGTGAAACCCATAGGACTCCGGCCCGCCGTAACCGATCGCGACCACATGGTCGAGCTTCTTGCCGTGGGGCAGGGGCACGATGGGGACGTATTTGGAGAAGGGCAGGCTGCTTCCGGCCATAAAGGGGATCTTCATCTCCTTCACGGTCCGCCACATGTACTTCGCCCACGTCCAGTTCCACGAAAGGTGCTTGTCGTTGAAGAGCGGCACGACGCGGCCGGCTTGACGGAATACGCCCACAATTTGGTCGAAGAGCTCCCGGCGGGGATAAAGCTGCTGGCCCTTCTCGTTCAGCGGCCACGTGCCGTGCTCGCCGATGAGGACCACGCCGTCCACGGCCAACTCGTCCCCGCCGCAGCAAAGGGCGGCTGCGACCGACTGGTACATGGGAACGCCGTGCTTCTTTGCGGTCTCCACGCCGATGTCGCTTTTGGCGATCTCCATCAAGTGCATGGAGACCACCTCGCATCGCGGCGGCTCGAAGTGATCGTCGAACTGCTTCCCTTCCAGGAGCTTCGTGCAGTAACAGAGCCCATGGCTGGTTGCGCCGTACTGGGTGAGGATTACCGCGAGGCGCGGGCGATTCAATCTTTCCGTCATCAAACGTCCATATCTCCAGTGTACGGTATTGTAGATTTAACCATTCGCTGCGCCAGGCCGCGTCACCAGTCCCTGACTCGCAGCATATCGTGACAGTTCCCCCGTCCAGCAGAGCAGTTGCCGGCCGCCGCGCCGTTGGCGTTGACGCCGAGGGGAAGGGCGATCGCAAGGAGGAGAGCTACAGCACAGACGCGCATGGTATCCCCCTTTTCGGGTGGATGGGACGGGCGATATTACCGAAGCCCGTGATGTCGATTTGCCGTCTTAGACCGACATATCGATTGTCGAATTGTCGTTATCAATACTCTTCGCCTGTGCATAGCGCGATCCCTGCGATGACGAAAAGAAAGGCCGCCTGGCTTTCACGACAGGTGGCCTTTCTTTGTTTGATCTGTATATGCTATTGAAGCGCAGTCGCATATACCTAACTGCAATCCAAGAGACGCCTATGGATGCTCTTCCGCGGTCGCGCGGTCGCCGACCAGTACGAAGGCCAGGATATCCTCCCGATCGATCCGGTAATCCCGGTCGTACGGAGCGCGCCAGGTACCGACGTACAAGCCCGGCTCCACCTCGGTCATCTTCCGCTCACCGAAGACATTGCGGATACGGAAAAAGGCCTTGCCGCCCGGTGTGGCGTGCATCGTGACCTTGATGGCCTCGCCGCTGTAGAGACGGCCGCCCACCAGGTCGGTGGTTACCGATTGGACGACCGGCATCAGCGGGTCACGCCGATAGGGCCGGAAGACTTCGCCGGTGTCGCTGAGGTCCGCGGTCCGCGCGCCGGTAGTGATCCGCACAGTCGCCGTTCGTGGGTTCCAACGGACGGACGCGCCCAGTGTCTCACCGATAAACCGCAGCGGGACCATGGTCGTACCGGCGACGGTCATCGCGGGAACATCGAGCGGTATCCGCTCGTTATTCACCATGGCGAATCGCCTCCCGATCGGAAGCTGGATCTCCATGCCCTTGTTCGCGGCGATCACCGTCTGGGTATTGGCATCCCAGTCCACCGTCGCGCCGAGATCCTCGAGCACCCCGCGCAAGGGCACCAGGACGCGCCCGTTATACTCGCGTGGACCGATGGTATCGAAGTTAACCTCATGTCCGTTGACAATCACGCGGATGTCGTCGGCCATGGAAGCAGTAACAGAGAGCGCGAGCATAGATCCGAGGGCAATTGCTCGCGTGAAGAGACGTTGAAACATGGCTCACTCGCTCCTTTCGTCGCCTTATCCGACGAAATCAAGACGACGGGAGCGAATCGCGGGTTCCATTCCGGGGCTGATCTAGAAACCATACTGGGCTGATGTATCGGCGGCCTACGCCTTGGCCTCTTCTTTCATGTGCCCGTCCGCCACGTACTCCATGAGATCCGAAAGGCTCGCGACGCCGAAATAGCGGCATAGCCGCTCGAGCGTTGACAGCGAGACACGCTCCAGTTTGAGGTTTTTCACCCGAAGGATCGCCCCTTGGGAAAGCCCTGTTTCCTCGGCGATCGTACGTATGGATAGGTCCCGGTGTTCACGATATGCCTTGAGGCGACGCAAGTCCTCGAAATGGGATAACATCATTTAATGGTCTCTCTGCTTCTTATAATAGCATCATTTGCATCCATATGTAGATGCGGAAAATTCTTGCGAAGAACATGTCGCATCTCTTTACAGAAGCAGGCCGCATCGTGGTACACTATCGGTTGTTCGAATATGGCGCACGCGGATACGGAATTGCAGCCGATGCGAGAAGGTCCAGCGCCATGGCCCTATCGAATTGACGATTGGGCCGCTGTCGCACCAGTAATGGGCGGCATGAAGCGGGAGATTGAATTATGGTGTCAGTGCCGGAGTCTGCCACGAACCGCGGATCGCGGACCAAAAGCTTCCCGGAGCTTTCGAGGTATGAAAAACCCGATACGAAAAAAGCGGTTTGGCAGCTCATAAACTCTTTTGTGCCGTACATCGGCTTGTGGATCGCGATGGTCTACCTCATGAATTACGGCATGTCCTACTGGTTGATTCTGCCGCTGGCGATACTTGCCTCCGGCTTTTTGATGCGGATTTTCATATTCTTTCATGACTGCGGCCACGATTGCTTCTTCGCCTCACGCAAGGCCAATCGATTTCTGGGCTTCATCACGGGAGTTTTGACTTTCACACCGTTTGACGACTGGCGTCATCAGCATGCTCTGCATCACGCCTCCGCCGGAGATCTCGATCGGAGAGGTGCGGGCGACGTCTGGACACTGACCGTTTCCGAATACGAGTCGGCGCCCAAGTTGACGCGTTTGGGATATCGGCTCTTCCGGCATCCGTTCACGCTGTTTGTGCTCGGCCCGATCTTCCTGTTTTTCATCGCCCATCGGTTTCCACACAAAGGGGCATCGAAACGCGAACGGATGAGCGTACACACGACCAATCTCGCGCTGTTGGCGATCATGGGCCTTGCGAGCGTTACGATCGGGCTTAAGACGTATCTTCTAATCCAGCTGCCCGTGATGGGCATAGCGGGGGTAATTGGAGTCTGGCTGTTCTACGTTCAGCATCAGTACGAAAGCGTTTATTGGGCAGACCACCAGAACTGGGATCCGATCGAGGCGGCGCTGGCCGGAAGCTCCTACTACAAGCTGCCCAAAGTGCTGCAGTGGTTCAGCGGAAATATCGGTTTTCACCATATCCACCACCTCCGCTCGCGGATTCCGAACTACCACCTGGCGAAATGTCATCAAGAGGTCCCTGCCATGCAGCAGGCGGAGACGCTTACCTTGGGCCGGAGCCTGCGGTCCATGTTTTTGAATCTGTGGGACGACACGAACCAGAAAATGGTAAGTTTCCGGGCCCTCCGCAGAAGGCATCGCCTGCACGCTGCGGAGTAGCATAACCGAGCTCGCTTACGGCCGCCATTTGATCTCAATGGCGGCCGTTTTTGGTCATCGGCGGGCGTAAACCGGTAAACAGTGGTATACTAAACTCGATGACTATAAAGAGTTCCGGTACGTTCCACCCCGATGCACCAAAGAGAACACGCAACGAATTCGAGGCCCTGAGCCTCTCTCAACCCCTCCTCCGCGCAATTGAGATGGAGGGCTACACAAGCCCCACACCGATCCAGATCCAGGCGATCCCGCATATCCTGCAGGGCCACGACGTCTTGGGCTGCGCCCAGACCGGCACCGGCAAGACGGCCGCATTCGCGCTGCCGCTGCTGGACAATTTGGCCAGGGGCGAACGACCGGGCCGGCATCCAATCCGCGTGCTCGTCGTGACGCCTACTCGCGAGCTCGCGCTGCAGATCCAGGAGTCCTTCCGAACATATGGGAAGTTCACCCGGGTACGCGCCGCGGCCGTCTTTGGAGGCGTCAGCCAGAATCAGCAGACGCGCGCCCTCAAGCAGGGGGTAGACGTCCTCGTCGCGACCCCCGGCCGGCTGCTCGACCTCATGAACCAGGGGTTCATCGATCTAAGTTGTCTGCAATGCCTCGTCTTGGATGAAGCCGACCGAATGTTCGACATGGGTTTCATCCATGACGTGCGCCGGATCGTGGCCGCGCTGCCGGTCAAGCGGCAGACGCTTCTATTCTCCGCGACGATGCCCGAAGACATTCGCCGGCTGGCGAGCGCGGTGCTCACCGATCCGGTGACCGTCCAGGTGACTCCTCCGACTACGCGGGCGGACCGAATCGAGCAGACTGTATATTTTGTGGATCGCGACCGAAAGCCCGATCTTCTCAGACAGATCCTTGCCGATCAACCGGTCAGCCGAGTGCTGGTCTTCACACGCACCAAACATGGTGCGGACCGGCTTGTGCGCCAGCTTATCCGGGGGGGGATCCGCGCGGGCGCTATTCACGGCAACAAAGCCCAGAACGCCAGAATTCGAGCGCTGGAGAACTTCCGCTCGCTTGCGACGCCAGTACTCGTGGCTACCGATCTCGCAGCCCGCGGACTGGACGTGGACGAGATTTCCCACGTGGTCAATTTCGATATGCCGAATGAGCCGGAGACTTATATCCACCGCATAGGACGGACGGCGCGCGCCGGCGCTTCGGGGGTCGCGCTCTCGTTTTGCGGAATAGAAGAACGAGCGAACCTGTTTGCCATCGAAAGACTCATCCGCGA
>ORMF011136060.1_pt1 | contig 10707 bp, 9 predicted proteins | sample 1779871 | NCBI WGS metagenome assembly ORMF01 (sample SAMEA104232316, study PRJEB22302) | groundwater metagenome | biome: forest; feature: aquifer; material: groundwater | place: USA | collected 2011-08-07 | depth 5.4 m
ATCGACTATTCGACACCGATTGATTACTCCACGCCGATTGACTACTCAACTCCTATCGACTATTCGACACCGATTGATTATTCGACTGATATTTACGGCTCGAGAAACATCTACGGTACTACGGTGATCGACGAGTACGGTGTCGGATATTCCTACAGGGATTATTCGTCGCCAAGGTATCCCTCTCCGAGCTACTCCACTCCTTCGTATTCGCAGCCGTTCTCCTTCCGCGCTCCGAGCACTTCGTACGCTGCTTCTTATCCGGCTCCTGCTCCGCAGCGCCCGGTTCAGCAACAGCAACAGCAGCAGCAACAGCAACAGCAAGCCGCTGCTCAGCCGATTAACATCGTGAACACCAACAACAACGTCAACACGAACACGAATGTGAACACGGCTCCGGTCACTCCCGTCTACCAAGCTCCCGTGACGTACCCCGTACAGTACGTCTACCCGCAACAGCCCGTCTACCCGACCTACCCGACCAACAACACGTACTGCGTCATTACCGCAACTCAGGGTTCGATTGCAAACGGTCAGCCTGCGTACCTCTCATGGTCTTCAAGCGGTGCTACGAGCGCATGGCTCTCTGATGGGATCGGCGCGGTAGCGATAAATGGTTCGCTCGCGGTACGTCCAAACGTCTCCAAGACCTACACACTCACAGTCTCTGGATACGGTGGCACGAATACCTGCAACGCGTACGTGACGGTTCAGAGTTCGTACATCTCGCTCTCGCAGATTCCGTACACTGGATTCGACGCTGGCATCTTGGGCAACGCCCTCTACTGGCTCTCGCTCATATCCTTCGCAGTCGCCGGTAGCTACCTCGCGGTCTACTACCTGCCTCGCAATGTCTTCGGCAAGGCGGGCCTGCCTCGCCTGGCGCGAGTCAAGGCGGGCCTGCCAGGCAATCTCTTCGGCACGGCGGGCCTGCCTCGCCTGGCGCGAGTCAAGGCGGGCAAGGGAGGTGCTATGGCATTCGCAGGCTCGACGAAAAGTGCTCGTCAGTCCGAAGTGTACGAGACAGTGCGGATTCCAGAGGAATCGAAGCTCGAGACCATTGAATCTCCTGTCGAGACGATGACGCCAAGCCCGATCGATGTGATGGAATTCCTTCCCGTCGCACCCGTGGCCCGCTCAACGATGGATGCGATGCAGGTCTTGCCTTCGAATGACGGTGGCGCTCCGCGCATCGTGATTACGCGCTCATAATTTCGCCCGCACTGAACAAAGTTGAAGTGCCGCCGCCTCCAAAGGGCTCCAAGGTGAAAGCAAAAAGTCCCCGCAAGGGGACTTTTTGCTTAAGCGCGAGTTAAGGTATTGAAATCGACTCGTTTTTCAAATTTCTCAAATGTTTGTGGATAATCCCCATGTACTTATATTGGACGGCCGTCTAAAATAAGTACATATCTATGGGAACGCTTGAGGAGGGAAGTCGACAACGTACGCGCCGTAATCAGCTTCGGCTCATGATCTTGAGCACGATCAAGGTCGCCGGAGTCCTCGGTCTTTTTATGGTTGCTCCGAATGTGCTTGGTGGCATGGCAAAGCTCGGTCTACTGCCCTCTGGGCGTCAAAAAGATGTTGTGAATCGCTCATGCAATCGGCTCGTGAAGCAAGGACTGCTTGTGTGGGAGGGAAAGAAATTGCGCGTTACGCCTAAGGGCGAAAGTGCGCTTCGGACTCTGGAGCTGAAGCACTACGATATTCAAAAGCCTCGCAGGTGGGACAAAAAGTGGCGTGTACTAATTTTTGATATTCCCGAAAAACAACGGTCGCTCCGTAATCGCATTCGCGATACGCTACGAGCAATCGGCTTCGTACAACTACAGGGAAGTGTTTGGGTGTACCCCTATGATTGTGAGGATCTCATCGTCCTCCTCAAAGCAGATTTTCGGGTAGGGCGGAATATGCTCTACATGGTTGTTGATGCTTTGGAATATGATACACACCTACGGCACGAATTTGAGCTAATGAATTAAAACAGATTCATACTGGGCGTGATGTACTTAATCGATGCGGCCGTCTTAATTAAGTACGGAGAGGAAAACACCTCTGCGTTGTTCAGTTGGCAGCGCGCGTTCGTATCTCTTCTTTCAACTTTGCGATGATCTCGGCTATCGGGAGCGCGCCTATTTTTCCAGAGCGGCCTTCGAGTGTCGCCGTCTTTGCTTCCACTTCCGCATCGCCGACGACGAGCACGTAAGGCACTTTCTCCATCTTTGCACCACGGATGCGCTTGCCGAGCGAATCGTCTGCCGAGAGCTCGACGCGGATGTCTGCAGCTCGGAATTGCTGGAGGATCTCTTGCGCATATGCAGCGTGTTTCTCCGAGACCGGCAGTATCTTTGCCTGTACGGGCGAGAGCCAGAGCGGGAACGCTCCCGCGTAGTGTTCTATAAGGAAGGCGACGATACGCTCGATAGCGCCGATAGAAGAGCGGTGGACGACGAATGCGCGGTGCTTCTGCCCATCTTCTCCCACGTAGGTGAGGTCGAATTTGTCGGGCATGCAGAAGTCGTATTGCACCGTGAAGGCGGTGTCTTCTTTGCCGTTCACATTTTTCATTTGGATATCGATTTTCGGGCCGTAGAACGCTGCTTCATCTTTCGCTTCCTCAAATTTCTCGCCGCGCTTCTTGAGCAGTGCGCGCAGAAGCGATTCACCTTTCTCCCATGCAGCGTCATTCTTGTAGTACTTCTCGGTGTTGCTTCGGTCACCGAGCGAGAGGCGGTAGTGGTAGTTGGTTCCATTCTTCAGTCCGAAAACTCCGGTGACATATTCGATGAGGTCCAGTACTTTTGTCACTTCCTCGCCCGCCTGTTCCTCGGAGGCACAAATGATATGGGCGTCTGCCAAGCAGAACGAACGGACTCGCTGCAAGCCCATCAATTCGCCCGATTGTTCGTAGCGGTAGAGTTTGGCGAGCTCGGCGATGCGCATAGGCAATTCGCGGTAGCTGTGCGGCTTGTCGAGATAGAGCTCGAAGTGATGCGGGCAGGTCATCGGGCGGAGCATGAATTCTTCGTCGTCTATCACGATGGGCGCGTACATTGAATCCTTGTAGTGTGGGTAGTGGCCGGATTTGCGGTAGAGGTCGAGCTTGGCGATATCCGGCGTGTAGACGTGTTGGTAGCCGCGGCGTATCTCTTCGTCGACGATGAAACGCTCAAGCTCGCGGCGTATGGCGGAGCCCCGTGGCGTCCAGAGGGGGAGGCCTTTACCGACAGTGTCGGAGAAAGTAAAGAGGTCGAGTTCCTTGCCGAGTTTCTTGTGGTCGCGGTCCTGTGCGTTTCCGGCGGGTTCGTTCATAGACAGTAATACTACAAGACTACAACGCTTTAGCCCGTTCGACAACAAAACTCGTCTCGCCGTTGCGCTCAGATATCTTTCCTTTGATAGCGACGCACGAGCCCACTGCCACAATGGTTTCGTATTCTTTAAATGTCCGCGGGAAGACAACGACTTCAATGGAGTCGGAAAAGTCCGCGAGTTTGAGGAATCCCATTTTTTCTCCGTTCTTCGTCATGTTGATGCGTGCACTTTCGATGAATCCCGCGATGACGGTCTCAACGCCGCGGAGGTGTTCCTTTGCGTGCTTGATGCTTTTCTTTTCGTCTTTGAATTTTTCTTTGTGTTTATCGAGCGGATGTCCTGATATGTAGAGACCGAGAAGCTCTTTTTCCCACGCGAGCAGCGTTTCGAGCGGGACGGGTTGGGCAGGATGCAGTGAGAGCGAAATGCGCGGCACGCTCAGTGCGCCAAAAAGCAATCCCTGGTCTTTGGGTGCGCTCATGTGTTCACGATGGAAGGAGAGTAGCGTCTCGACGTTCTCGGCGAGTTCGCCACGGCTTATTTTCATATCGTCAAAAGCGCCGCATTGGATAAGGGATTCAAGAGATTTTTTGTTGAGATTTCTGCTCGCCCCGTTAGAGGCGTCTCCTCTAACGGGGTCCAGAATACGCGAGAGGAAGTCCGCAATATCTTTGAACTCTCCGCCTTTTTTGCGCGCCTCGATAATCGAGTCCCCGACACCCGTGCCGAAATTCTTTATACTGTAGAGACCGAAGCGGATGTTCTTCTCGTCGATGACGGTGAAATTACCGTAACTTTCGTTTACTGACGGGGGTAAGACCTTGATTCCCATGCGTTTGCATTCCACGACGACCTCCGCGATTTTTTCCACATCGCCGGCGTCTGCGGTCAGCACCGCCGCCATATAGTCGACAGGAAAGTTGGCTTTCATGTACGCGGTCTTATACGCGAGATTGCCGTAGCTCGCGGCGTGCGCTTTGTTGAAGCCGTACGCGGCGAAGGTCTCGATTTGTTCCCACAATTTTTGCACCGCCTCTTTCTTCATGCCGCCCGCGACGCAGCCTTTGGTGAATTTCTCTTTTTGCGCTGCCATTTCCTTCGGTATCTTCTTCCCCATCGCTTTGCGGAATTTATCCGCCTCGAGCCAGCTGTACCCGCCGATTTTTATAGCGATTTCCAAGACGTCGTCTTGGTACGTGATGACACCGTAGGAATTTTTGAGTATCGGTTCGATACGCGGGTCGAGATATTTCACAAGCTTCGGGTTTTTCTTGCGCTCAATATATGCGGGGATGAACGCCATCGGGCCCGGGCGATAGAGGGCGACCATTGCGTTGATGTCATGAATGGTCGAGGGTCTAAGGTCAACAAGGTAGGTCGTCATGCCACCACCGGCAAGCTGGAAGACCCCGAGCGTCTCACCCCGAGAGAGCATCTCGAAGGTTTTCGCATCGTCGAGCAGGAGGTGGTCAAGGTCAACCGCAACGTGCAAGCGTTCACGCACGCGCGCGACGGAATCGGCGAGGACGGAAAGGTTGGTGAGCCCGAGGAAGTCGAATTTGAGAAGCCCAGCTTCTTCAATTGCGTACATGTCGTACTGCGTGATGATGTGATTGCCTTTGGGGTCTATCTGGATGGGGGAGTAATCGGTAACAGCAGTCGGCGCTATCACTACTCCCGCTGCGTGGACACCGACATGCCGCGCGTTGCCTTCCACTTTCTGCGCGAGGTCGAGGACTTCGCGCGCATCCGCGTCTTTTTTATAGAGCTCCGCAAGTTCAGGCGTTTCTTCAAGCGCGCTGGCGATGGTCACGGGGAATCCTTGTTTGCCAAAAGGAATGAGCTTCGCAATCGTGTCGCCGAGGCTGTACGGATGTCCGAGCGCGCGCGCGACGTCGCGCACGGCGGCGCGCGCCATCATCGTGCCGAAGGTTCCTATCTGCGCTACTCTATCTTCACCGTATTTTTGTCGCACGTATGCGATGAGCTCATCTCGGCGGTTGTCGGCGAGGTCCATATCAATATCCGGCGGGCTCGGTCGTTCGGGATTAAGGAAACGCTCGAAGGGCAGTTGATACTCAATCGGATTCACCGTGGTAATGCCCGAAAGGTATGAGACGAGCGAGCCAGCGGCACTGCCTCTTGTATTGGTGAGGATGCCCTTTTCTCGCGCATGACGCAGCAGGTCGGCGACGACGAGAAAATAGGGCGAATACCCCTTGCTGCCGATGATAGAAAGCTCATAGTCGACGCGCTCTTTGTTCTCTTTTGACTCAGCGACTCCGCGCTCCTTGAAGCCCTTTTCGGCGAGCGCACGCAGCTCGGCATTGGCCGTACTTCCAGAAGGAATAGGAAAATCAGGGAAGACCCAGGTACCGAGCTTGAGCTCCAGGTTACATCTATCGGCTATGCGCCCACTGGTATCGAGTGCTTCTGGAATATCTTTGAAGAATTCTTCCATCTGTGTGCGCGGGACGAAAGAGAAATCAGGAGCACCTTGCTCGAAGTCGCGATTGAGCACGCCCGCGCTGCGAATCTTCCTAACGAGCTCACGAGCAAGCGCGTCTTCTTTTTTCAGATAGTAGGTGTCGTGCGCCGCGACGAGAGGAATGTTCGCCTCGCGTCCCAACGAGATGAGTCCTTGCATTTCTTTTTCGTGCCCGTCTATCTCAGGGTGACGCGTGATTTCCAAAAAGAGGTCATCGCCATATATTTTTTTGTGCCAATCAACACACTCGCGCGCCTTCTGCGCATTATGTTCGCGCAGATGTTTGGCATGTTCGCCTCCAAAAGAGGGAAGTATCGCCAGCAAACCCTCGCGATGCGCTTCGATGAGTTCGTGGTCGATGCGCGGGCGGTAATAAAATCCTTCTAGGTGAGCTCTTGAAACCAGTTGCATGAGATTGCGGTAGCCCGCGTAATCCTTCGCGAGCAGGACGAGCCGCGAGGTGTGTTCATCAATGCGGTGTTCTTTTTGCGCACGCGTGCGCGGAGCGACATAGAAATCGACGCCGATAATCGGCTTCAGCGCATTGTCTTTACATTCCTTATAAAATTCTATCGCACCGTAAAGATTGCCGTTGTCGGTGAGTGCGAGTGCCATCTGACCGTCTTTGGCGGCAGCAGCGACGAGGTCGGGGATTTTGGGCAGTGCTTCAAGGAGCGAATAGTGCGAATGCGTGTGGAGATGGACGAAATCTTGCGCACCCATGGGGGCAGTATAGCAAAACGAAAAGGGCGGTCCGCGGGCCGCCCTTTTCCCCTTTTCCAACGACCGATACCGCCTCGGTCATGTGTAGCCTTAGTCTTCGGACTCTTCGATTTTCGGGCCACCGTATTCGCGGTCGCCCGCGTCTTGGTCCAACCAGGTCGTGTATTCGTCGCTGAACACATCGCGCATGACTTCGACGAGACTAACTTCGCCAGCGACGCTGAACAGCAGGGGACGCTCGTCCTTGCTCGGAACGAAGTCCCTGCGTCGGAGCTGCCGCTCCAATTTCGCGATGTCTTCTTGGTCGGATTCTTTGCGCATCCGTAGGACGCGCTCGAAGACGGACTCGATTCGTCCTGGTTGCCGGGACGAAGCCGTTACTGCGTCGGGTTCCATGCATTCCTCTTCTCTGCTGGGATGCCACTGGTACAGGGGGAACAAGGTCCAATGGCTGCCGGTAGCGTAGCAAAAGGCAGCCCTTTTTCAACTGCTATCATTGGGAGTGTGAATTACCTCATCGGCATTGACGAGGCAGGGCGGGGGCCTCTCGCGGGACCGGTTGCGGTAGGCGCGGTACTGATGCTCCAAGATTTTGACTGGAGACTCTTAGAGGGGGTTCGAGATTCTAAAAAACTTTCGGAAAAAAAGCGCGAGGAATTTTTTGCGCGCGCGGTCGAGTTGGAACAGTCGCAAACATTGCGTTTTGCCGTCGCCACTTCTTCTGCGGCGTATATTGATAGGTACGGCATCGTGCCTGCTATCAAGCGCGCGCTCGCCGAAGTGCTTTCTCGATTCGAAGTCGAACCCAAAGATTGTCACGTGCTGCTCGATGGGAGCCTCAGAGCACCTGCGGAATATATTCATCAAGAGACAATTATCCGCGGAGACGACACCGAGCCCGTTATTTCACTTGCATCCATTATGGCGAAAGTGACGCGCGATAGGTTGATGAAACGGCTTTCCTCCAAGTACCCGGAATACGATTTTCACGTCCACAAAGGGTATGGCACGCCTTCGCACCTATCGGCAATAGCGCGTCGTGGCCTCTCGGACATCCATAGAGCGAGTTTCTGTTCTCGGTTGCGTGTTGGCTCAAAGTCTGTATAATCTCGCAAATATGGTAGTACGAATGCGCGTCAATCGTTCAAAGACCGGTAAACGCCGGAGCCACCACGCTATTGCAGGCCAGCGACTCGCGAAGTGCGAGTGCGGTGCCTCGCGCCTTTCTCACCGCGCCTGCCCGCAGTGCGGCAAGTACAACGGCAAAGTCATTATTGATATCGTTGCTGTTGCAAAACGCTCCGCACGCCGGGCAAAGCGCAAGCAGACCGAGCTGCGCGCGAGCGGACAATCAGACGAGACAAAAGAAAAGGAAACCGCCAAAACCACTTAATACACACCTCTCTTCACCCGCTCTTTCGTTTTGTTGTGTATACTGCTTCGTGAAGTAGCTCTTGTAATTATGGCAAATAGACACCTTGCTCGTTCCGTTGTTCTCCAAGTGCTCTTCGAGCGCGATTCTTCGGAGGGCAAAATGACACTTGACGAAGCAATCTCCCGGCTCGTCGACTACGGCAAGGAATTCGGCACGCGCGATTCCGACATGCCGTTTATGAAAGACCTCCTCCAGACGGCCGTGGCGAAGCAGAAAGAAATAGATGAAGTCATCGTGCGCGCCGCTCCCGAGTGGCCGATAGACCGCATCGCGGCCATCGACCGCAACGTCTTGCGTTTGGGTCTTACCGAGCTCCTCTTTGCAGACCGTACACAGGTACCGGCGAAAGTCGCAATCAACGAAGCAATCGAGCTCGCGAAATCTTTCGGCAGTGCATCTTCGGGGCGATTCGTAAACGGCGTCTTGGGCGCGGTATACGTCGAGCTCGGTGAGCCGGGCAAAAACGAAGGCGGTGCCCGCAAGGATATCGGGCAAAAGCCGGTAAAAATGCCGACCGAGCATCTGGCCGGTGCGGTCGTTTATGCGCGCTCGGAAGGCGAGACGTACCTCGCGTTTGTCCACGACATTTTTGGCCATTGGACGCTCTCGAAGGGTAAGATCGAAGAAGGAGAAGATATACAGGCGGGTGCCATCCGTGAAATAAAAGAAGAGATGGGACTCGATATCAAAATAGTCCAAGAGCTCGGCGTCAATGAATATGTGGCCAACGATTCGAAGGTGGAAGGAGGCAAGAAGCGCAAACGCGTGAGCTATTTCCTCGCCGAATCCGCCTTTACTGACCTCAAGCTCGGCAGTAGCGGTGGACTTGATGATGCGCAATGGTTTCCGCTCTCCGCGGTCGGCGATTTGAATTTCTATGACGACACGCTCAAAATAATCGTCCCCGCTATCAACGTGCTTGCGCAAAAGGATACATCCGTTCCAGCTGCGTCCCCAGCTCGTCCGCGTCGGAAAAAGTAAGTATGGCAGATCTCTCGGAATTCGAGACTAAGCTTGGCCACTCATTCAGCGACAAGCGCTTGCTTCTGAGTGCGTTTACGCATCGTTCGTATCTCAATGAGAATAAGGCCGTTGGTCGCGAGCACAACGAACGCCTCGAATTTTTGGGCGATGCGGTCTTGGAGCTTGTCGTCACCGAATTTTTGTACGCCAAATATCCTGAAAAACCGGAAGGGGAGTTGACGGCTTTTCGGGCTGCTCTCGTGAATACGCAGAGCATATCGGATGCGGGAACGAAACTTGGAATAAACGAATATTTGCTCCTTTCGCGAGGGGAGTCCAAAGACACCGGTCGCGCGCGGATGATAATCCTTGCGAATGCTTTCGAGGCCCTCATCGGTGCTTTGTACCTCGACTCCGGCTACGACATTGCCAAGAAATTCATCGCAGACCAACTCTTCCACAAGACGGATGACGTCGTCGCCAACAAACTTTGGCAAGACGCCAAGAGCAAATTGCAGGAGCTCGCACAAGAAAAAAATGGCATCACACCGACCTACCAGGTCATGAGCCAAAGCGGCCCCGATCATGACAAAACGTTCCTCGTCGGGGCATTCATCGGGACTGAGAGGTTAGCAACGGGCGAAGGACGCTCTAAACAAGAAGCAGAGCAAGACGCGGCGCAGAAAGCCCTTGCGGCGAAGGGGTGGTAGGGGTCGCTCGGCGATAGCGCGCATTAGAACCCGGACTTTTTTGCTAAAAAGTCCTTAATCCTCGGCTCTTCGCCTCCGGGAGGTTCTAATGCGTGCTATCGCCTCGCGTTGGAGTTGAGAAATGCAAATACGGAGCCTCGCTTTTATTTTGATACAATGAAAGCCAATGTTCCTCAGCTTGAAATCCATAGAGCTTTCGGGATTCAAATCTTTCGGCAAGAAGACCGAGCTCTTATTCGGTTCGCCCATCACCGCGGTCGTGGGGCCCAACGGCTCCGGCAAGTCAAATGTCGCCGAAGCTTTCCGCTTCGTGCTCGGCGAGCAGTCCATGAAGTCCATGCGCTCAAAAAAGGGCGAGGATTTAATATGGGGCGGCTCGCCTGCTCTCCCGCGCATGAATCGCGCGGGGGTGAAGGTCGTTTTTGATAATTCCAAACGGCTCTTAGACCTCGATTTTAAGGAAGTCACGGTAGAACGCGTCGTGTATCGCGACGGGCAGAACGAGTATCTCCTAAATGGAACGGTCGTGCGGCTCAAGGATGTCATTCGCCTTCTGGCCGGAGCGAATATCGGCGGCTCGGGGTATCAGATAATCTCTCAGGGCGAAGCGGACCGCATTTTGAATGCCACGCCGCGCGAGCGCCGCGAGATGGTGGAAGACGCGCTTGGCCTCAAACTCTACCAGCACAAAAAGGCCGAGTCGGAACGCAAGCTCGCGGAGACCGGCGTGAATATCGAAAAGACAAAATCTCTGCGTCGCGAGATAGCGCCCCATCTCAATTTCCTGCGCGTCCAAGTCGAGAAGATAGAGAAGGCGCGGGAAATGAAAGACAAGCTCGCGGTGAAGCTGAACGAATATCTCGCGCGCGAAAATGCGTGGATTACGCAAGAAGATGCCCGCCTTCGACAAGAAGAACAGGCGCAAGTGCACGAATTGAAAAAATTGAATGAGTCGGTCTCACACACCCGTTCGGCAAAAGCTTCGGCGGGGCAAGGCGCGATAACAGACTTGCAGGCAAAGATCGGAGAACGCGAAACGAAACTTTCTGATGCAAGGCGCGAAAGCGAGCAGC
>ORMF010942204.1_pt1 | contig 10705 bp, 3 predicted proteins | sample 1779871 | NCBI WGS metagenome assembly ORMF01 (sample SAMEA104232316, study PRJEB22302) | groundwater metagenome | biome: forest; feature: aquifer; material: groundwater | place: USA | collected 2011-08-07 | depth 5.4 m
TCCCAGATAATATGGTCGTATATGCCCTTGTTTGGGGTTGGTTCTATTTTGTCAGTGTTTTTAACAATAAACTGCTCAAACTGATTGATATCAAATGCTTCGCCAGTAACCCTATAATCAAGAGCTCGCAACATTTCATCAAGTTCAATATTTCGAATCTTTTGAACAGCTTCTTGCAAAAAGCAGGGAGGACTCTTTAGAATCTCTTTTTTGTTTTTTATTCCCTGTACAATTTTAAAAACTGTCGGATAGGCAAGTGCGGTGTTTTCGCTAAGTTCTTCTATCAAATCAATCGGCGAAAAAACAGTACTGACAGTTTTATTTTGCGTTCTAAAATCATCTGTTTGAATACCATCTTCGGACATGCCCTGAATTCTACCAAGGACAACTTGAACCTGATGTTCTGAAATTGTAATCTCATTTATGTTTTTGATGGATTCAGCAATAATTCTTTCTTCCTCAAAAGATGCAAGGTATTCTGTTTTTTGAGAAAGACGTTTCCAAAACTCCCGAAAGGATGGATTATTAAAATGTGCTTCGTTTCTGGATAGTTTTTTCTCTGTTGTTTTTTGTCCCTTGTGAATATTTCTTGTTTCTGCTCCTGCTTCACTTGTTCCGTATATTTCTTCAATCTCTGATTGATATTGTGAAACAAAAGCCTCATAAGTTTCATTGGGAATAACAGTAAGTAAGTTTATTTCGTCCCCTTCTTTTGTCTCAGGATTATCATATACACGCTGACCATCCTGATTAACACAGATACGAAGACCTCTTCCAATTTCCTGTCTTTTCTTTATTTCGCTGTAGCTTTGATTCAATGTTGCGATATTAAAAACATTAGGATTATCCCAGCCTACACCGAGGGCTGAATGAGAAAAAATAAACTCTACCGCATTATCCAATAACAACAACTCTTCTTTAGACTTGAGGATAAGATCATAAAGTTCTTTATTATTCCTCATCGAACCTTCATTGTCTGTGAAATCACCTTTTCCAGTCTGCGCAAAGTAATAACCTTGTATCTGTTCTATTGTAGAATCATTGACATCTTCACCATAAAAATCTTTATAGACCTTTTTGTATTGTTCTACAAAAGCTTTTTTTATAATTCCATCAGGCTGAATGTAATTATCAACTTTATCAATGAAAGTTAATGATAAGCATTTTATACTAAATTGTTTTAATTTTTCTTTTTTTTTGAAATGGCTATAGATAAGCCAATATAGTTGTTCTCCAAAAATCATTGAAAAATCTTTTGATTGTTCCCCTTCGTAAAGAACAACTCCATTTTTAAACTTTACAAACCCCTTTCCACGAATTGGACGGGCAATTTGCTCAACAGCGTAACCTTTATAAATGATATTTTTAGTTATTTGCTCTAAGTCTGAGTTTTGATCGAGTTTCTTTGTATTTTTAAACTTAAAACCATTTGCTGTTTGATGCCAAGCTTTTAAAACAGCTTTTGGTTCACTTCCAGGTTTTAAATCAATTTTTTCAAGCTCAATTTTCATTGATGCTTCATCATTCTTTTCTGAAACGGTTAGAACTTCAATCTTTTTTACAAGCCCTTGTTTGTAACTATCATAAGGCGTTAAGCGATATATCAAATTGGTTAAAACTTTATGGGTTGCAGAATACCTGATTTTAAAAAGAGGATTAAGAACTTTCAATCGTTCAATTGAATTTTCAGTATCCATGCCTTCCTGGGGCTCATCCATGATAACGATGGGGTTTGTCCGAGAGATAGCCTCGATATATGCCATATTTGAGAATAAATCTTCACGCTGTGCTTGATTCAAAATGCGGTCATCGGAATTGAATGACTGTAAAGTCATTACCATTATTTGAGGATGCTGTTCTTCGACAAAATTTGTGACTTTTGAAAGGCGTTTACTGTCATATTCAAAATAACTGGGCTTAATGTTGTAAATATCTTCGAGCTGTTTTTCAAAGGTTTTTAAGGTTGCGAGAACACCTTCTTTGATAGCAACGGAAGGGACGAGAATGATAAATTTTGTAAACCCGTAATGTTTAAAAAGCTCAAAAACTGTTTTAATATAGACAAGAGTTTTACCTGTACCAGTTTCCATTTCAACACAAATATCATTTGTCGCCTTAATATTTGCCGTTTCTTCTTTGATACCGTTTTCTAAAGTAATATCTTTCAAATTTTGAATAATTTCTTCTCTTGAAAGGGATAGAATATTTGATCGTATGCCTTCAATACAAGCATTGTCAAAAGTATTCTTCTCCTGTCCTTTCAAAACAGAAATCACAGCATTTATTGCCTGCTGTTGATATTCTAAGTGTTCAAGTTTTAGCTGCATTTATTCATTTCCAAATACACAATTTAGTGAGTTAACCACATAAATTTATCTTAATTCATGAAATTTTTAATACTTAAATTTTTGTGGCAACATCAGTTATAAAAATCAATCGATAATTTTACTCAGCATTTCAGAGTAATACCAGTTAAGTCCGAAAGAGACAGTTAATGGGCTTGTAACACTTATAGACTGGTCGATCCCTGCGTAAATAGATAAATTATCTGTGATAAGGTAATCACCTCTAACACCAAAAACAATACCGTTTGAGTTAATCTGCATTGTGTCAAATGCATATCCCACATACATATTACTAGAAAATGATGATGTCCACTGGTTTAAAAAAGCGAATGATGGTGTTTGTATAAACCTGTTTTGAAACGGAATAACCTTATAACTGCTGGATGTGCCAGGATAATCTTTCCTTTCAATATAAAAGAAAATTTCAGAATCTATAGCATAATTAATTGTAAACTTTGAGTTTTCTCCAAGAAGATCTTTTTGCCAATACGGAGCAGGCAGCGTGTAAACAGCATTTAATGAGAAAGTCAAACTCTTAGCCAAATCTTCATCTCCTGACATTCCATACATATTGTAGCCTACATTGCCTGTAAGAAACAGATCAGGAATCAGTTCGAGTGTTCTGCCAATTGCAGCTCTGTCACGATAAACTCCACCAATCACAGCTTCAGGCAATTCCCAATAAGGTTTTCTCAATGTCAATTCTAGATTAGTACTACCCCACAAATCATTATAAGAATAATTTAAACCTAAGCCCGATTCGTTAACGAGATTGTAATCCGATTGTAGATAATATGACAAAATCAGCGTACTGCTGTTTAAAGTTTCAGTAGAAGGCAAATCTATCTCCCCAAAAAGTTCTGTCTGCTGTCTGATTCCGCTAAATTTACCTATATAACCATTTTCCTGCTGAATATTCTTAGAGTATATGTAATCTTGACTCTGTATTGCACCAACCTTAAAATATTTGTTTATTCTCGCATCCAAAGTCTCTGTAATAAGATATTCTATCGCAGTACTTCCTGCATTATCATCTAAAAACTGTAAGCTGTTATCCAATGCGGCTCTTGAAGAATACGGTCTTTCGGCATTTTGAATGCTCAGTTTGAGCGAGTTATTTCCAGGTTGAATTGCATATGCTTTTTCAAGATAAGAAACTTGCTTTTGCCAGTCATTAATTTGTTTAAAATAAATTGATTCCGATATCAATATTTGAGAATTATTAGGAACGTTTTTCTTCAAATTGTCCAGTATTTCTTTTGCTTTTAATAATTCATCTTTTTGAATGCAAAGGCGAAATTTCAAAAGCTCAATTGTGATATAGTCACTCTGATTATTATAATTATTAATTTTTAACAATCTGCTTGAAGTGGTATTTGGCAACGATGAAATAAGTTCAGACGCAGATGCTCTCTTTTCCATATTTAAAAGAAAATTTATATAATCAAATTTTACGGAAAGATCTTCTGGAAATTCTTTATTCAAGACTTTAAACTGCTCATCAGCCAAACCGTAATTTCCTAAATAATAATTTAAATTTGCTTCCGTAATTTTTTCATCTAAACTTTGATCTTTTATTTGAGCGAGGAATTTTAATGACTCATTGAACTCAATTTCGGCAGCTGAATCCCTATTTATCTGATTATAAATAATTCCGAGTAGATAAAAAGTTTTATAATCTCCTCCAAACTTGTTGTTATATTCCTTTAAATACTGTTCTGAAGAATTGAAATCATAGTTGTAAAAAGCGGTCACGCCAAGTCCTTTTACGGCAATTTTATTATCAGGTGAAAAAATCAAAATCTGTTTATAGCTTAACTGTGCAGCTTTAAGATCATTGCAGTTAACAGCGAGTTCGGTATACTTTATCAGATGCTCCAAATTTCTTTCTTTATTGACATCGCTTTCAAATTCAGCGTTAAATTCATTTAATCTGCCTGTATTATAAAGTGCCTGCAGCTTTATCATCGACCTTAGGAATCTATACTCTCCATCAGATGAATCTGCGTAAATATTTGGTAAAATTAAAAGTAAAACTAAAAAAACTGTGGTTAATATTCTCATTTGTATTCCTTCAATAATTTTAACACTTCCTCTGAATTTCCAGTTTTATTCATAAGTTCAAGCCATTTGAGTTGAGTCATACCTCTCGATTTGCTTGCCTTTAAATAAAGCCATCTATTGCCTTTTTCCCATTTACCTGTTTTTTCCCAAAGGTAAACAAGTTCATCCACATTTTGAGAAGTCGGAGCTGAAGAATCTGAAATTTTCAAAAACAGATTTCTTGCAAAATCATTTTCTCCAATATCGGCAAAAACATATCCTGCGTTCATTATATCAGATAAATTTTTATCATTTACGTTTTCGTTCATAAATTTAGTATAAATAGATGTTATCTGTTTTCGATATTTTTCTATGGGGAATGCACTGTTTGATAGCTTTTCTCCATCAAGTGCAGAAAGATAAGCATTTGTATCAAAACTGTTATCTTTTGGCGAGTTTATAAAATTCAAAACAGATAAATAATCTTCATTTGCTAATAAAGAAGAAATATAAAACTGTCTATTCAAATTACTGTTATTCATATTAAATATCTTTTGCGATATTGTCACTAAAAGTTCAGTGTGTGAGGTCAATGACGCAACAACGCCAAGCGGATAATAAGAAGAAGCAGGAATTTCATCTTTTAATATCATATCATTTAGCTTTTTATCATTATTTGAAGCGAGATAAAGAAGACCCAGCAAAGCCTCATTTCTAGTTGAATACGTTGAATCTTCTCGATATCCTTCAGCAAAAACTTTTATTGCGTCTTCTGCGTGATTACTTTTTACACAAATATACGCAATAGTTTCTGGTGGAAGAGCAGATATAATAATTTCAGTAGGAACTTGTGATAATACAGTGTATGATTGCATATAAAAACCAGCATTATAGAGAGTTTGAGCCAATATCGGTTTTTGTTCTAAAGGTACATTCTTATAGTCTGTTTTAGATTCAATTGTATTGCATTTTATGAAAGTATCGTAATCTTCAAGAAGAAACAAAGATTGCATATAAGGTGTAACAAAATAGTCAGTAACGAGGTTTTTGTATTCATCAAAAATCTGGCTTATAAATAAAGGTTCATAATATTTGCCATAATCTTTTTCAACAGCAGGCAGTCGATTCTTATTTAAACTATTAAAGACTAAAGAATATTTACCCAACTCATTTAAATAAATCAGCAAGTTTGCCTTTTCCTCGAGATTTGTAGATGTATAATATTTATCAAATATTTTGGTTATAAGTTGGTTATCATCCGTTCCGCCGATGAAATTGATAATGGTAGAAGCAACCATATAATTAATAGACTCAGAATTTATTGTTTTAATGAAAAATTCAGTGAGAATTTTATCGTTATTTGAAACTGAAGCTAAATAGGCGGACGAAGTTTGCTGCTGCGCCGAGAGATTAGACCAATTATTCAAAAGAAATTTCAAAAAATCTGCACAGTTAACTTCATCAATGTTTTCAAAAGAATCATTACCTGATGCATATAGCGACGTAAAACCTGCAAGATAAACATCTATAAAGTTGGAACTTTTATTTTTAACCGTCGAATAATAAGCAAGCCCTTTCTGAATATCGCCACATAAGATTAATGAATTAGCCAGATAAAGCCTGTTAGTTTCATTATTTTCCATTTCAACCAAAGCTTCAGATGATTTTAAAGCCAACTTATACTTATTATTATCGATCGCCAAATAGTATAGGCTTTCAAGCGATGTTTTATATAACTTATTATTAGGCTTAATCAGCTCAGAATATTTTTGTGATTCTTGAAGGTTACCAAGCAGAGAATAAAGCAAAAAAAGCATCTGATAATTCTGTTGAATCTCTTCATAGCTTAATGACTTATTTAAAATTTCTTTATTTATAACAGCTGTTTCATTCAGAGCATTACCTGTTGAATAAACAGTATTGGCAAATACGGTTGAACCTAAATATAAAACTGCATCATAAAAATTAGTTCTACTCATAAGTTCATACGCAAAGTCATAATTCTTTTGTGTATAGAAAACTGAAACAAAAAACAGTAAATTAACTTCTGGTATATCATTTAAGTTTTCTTTAATTCTTTTAATCAGTGAGTCTGTTGATTCGTTTAAAGATGCAGCTGTCAATAATATTTTGATGGCAATATTTCCATTTAATATTATTGATGGAAATTTATTCAAAAGAATTTTAGCAAGCTCATTTTGATTGGCTAAATAAAAATTTTCAGCCAGAATATTGACACTCTTTATTGAATAATCAAATGGTGATGATTGATCTATAATTTTACGAATGACAGGATAATTGCCAAAGAAAACAAGCTGTTGAAGAAAAATATTGAAAAGACTTTTCGGCAACTTGCCTGTATTATATTCAGACAGCAGCATCTCGTATGATTTTTTATAATAACTGCTGCCCGTTCCGATCAACGAAAAAAGTGCAGTCAAAACCTGCGGATTATTTGGATACTTCTCAAACAAAGGAATTAGCAAAGAAGACGCATCACTTTGGTTTACAGCCGCAATCAAATTTGCAATATCCAAAACATCTGAAGGATTGGAAGAATAAGAGGCATATTTTTTTGCTATCTCAAATGCATTTTCGTATTGCTTGCTTTTTAACAAAATCGAAATAAAAAGATACGTGTCGCTAATTGTTATCTCTTTTCCAATTTCATAGTTTACAACGGCATCATTAATAATTTCCGAAGCTTCATTATAATTGCCTTGGTGAGCAAGGTAGTATATAATCATTCGATAATCATTTAATGTCAAATCAGATGGGTGACTATCATACAGCTTGAAAATTTCCTTTACCATTAACAGATCATTGCCATGATAAAAATAATAGTTTATTAACTTTTGTGCATTTTTGAGATTTTTACCATTATCTGAATATTTTTCTAGCAAAGCCTCATAAAGTTCAGGTTCAAGTGAATTCAGATAAAATTTTTGAAGTTCAAGCTGTGCCCTTACGGAATTAGAACCATTTTTTTTTATATACGATTTAAGTATAGAAACTGCTTTTTGAGTATCTCCAATATTGAAACATAATTCAGCAAAATTAAGAACTGCATACTCAGGCGGGTTTGCAATGTTTTTAAAATATATGTCATAATTAGTTAAAGCATCATCATAATTTTTTGACATTGATTGCGTATATGCTACTTCTCCCAAATTTGGAAAAACTAAGATGGAAATAACTATCCCCACACACACGACTAAGATAATTAATAAGTAAAAAAATTTCATATAGGAAAATTATTTTTGGATTTTAACGAGATATTAAAATTTTCAACTTTATCACTGGAATTTTCCAATGTATATTCAAATTTAAGCCTATTATCTTTGGCAATACATTCTATCTTCAAATCTTTGCCTATCGCAATTTCATATTTCCCATTTACGGGCACGCTCCATTTCATCTCGATTTTTCCAAATCCTGAAGACTTGAAAGAAAATGAGTCAGTAGAACGTTTTAAATCCCAAATAAGCCAACGGCTTTCAATCAAATAAGGAAGATCAAATGAAGGCTCTTTCCAATATACATCAGTATCATTTAATGCAATAATCGGTTCTTTTACAGTGGTGTCAAGATATACGTAAAGACTGCCATGAAGATGCACCTGACCTATAACGCCAATTGAATTATTATAATCGACAGTTTCATAAAGAGCGTTATCAAATCTGATAGTCTGAAGCCCTTCCCTGTTTTCTATCTTCCAAGAGTTATTCCCTATTTTAAATATTTTTGCTGAGTAGAATCCATCTGCTATACTGCAGTAATTCGACGTAGTTATAGGAGCAATATTTTGATTTTCGGCGTATTCCAAACACTCTTTTAACGCATTTATGCTCGATTGATATTCACCGATATACATATGATAATACATGTCAATCGGCAAAACTCTTATCGGTGTTTCAGTGTTATGCATCGTCTGCATGTAATACTTATATGCAAAATAATTTTTCCTCCACAAATCAGTATACAAATCTTCATTGGAGGATCTGGCATAAATCTGTATCTGATTTCCTACATTTATTCCAATAGGAGCAACCCAGCAATAAGACGGATATGCATTATCATAACGTGAATCTCCACCGTTTATGTTATACAATCCAGCTTCCCTGCTCATTTTAATTACTTCAGACCACGGATTTGTATCACCTGACCAAAATATTGCCGTAACTTTTTTATTTTCAGGCATTAAAGGTTTAAGAACAGAAAAAGCTCCATAAATTTCCTGCTTCAAATCAAACGAATATTTATCATAGGCTCTAAACTCTGTATAGCCGTGTTCAGTAAGAATATTTTTCTTTTTTTTAAAATCCCCAAATTTAAAAAAAGAGCTCATCGGATCTTTGTTTTTATCAAGAGCTAACTCTTCCTGCCTATTGTAATGTTTAAAAAACTCCCAATAAAAAGGGTGTGTATAAGTATGAGAAGCAACTTCAACTTGAGGCAGCGCAAAAAGTTCCCTAGCTATCTCTATCCCCTTTTTGTTTCCTGCGTAACTTGCAATCATCTCTGCAATAATAGGAGCAACTGTAACTGGTAAATTGGGAAATTTTTTAATTACCATATCAAGAACAATTTCAGAAGAATAAATAAGCTTATTTTTGTATCCTGGTATGTTTGTAATATTATACCAACCATCTCCGTCAATATGACTGAAAAATATTCTGCGTCCTGCAATTGTAGTTACATCAGGTCTAGGCAAGTTATCTAACTCAAAGGCTTTATTAAAAAATAAAAAAGGATCAATATACCATTGAAGCTCTTCGGGGTGCTCTTTTGTTTCTGCATTCATATTTACGGCATAATCAGAGGCTATATAACCTCCATTTTTGTTGATTGACACAAGAACAATAGGCTTTTCAGTAGGATTATCTTTATTCTGGATTGACAAGTAAATCTCAGAATCATTTTTCTCTATGCTGTTTATTATTTCAGACTGAGGGTTTATTAAGGGATAAGCTCGTTCAAAATTACAAAATTCGTGACTTACTTTATCAAAATCATACTCATAAGTATCTTTAGTTACTAAACCTGAATCTTTAATACCAAGCTTTTCGAAAATAGCATTCGCCAAAGTCTCATTAAAAATAGAGTCGCCAATGCTTCCAGCATAAAAAAGAGGATTGCCGATAATTACTATTTTTTTTCCGTTATCTATATTTTTCGAAAGCCATTGCAAATAAACAGGCAGGTTCTTTGTGGTAACTCCTTCATCAAACCAGCTTAGAATCCCTACGATATCATTTCTCTTTGATAAATCTGGAAGCGGTTTATCAATATCAACATATTCCAGCTTAATACCTAGATAATTTAGTGGCATTTCTGCAAAAACATGAATATTTGAGCTTGAAATATCAGGCTCAACAGGTGTTGGCTTATAAACAGCAATTATAGTTCTGGGCAATAATTGTGGCGTATTTGCAAATATCCATAAAGGAAATATCAAAAAAATAATAAAAAAGTATTTACTCATTTGTTAACTTATCCAAATCTATAGTCGATACATACGGGACAAACTCGTTACTTCGTTCAACTTTATAAATTTCCTTTATCATTTTTTTGTCCGAAGGGTCGCAATAATCAAGTGTGAAAATTTCTAAATTTGGATTTAACTTTTTTGCATTTTTAAGTATTTTTACCTGTTCCAAATAATCTTCCTTTGGCACAAGCTCGTACTTCTTGGTTTTGAAGTTATAATCACTGTAAACCCCCTCCCCTAATTCCATATTAATATCATTGGCGACTGATGGAAGAATCTTATATCCTCTGTTCATCATTATTTTAAGACTTGGATAATTATGATGAATAGATTTAACGATATTGATTGCAGCCTCAGTCATACCTTTATATTTGATAGGATTGTTCTCTTCCAAAGATATTGACGTGTCCATAGTGTCGATAAAAATGCCATTGAAACCAGAATGGAGTATTTTTGGTATTTCTGTATAAATCAAAAATTCCACCCATTTTTTATTTCTAATGTCAACAGCATAGCTTCCTTCCCAGTTATCGTCTTGATTTAACAATAATCCGCTATCTTTAAATTTGGGAAAATACCACCTATATTTCTCCATTTCTCCTACACTAAGATAGCCTAAAACTGTTTTTTGTTCACCAACAAGTCCTTTAATTTGCGGATGATAATCAGAGTCAAAAACAATCACGGAGTACTTTTGAAAATCAGTAAAAGGAAGCTTGTCGGAATAATAAACGGCAAATCGTGTTTCTGCACCAAAAATATTATTAAAAACAAAAAATGAAATAAACAAAGAAAAAATAATGAAAAACTTATTCATATCTAAAAA
>ORMF012139590.1_pt1 | contig 10704 bp, 12 predicted proteins | sample 1779871 | NCBI WGS metagenome assembly ORMF01 (sample SAMEA104232316, study PRJEB22302) | groundwater metagenome | biome: forest; feature: aquifer; material: groundwater | place: USA | collected 2011-08-07 | depth 5.4 m
ACAACATTTTATTTTGCCGCCTCCCGGGCGACTTGACGTCATGCCCACAAGCGGCGACAAAGAAGCTAAATCAAAGACAAGGGTGCCTCACAGGCCTTTTGGGACCTGGTTCGGAGAAGTGAGCGGCGGGTGGCTCGTATTGCTTTTTGCGCGAGCTTGATGGTCCGAGCACCACGGTCCAGAATCTCTTTTATAAGCCGCGCAGGACCATCACGCAGCTCGATTTTCCTCTCCGCCAAACAGCGCGGCGGATCTGTCCACAAAGCGCGCTGTTTAGGATCCGCCGGCGCTTTGATGGCGGAGGTGGGGAAAATCGAGCGGTCGCGCAAAAAGCAATACGAGCCAGGCCCTGCCGCCCCATACCACGCTAGACTACTATAAGCAGGAGGTCTTGAGATATTTCAGGATGACCTTGATGGCGGCTCGCAGGGCGCGGGCGCGGTGGCTGATTTTATTTTTGGAGGATTTGGAGAGTTGGGCATAGGTTTTAGTGCGGCCTCGGGGAATGAAAATGGGGTCATAGCCGAAGCCGTTCTTGCCTCGGGCCGCGAAGGCGATTTTGCCGGCGCACTCTCCCCTGACTGACGCGACAAATTTTCCTGCATCGTACAGCGCCATCACGCACACGAACTTCGCCTTGCGCTTGGCAGCGGGAGTGTTTTTCAACAGCCTTAGGGCTTTTGCGTTGTTATCCTGGTAGGCGCAGCCTGGTCCGGCGAAGCGAGCAGAGTAGACGCCCGGCTTGCCGTTAAGCGCGTTGATCATCAGACCTGAGTCGTCGGCCAGAGTCAGCGCTTGGGTGTGCCGCGAATAGGCCCTCGCCTTGATCCTGGCGTTGGCGTCAAACGTCTTTCCGGTTTCAGCGGCTTCCTTGCCTTTCGTAAAATCCTGCAAAGACAGCACCTTGATGCCCGAGCCTTTCATGAGCCGCTTCAACTCGCGCAGCTTGTCTTTATTCTTGGTGCCGAGCACCAGCTGTTTTTTCACTTTTCGTACCGAGTCGCTATTTTCTTTTTTTAATCCGGTGGTGTTTCAGGTTCCTTCTCGTCTTGCGGGCCTTCGCGCTGTTTTTAACCCCGGGATCTTTCTTGCCAGCTTTAGCCCTGGCCTTCGGGGACGCGGGGGTCTGCTTCGTCTTTTCCTCAGCCGCCGGCAAAGCGGATTCGGGCGCCGCGCCAGCCAAGGGGATATTTTCGCGGTAAGCCTGGGTGGCCCCCTGATAAACGATTTTGCGTTTGCCCACATTCACCTCATACCGCGCGATGCCGGCGTCATATATTCTCTTTAAAAAAGTCGGATGATCGATACGTTCGTGTTGCGCGTCGGTGATGGCAAGGTGTATGGCGTCGGGATCGAAAGTGCCGGGAAGGCCCTCGCTCACCGGCGGCCCCTGCACCCCATGCGCCGCGCCCGCGGCTGCATAAAAAGTGACTCGGTTGGCCGCGACGTCTACGGCATAGCGGTTCACGCCGCCTTTTTCAAGAAGATCGATAAACTGCGGGTAGCTGATCTTCTTTTCTCTAATCAGTCCCATGGCCTCGTTGATCGCTTCGACAGCGCTCTCGTCCATGTCATAACGGAAAAGATCACGACGGCGGAGCTTGAGGCCCGGCCTCACTTTAACGAAAGCGTTCAAAATTTTATCCTGCAGGTGCGGCTTCAGGCGTCTGCCTTGACGGCCTTTTTGCAGCAGCTTAAAGCTTAATTGCTCGGAAGACGCCTTGACCAAATCAGCGTTCGATACGCCCTGTTGGGTCATCAGTACGTCCAGCGGTTGAGGGTTGTTGTCGTTTTCCATAGGACGCTTATTCTATCACAAGCTCTCTTCTGCGCTGACCTCGATTATCTTTGTATGCTGGACACGGTTTACGACAGCATTCGCGCGGCTTGCATGGGCGGGCTAAAAACAAAGCGACGAGCGTCTTTGCGGCGCAATAAATTATCAACACTGGCTTTGAGTTTTTTAAAAGAGTCGTCGCGGCTGAAAACATTGGTACGCACCACGAGCGCCAAATACGCGTCTTGCTTTTCGGAGAGCGTCTCTTGTAGGACGCGCCCTATGGTCTTGGGCGGCAGATAAAGATTGGCCGTATGCACCGTCTCATCCACGAACCGTCGCCAAAGTCAGATATCCATTCGCGCTGGGACTCATCCCAGCGGTAGGCGTGCACATGCAAACCAAACGCATCCCCCTGCTCGCGTAACCGCCGAAATTGATCTCCATAATGGCTCACCACCCAGTCCGCCCGCCCATACGTGTCTCGTATCTGCGCATCCATGCGAAACGCCCAACAAAACCGAGCCGGCGAGCCCGTCGCTTCCCGTATGCGTGAACGTTGCGCATCCATGAACTCGACGGCATTTTCATACCCGGCCCATGGAATGGGCTTTGAACGGTCTATAAAATGGCCGTCAGGTTCGACGTCAATAATGAAAATAAGGGGGATTTTTGAACGGGTGTGGATTTAACTGGGCTCTTCGCTTGTGACCACTTCCATGTCCTCCACGTTCGCGGCAACTCTGTTCACCACATCGCGCGCCTGGCTGGGAGCATCCATCATCGCCGTCACAGCGTCTTCGGTGCCGGCCTCGACTTTAACATCTGTGTTTTCTTTGGCGCAGCCACTGACCAGCAATGCCAGACAAAGGCCGGTTAATGCGATTATTTTGGACACTGCATCCTCCTTAATCTGCTTATACGCGTCGTATTTTACGTTATTTCTTCGCCATTTGAGCGAAAAAGGCCTCGCCGCCCTTGCGTATCTGCTCTTGTGTGAGGTCCTGCGTGTGCGTGGCAATCATCCATGAGTAGCCGAACGGGTCCTGGACGGTCCCCGCGCGGTCTCCCCAGAACATGTCCGCCACAGGCATCGCAGTCGTACAGCCGGCCGCGACGGCCTGCTTGAACGCCGCGTCCGCGTTAGGCACATAAATAAAGAAACTTATCGGCGAGCCACCAAGCGTTTCGGCGCTCTTGCAACTCATGCCCGGGGATTCGTCGCCCATCATGACAATCGAATCGCCTATCTGTATTGTCGCGCGCATGATGCCACGCCCGAGCGGGCTCGGAAAAACATCCAGCACTTTGGCGCCGAAGGCTTTTTTATAGAAATCCATGGAGAGCGTGCTCCCATTTTGGCCGCAAGATCATCCCCAAGGAACTCCCGGTATTCGGTGGCGCCCAGACTTCGCATGATCTTACCCATCTTTGTCGAGATACGGCGGTATTCGGGGATAAATTTCTTTGGAACGGACAAAACATAAAGATCGACGTAACCGGCCATAACCACTGACCTCCTTTCAGGGTGAGACCGGCGGAAACTTTTCCTCTCTAACAAGGCTGCGTCCGCTATTTAAGGGCCGCGCCGTCTAGCACACGCCTTAAAGTCTGGGCAAACAGCATGATGTTGTAGGGTTTTTGGAGAAAACCCATGGCTCCTTCGGCGAGCAATTCTTCGGAGGTGCCCTCGGCCGTGTATCCGCTGACCAGGATCACTTTGGCTTTGGGGTTGATCTCGAGAATCTGCTTCAATGTCTGCTTACCCGTAAGCTTGGGCATCGTCATGTCGAGAATGACTGCGCCTACTCCGTTCTGATGCCGCCGGTAAAGGCGGATGGCCTGTTCGCCATCTTCGGCAAGCAGCGCAGTGTAGCCCAGCCGGCTCAGAAACGCTTTTCCCATATCTCTGATGGGTTTTTCGTCATCGACCAACAGCACCGTCTCGTTGCCTTTCGGCAGCAATGGCGCTTCGGCTGCTTTAACCTTTCCCGCGGAGGCCGGCTGCAGTTCTATCGCTGCCGGCAGATAGATCTGGAATATTGTGCCTTTTCCGGGACGGCTGGAAACCGATATCCATCCCCCGTGGTTCTTGATAATATTGAACGCCATCGCAAGACCGAGTCCTGTCCCCTTGCCTTTTTCTTTTGTCGTAAAAAATGGCTCAAAGATCTTTGAAACAATGTCCGCGGACATACCAACACCGGTGTCCCTGACGGAAATATGAACATAGTTCCCGATAGAGGACGCCGGCACCGCTCGGTCATGGTTCGTCAGCGTCAAATTTTTGACCTCGACCGTTAATTGGCCACCACGCGGCATCGCGTCGCGCGCGTTGACCGCCAAATTCATCAACACACTCTGAAGCTCGGTTTCATTCCCAACTACCGGCCACAGGCCTACCTGACCTATGAATTCCGCCTGGATCGTTGAGGGGATCAATTTAGGCAGAAGATTTTTAAGTTCCAGCATAAGAGCTGCGATGTCCACCGCTTCCTTTTTTTGCGCCGCCGGGCGGGAAAAGTTCAGCAGCCGCTGGACGACGTCCGCGCATCGCTTCGCGGCACTGTTGGCTTCGTCCAGCAGATGATAATTTGGATCGTCGGGCAGCGTCTTTGTAAGCAACAAATCCACGTAACCCGACAGCGGAGTCAGCTGGTTGTTCAGATCGTGCGCTATGCCCCCGGCGAGCGTTCCGACGGTTTCCATCTTTTGGGATTGAAACAGCTGCGCCTCCATTTTCTTACGCGCGGTAATATCCCGCACGAACGCGTTGAATAAATAACCGTCACCGACACGCACGGGCCAGACCGTCAGGTCCACCGGAAATTCATGCCCGTCGCGATGCAGCGCCATAATCTCGATGCTCTTGTTGAGGACCGGGCCGTTTCCGGTCGCAAGGAACCGCTTCAGACCTTCTGAGTGGTCGTGCCTGCGTTTGAAGGGGATAATCGCGTCCGCAAGAACCTGCCCGAGTATCGCCTCGCGTGGCCACCCGAAGACCGTTTCCGCTTTTTGATTCCAATCGATGACTCGTCCTTGCTCATCCATGCCGATAAAAGCATCATTGGCCGTCTCGATGACCAATCGGGTCGTTTTCTCGCTTTGACTCAGCGCCTCCGTCCGCTGCGCGATCTTCGCCTCCAGGTCCTTATGAGATTCGTTCAATTTTACCGTCATGGCATTGAAAGAAGAGGCCAGCTGCCCTATCTCGTCCCCGGAAAGAACGGTTGCCTTTTGTGACAGATCCCCTTCGTCGATGGCACGAATGGTCCGGGCCAGGTCGGAAATGGGCTGTGTGACCAGCCGGGTGATCACCCACAAAAGAAGGCCGGATAACGTAAGAATGAGAGTCATCAGAAGCAGGATCAATTTGAGGGTAGTGAAGGTAGCTGCGGCGAATGCTGTTTTTGACGGCACCTCCAGGATCAAACCCCAGCCGCTACCTTCGTACGAAAGGTGGCCTCTTTGCCGCACTAGAACGGTCAGCGATTCTGTGGAAAGAAATCCCCTGCCGGCCGGAACGATGAACGATCCTGACGCCCCCCCCGGGCGAGTTCCCCGGCCAGCATCTTATCCCCGCGCTCTTTGAATGAAATCTTTCGGCTGGCATATTTTCTATTGCCCACCAGGGCATTCCCTTCCCGGTCCAGCAGCACGGCATGCGCCGAGACTTCTTCCAGCGGCGGCACTATCGCGGGCCACGAGAAGTTTCCGATCACGACCCCGATGACCGGCTTTTTGGGCAGCCGATTGTTCCGGATGGGCGCGGAAAAAATGATGGTGGGCCGGCCGGACTCTTTGGAGAGAACGGCATCCGAATAATAAACCTCTCCCGTCACGGACGCGTCAAAAGCTTCTAAATTGTAAGGCTCCGCGCCAGCCATTCCCCCGAGATGTTCCTCATTTATCGATATTTGGACGATCCCGTTCTTGTCCGCGACATACAAAGTATCCCACGGCCCCGTAAAGTAAGACAGCTCGTTCAGTTCGCCGGAGGCTTTGCGCTTGGAGAACTCAGCGGGGCCCCGCGCTTCCAGTTCGGCCGTTACGAGATAATCTTCAAGAGGATCGGCGCCGGCGATGGCCTGGATGTCCACATAGCGCTCATACAACAAACGGTCTATTTTACTCATCGTTTGCCTGGCCAATTCTATTTGATTGCGCGCGATGGAGCGCCGCAGAGCCGCCTGTGTAAAATAAAAAGCGACGGCACCCACCGCCAGGGCCGCCACCAGCATTCCTCCGAGCACAATAAACGAGATTTTTAATGAGAGTTTGGAAGAGACCCTATGCTTATTAGCGGGTCTCATCGATCAATTGTCTGATAAACCGGTCTTCGACCAGCCGATCAGTGTCCAGCTTGGAAAAAGGGACGCCTTTGTGATGACTGACAAATTTCCCGATCTCGCGCAGATTACCGTACAGAGAGGTCAGGCCCGGCGAATAAGTGAAAGCCGTTTCATTGTCGCGTTCGTCGAGGATCGTGATGCCTTCCAATTGCTTTTGAATGCTCTGCGGAGTATCCCCGAACGCTTTGGCGACGATCAGATAGACTTCTTCGGGGCGCTCTTTCCACAATCGGATCGCCCGGAAATACGCGCGGACCACGGCATGGACCGCGTCCGGGTGCTCATTGACAAAGTCCGTGCGGAAAGTCAGTATGTCTGTGATCAAGCCGGGCGCGTCTGCCGAAGAATAGACCTTGTGGAAATCTCCTGACGCGACGAACTCCGACACGAAGGGTTCGTAGGTGACCGCCACATCGACCTCTCCTGACTTCAATTTTCTGGCCGCCTGCTCGGGATCGGCGGAGACACTTTCGATGTCCGCCAGCGAGAGCCCGCTTTCGTTCAAAGCCCACACCAGGAAAAATTCCTCGAGCGTATCGGGCTCGTAGCCCACCTTTTTGCCCCTAAAATCTTCAACGGTTTGGATCTGTGGCCCGGCCAGGATGGCATCGGCGCCGCTGGAGTAATCGACGGCTAGGACGATCCTGTGGTCGAGCCCCTGCAGAGACTCGTTGACTGCGTCCAGAGTCAAATTCGCGCGCCCCTGCATTTTACCGGCTACATAATTTTTGGAGACCTCCGCCAGCGATGAGACATGCGTGACCTCGACATTCACGCCCTCGTCCTTGAAATAACCTTTATCCTTGGCGACATACAGAGGAAAATAGCCGGGCCATGTCGCCGTGCCGATCACGATCGTGCCTGAAAAAGAGCTGCGGGGAGGTCTGGATGAGGATGATGGATTTGCATTCTGACGGTAAATCGTCCATCCGGCGATCAGGATCAGCGTCGCCAGGACAGCGGTCGCTCTATTGAATAAACGCGAGGTCATTCGGATCGTTCAAGACACAGAACATTCTTCAAGTATTTGAAATCGATGGGTTTGGTCACATAATCCCAAGCGCCCAGTTCAAAGGCGCGACGGGCATCGGCTTCCTCATGACACCCGGTCACGATGATGACCGGGACCAGCGGCTTGACCTCCTTGATCTTCTTCAAGACCTCAAAGCCGTCCAGATCCGGCAGCCCCAAGTCCAAAAGCACCGCCATGACCTTGGCGTTGCGTACGGTCTCCAGAGCTTCCTCGGCAGTGCCGGATCTCAACACCGCGAAATCCTCGGATTCTAAATGGGCCTTTATCACATTGACGATAGCATCATCGTCATCAACAACAAGCACTATCTTAGGGAAAACTTTGCCAGGACTGGGCATGGCATTTATATTCATTTAAGCATAATAGCATAAAATTCAATAATTATGAGCAATTATTATTAAACAAGATATGTTATCGCACATCCCAGATTTTGTGCCTGTGACAAATGAGAATTTTCGATGTATCGTCTATTTGCGAGGAGTTACGCATAGTTGCATTAGTATACGAAACGTCGAGGGTTGCGGCAATTAAACTCTGGGGTGCTTATGCGTCTAGTGGAGGCAGTGATGGTATCCCAGTGGTATCCCAAAATTTCTGAGGTGTTCGATAAAATATCTGTAGAGCGTCAAAGGCGGACAGTGACTCGCAAGAAAGTAGCAGGTATGGAAGTGCTGCCGTCAGTGCTCTTGTTTTGCGTTTTCGCCAGTTCCAAAATTTGGCTGTGGAGCTCTTCGGCTTTTCCGTTTTTTTGCGCCGCTTCGAAAGCGTTCATTGTTGGGCCATAGAATCGTCTAAATAATTCGACGATTTCTGCTGGGCTTTTGTCAGGCGATATGAAGGAGTAGGTGTCCTTTGCCATGGATATTTTCTCCTTAGGCACTCCGGCCTGGCCAAAACGCTCGATGATGTGAGTTTCTACGCCCCAAGTCATTGGACTGATAAAACCTTCCGGAGGCAGAGGTGTAAATGATGAGCTTATCTTCAAGAGCTGCGAGACGAATGAAGTGGTGTCGTTTGGGATCCAGTTGCCCATCACAATACGGCCTCCTGGCTTTGTGACACGGACCATCTCCTTGGCTACGTCAAAGGGTTTGGGAGCAAACATGGCACCGAATACAGAGAGAGTCAAATCAAACGAATGGTCGCTGACCCCTTGCAAGTTGCACGCATCTCCCTCTTGGAATTTCAGTCGGTTGAGACCCGCCTTTGCAGCTCGTTTGTTCCCGGCGTCAACGAGATTCTTGGCAATATCGATACCAACAACTTCAGCACCCAAACGGGCGAGAGGAACCGCCGTAGTACCATCTCCACAGCCGAGGTCCAACACCCGCAGCGGCGGCGTTATCCCGATAGATTTAACGACCACTTCTCCGGATTGACGCATGAAGGCGGCAATCTCAGTAAAGTCGCCTTTCTCCCACAGCTCTCTGTTTGGATTCATGGTAGCTCCCTTCAATAGGGTACCTGATTATGCGCCTGTTTACCGAATCCCATCCCAAGATAACAAAAAGGGACACGTTAGACAATCTCTAACGTGTCCCCAAAAAGCGCTTTTGAACGGGGACCGGTTTAGATGCCGTCAAGGATATCCTGAATCTGCGACGCGGACGCGGAGGCCGCGTCGTTAGGCATGTGGTATCCCAAATAGAAAATATGCCCTCTAGGAGATTGCTTTTCCTGTTAGTCTTCTATAAACATCTCGATATGCGGATGAGGTTTTTTCCGCTACTTCCTGCGGCAACGAAGGCCCTGGCGGATTTTTGTCCCAACCTGATTCTTCCAGAAAATTCCGCACGATCTGCTTATCAAGACTCGGCTGGTCTTTGCCTGGTTTGTAAGTCTCCCTCGGCCAAAATCGCGAGCTATCAGGCGTCAAAACCTCATCTATCAGCACAAGTTTCCCGTCAATCGTGCCAAACTCGAATTTGGTATCCGCGATGATGATGTCTTTCTTTTCAGCGAACTTGGCCCCTTCTTTGTAGATTCTTATCGATAAATTCCTAATTTTCTCGGCAAGAACGTTTCCTACCAATTGAACGGTCTCAGAAAATCCAATATTCATGTCGTGCCCGACTGTGGCTTTTGTTGACGGGGTAAAAATAGGTTCCGGTAATTTCCCGCACTGCTTGAGTCTCAGGGGCAGCGCATGACCGCAGACGTTTCCGGTCTTCTGGTAATCTTTCCAGCCGGATCCAGTCAGGTAGCCGCGCACAACACACTCAACAGGCAGGGGCTTTGCTCGACGGACCAAAACAGATCTTCCCACCAAAACGCTCTTGAATTGTCTCAAAAACTTTGGGTCTAAATCCATTTTTTCAACATCTGTTGTAAGAATATGATTGGGCACTATTTTTTTAAGTTTTTTAAACCAGAAATTTGAAATCTGGTTCAGAACACTCCCTTTGTCGGAAACGGGCGTTGGCAAGACCACGTCAAACGCGCTCAAGCGATCTGTCGTCACTATGAGTAGCTTATCTTTACCGACCGCATAAATATCACGAACTTTCCCGCGATTAACCAGCGGTAAAGGAAGGCTTGTTTCCCAGACGGTTTCATTTTTTTGGACGAGTTGAGTTGGCATTTTTATTTCCTCCTCTAAAGAGTGATTTCCTTGCTCAAAACTTTCTTCCGGGTGTCGTCTTTATATTTCTCAAGCTTTGCTTCCAACTGCTCATCTTGAAGCGCTAAAATCCTGGCGGCCAAAAACGCGGCATTGCGCGCTCCTCCTGAGCCGACAGCAACTGTTGCAACAGGCGTACCGGCTGGCATTTGAACAGTTGAAAGAAGCGAATCCATTCCTTTAAAAGAAGAAGTTTCAACAGGGATTCCTATAACGGGTAGCATCGTGTTAGCGGCAGTGACCCCCGCCAAATGCGCGGCTCCTCCCGCAGCTGCGATAATTACTTTGATCCCGTCTTTCTTGGCGGCTTTCACGAACGCCACCGCCTCGTCCGGTGTGCGGTGCGCGGATAGCACTCTCGCGATAAAAGGAATTTCCAACTGCCTCAGAACCTCCCCGCAGGGTTTTAGACTTTCAACATCCGAATCACTTCCCATTAAAATCGCCACGATTGGTTTCATAAAAATCCTCCGTTTAAAAAATTGTTAATTACGTTTTAGAAACTAAATACAAACGACAGAAAACCACCAGCATCGCGACCGAAGCCGCCAGCATCAGGCTGATAAGAGAGGCGGTAAAGAGCTTGTCAGAATTACCATCGAGAACAGCCAACCAGCCGACTGCCGCACGCCAGGTGAAGACCAAGGTCAAGAAACCTGTCGTGATCAAAGCGGCTTTTCGGCTCCAGGCGAAACCCTTCACGATGAGAGCGCCCCACAGAATCGAGAGTCCGCCAAACGTTCCGCCGGACAAGAGCGCCGTTTTCGCTTTTTCTGGATTCGACAAGTAGCCGACCACCCCCGCAAAAATTAAAAACGTCCCATAGAGAATCAGCCAACGAGCAAGTTTAGTCATTCATAAATCCTTATTATTTCTGCTGGCTTCTCTTATTGTCTGCATGAATCATCCAGAACCATGTCCG
>ORMF011009854.1_pt1 | contig 10701 bp, 5 predicted proteins | sample 1779871 | NCBI WGS metagenome assembly ORMF01 (sample SAMEA104232316, study PRJEB22302) | groundwater metagenome | biome: forest; feature: aquifer; material: groundwater | place: USA | collected 2011-08-07 | depth 5.4 m
ATCTCGGTGCGCGGCGGCAGCCCGGATCAAAACCTGACCGTGATGGACGGCGTCGAGATCCACAACCCTTACCGGCTCTTCGTGCCATCCGAGGACCTCGGCATGGTTGGCCTGGCCAGCACGTTCAATCCGGAGACCACCGACAGCTTCGAGCTCTTCCCGGGCGCGTTCGACGTACGGCATGGCGATCGCCTGTCGTCGCTCCTCGTCGTCACGAACCGGCACGGGTCGGACGCCGAGGCGTTCCAGGGCTCGGCGTTCCTGAGCCTCACGGACGCCAATCTCGTCATGGAAGGGAGACTGCCAGACCGCGCCGCCGGCTCGTGGCTCGTGAGCGCACGACGAACGCACCTCGATCTGCTGGCTGAACGCATGGTCGGACTCGGGCTGCCGTCGTTCGAAGACGTGCAGACCACAGTGGCCTGGCATCCGGGACCGCGCCAGCGCATGTCATTCGTCGGGCTCGCGGGCAGGGAACGGGCGCGCACGGGCGACGCGGCAAGCGACGAAGGGCGTTCCACGCGGACTCACAACGGGCTGCTGGCGATGACCTTCGAGTCCTCGGCCGGGTCCAAAAGATCATCGCGAACGATCGCGTCGTTTTCCCACCTGGCCGATGCGGTCGCGGCGTACGAGCGCTCCTTCGATAACAGCCGCGGCGCGAATGCCTCGGACAGCATCGCCAGCGGCGGGCTGCTGGAATTTCGTCTCCGCCGCGACGTAGCTGTACGAGACCTGGCGCTGAGGCAGGAACTCGCTTTCACGCCCTCGGCCCGGCACTGGTTCGATCTGGGGGCAGACGCGCACAGGCTGGACACACGGTGGGCCTGGAAGATCTCCGGCGATCGCAGCCAGCACCAGCCCAACGGCTCGAGCATCCGGCTTGGGCGCAGCCTGCCGGGCACCCTCGACTCGTCGCTGGATTCCTACAAGTTCGGCCTCTGGGCCCAGGATCGGGTGCAGTTGGGGTCGCGAGTCGTCGTGCAACCAGGGTTGAGGCTGGACTACAGCAGCCTCAACGGACAGACCACGTTGTCTCCCCGGGTGAGCGGCACGGTGAATCTCGGGCATGGGCTGCGGATGGATGCAGCCGTGCGCCTTCACACGCAAAGCCCGGGTTACGAGAAGGTCTATCAGTCGGACTATTTCCTCGATTTGAGCGGTACCCAGGCGTCGACGCTCAACGCGGAGCGGGCGCTGCACGCGGTGGCGGGACTGCAGCGGAACTTCGGCGGCGGACTCAGCGCGCGGATGGACGTCTATTACAAGCGCTTCAGCGATTTGATCGTCGGACGGCTCGAAACCGAACAGGAGCGGCAGGCACGGCTTGCGGGGTACGACGTGCCGGCGGCACTCCGGGCCAGCCTGCCCACGCACCTCGAGATCACCACCGTGCCGCTGAATGCCGCAACCGGCCGCGCGTACGGGGCAGATGTCCTCGTCGCTTACGCCGGCAGCGGGTCACTGTCGCCACTCACCGGATGGGTCGGCTACAGTGTGGGCCGCGCGAGCCGGACGGCCTATGGCGTCACGCATCCGTTCGACTACGATCGCCGGCACTCCCTGAGCCTTGTCGCCAACGTCAAGCTCGGGCCCCGCCTGAACCTCTCCGCGACGGGACGCTGGGCCACAGGGTTGCCGCGCACGCCGGTTCGCGGCGTGCGTGTCGCGCTTGTCGCGGATGCCGCCGACGCCGATGGCGACGGCAACCGCGAGGAACTGGTGCCGCAGCGCGACGCGCCCGGGCACCCTCTTTTTCAGCCCGACCTTGGCGGCCTTTCGAACGTCAACGCTGCGCGACTGCCGCACTTCACCCGTCTGGATGCCCGCCTCACGTATCGTCCGAGCTGGGGCGGCGAGCGGTGGGCGTTCTTTACGGATCTGATCAACGTCTTCAACGCGAAGAACCTGATCCAGATCGATTCCGCGCTCGTCCTCGATCCGGGCGCAGACCGTCCTGGCATCATCGAGGTGTTCGAGGACCGCGGAATCCCCTTCTTCCCCTCGTTCGGCATTCGCGTTTGGTTCTGACGCGCTGACGCGATCGAAGGATTCGGCCGCCTCAGGCCCTCTTATTGCCAGCGGGGAGGTCGTGCCGATGACGATGTTCGCTGCCGACGTAATCGCGACAGAGACCGAGATCCTGCAGCGGCTGGCCATCGCGACGGAGTACCGCGACGGCGAGACGAATCGCCACACGGCGCGCGTGGGCGAGATGTCTGCGCGGCTGGGTGCGGCGCTCGGAATGGCCGGTGACGAGGTGCGCGACCTCCGGTGCGCCGCGGCACTGCACGATGTCGGCAAGGTCGGCATTCCGGATGCGGTGCTGCTCAAGCCCGGCCGGCTGAACACAGAGGAGATACGCGTCATGCGTACGCATACGACGATCGGCGCCCAGGGGCGAAGATCATCAGCCTAGAGATGCCGATGTTTGTTGGCGTGGCTCGATCTGGTCGGATAGAATCCCTGCCTCCCAGCCAAATCAAGTGATTCCGTTACAGCGCCACCCTTCCCGTATTTTCCCGTCTTTTTTGCTTTTGGCCCCTGGGCGTCGCAAACTGACGTCGAAGAAACAACGTGACCTACCGGCTGATTGCTTTCTGTGCGACCGGTCTCATGGCGGCCTCGCCCTGTGCTGCCCAGAGTCCAAGTCCATCTGTCCCGGCGGCCGAAATCGTAGACGTACACGCCATCGATCCTCACGCGTACCGCGCCGAGGCGGTTCGCCTTCCTGCCGGCGTCGCACCGAAGATTGATGGCCGGCTGGACGACGACGTGTGGCAACTGGCGCGATCGTTCGGTAACTTCATTCAGCGGGAGCCTGTGATCGGCGCGCCGTCGGTCGAGCAGACCGAATTCCGCGTGTTGTATGACGATCGAAAGCTTTACGTCGCCATTTGGGCTTTTGAGAGCCATCCTGGCGGGGTGATCGCCAGCGAGATGCTGCGGGATGCGCTTCAGCGCAAGGGCGACTCGATCAAATTTGTCCTCGACACCTTTCATGACCACCGCAACGCCTTCTACTTCGGCACGAACCCCCTTGGAGGGATGAAAGACGGTTTCGCGTCCGAAAACGGGCGGATGAACTGGGACTGGAATGCCGTGTGGGAGGTGAAGACGACGAAGGACGACAAGGGATGGTACGCCGAGTTCGCCATTCCTCTGAGTCAGCTCCGCTTCGAGGAGAACGCCGGTGAGGACGTCTGGGGTTTCAACGTGGGGCGCAACATCATTCACAGGCGCGAGGATTCCGCGTTCGCGCCGTTTCCCCGCGAGTGGACCCCGGCTGGGTTCTATCGCGTTTCTGGCGCCGGACTGCTGGGCGGCTTCCAGGGCCTGAAGCCCCGCAGACGATTGGAGTTCGTTCCCTTCGTTGCGCCGCAGGTGTCCCGCGACTTCGACGCGGGCACACCCACGAGCATCAAGCGCGGCTACGGAGGGGATTTGCGCGTCGGTGTCACGCAGACGTTGAATGCCGACCTGACATATCGAACCGATTTTGCGCAGGTGGAAGCCGACCAGGAGGTGGTCAATCTGAGCCGCTTCAATCTTTTCTTTCCTGAGAAGCGGCAATTCTTCACCGAGGGCGCCGGCACATTCAACTACGGGCGTTTGGGCGAAGAAGGGGCGGCGGCGGTGGCGAACCCTGGTCTTCTGTCGCTCTTCTACAGCCGCCGCATCGGTCTCAGCCCGGACGGCCGCGAGGTTCCCCTCATCGGGGGCGGCCGGCTTTCAGGAAACGTCGGGCCGTACACCGTCGGCTTCATGAACATCGAGACCGACGAGACGGACTACGCCGTGAGCGGAAACGCTGTGCGCATTCCGAAGGCCAACTACACGGTGGCGCGCTTGAAGCGAAACGTGCTGAATTCGTCGACGATCGGCGCCATCGCGCTCAATCGCGAGGGCGTGTTCGGCACGAGCGACTACAATCGCGCCGTAGGGTTCGACGGCGTCTTCACGCTTCCGAACAATCTGAAGATGGTCACGCTCCTGGCCAAAACGTTTTCGCCGGGCGTGCAGAACAGCAACATGGCCGGTGTGCTCGACGTCAACTGGGCAACGGACCGTTACAACGCGGGTGTGAACTACACGGACATTCAGGAAGCGTTCAATGCCGAGATGGGATTCATTCCGCGCCGCGACATCCGTCATTCAACGGTGAGCGGCGCTTGGACGCCGCGGCCGAAGTGGCGGGGAGTCCGGCAGCTGATGCTGGGCGGCACTGCCGACTATTTCGAGAATCACCGCGGCGTGCCTGAAACGCGCGGTCGGAATCTGAACTTCATGATCACGGGTAACAACCGTTCGAGCTTCAGGGTGGCGACGATACGCGACTACGACCTGTTGCGGGCGCCGTTTCGAATCGGCCCGAACGAAATCGCCCCAGGTGGATACACCTGGGACACGTTTGTGGCGAACTACACGAGCGATGACAGCCGCCGTGTTTTTGGCGGCGGCCAGGTTGATCTGGGCGGGTACTACGGCGGTGACAAGAGCACGTTCCGCGCGAACTTCAATTTTCTACCGAAGGAGACGCTGCTCGTTGAAAATACGTACACGAGAAATCACATTACACTGCCCGGTACACGAACCTACGTGACCAACACGCTCAGCACCCGCGCCAGCTATTCACTGTCGCCGACGCTTTTTGTGAAGGCGTTCATGCAGTACAACGACGACCGGCGCCTCGCCAGCCTGAACCTGATGCTCTGGTCCATCTACCGCCCCGGTAGCGACTTCTACGTCGTCTATACCCAGGGGTGGGACACCGACCCGCCGGGGACGCAGTCTCTGCGGGCGCGCAATCGCGTGCTGTCCATCAAGCTCACACGCTGGTTATCGAGGTAGCGGCAGAGACAGACCGGGAGGAGGCATCCTTGAATTTCAACGTGGCAAGACTGTCGAGCCTGATCGTCGCGGGTCTTGCATGCATAGCGTTTGCACCACCGGCATCGGCGCAGTCGACCGACCCGACGGCGCCTCAGCGTGTCGCCGCGGCAGTCCAGATCGAAGGGGCGCCTGTGCTCGACGGCAATGTGCTCGGCGATCCGATGTGGACCAAGGTGCCATTCGTCACGGGGTTCTCTCAGGCCGCGCCAGACGAGGGCCAGACGGCAACCGAGCGCACCGAAGTCCGGATTGCCTTCACGGCCGACACGCTCTACGTCGGCGTCGTTTGCTTCGACCGCGACCCACAAAGCATCATCGTCACCGATAGTCGTCGTGATTCGTCGCTCACCGACAGCGACAGCTTTCAGTTCATCCTCGACACCTTCCTGGATCGACAGAATGGTTTCGTTTTCGGCACCAGCCCGGCGGGGCAGGAATACGACGGCCAGGTCGTCAACGAGGGGAGCGGCGGAAGCGGGTTGGGCGGCGGGGGCGCCTCGAGCGGAGCAGGCGGCGGTTTCAATCTCAACTGGGACGGGGCATGGCAGGTGCGGAGCGCAATCTCAGACATCGGGTGGAGCGCGGAGTTCGCGATTCCATTTCGCACAATCCGCTATCCATCGGGTGAATCGCAATCATGGGGTGTGAACTTCCAGCGCACCATCCGCCGCCGCAGCGAGTCGGACTATTGGGCTCCGTTGCCCCGCCAGTATGGCCTGTTCCGGGTTTCTCTGGCCGGCCGGTTGACTGGTGTCAGGGTCCCCGCGAGGGCTGTGCGCAACTTGAAAATTACGCCGTATGTGCTGGGCGAATCGTTGCGGCTTGACGGGAATACCGGCAAAAGTACGATGGCGCACGGAGACATCGGTGGCGACCTGAAGTACAGCGTGACCTCCGGGCTGACGCTGGATCTCACCTACAACACCGACTTCGCGCAGATCGAAGTCGATCAGCAGCAAATCAATCTGGATCGCTTCAACCTCTTCTTTCCTGAGAAGCGGCCGTTCTTCCTGGAGAACGCCGGGATCTTCGCGGCCGGCAATGCGGGGGGCGCGGTGCGCGGTGATCCGGCGCAGACTGAGCTGTTCTTCAGTCGCCAGATCGGATTCGCCTCGGGGCAGGTCGTGCCCATCCTCGGAGGAGCGCGCCTCTCGGGTAGGGTCGCGAGCGACGTGACGATCGGGTTGCTGAACATGCAGACGGAGGAGCTCAAGGGGATCAGCCCGGCCAACAATTTTACGGTCGCCCGGGTGAGGCGCGATCTTCCGAACCGCTCGAATATCGGGGGGCTCTTCGTCAACCGTCAAGCCACGGGGCAGCTCGCGGGGGTCGACGACTATAACCGGACCTTTGCCCTCGACGGCCGCGCCGGGATTGGAGAAAACGGGCGGATCGAAGGATTCGTCGGGCGGACCCAGACTCCGGGCCTCCAGGGCCGGGAGCACTCTTTTAATGTGTCGGCCGAACACTCCTCAGAGTCGTGGCGGTACTTGGGCGGCTACATGGAGAGCGGCGACAACTTCAATCCAGAGGTCGGCTTCACCCGCCGCGTCGGCTTTCGCAAAATGGATCTCGGTGTCTACAACACCTGGCGGCCCGAGAACGCATGGAAGTTTCAAGAGCTTGTTCCACACATGACGTTCAACCGGTTCTGGGACTTCGACGGGTTCCTTGAAACGTCACTGCTCCATTCGCACACCATGTTCGAGCTAACGGACAGCACGCGATTTTCCACGGCGTGGGACGTTCGGAGTGAGGGCGTCAAGAGGACGTTCAAAGTATCGGGCGTCACCGTGCCGGCCGGACGCTACGACTGGAAGCAGGGCGAACTCTCGTTCAATTCCAATCGCTCTTTACCAGTCAGCTTCGGCATGAGAGCACTCATTGGCGGATTCTTCGGTGGCGACATTGTCGAGTTGACCCCGTCGATTAATGCGCGCTACGGCGAAACGCTCAGCGCGTCCTTGAGCTGGAGCCGCAATGACATTGAACTGCCCGCGGGCCAGGTGGTCACAAACCTTGTATCGACGCGTGTCGCTTACAATTTCTCGCCATCGGTCTTCGTTCAAAGTCTGGTGCAGTACAACGACAGTGCGGACCTCTGGTCGCTGAATCTGCGTTTTGGGTGGCTTCAGGTGGCCAACACCGGGCTCTTCATTGTGTACAGCGAGACCGAGGGGATCGGCGAGTTCGTCCCGTCGGGCGCTGGCCGCAGAGTGGTTCTCAAGTACAGCTATCTGTTCGACGTCCTTCACTGATCTGTCGGTCGCATAAGGAAAGGCGGCTGTATTTCCGCCTTTCTCAACCAACTACCTGCACCGGCACTTGATGAATGGTGTTGTTGCCGTAGCCCAAGCGGTTCCATTCGGCGCGTTCGGGCTGAGTTCGACCGGCCAAGTCGGTGGCGCGGGCGCGGACCGTGACGACGCCAGGCTCCAGGATCCGGGTGATCAGCTCCCACCACTGCCAGCTGTGATGTTTGCGATCGGTTACGAGTCGAGCCTCCTGCCAAGTCCTATCGTCGACGCTCACCTCCACGCGTGCAATCGGGGCGGCACCGGACCAAGCCACGCCGCGGATCGTTAATTCACCGCGGGGCGCCTTCTGGTTGGGTGCCGGCTCGGTAATCAAGCTCCGCACACGCTGCAGCGTGACAGGCTCGCGGATTACCTGCCCATCGCGATTCCATTCAAACCAATACTTGCTGGTTTGATAGTGTCCGGCAAACGGCCGATCAATGAGTTCGATTTCGGTTAGCCACTTCACCGAGGCCACGGCATACCAGCCGGGGACGACAAGCCTCACCGGATAGCCGTGTTGAATGGGCAGCGGCTCGCCGTTCATCGCATATGCCAGCAGCACGTCCATATTGCGAGCTCGATCAAGCTGGAGACTGCGCTCGAAATGCACCGGTCCGGCGTGCCCGTCCAAGGTTCCACCGTCGGCCCCCCGGAACAGCACCTCCCGCGCCCCGCTCCGCGCTCCCGCCCGGTCCAGAACTTCCACCAACGGCACGCCTGTCCACTCCGCTGTGCTCACTGCACCCAAGTTCCATTTTTCGCCATCGATCGGCGGGTGGAAGAGCGTCCGGCCGTTTCCGGCGCACTCGAGCGTGACGACATGCGTACGCGATGGCATGTTGAGGAGGTCGCGCAAACTGATGCTCAGCGTCCGCTCGACGAGCCCGCTCACCGTGAGCCGGAACGTGTCGGCGGCAAGGTCGGGGATCTGGAAGTGATTGCGCACGTAGAAGTGGGCATTTGGCATGACCGTGCCCCCGAGCAGCGCTGGGATCGACGTCTCGCAATTGAGCGGATGCGCACGATGTACCACGAGGCCGGCCTCGATCGCCTGCTGACAGGCATCCTCGGGGTCGACGATCGGTCCGAGTTCGCTGGCGGCCGTCACCCCGCCGCAGCCGCCGTTGGTGACCACACGAGCGCAGGTCGACGCCGGATAGATGTCGAGACTGCCAGCCATTTGAAAGGGCTGCATGAACTCGCGGAGGCGCCCTTCGTCACCAGCCTCCACGATGAGGTAAAGAGTGTGCTCTCCCTGCACTATCGCCTCGCCCTGGATTTCCACGCCATGCCGCCTGACATTCGGGCGGCTCAAATGATTCAACAACATCGCCCCCGTGTTCGGGTCCTGTGCAGGACAATGCTCTTCCGCGTGCTGATGCCGTACGACAAACAGCGCCATGGTCACCTCCCTCGTACGTCGCAAATGACTTTGTTCGACGGACTCCGATGTGCCCAGTCGACTCTGATGTTCACGTTATAGCTCTCCGCCCTGCGGCCGACCATCGATGCGTCCTGATTTATCCATGAGTTTTCGCTGAGCGAGGGCGAACAGGCGAAAAGGGCCGCCAGAAACGAAATAGGATAAGTTCTTGAATCTGTTTGAGTTCTGCGAAAATACCTGTGCGCCGATGACAGCCATAAGACTGGCGTTCGTTGTTTGGATCGTGGGGCTGTTGGCGCTGCCGGGCCTGGGGGCGCAGCACGCGACGGCACAAGGCCCGGCCGCCAGCCCGCTGCCGAGTACCATTCCGATCTTTCCGCTTCCGGAGGCAATGCTCTTCCCGAACGTGTCGCGGCCGCTGCACATTTTCGAGCCACGCTACCGGTCGATGATCGCCGACGCGCTGAAAGGCGACCGCATCATCGGAATGGTCACTCTGAAGCCGGGATTCGAAGCGGATTACGACGGCCGACCGCCAATCTTCGAGATCGGCTGCGCGGGCCTGATCGCGAGCGTGCAGGAATTGCCGGACGGCCGATTTAACGTCGTGCTTAAGGGCCTCGTAAGGTTTCGCGTGGTCCGTGAAGACAACAGCCGACCCTATCGCCTGGCGGATGTGACGGCCTTGCCCGAGGTGCTGGAGACGTCAGACATCGCCGCTCTAGGAAAACAGCGGCAGCGGCTGGAAGCGCTGTTGGCGGCATCCCGAGACCGCTTCGGGTTTGCGCCCGCACCCTCTCAAATGTCGGACGCCGATGTCGTCAACACGATTTCGCAGTACCTCGAGCTCGACGACCCGCTCGATCGCCAGGATCTGCTCGAGCGGTCCGGTGTGCTGGCTCGTTCCGCCACGCTGATCGACCTCATAGAGAGAATCGTCAAAGCACCGCGCAAACGGCAGCAGGCCTGACCGCGGCCGTTCCGACTCACTTCGTTCGGTCGACGGGCTCCATCCGCAGAATCGGCGTCGGCTTGCCCTCGCGATCCTCAATAGCCAGATAGATAAACCCGTCGGGTCCCTGCCGGATGTCTCGAATGCGACCGATCCCTTGGACCAGCGTTTCCTCGTTCGTGACGCGCTGGCCGTCGAGCGTAAGCCGCGCCAGCTGCTGACCGACCATCCCGCCCGCGAAGATGTTGCCGCGCCACTGCGGGAAACGATGTCCTGTGTAGATCATCAGCCCCGAGATGCCGATGGATGGAACCCAGACGTGGACCGGCTGTTCCATCCCTTGGCGATGGGTGCCTGTATGGATCGCCAGGCCCGTCTGATAGTTCATCCCGAACCCGACGACGGGCCAGCCGTAATTCCTCTCGCGTTGAATGAGATTCAACTCATCGCCGCCCTGAGGACCGTGCTCGTTTTCCCACACATCGCCAGTGTCGGGATGGATCGCAAGGCCTTGGAGGTTGCGATGCCCGAAGCTCCAAATTTCGGGCCGCACGCCGGCCCGGTTGACGAACGGGTTGTCGGTAGGCACGCGGCCATCGTCGTGGAGGCGGACGATCTTGCCATGGTGGTTCGAGAGGTCCTGTGCTGGGTGAGCTTCGAGGTTCCCACTCGGGGCAACTTGTCGATCGCCAAGGGTCAGGAAGACGTACCCGTTCCGGTCGAACGCGATCTTGCCGGCATAGTGTCCGCGGCCCTCTGATACAGACTGAAAAATGTCTGTGACCTCAGTGAGGCGGTCGCGCTCGAAGCGGCCGCGCGCGAGGGCAGTGGTCGATTGCTTGCCACCCTGCGGCTTCGAGTAACTCAGGTAGAGCAACCGGTTCGATGCGAAGTTCGGATGGGGAACGACCTCGAGAAGCCCGCCCTGGCCCTCGGCAAAGACCGCCGGAACGCCCTCGACCGCATGTGGGAGCAGCTTACCCCGTCGAACAATCCTGAGCCGGCCGGGCCGCTCGGTTACCAGCATGTCGCCATCGGGAAGGAACGCGATGGACCATGGCTGTACGAGCGCGTCCACGACCGTGACCAGCTTATAGTCGTGGTGTGCGGACCTGAAAACCCGGTCGTTGGCAATCGGGGCCGCGCCTGAGAGAATGATGCCAACGGCCAGC
>ORMF011762768.1_pt1 | contig 10701 bp, 10 predicted proteins | sample 1779871 | NCBI WGS metagenome assembly ORMF01 (sample SAMEA104232316, study PRJEB22302) | groundwater metagenome | biome: forest; feature: aquifer; material: groundwater | place: USA | collected 2011-08-07 | depth 5.4 m
GATCGTATCCCACTGCTGCATGGCGTCCGGTCCGCTGTACAAATCTTTCCCGGCGACGGTGCGGACGTAGAGATTGTTGACCGACATTTCTTTTGCTGCGGCGAAATTAATTTTGGCATCGACATCGTTCCATGCCTGTACCTCGCGGAAAATCGTATCTGAGGTGACGGGCACAACGTACTGGCGGATCTTCTGCGGAATCATGACGCCGTCCTGTTTCAGAAACCGTTTTGCATCGCGCAAATTTTCTAAAATGTGTTCCTCGAGTGCGAAGTTGCCCAGCGTCTCGCTGATGACGATGTCCGCGCGCGGCGGCGTTTTCACCGTCGCAGAATGCTTGCGGATGAAATGACAATTGTTGATGCCGTTTTCCTGTGCGATTTTTTTGCTGAGTTCGAGTACGTCTCCCGTTTCGTAGAGAAAACATTCTTTCGCTCCGAGGCTGCTCGCGATGAACGCCAGAAAACCCGTGCCGGAGCCGATGTCCGCGACCACACTTTTGCCCGGCACGATGACCTTTTTGAGAGCCTTGACGAAAGCTGCATTTCGCACGCCGTCGGCCAGCATTTTCCGGTGGAATTCGATCATGAAACACAGCATACACGAGCCAAAAAGGAACATGTAGTACGGAATACTAAAAACATGAATTTGCAAGATTCCGCGGGTGGGAAAAAGTGTCTTTTTAGGCTATAATAAGTGGATTTCTCCACATACAAATATGACTCCCGAAACACAGACACCAGCACTACAAACCCCCGCACTTCTGGAATGGCGGGCACCGTCCCGCATCAATGTCGAGCGTGGCCCCCGCTGGTACCTCATCGGCGGCATCGCGATCCTCATCATTGCCGCATGGGGCATCGTCACAGGGGCGTGGACGGTTTCCATCGTTGCCGTCCTCTGCGGAGCGATCTACGTCCTCCTGCGTGATCATGTGCCTGCACTGCGCAGCATCAGCATTGCGCAACAGGGCATCACCTTCGAGGGTGTTTTCTATGGCTATCAGGACCTGCGCAGCTTCTGGATGCTCACAACCGAAGTCGCCACCGTCCTCCACATCACGCTGAAGAAGCGCGGCGGGGACATTGTCATTCTCACGGGTCTCACCGATCCGGCACATGTGAAAAAGGTGCTTTCGCAATATCTGACTGAGGAATCCGACCACAGAGAAAACCTACTTGACACTTTTATCCGTATCTGTAAACTCTAGATGCTGTTCCCATACAGCCGCTGGCACTTCGCCGCGAACGGGCACCCCTTCGGGGAAGCCCGCGTTTGCAGGTTCGCAAACGGCAGCGGGGGCGGCGCGAATCCTCCTCCGGACGCAACTCCGCCAAATCCTGCAAATCCGGAAGCTGCCGATCCCATGCGGACGATCGGTGAGGGTATGGATCCGGAGCGAGGGAGAGGAGATCCGGTTGCGGGGGAACAGGACGCTGCTCACAGGAGAGTGCAGGAGACGGGTATGCCACGCGAAGAGGAGACAGACGCCGAAGGAAAAACGGAACGGCAGCGGCGCGCGGAAGCGGCAGTGGAGAAGGCAAATAAAATGCACGACAAAATGGAAACGCTCCATGGTGTGATGGTCGCGGCAATGCATGATCATAAAAAGCACCCGCAACTCGAGGAGGCGGGTGCGGCATGGCAGACGTGGCTGCAGTGTCTTTCGTTTGTGAACGAGAAGATGCAGGAGGCGGACCTCATGAGGAAAACAGCATGGGAGATCAGTGAATGGGAAAACGGGAACCGCTCGCCGCATCAACTCTACACATTTCTGGAAGGATTCACAGAGCCCGGGAGAGACCTCCTCGCTCAGTCCCGTGAACGGTCAGCGGACGGACGCGAAGCGCGCGAAGCCATCTACACGCGGGACAATCTCCTGAGTAGCGTCCAGAGCGGCATCCTCGATTCGGGGAACACCAACTATGATTTCACGGACAGCGGAGCGCAGTGGGAAACGCGGACGAAAGCGAATCAACTGATGGTCACCGGCATGGTGAACGGACTCGGTGTGCGCTCGCAGGAGGGGGCCGGCACCATCGGCGAATACCTGTCCGTCGTCCTGCACGACATCGAGGAACGCGCGGGCATCATGGATGCAGCAATGCAGACAAAGGTGTGGAGGAACGACAAAGGCGAAGAAGAAACGGCGGAATCATTCATCATGCGCCTTAACGAAGCGCTCGCAGGACAGTATGGTGAGGAAGAGACAAGCGGAGCGGGGCATTCCAGTCTCCTCGGGTCGTTTGCGGGTATCAAAAAAAATCTCGGCATCGAGTTCTACAGCATCAACGAACTCATCGAGACCGTGAACAAACTGACGGAGGCCTACCTCGAATCGCACAAGCAGCACAGCAGTCTGAAGACCGACGTTCTCGCGAAGCAATTCGGCACGCTCGTGAGTCTGCTGCCGTGGGGCGGTAAAGACGTCCCGCATAATCTTGAGTCGCAGCTCGACGCCGCCAACGACAAGGTGAAGGACCACCACGTCGAGCACCTCACGAAACTGAATAAAAGTTACATGCAACTCTTTGCCCCGCACGGAGAACTGGAGCACAACGCGCACGACGGTAATCTCGCGCGCGGCGTTCTGGAGTACGCGGCCTCCCGCGGCTGGCTGTATGACATCGACCTCCATGACCCGGGCAGCAGAGACGCCAACGGCTTCCTCGTCATCAGAGGGGAAGGCGCCAGCTACTCGCTGCGCGATCTTGTCCCGAGAGACTGGAGCGACGCAAAGGTCATGGACTATGAAACCAGACTCTCCGAGATGCAGAACAAAGGAAAAGATGCGGAAACGGAAAAGTACTACAAGCGGTACTACACCAACGACGTTGCCCCGAAGTTCGTCGATCTCATGGTCGAAGAACTGGGAAACGTGAACGTCTGGGCGGCGCGCGGTATCATGAAGCGCGCGCTCGAGCGCATCCTCCACGGAGACATCTCGCCATTCCTTATTATTCGCGTCCTGCGCCAATTGCAGGAAAATCCCGTGCTGCGCCGCCGTGTCCCCAAAGATGTGCTCGACCAGATGGGTGCACTCGCGCTCTACAACAGCTACTACACGACAGGCTGGCTGAAAGCCGAAGATCAGACGATTTTCGAGTGGACGAAGACGGGGAATAAAGACGACCTCAGCTTCGGCGGAAAATTTTTCTTCGGCACGCATCTCCAGATGGCAAAAGACGAGATCCTCCATGCTGCTTCTCCACGCACGAAAAAATATTTCACGGAGGATGCGAACGGAAAATTGGAATTTGATCACCTGCTCGCCCGCTTTTTTAGCGGAAACGTCGTCACGGTCGACGGACATAAATTCTCCATATTCAGCGAGAAATACAAAGACTACCGCGACAAAGACAAGAGCGGCATCATGCAATATCAGGGTAACGTCGACGCGGGAAAAGAGGATGAAGATACCGTCCGTGAGAACGCGTACACATCTGCATTCTCGGAAAGCGTGACTCTTCCGAGCGTCAACGCGTTCAACTCGTACCTCGACCAGAGCAATGGACACTTCCGCCACGAATCCCGCGCGAAGTTCTACATGGCCTCCATCATCGATGCATACGAATACTACAAAGAAGAAGCAGTAACAGCGGAAAACGAAGTTGAGCGAGAAAACCTGCTACGAGCCGCAGAAACATTCAAAAAATCGATGGAGTTCAATATGAAGGACTGGCTCGGCGGTATGTTCACAGACAGCCGCGCGGAACCGCTCGCAACGGTCGGCGTCAAAACGCGCAAATACGGACACGTGAACGCGATTCCGAAAATGGTGGAGCTCGGGTTCGTTGATCCCGAATGGGTCGTCCTCGAAGGGTACACCAGGCCGAAGAATAAAGAACTGGGCAAGCGCATCCTCATGGAAGCTCTTCCTGCACGATGGCGGCAAATTCAGCAGGAGGAGGCGCAGGCCAAAGCAAGAACTGCAGCTCGTCCTCCGAGGGCAGGCCAGGGCGCCGGCGAAGTGCTGGGCAATATGGCCGCGTAGCCCATCGCATCAGAAGTTTCATCCCTGTATGCTCGGAGCATGCAGGTCAGCATTCAAAGAATCGATGTCACTTTGCCGTTGCCCCAGTACCACTCCGCAGGAGCGGTCGGCTTTGATTTCGTAACGCGCGAGACGACGGTGATCGAAGCGGGCGCGATCGGACTCGTGCCGGGGAATGTGATTGTGAAAGTTCCGGAAGGATACGCGCTGCTGATCCTCCCTCGCTCCTCTGTCCCGCGCAAAAAAGGTCTCGTGTGTCCGCACAGCATCGGCGTCATCGATCAGGATTACCACGGACCGAAAGATGAAATTCTCGTGCAGGTACAGAACATCACGTCAGCGCCCGTGACCGTCGAGCGCGGCGAGAGAATTGCGCAGGGGATGTTTGTGAAAGTTGAACAAGCTGAATGGAAAGAGGTCGATGAACATGGAGCACAAACCAGAGGAGGGTTTGGATCGACGGGAACACATGCTTAAATGTTTTTTAGAACTCAGCAGCAGCCCTCCGTGGCTGCGGGAGGGTGAGATCGCGCGTCTATCTTGCTGACTGACGCCGCAGCCGGGGACGGTCCTCTGGGACCCCTGCGGGGGCTGCTGCTGGGTATTTTAAAAACATCAATTTATTAAAAGCGCCGCTTTCGCGGCGCTCGTTTCGTTCTAATTCTAGTCCCTAGTCCCCAGCCCTATTTCGACAACGGCTTCCTCATAAACGCCGGCACCTCCAGCTCCGCTTCGTCGAGAGCCGGACTCGTCGACTTGGCTGACATGGCATCCTTTTCCTCTTTGAGAGAGGACGTCTCGCGCTCGGGCGTGCGTCCGGCGGCGGCCTTGGTGAGGTAGCGCTGCGCGGGGGTCTGGAAGGCGGTCGTCTGGCCGATCTCGGGGGCGTCGAAGCCCGTGGCGATCACCGTGCACTTCACCTGACCCGTGTAGTTTTCGTCGATGACGGCGCCGAAGATGATCGTCGCCTCGGGGGCGGCGGTCTCGGTGATGATGCGCGCGGCCTCGTCGACTTCGAACATCGACAGATCGTTGCCGCCGGTGATGTTGAAGAGAATGCCCTGTGCGCCGTTGATGGAGAGTTCCAGCAAGGGGCTATCAATCGCGGCGCGCGCGGCCTCTGCGGCGCGGCTGTCGCCGGTGCCGTAGCCGATGCCCATGAGGGCGGTGCCGCCGTCCTGCATGACGGTCTTGACGTCGGCGAAGTCGACGTTGACGAGGCCATGCTGCGTGATGAGCCCGCTGATGCCCTCGATGGCGTGCTGGAGCACTTCATCGACCACCTCGAACGCCTCGGTGAGCGGGGTCGTCTTATCAATGAGCGAGAGAATCTTGTCGTTCGGGATCGTGATGAGCGTGTCGACCTTCCCCTTGAGATTCGCGAGCGCCTCCTCGGCGTTCTTGCGGCGCTTGAGACCCTCGAAACTGAAGGGCTTCGTCGTGACGGCAACGGTGAGGATCCCCATGCTGCGGGCGAGCTCCGCGATGATCGGCATGCTGCCGGATCCCGTTCCGCCGCCGAGTCCCGCGGTGATGAAGAGCATGTCCGCGCCGTCGATGGCTGCCTTGATCTCCTCGGTACTTTCCTCCGCTGCGCGCTTGCCCATCTCCGGATTCGCGCCCGCCCCGAGCCCCCTTGTCGTCCCGCGGCCGATCGTGATCTTCTTGTTGGCAGGGTTATGGTAGAGCGCCTGAATGTCCGTATTCACGGCGATGAACTCGACGCCCTGTACTTTGGAATGCACCATCCGGGCGACGGCGTTGTCACCGGCGCCTCCCGTGCCGAGCACCTTGATGACGGCCCCCGGCATGACGTCCGGACGCACCTCGCGGGATGCGGTCTCTTCCGGTTCGTTGGGTTTGGGAGACTGCGGTTTCGAGCCGGAGAAGAGGGAGCGGAATGTGTCGGACATAGAATGGGGGGAAGGAGAGAAAGTTACGGGTTACGGGTTACGGGTTACGAGTTACGAGTTACGGGTTGCTGGTTGCTGGATCAGGGAAGAAGACTCTTGAACCACGTGCCCGCCTGAGCGAGGACGCGCTTCATCTGGAAATTGCCGAGACCCGACGCCTGCTCACCTTCGCGCAGCCCCCACACGAGGGTCCCGAGCGCCGTCGCGTAGGCCGGATCATCGACCTTCTCGATGACGCCGCCGATGTCGACGGGGAAGCCCATCTGCACCGGAAGTCCGAGGACGTCGCGCGCGAGGTCGAGCACACCGGGCGCCTTGACGGCGGCACCGGTGAGGACCGCTCCTGCGGGGAGCATCCCGCTGCGACCGAGTCTCTGGAGTTCGGCCTTCACGAGCGAGAAGATTTCGAGGTAGCGCGCCTGCATGATTTCGGCCATGTAGCGCTTGCTGACATTCTGCGTATCGACGCGGCTGACGGAACTTAAGTCGATCATCTCGCGCTCGGACACTTCCTGCGGCAGGACGGACCCGAACTCGATCTTGATCCGCTCCGCGGTGTCGACGGAGGTGCGTAGCCCGATGGCGATGTCATTGGTCACACTCTCGCCGCCGATGGGCAGCCCCACCGAATGGAGGATCGTCCCCTCTTCGAACACCGCAATGCTCGTGCAGCCGGCACCGATGTCAATGACGACGACGCCGAGTTCCTTCTGTCTGCGGGTGAGCGTGGATTCGGCCGCTGCAATGGTCGCGGGGACCAGCGCATCAATATCGACGCCCGCCTGTGACACGCACTTCTCGAGATTCTTCACGTGCTGGACGTGACCGGTGATGATGTGCGCCTCCACTTCCAGCCGGATGCCGGTCATGCCGACGGGGTTCTTGATGCCGCGCTGCTCATCGACGGCGTAGGCCTTCGGTTCGATGTGTAAAATTCTGCGGTTCGGCGGAATGCTCACCGCCTGCGCCGCGTCGAGGACACGGGCGACGTCTTCCACCGTAATCTCGGCTCCTGAAATGGCAATGACGCCGCGGCTGTCGAAGGCCTCGATGTGGGAACCGCTCATGCCGACGAAGACGTGGTTGATCGGCACACCCGCCATCCGCTCCGCGTCTTCTAAGGAAGAGATAATGTTGTGGATGAGTTCCTCCACGTCGATCACCTGGCCCTTGCGGATGCCGAGCGACGGGGAAATACCGACGCCGATCACGTTCGGGACGGCCTTGTCCTGGCCTCCTTCGGCGACGGCGACGACCGTCCGGATTTTCGCGCTCCCGATATCGAGACTGGCGAGTACGCGTTCCTTGGGCATACGAGGGTTGAGGAAAGAAATGTGGAAAATACAATCACGCTCCATAACGCGAGCGTGCAAAACGGAGGTTAGTCTAAATGGACCACTTATCAGCGTGCAAGGTAGGAACGACTACGTTTGGTATACACGGGATCAATTGCTGAACAAAAAAAATACCCTATTTTTTTTGCTTCGTGCAGGGCTGAGCAATAAAATTCAACTAAGCAAAAAACAGGCAAAAAATGCTTGTGCACGGAATGTAGTCACAAAAAAGAGTCCGATGAGTCCGAAGAAAAATTGTTCGTTGGACTCCTTGGACTCTTCGGCTTCCTCGGCTTCTTGATTAGAAAAGACTCTGCTGCGCGACAGGAATCTTCCCCGCAGCCACGGAGGGCTGCTGCTGAATGTAGGAAGACGCCGCAAAAATCTTCTGTCCGTACGGCTGCGCTATCATCTCGCGGAGTCGACGCATCAGCATCGTAAATTCCAGCTCCTGAAAGAAGGAAAAAACGGAGTCCACCGGAAGATTTTTCAGAGCGATGGAGTCGAGTGTCGGGTCGAGCGGAATGTCACAGATCAGCTGCGCCATGTGTTCACAGAAAAAGGCCTGCTTTTCGTCCGCAGCAAGCTTCAGTTTCACTGCGGGACGAATCTCATCCAGATGCGCATAGATTTCTTTTAATGTCCCGTACTTCTGGATCAACTCCGCCGCAGTTTTGGGTCCGATCCCCTTCACCCCGGGGAGGTTATCCGAGCTATCCCCGACGAGTCCTTTGTAGGCCGGAACCTGATCAGGGTGGATGCCGTACTTGGTGAAAATTTCAGCAGGTCCGAGGTATTCCGCCTGCTGATAACCACTATGAGGAATGGCTATGCGGATCCTGTCGGTCGCTAGCTGGAACGCATCGCGGTCGCCGGTCACGATCGTCACCCGCATCCCCGCCTTCCCGGCTGCGTGAGCGTAACTGCAGAGGAAGTCATCCGCCTCGTACTTCACATTACTCACATGGGGGAACCCGAACGCAGCGACCAGCTGATTGATGCGCGGGATCTGCGTATAGAAATCATCCGGCGTCTCCGCCCTGCCTTCCTTATATGTGGCATTCTCCTGATGGCGGAACGTCTCCTCACCGGCGTCGAAGCAGATGATCAGCGCATCCGGCTCCTCTTTTTTGAGGATATTGATCATCATCGAGGCAAAGCCAAAAACGGAGTTCACCTGCTCCCCGGCCTTCGTCGAAAGGGTCCGCGGGATGGCCCAATACGCCCGATACATCAAGTGGTGGCCATCGATAATCACTAAATGATCCATACGGACATGGTACTACATATCGGGCTATGTTGCTGGTTAGCTCGTTGCTGGTTGCTGGCAATTGAATGGAGAGAATCCAGTAACCAGCTAACCAGAAACCAGCAACATTTTGACGTGAAATTATCACATACTACTCAACAAAAATTACAACCCCTCCCCCCTTCCACGAAAACCCATTTTCCGCTATACTGAGAGGAAACCTACACACAACCCCATGCCCACCCTCCACCCGAATTCTGACGCTATGACGGCACGCAAAAATGCGCAGAAAATCCTTGAAACGAAGGGGGAGGCAAAGTCTGCTTTGCAGGAGGAACTCGGCTGGCCGGAGGAAAGTAAGATTCCGCTTCTCTGTCTCCCTGCGGGAATGACTGATCAATTGGGCGGCAAACTTCTTCAGGAATTGATTCCGGGATTGCTGACACTTCCCGTGCAAATGGTCATCCTCGGAAAGGGTTCAGCCGCGTACGGCACGCTCTTTACGAAGCTCGCGAAGGACTACCCGCATCGCTTTGCCATCGTCTCCAATGAAAAAAACATGGAACAGGCGATGTACGCAGCGTCCGACATCGCACTCTTCCTTAACTGTCCGAAAGACATGACGGAGATTTCCGACTGCCTCGCACACGGCGTCGTGCCGGTCGCTCCGGAAAATGGCGAACTAAAAAACTACGATCCGAATCAGGAAAACGGAACCGGCTTCCTCTTCGACGGCGATACCGTCTGGCACGTCCACGCCGCCCTCGTCCGCGCACTCGAAACATTCCGGTTCCCGTACGACTGGAAGACGATTCAGAAACAGTGCCTGGAATCCGCCAATTAAATAACCTCCTTCTCCCCGCGGGAGAAGGTTGGGATGAGGGGCGGTTGTCGGGAAGAGGGAAAGTGTGGAATTGCAGAACACCAAAAATCTAGTACGATCGCTTTCGTGTTCTTTTCATCCATCGTTTCCTCTTACAGAAAGAAGTGACTCGTGGGAAAACGAATCGAGGAAAATCCTACCCCGATCAGCTCGAGAATTTTCGCGTGGGGCATCGTTCTGATGTTCCTCGGAGCAATCGTGGCGGCTGGATTTATCTGGCCAGAATTCGGCTTCTTCGCTCTGATTTTGGGCCTGTTCTGCATTGCTTCGTTCGCTATCCTCGCAATCTTTCTGGCCGTGATCATTCTGATCTCACGACCGTCCGAAAAAGACAAAGGGGAAATGAACGAACCAAAAGCCGAAAAGAACCGCCCCGATCCGTAGGATCGGGGGTTTCTAATATCCATAAAATGTGTTATAATATACATAAACCATGTCCCTCGAACAATTCGGCAGCTCCGGCTCTACTCCCGAACAGGCAATCACCTACCCCGTGCGTGCGGCGGCGCGGATTTTGAATCCGAGCGGCGTGCGCGATAATTTTCGGCGCGAAGGAGTTGTGGGAGGAGTGATGGATACGGGAACACAGCTTGCCGGACGCGTCGGGAGGGAAGCGATCACTGCAACGACCGGAGTAGTCGGATACGGAGTAGGAAGAGTGCGCGATGCCGTGATGTCCACCCTTGGCTTCGCGGGGCGGGCGGGCCTGAGTATTGTCCGCAATGCCGAGATTGTTCCGTTCATGCAATCCCCGCAGCAACGGATGGAATTACAGCGACGTTACCCGTACGCTGACCCTGATGAACTCGCTATCCGCAGTGCAATGGACCGCATCACCGGCGCCGGGCAGCGGACGGGGCAAAACCCTGCAGGTCCCAACACTCAACCTACCGTGTGAGTCGGTTCCGCCGGAGCTTGCAGAGGGAATCTACGCGTGCCGCGTCACGCTTCATTTTGATGATCGCAAAGAAGGACCATTCGACGCAGCGATGCACTATGGCCCGCGTCCGGTTTTTCATGATACGAAAAGCTGTGAAGTGCATCTGATTGATCGCGCGCTCCCCTCTCCTCCGGACAAAGTGACGGTGGAGGTTGTCGGGAGGATTCGGGATGTGGAGGATTTTGCTTCGGCAGAGCTTCTTAAAGAGGCTATGCAGCAGGATATTGTGAAAGCAAAAATTCTGCTGAAGCAGTAAACTAGAGTGTGTCACCCTGAGTCCTTTGTCGTTGGTCCCTGCGTTGTCACCCCGATGCCCTTCGTCTTCAGTCCCTGCTTTGTCACCCCGATGCGGAGACGAGGGGCGGCAAAGCAGGGACGGCTCAGGATA
>ORMF012635678.1_pt1 | contig 10697 bp, 8 predicted proteins | sample 1779871 | NCBI WGS metagenome assembly ORMF01 (sample SAMEA104232316, study PRJEB22302) | groundwater metagenome | biome: forest; feature: aquifer; material: groundwater | place: USA | collected 2011-08-07 | depth 5.4 m
AGGCCGATGCAGACGCACGCATTGTCAATTGGGCACATGTTTCGCGGAAAAAACTCGGAAAGCCGCGGATTTTTCCGTCGGCTCGCCAGATCGCTTCGTGGCACGCTAAGGGGAACAATGTAAAGAGCCCTAAATGGTTAATGGGTGATGGTCGATGGTTGATGGGCGGCCGGTGCTGCGTGATGCGTGATGCGTGATTCCTCGAGAGTCCAGTGGTTACGACCGTCGGGATGACAGTGGCAGTGGGCGGCGAAGAAACCGCCGCGGTGGCGCCAGAACAACGGCCAGATTTGCTCACGGTCCGTCTGCGGGAGGTGGAGCTTTGCCATCGCCTCAGGGGCGAAGAACGCGAAGCGCCCCTCGCTCATCGGCGGGGGAGGGGAAGCGAGTCGCCGCTTCACCTCGAACAGAAACATCAGCCAGTGCGCCTGCCCCTGATAGCCATGCTCGCTGACCAGGCCCGTCAGATGCAGATCGCCCGGCTGGATCGCGAGCCCGATCTCCTCACGCGCCTCGCGGCAGGCGCACGCGTAGGGGGACTCGCCGATCGCTGTCTTGAGCTTGCCGCCGCACGGACTCCAAAACCCCAGATTCGGCTCCTGCGCCCGCTCCAGCAACAACACCTCGTCGCGCTCGTTGAAGCAGTAGAGCAGCGTCGCGATCTTGTAGGGCATCGCCATGAGCAGAATGAAGCAGGAACGAGCCGGGCGTTCAAGCAACCACGGAACCGGTGCTCCCGCTCGCGAAGCAGGGCCAAGCGCGGGAATGCCGTACGTCAGTCTGGTGTGTGCTTCTGGCCGGGCCGCTTCGTTGGCTGTCGCAAGTCCCGCCGCAGTCGCAGGAGTTGATCCACTATCTCCGGCTGTTCTTTGGCCTCTGCCAGTGGCTTCAATTGGCCGACGATGTAAGTCCAATCGAGCTTGCCTTCACCCTGGCGGACGATGGTCATCCGCACATCGTGCCAATCGAGTGGCCGGGCGGCGAAGGATTTGAGGACGATCAAGTCCTCTGCGCTACAAGTATGGAGTGAAACCGCGGGCAGGAACTGGAAGTCGGTCGCGCGCTCGACGACTGACTCCTCGAAAGGCAAACCCGCCAACGCCACATCGATGTCAATCCGCTCCGGCGAAGTCAGGAGCAACACGCGGCGCTCCAAAGCAAACTCGCGGGTGTGCGGAATCCGGCCCGGGAAGCGTTTCAGCCACGCATCGACATACGGTTCCTCGTTGCCAAATCCGGTGAGCAGGGTGAGGTCCACGTCCCTGGTGAGGCGGGGCTCCGCCCAGCGTTGGACCGGAATTCCTCCGATGAAGCAGAAACGCCAGTGGTGTTGCCGGCAGAATTCCTGGATTCTCGCGGCGAACTCGAAAAGCGGCGTCATCGCCGGAGCTTCCTGAAAATCGCCTGTTGCTCGACCAGACCGGAGCTGTCGCGCGGGGGGAAATGCTGCCGGGCGGACTCGAACGCATCGTTTAAGATCAGGATCGCTTCGGTGCTGTCCGCCGCCTTTGCCGCTTCGTCGCGCAAGCGTTCAAGCTCTGGAGCGGCCTGTTTCCAAGTATCCGCCCAGCGTTTGGTTTGCGTCTGGAGCTTGCTCGTCATGCCTCTTTCATACCACGAACCCGCCCTACAAGCCAACCAGAGATCGGCGGCGCAGACGGCCGGGGTGACGGGTGGATTGTGGCGGACAGGCGCGTGGCTCCTTCGAGATTGCGCATGACTCGAGGTATGCACCGAAGTATTCTCGACTCATGTCGAGTGAGCCGACCATCACCCAACAGCGGCGCTGGGCCAGGCAGTGGAAACGCGCCAGCCGCGAATTGGAGGAGCAGCATGTCGCTGAGTTGCGCAACTTGTCTGAAGCTGAGGCGCTCCGCCAGAGCGATGCGATGCTGGAGTTAGCCCCACGGTTCAGGCGCCTGCGCCGCACGTCCGGGCTGGTGAAACAGCAGGCTCTCTTTCGACGTCTCCTCGAGCGATCAAAACCCTGAGGCCGTTCAGGACTTCCCCGCCACGCAATACAGCTTCGTGTTCGTGCGGATGAACAACTGGCCGTGCGACACGGAGATGGTCGAGCGCGTCTTGTCGTCGCCTGGCTCGCCCATCGGGATCGTCTGCAGCAGCTTGCCCGCGTCCGCGTCCACGACGAAGACGACCCCGGCGAAATCCATCATGTAGAGCTTGCCATCGGCGGCGGTGGGGGAGGACTCGAATTTCTTGCTGCCCGTCAGTTCGAGCGCCCATTTCACTTTGCCGGTCTGCGGTTCGAGGCGGGTCATCGTTTTGCGCACGTCGCCCAGCACGAAAAAGTCGCCGCGATAGAACGTCGGCGTCGGCACGTCGCTCGACACGACGCGTTCTTTGTCGCTCTTCCACACGATGCCGGCGTCGCCCAGCACGCCGTTGCCGCCGGCCTTGATGGCATAGACGGGGTCGCCCTTGGGCGCGCAGGCCAGCACGACGCCTCCGCCGGGGGCCGGCGAGGGCACGAGGCGCCAGTGGCCGATCTTGCTCGGATTCCACGTGCCCCAGCGCCAGAGCTCCTTGCCCGACTCGAGGTCGTGGCCCGTGAGGCAATCGCCGCCGACCACGAGGAGTTCCTTGCGGCCGTTGAACTCGAACGGCACCGGCGTCGTGAAGCCTTCGCGCGATTCCTGCACCGCGTCGCTGGGCCGCACCACCCGCCAGAGTTCCTTGCCCGTCGCGGGGTCGAGCGCCAGCAAGTACGACTCGATCGGGCCGTCCTTGCGCCCGCGGCCGTTCACCGGCTCGTCGCGCTGCAACACCTGCAGGTAGAGCTTGCCGCCGTGGAGCACCGGGCTGGTCGCGAAGGTCCACAGAAACGCGAACTCGCCGTAATCCTTCGCCAGGCTGCGCGCCCAGAGTTTCTTGCCCGCCAGGTCGAAAGTGACCAGCTCGCCGTTGCCGTAGAAAAACACGACGCGCTTCCCGTCCGTCGCCGGCGAGGGTGAGGCGAAGTTGCTCAGGTGATCGCGGCCGAAAGTGTCGGCGACTTTCTCCTGCCACAGGACTTTGCCGCTCTGTCGATCGAGGCACAGCGCGTGCAGCGTCTTCGCTTCCTTGTCGGTCGTGGAGACGAACACGCGGTCACCCCAGATCACGGGCGTCGCGGCTGAAGGGCCGGGCAAGTCGGCGGCCCAAACGACGTTCTCCGTCTTGGACCACGACGAAGGCAGGCCGGTTTCCGTGCTTGCGCCGTTGAAATGGGGTCCGCGCCACTGCGGCCAATTGTCGGCGTCAAGGACCTGGGGAGTGAGGACGAGCGCGCCGGCCGCAATCGCGAGCGCAAGAGTTCTTCGCTGTCGCATAGTCGTATTTGGTTGCTCTGTTCGGCCCGCGGGCCGGGGACATTTGGTAATGGTTCAGACGCTTCTAGCAATCTCCCCGCGTTAAGACAAGTCTGTTTCCTGACTCAATGTGGAAGCCCGTACATTCCGAAGTTGTCGGTGATCAGCTTCGGCTCGGCGAAAACCACACTTTGCAAAGTGTGAAATTCAGTTACCGCCTCGCTGGCAATCACGCTGCGCCTTGCGCCCAACCGAATCTGCCACCGACAACTTGGGGATGCACCGCGTGCAAGCCTCCGCCTCTATCGGAGGACTCGTAGCGCATGACAGTCCGGGATCGTTCGCGGAGCCTGGGGCCGCCCGCGTCTCCTGGAATGGGTTTGGCACCCGCGACTCAGCCAGGAGACGAGCGGCTTTGAGCCGATCACGCGTTCAAGCCTCCGGCCTTGCCGGAGGACGCTGATTTGCCGCGGAGCCGGAGGCACCGCCGCATGGTTGGCAGCGGCCAGCGACCCCGTCGGGACTCGTGAGGCCGCTGGGGGCACGGGCGCCCGCGGTCGGCGGCTGTCACGTCGGACCAGGCGTCCGCGATTCCAGGGCGTGGAGCGTGCGCGACCGGGAACCGCTTCAGTGGGTCTGACACCCGATTTTTCCGACCGCCCCGATGAAGCCCACCACGGCGGCAATGAAGAGCCAGGGACTGCCTTTGACCGTCAGCAACCACAACCCCAGGCCGAGCACACTGGCAATCGCCAGCCAGGCCAGACACGCATAGACGAATTTCATGGACGGTGATCATAGCGGGTCTCCTCCCGCCGTCAACTCAGGCCCTGGCGCGATGCAAACGGGTCCACAAGGGAAGCGCCGGAACCATGAACAAGCCGCCGGCCTATCAGAGCGCACTCGGGGCGCGCGTCCGAACTGGCCTGAACTTGCGAGGTTGCCGCCCGCAGCCACGCTGGTTAGGATACGCGGCGTGATCCTGACGGACCTCTTGCCCAAACAGCTCGCCCAGGCGCTGCCCACGGTCGAGCAAGCCGTCGAGTTGGCGCTCGCTACTGTCGCCATTTACCTGGCCGCCCTCGCCGCCGGCCGATGGCTCAAACGGCGTTGCGGCGTGCGGCTCGGCGTGCTCTACCAACTGTTCTGCGTCGCCCTGGCGGCGAACGTTGCGCTCACCCTTTTCCTGCCGCAGTTCCCCTGGCGGGCCGAGTTGGCCGCGGCGCTGGTGCTGCTGGCTGCGATCTTCGCCCTGGCGCTGGCGGATCGGTTCATCGGCGACATTTACTTCGAGCAAAGGCGGCAGACCCAGGTCCCCAAGCTCTATCGCGAAGTCATCGCCCTTCTGGTCGTCGCGACGATCCTCGTCCTGATCCTGCAGTTCGGCTTCGACGTGAAGATTCCCGGCCTGCTCACCGGCTCGGGCATCGTCGCGATCATCGTCGGCCTGGCGATGCAGGACCTGCTGGGCAACCTCATCGCCGGCGTCGCCATTCACTTGGAAAAACCGTTTCAGGTCGGCGACTGGCTCGCCATCGACGGCCAACACGTCGAAGTGATGGAAATCAACTGGCGCGCCACCCGCTTCCGCAACAACGACCACGTTTTCCTCGACATCCCGAACAACCAACTCGCCAAGGAGAAGATCACCAACTTCACCTACTCGCCCGCGCGCCACGGCTTGCGTCTGGAGTTGCACCTCGACTACAACGCGCCGCCCAACCGCGTCAAGGAAGCCCTGGCCAACGCGACGCGGCACGCGCCAGGCGTGCTCGCCGAGCCGCCCCCGAAAGTCTTCCTCCGCAACTTCGGTGACAGCGCCATCGAATACCAGATCCGCTTCTGGGTCCGCGAGCACGGCGCCTACAATGAAATCTACGACGCCATCCGGACGAACATCTGGTACGAACTGCGCCGCCGGCAGATCAAAATCCCCTTCCCGATCCGCACCCTGCACGTCGAGCGCGGCAAGCAATCGCGCGACGAAGAAAACCGCGCCGCCGCGCTCGCGATGCTCCGCAGCCAGCCGCTGTTTCAGGCGCTCGATGATGAGCAACTCGATTTGTTGGTCGCGCGCGCGCGCCTTCTTCACTTCGGCCGCGGCGAGCGCATCCTCGAACAAGGCGCGGAAGGGGAGTCGATGTTCGTGCTCGTCAGCGGCGAAGCGGGCGTGGTGGTGGCGAAGAACGGCGCGCCAAAGCGGATTGCCTCCCTCGGCCCTGGCGATTGCTTCGGCGAAATGTCGGTCCTCACCGGCGAGCGCCGCAGTGCCGGCGTCGTCGCCGACTCCGATTGCGAGGTGGTCGAAATCACCAAACCCGTCTTTGCGGCACTCCTGGGTGAGAAACCCGAGTTGATGCGCCAACTCAGCGAGATTCTCGCCCGTCGGAAAATGGAAACCGAGCAACTCCTCTCCGCTGCCGACGACGACACCGCGCTGGCGATGCAGCGCGACTACACCGAAAGCTTCCTCACCCGGCTGAAATCCTTTTTCGAAATCTGACGGAAATTCTTCACGGCCCCGGCGCAGGCGGGCTCCGGCGCTCCAAGCTCTGCCGATACTCCTCGCGCACGCGCTCGATTTCCGCGATCAGTTCGGCGCGGAGTGCTCGGAGTCTGCCGCGGCCGATGGGCAGCCGCAGCAACACCAGCGTGTCCCACACACCGTGCGCCAGTCGCCGGAGATTGCGGAAGTAGTAGTGCGCCAGCAGGCCGGTCAGCGGCAGCGACAGCGCGTAAACCACGGTCGCGCGCAGGCTGAAAAATTGCCCGAAGAGCAGAGCGTAAATTCCATAGAAGAAACCGAAGCTGACCATCCCCGCGAGGATGGCCGTCGTGGAAACCTGCGCCAGGCCCTTCTGCGCCTTCGTGAAACGCCGCACGCTCCAGCGCACCACAGCCAACGGGGCCAGCCGGTGCAGTCCGCCGTAGAACGCCAGCGGCGCGCCGAGCACCGCCAGGGCAGCGCGCGCCAGGCTCGGCCACACGATCCCGCCGCGTTGGCCCAACTGCTCCACCGCTGCATCAGATAACTTGAGCCGCTCCAGCCAGCCCTCGTACACCGCAAGTCGGCGGACGAACTGCTCCGCCCGTTCCGGGAAGCTCGCGAAGCCAAACTCCACCGCGTCCGTGATCGCTTGCGTCAGCACCAACTCCTCCGCCTGCGGCGAGAGCGGCTCGTGAATGACGATGTTTCCCAAGCGGAGCCGCTCCAAGTACAGGCGCTTCACTGCCTGCACCACGCGCGCGTGCTCCAACCGCGGCACGTGCACGATCAGCGCCTGCAGCCGGCGCTCCAACTCGTCGTGCAGCGCGTGGATGCACTCGCGCCGCCGGGCTTCGTAGCCGTTCAGGAAACTGGCCACCGCGAGCGGCTCGCCAAAGTGGATCAGCACCTGGCTCCGATATTTTTCTTTCGCGGAGAAGTTCAGGCCGACCGGGACGATCTGAAGACCCAGCTTCCCGCCGTGACGATGCTCCAGTTCCAACGCCATGCGCGCCGTGCCGGTCTTGATCGGCTTGAGCTGCGGATCGTCGTGCGTGATGCCTTCCGGGAAAATGCCGATCGCTTCGCCCCGCTCCAGCACCCGGAAGCACGCCTCGAACGTCGCCATCACCGAGCGCATCGCCGAGGCATCGTCGCGGACGCGGTTGACGGGGATCACGCCGCAATGGCTGAGCAGCCACGCCAGCGGCTTGAAGCGAAAGAGCTGGACCGTCGCGACGAAAAACACCGGACGCGGCAGGCTGGTCCCGATGACAAACGCATCCATGAGCGAGCTTGGGTGATTGCACGCGAAGATCACCGGGCCGCTCCGCGGCACGCGCTCGGCATGGAACCGCTCGAGGCGCCGAAAATAAACGCGCAAGACGACCCGCAACAGCCACGCCACGATGCGCTGCAAGCTCATGGTGGAGCGCCGTGAGTTTCGGAGCGCCGTGAGCGAAGGCCGCGCCAGCCCGACGGAACGCCCCCGGTCCCCGCGCGGTGGGCAGGCGAATTGGGGCAGGCCAATTCGTCTGCCCGAATTCGTTTGCCATCTCGGCGCGAAGAAGCGGAGTCCCTCCCTGCTCTTCCACCACATCTCGCTCTCACCGAGGTGGGGTGACCTTGGCCTCGTAGCGCAGATTTCCAATCTGCTGTGTCGCCGACTTCCAGCCGGCAGGCCGTGGGCACTTCCCCGTGGTGGCGGATTGGAAATCCGCGATACCGCAGATTGGAAATCTGCGCTACGTCGGCAACACCATCCCGTGGCCGTGCCCGCAGCACGATCTGGGGTAAGAGCGGGTCCCTCCCCCCCACCCTGCCGGTTTGCGGCGCGCGACCTGGATCGTCTCTTTGTCTGCGGTTCATCGTGCGAGAATTCCCGCCTCCTTCAGCAGCGGCACGAGCGCCCGCTCAATCGAAACCTCCTCCTCACCCAGCTCCGCCTTGAACAGAAACCACGTCTCGACGTGCTCGACCGCCGCGCCCGGCGCGAGCTTCGTCAGCGGACCGAGCGTCTCCACTTCGAGCATGTCGCCGTTCGTGTAGGACTCGGTGTTCGCGCCGAAGTCGGGATAGGTCGCGTTGGCATCGAAGCCGTAGCTCTTCACGAACAGCAGGCCGTCGCGATAAAACGCCGCCCAGCCCAGCGTGTTCAACAGCCCGACCTTCTGGGGCGTTTGCCGCGCGGGATCACTGCGCAACTGGATGTACTTCTTCCCCCACGTCCAACGCGGGTCGCTCATGTCTGTGTAAGCCCAGAGCACCAGCGGACGCGCCGGCAGCAGCGCCTCCGCGTGCGCGCGCGGCGGTTCCTGTGGGAAGATCGCGCGGCCCGGTCCGCGCAAGAGAGTCAGCGCCCACGCCGCCAGTTCGATGGCCCACGGACTTCGGTTGGTCAGGCGGTGCGCGACTCGTGCGCGCGATTCTGCCGCGTCCAGCGTGATCTCGATTTCCTTTTGCACACCAGTCGAGGCCTCGGTCGGCTGCGTGAGCTTGAGCGACTGGCCGTCCCACTCATGCTCGACGGGACCGTTGTCCGGCGCGTAGGTCCGTGGCTGCACTTCGGGCGCGTGCCAGAGCCGGTGCCCGCCGTAGATGCGCCATTCGTTGCCGCCCGTCTTGCCGAGTTGGTCCGGCCACTCCTTGAAAAGATTCGCACCGCCGACGAACCCGAAGCGAATGACACGCGGCCCGACATCGGTCGTGGCGACGAGTTCGAGTTGGCCATTGCTGAGCTGGATGCAATGGGGCCAGCCGGCGTAAGCGACTTTCTCCATCTTGACCGCGGCGAGTGCTGAACTGGTGGACATGCGACACCAGTAGCGGAAGGCCGTGCGCGAGTAAACGCCAAAGTCCGTTCCGCGGCATCGGCCGATGCATCTCGAGGTGGTTGGTCGGAACGGCAACGGACCGCCGGATTCATCCGGCAGGACGATCGTCAGCCGAGGTCGCGGAAGGATGAATCCGGCGTTCCCGTTCCCGGCGTGATGGCGCTGCCACCGACAACGCGCAGACACGCGGCAGCGCGGGACGCATCCAGGAGTTGGCAGGAGCGCGCGGAGTCCTTGGCTTGGGCCGCGGAAATCGAGCAAGCGATCCAAGGCGGCCGTTGATCTGCGCAGTAGGATGGAGGCAGGCCGCTACGGCTCATAGCCTCAGGATCATCTCTTCCAGGTTGCCAACACCGAACGCCGAACACCGAACGTCCAACGTCAAACAGCGAACGCGGAGCGTCGACCCTTGGACCGAGCGGGCTACGGCAACTGCGGCGTGACCAGGCGGTAGTAGCGGGTTGCTTGTCCGTTGGCGGCCGGGTCGGGCACCTCGACTAACTGGGTCGTGGCTTGGGCGGGCACGTCGGCGACGCGCAGCCATTGGCCGTCGGTGAGGGAGTCGCGGGACTGGAGGGTGTAGGTCTTGCCGGCGGTGGCGAGAAAACGGATCACACGGTTGTCGCCGGAGTTGGTGACGGAGGTCACTTTGAGGTAGCTCTGGCCATCGCGCGGGTCGGTGCCGCTGAGTTGCTCCTGGAAGTTGCTCAGGCCATCGCCGTCGGGATCGGCGGCGTCGCTGCTCAGCACCGGGTCGGCTTCTTCGGCCAGCGTGAAATGGGCGGCCCGCCAGGCGGCCTGCTCGGCGTCGTCCTGCCCCGGTGAGCCGAGCGGGGCGTTGCTGGCGGCCCAACTCGACGGGTAATTCCAGGCGGCCCACGGCAGGGTGTCTGCGAGAATGACGAGTGAGTAGCCCAACCCGTCGGTAAACGGATCCCACGTGTCGTTGTAGGTGAACTCCAAGACCGTCTCGCCGACCGCATCGGCGAGGCGGAGTTTTTCGCCGGCATTGTCCAGGTTGCCGCGGAAAGCCCCCGCGATGGGGAGGCTCGCGCCGTAGCGCAAGGTGAAGGCGGCGAGGTTCCTCACCACGACGACGCTCTGCCCCGGACCGAGGTCCTTCACGGAGCCGTCGGTGAGATTGAACTCGATGCCGCTGGTGAAATGCACGCCGGCCAGGTCGAGCGTCACCGGCCCGGTGTTTTTCAGCTCGATGAATTCGTAATCTTCGTCGGCGAACGGGCTGCCGACGGGCGGCGGCGGGTGGTACATGATCTCCGTGATGCGCAGATATTGCTGGGCGGGGGTCGGATTGCCCGGATAGCTCAACTCGCTCATGGTGCGGCCAGCCTGGTCGAGCAGCAGGAGCGTGCCGCCGCGCGCGCTGAGCTGGCCGCGATAGTTGCCCTGCACGAACAAGCCCTGGCCGCCCCGGGGCGCGGTCAGGCGGCGGCGGAACGCGACGACATCCGGCGAGACGTAGAGTTTGTTCGTGGCCGCCAGGACGACGCCGGCTTGAAAGAGGTGCGTCACTTCGCCGGCCAGTTTCCAGCCGGAGATGTCCACCGCGTAGGTGTTGGGGTTGACCAGCTCGATGAACTCGTGGGCCTGCGTGCCAGAGGCGGGGTTGACCTCGATTGCGCCGAACCGGATCACCGGGTTCGCTGGCTGCGCCGCCGGGATGCGCGCGCCGGTGTTACCGGTCTGAGTGGTGTAAAGATACCGGCGCCGGGCGGGGAGATACTGATTGGTCAGCAGCGCCACCGCTTGCGGCAACGTCTGGACGCAACAGGTCGAGACTTCGCTGCCTTTGCCGAAGGTCTTCCACTTGGCGAGGTCGAGTTCGGCGTCAGGGGCGAGCAGGGAGGCGAGTTCATCGATGCGGCGCTCGAACTTTAATTGTGCCGGCGCCGTGTTCGTTGGTTGCAGAAGGTCGTCCATCAACGTGCGCAGGCGGCGGAGGTACATCTGCCGAATGGCCGGGATGTTGAAGATCACATCCACGAGCGTGTTGCCGCCGCCGACAAACACCTGCGTTTCCGGGTGCAGCACTTCGTCCCAGTAAGTCTG
>ORMF011312644.1_pt1 | contig 10696 bp, 1 predicted proteins | sample 1779871 | NCBI WGS metagenome assembly ORMF01 (sample SAMEA104232316, study PRJEB22302) | groundwater metagenome | biome: forest; feature: aquifer; material: groundwater | place: USA | collected 2011-08-07 | depth 5.4 m
ACCACGCAGATTCAGGACGGAACACAGATGGAAGCCCGGCTGTGCAAATCGGAAATCGGCGTTCCGTCTTGAATCTGCGTGGCATTCGTTCAGAGTCAGTCTGGCCGTGGACGCAGACTACCTCGCCCCGCGGGTGGCTGCGGCGTTTAGTTTTTCCTCGATGGCGCTCAGCGTGCGGCGGACGTAGGCGTAGCCGCGCTGATCGAAGTAGGTCTGCGCGTCGGTGAAGAGCGCGTGAAGGCTGGCCGTTTCGGTCGCGGTCAGCCTGCCTGGCGTTTGCAGCAGCGACTGGAAGTGGTGGAACTGCTCGGCTACGCGCGCGATCAGTCCGCGGCCGCTCAAGCCACGACAAGTCCACCACTCCAGTCCGTAACTGATTGCCAATCCCACCAGCGCCGCGCCCACGGCGCCGACCACCGTCAGCAGCACCGTCGAGAGGTCGAGCGAAATGCGGTACTCGAACACCGACAAAACCAGCAGGCCCGGGATCGGCACGATGAAGAACCAGAGGAAGGTGAAGAGGGCGAGCACGAACGAGCGGCTGAATTCGGAAGCGAACCGGCTTCTGCCGAATCGTGCGGTCTCCAAGTCCGTCATCGGTTTGCGCAGGTGCGGCAGAAGTTCTTGCTGAATGAAGTTGAGGATTGGCACATGAGATTCAACGCGCACGCCGGCAAGGTTCAGGGCGGCCTGGACCTTGTCCGGCTCGCCGGCGATCCCGCGCACGATTTGCGTCGCGAGTTTCTCGGCTTCGTTCTTCGCCAAGCCGCCCGCGACGAGTAAATCCGCGAGCCGCCGACTGAGCCGGTTCAGTTTTCGTCCGTAGCCGACGTAGCGGAGAGCACGCCAGAGCACGAGCGCCAGGCAGGCGGCCAGGCACAACACGCCGACCGATTCCCACCAGCCGCCCCGCGCCAGCAGCCAGGCGATGAGCGAGTAGAAGGCACCGCCAGCCAGCCAGCCCAGCAGTTTCACGATCCCCACGCGCCGGCCCGCGCTCTCACCGACTCGCGGACGCATGAGGAACGGCCCGGCGAGCGAGCTGACGCTGAAGAGCAGCGAGGGCAACAGGAGCACGACGTTCAGGAAGTCCAGGTGCGAGAGCGCGAATAGATTCAACAGCAGTGACAGCAGCCCGACGATCCAGATCACGGTGCGCAGATTCAAGATGTTTGGATAGCCTTCGAACGGCCGATCCTCCCGCGGACCAGCCCAGGAGCGGAAGGCGATGTTCACGCCCTTGGCATCGTTCGCCGAAGCGCCGGAGAGCAGGAACTCCAGGCTTTGCCGCACGAACTGGCCGAGCGCATGAATGACCAGTTGCGGGCCGAACAAAATGATGTCGCGCCCGCGGTCATAGAGCCAGCGGCCGAGACCGAGCGCGAAACCGCCAGCCAAGAAACCGAACGCGATCACGGCCGGCGCGAAAGGATTCCAGCCCGGCAACGCCGCTGAGAGGCCGCCGCCGATCGCAGCGCCCGCCAACGCCGTGCTGCGGGAAAAGCCCGTCGCTTCCAGGCACGCCACCAGGCCGTGCAGCGTCAGCACCTGGTTCAGCACGAAGCCGAAGTTCCACAGAACGACGAGGATTTGCACGAACGGCGACACGCCGAGGATGATCGCCAGCGGCATGAGCAGGATGTTGAGCATCGCGAACGGCGCGCTGAGGTAGTAGCGGCCATTGTTCGCGCGGAGTTCCTTGGCGAACACGTTCAGCGGGCCTTCGTCATTGATGCGCTGCATGAGCGGGTCGTGCATCATTTGCAGGTAGCCGCCCGACCAGCGCGAGAACGCGGAGAACCATTCCGCGTGGCTCCACGTCTCGCGAATCTTGTGCCACATCGCCTTCGAGTGCTCGAACTTGGCGCGCAGGCCGAGCGCAATGGCGTTGTGCGCGGCCTGCATCACGGCCCAGATGTCTTCCGAGATGCCGACCGCGTGTGGGCCGAAGCCGATCAGACCCTCGAAGCGATCGCCGAACGGGGTGCCGCGTTTCATGCGCGAAGTCAGCGGCATCTTCGGCATGTTGGGATCGACGAGCGCGCGCTGGACGCGGCCGTAAAAGACCGCTTGCAAGTTGCCCCAGCCGGTGCCGACTGCTTCGCTGGCGCGCCCGCCCAAGAGGCGAAAGCCCTTGAGCATCGCGCGGTGGCCTTCCTCCACCAACTGCGATCCCTGGCCGAGCGGCGTGAGCGTGTTGGTCGTGCTGCGGCCAGGCACGACGATCACGACGCCGGGATCGCTCAAAGCGAGCGTGATGTCTTCGATGAGCGCGTCGAGGTCGTGGACGGTGGCGTTGCGGTCCATGACGAGCATGTTCGTCAACTTGAGCGACTCCTCGTGCACGAGGTCCATGCCGACGAGGCCGCCGGCTTTGAAGCCGAAGGGGGTCCAGTCGTTGAGGCTGTAGGCGCGCGAGCCGGGGGCGAGCTCCATCAGCAGCCGCGCGAGTTTGTTGCGCTGGCCCAGTTCGCCTTTGTCGTAGGCCAGTTGCGAAGGCCGGTTGTTGTCGGCGTTGTCGTATTTGTTCTGGATGAGGTAGAAGACGACATTCGGCGCGAGGCCCTCTTGCTGGAGACGCAGCGCGATGTCTGCCAGCGTGATGCCGGTGTCCTGCGAATGGCCGGCGGTGGACATCATCGTCACAAGCCAACGGCGGACGTGCCAGGCGCGGAGCAGTCGGTCGCGCTGCTCGACGTTGTCCACTGGAAGGTTCAGGCCCAACTCCTCTGGCAAGGCGGGTGAGTGGGTGGGTGGGTCGGAGACAGGCGACTCACCCTCGCTCAGACGCCCACTCACTGACCCACTCACGACGATCTGCATCGGGTGCCACATCGTCACGTCGTGCTTCTTCTCCAACTCGTGAAGCTCCGCGAACCACTGCGCGAGCGTCGCGTCATCGGGCCGCTCGTTCAGAAGGGCCAGCAGGCGCGCGCCCCTGGAGTCGAGTTTGTCGCGCAGCAAGGTCCATCGGGACATCAGCAAGTCCGGCGTGAGCTTCAGGTAGGACAACTCGTCGCCGCTCATGTAGATCACACCGAACGCGTGGTTCTTGTCCGCCTTCCATTCTGCGAGCCGCGCGCGACGCTCGGCTTCACGCGACTCACGGCGACGGCGCAGCGGGGCGGTGTTCGTCAGCCACGCCAGGATCGGTTGCTCAAAGACCGCCACGGCGAGCACCGCGATCAGCAAGCCGTAGCTGAGCGTGGGATAGTTCGTGACGAAGCTCTCGGTCGGCCCCTGAAATCCCAAGTCCACGAGATACGCCAGGCCGAACACGCCGACGATGGCCTTCACCGGGAATGTCACCAAGAACGCGCTCGTGCCGGTGAACAGGACGTGGAGGCCGAAGCGCAGCAGATACATCGTGTTCCAAAAGAGCAGCGCGCCGAGGAGCAGCCGGAAGTCCCAGCCGTTTTGATACGTGTCGGCGAACCACACGCGCAGCACCTCTTTGCACACGTAGCCGCCAGCGCCGAAAAACACCGCGGCGAGCGCCAGGTAGTAAACCACCGCGAGCGTCATCGGCAGCGCGCCGCCCGTCGGCACCGATGGTTGGAAGTGATACTTGAACGACAGCCAGATCACCGATGCGGGCCGCGTGGCGGTGAGATTGAGTTGATTGAGAAAGCGCGTGAGCGACCACGCTTTCGGGTTTTGGGCGACGCGGTCTTCCAGCCACATGCTGAACCGCGATACGATCAGCGGCACCAGCACGGCGCCGGCCTCGACGAAGATCAGTCCCGCCAGCAGCCCTTTGAGGATGAGAAAAGTCGCGAAGCTCGGCGTGTCGATCCACAGCAAACTCACGCCCAGCCAAAGCAAGCCTAGCGCGCGAAGCGTCCAGCCGACGCGCTGACACCACACCGGGTCCCACCAGCGGCTTTCTTTCATCGTCGGCGTCGCGGATTGTTTCTTCGCAAAGAAACTCGTCAGCGTGGCTTCGAGGAACATCGTGTCGCCGCGCTGGGCGCGGAGTCTTTGCTGATGGCGATAGACGCTTATGAAATACGCCGCGACGCTGAAGCCGAAGCCGGCGAAGAGCGGCACGGCCCACGTCAGCAAATAGGCCGACCGCGCCAGCGCCAGCACGGTGTCCTTGAGGTAGGGATAGATGAGCATCCCGTTCAACTGATTGTTGTACCAGATGAGCGCGACCAGCCCCATGAGGATGAAGTGCGGCATCAGCTTGGCCGCTTCGAGCACGTGCGGATGGACCGGGAACAACTGCTCGCGGTGCTTGAACTCCTTGTAGCCTCGAATGAACGCGACGATGTGCTCGCGCGGCGTGCCGAGCTTGCTGACCATCTGATCGACGAGGCCCGCCAGCGTCGCCCCGGGCAGTTGCAAGCCGAGCAGGTCCATCGCGGCGGCGTTGGCGGGGACGTTGAAAGCCTCGCGCGCGTCGAACGGCTCGATCCGCTCGCGGATGCCCAGCGCACGGAGCACGCGCACGATTTGTTCGCTCGCGGTGAGGATTTCGAGACCCGCCGTTTGCGCTTTGAACTGCCGCAGCGCCTCCAGCAAGCCCCAGTGATGCTCGGAGAAGTACATGACGAGGCGCGACCAGATGTGATTGCTGTCCTCGTTCTCGGTGAGCACGTCGTCTAGCGGGAAGCCGTCTTTGCGCCCGGCCTTCACGACCCAGCGCGAGTAAAGGCCGACCATCGTGGCGAACTCGTCGAGGCCGTTGAGCCACGGATCGGAGGCGTCCTCGGCCAGGCGCGGGTCATCCTCGGTCCACTGGTTTTCCAGGCGGCGCCATTCGAGCACGAGCTTGTAGAGTGCGCGCAGTTGCATGTGGAAGTTTTGCTCGGTGGCGCAATTGGAGAAGCGCGAGCGCTCGGCGTTCGCGGGCGACTGCGCGCCGAGGACACGCTTGGCCCAGCGTTCTTCAGCGCGCTGCATCACGGGGTCGGGGACGAGCAACGGTGTGTTAGCCGCGGCTTGCAGATGAGCGTGGCGCTTTTTGCGCTTGGCGCTGCGATGCCACCAAAAGGCCGCCACGACGAAGATCGACAGATAGAAGCCGGCCGCCGTCCACAAGAAGGCATGGATGTCGCGCGGCGGGCGCTGCGTGAGCGAAGGCAGCGGCCGTCCGACCGCGACTGGACCGGCCAGATTCCATGACTGATCCATCAAGTGCCAGTGGACGTTCAGACTCTCGGGCCAGGCCTGCTTGTCCTCGCGCGGATAAATCGAACTGCCTTCGCCGAGGTCGAGGCGTTCCAGTAGCCGCGCGGGTGTGACGACAGCGGGGAACCGCCCTTCTTGTCGGAGCGCGGCGAGGCTGGCTTGCGCGAACTCGGCCGCCTCGCGATGCCCAATCTGCTCCGCGACGCGGGCGAAACGCGCTGTCAATTCGGGCGAGATCGCATCAGCCCGGAGCAACGCCACGCTCCAGTCGAGCCCCCAGACACCGGCGACGGTCACGCCGTGGACACGGGCGAGGTTGTCGAGCCAGCGGCGCGTGGATTCTTTGGGCACTCCCATGCGGTCCGCGGCTTCGAGACAGAGCAGCCAATCCTCCGCCGAGGTCCACCGCTCCACACCCAGCGCCGTCTTGTCATCGTGGACGTCCTGGATTTGAAACAGCCCCTTGGGCGCGACGCCGGTCTGTTCGAGTTGCGGGAAGATGTGGTTGGTCAGCCACGCCTCTTGCTCACGCAGCGCGTCGCGGACCGTGATGCGCCATTCGCTATCCGGCAGGAAACGGCGCAGGGCGTCGTCGTTGAGTTTCTTGAGCAGCAGATAAAGGCGCGCATTGCTGCGGAGCGGATAGCGGTGCGCCTCCGGCCATTGCGTCAGGCCCAGACGGCGTTTCTCCGGGAACGGCTGGGTTTCGGCCACGCCGCGGGGTGGCGGCGCGTTCGTGTTGACGAACTGGTGCAGCACGAGCGTCACGAGATTTTTCCCGAAGCCGAGCGCGTTGGTGTCACCGGTTTCGAGGCCGAACAGGAAGGCCGCTTCGGCGATGGCCAACTGCGCGTCAGCCGTGCGCGGCGCTTCGAAGGGCCTCTCGTTGCGCGGGTCCTTGGCGAGGTTCGCGCCGGTGCGGGCGTCGTAGGAGGCGTGCAGCGGGACGGTGCCGCCCTCGGACTTGTCGAGGTAGTTCGTCAGCAAGGACGAGGCGAGCGAATACTCCTTCAGTTTCACCGCCAACTGAATCAGCTCCGCCTCCTTGACCGTATCGACGTAGCGCTCGACTTCCGTGCCGGGCGCGGTCGGGAGCAAGCCGGTGCCCTGCGGCATCAGTTCGCTCTGCTGGTAATTCGTCCCGAGTTGATTGAGCCGGCGCCACAAGTTTGTTTCGATGAGCGACGCGTTTGTCTTAGGAGGAGCAGCTTGTTTCCAGGGAACTTCTCGTCGCGGAAGCAGCGCTTGTGCGAACAGTGGCAATTTGGCGATGTCCCCGGCTTGGTTTGTGGCGCTGCCCAGTTCCGAGTTCAGGCGAACCAATTCTTGTGCGGGCTGTGTGGGCTGCGAAAAGAGGCTCAGCACTTGATCACCGCCGACCGTAAAAATGCTGGCGGTCATCCGATTCTGGAGATTGGCAAACGTCCGCGCGAAACCGCCGCTCGCCTTCGCCAGTGGCAGCGTGACGTGAAAGCCGCGGCCGAACGCGAGCAGGCCGGGCGAGATTTCATCGTCGAGCACGGAGCCGCGAAAAATCTCCAGCCTCGGCGTCTCGAAGCCGCTCGCGACGGTGTACACCTGCGCGTCGCCCCAGAGACGGCTTTGGTAGTACTCGAGGAACTCGCCAGTGTCGGCCTTCACGGAGTAGAGCGGGCGCGGCACGTCTGGGTCGGAGTAATCAAGCAGCGTGAGTGCGGCATCGGGCGGCCAGCGATCACGCGGATGCGCCGTCGCCACCGCGAGTCCATCGAGCCGCACGACGGAGTACCAGCCCTTGCCAGAGCGGACTTCCGCGGTGGTGCGCTCGCGCCGGAGCCGGGTGTAAGCGGTGAGGCCGCCAGGGTGGACTAATTGGCCGAGGACGAATTGGTGCGGGGTCTCGTCGCGGAGGAATTCGCCCCCGCTCACGAGACGGTAGAGCGGAGTGAACCGAAGTTGTCCATCGCTCGGAGCAGCGACGAGCAACGTCGCAGAGTCCAAGCGGCGAATGTCCACACCGACCTTCGCCAATTGCGCGACGGAGACGGCGAGCACGCGTTCGGGCGGCTCAGTGAAGGCCGGCGCGGTCACCACGGCGCCGCGTTCGGGGATGACTTCGTTCGGCAGCCACTGGACTTGCCCACTGGCCACGGGCCAGAATTGCAGCGAGCGCTCGACGCCAGGTGTGAGTTGCTCGCCGGCCAGCGCGACGTTGGCGGACGCATCCTTGAACTCCAGTTTCAGTTCTGCTGCGGCTGACGGAGCGACGTAGAGGTAAAGGAAGTCGCTGTCGGAAAAATCGCGCGCGCCGCCGAGGCTGACGGCGACGCGGTTCGTGCCCTTCGCAACAGCTTGTTGCTGCCAGGCGGCCTCGGCCGGCCCGGAGAGGTAGTACGCGAATTTGTCCGCGGGGTCGCCGGAACTGTTCTTCTTGCGGGCGATCGTCGTGCTCGGATGGCCGCGCGCATTGAAGATGAACTCGGAATCGAAAAGCGGTTGGCCAGCGGCGTTGAACTCGGTCGCGGTCCGCGCGGTCCACACGTCGGCGACATCGGGCTGATGGGGATTGGTCTTGAGTTCGCGTGGATGGCTGAGCCGACGGAAAAGATGCTTAGTGAGTTCCGAAGGCGCGGCGTCGGGATTGGAGGGAGCGTCAAGGCCGTCCACCTGCGTCGGCACCTCGCGCCAAGCGGTGTCGTTGACGGGCCAGCTTGTTGCGGCGGCGGGAGGCGGCTGGTCGGTGAAGAGGACTAGCGGCGCGTCGATCTTCGGGTCTTGTTGCTCGACGAACCAGCCGGGTGCGTAGTGGTAAAGAAAACTTCGGAGGGGTCGCTCACGCGCGGTCGCGCTGAAGAGGCTTTGCTCGCTGTGGCCGCCCGCGCCGGGATTGGGAATTCTACCGACCTGCTCGGAGAGAAGCCGGCCCGCGCGATCAAAAGTGGTTTGGGTGAACTTGTGATAGAAGAGTCCTTGCAGGTCCAGCGCTTCCACGACGAGCACGCGCTCCGGCGGTTTGCTCGCATCCATCGGGTCGCGGTGGTCGGTGAAGCGGCTGTGGAAGATCTTCGTCGCGCGCGGCTGCTGACCGCCATCGAGTGCTACAGCGAGGCCGCGCTTCTGCCGCGGGTCCACGCCAAAGCGCGGCGCATCGTAGCGCTGGGTCAGATCGAAATGGACACGTTCTTCCGGCGCATTCTTGAACAGCGGAAAGTCGGTGCCCCGCAGCACGGCGCGATCTTCGACGACGCCCGTGTTGCCCCAGTAACCGACTCTGGAGCGCGTCAGGAGGTCGTAAGGCAAGTCCGCCTCGGTGCCGGCGTTGAGGCGGCTCGTCCAACGTTCGCGCACGCGACCGTGGCGGTCGCGCAACTCGGACCCCTTGGCGATGGCCCTGCCGGGATACCACTCGGTGATCTTCACCGACTCGCCGTTCTCGAACGTGGTGGTAAGCGGACGGGCCAGCGGGTCGCGGAGCCGGTAGGAGTTGGTGAAGGTGGGGCCCCAGAACGGGAGCCCTTTGACTGCGAGTTGGTAGGCGCCGTCAGCTTGCTTCTGCTCGGACAGGAACTCGTGCGTGAGGCGTGGGGCATCGTTCTGAAGAGTCTCCGATTTGAGGCGCCGCTCCGTGCCGCCGTCGAAGGTCGTCACGGTCCGTAGTTCCAGGCCGGGGAAAGTCTTGATCGCATCGACGACGCTGCGGCCTTCGCTGTCGGTCATCGTGCGAAACTCGTCGTACGGCTGGCCCTCCACGTAGGTTTGGACGTGTGCGTCGCGCTGGCTGCTCTGCCAGCGGTAGTCGTTCTCGACGCGATACAACAGGTCGAATTGCCCCGTCGCGGGATTTCGGCGCGCGGTCCGCCGAGCTTGTTCGCGTCCGTCGGCGTCATAGCTGGGGCGGCTCAGGAACTCGTCGGCGGCCTGGCTGGCGATCAATCTGCCGAAGCCACTGAGCGTCTCGGTCTCGGCGCGGAGCAGCACGCCGGAGCGGTGCCAGAGGGTCCGCTTGATCTGCCACGTCTTCGTCGTCGAGTCGAACTGGCCGGAGAACGAAGCGACTTCTTCGCGCGGCGAATTCGCCGTGGTCGTGCCCGTGACGGAAGTTTCGTCGCGATTGTAGCGCGTGGTGGTCGTGCGCAAACCGGTCACGACCTGCACGGGGTTCTCCCAGCGGTAGTCCCAGAGGTTCGTGCTCACCTTGCCGGTGTAGTCGGTCGCCACGCCGGTCAACTGGCGCGTCGCCGGGTCGTAGCTTGTCGTCTTCACTTCGGTGAGGAGCACGCCGGCAGCGCCGCTCCGCACGGTTGTCCGCGTCGGGATGAGACCGAACAAGAACTCGTCGCGATATTCGTTCGTGGCGATGGCGGCAAACGTCTGCGCGCCGTCGAACAGGTCGAGGTAGTTTTCGCTCAGCTTGCGACCGTCGCGGGCGTTGTCGAAGACGACCGTTTTGGTGAGGCCTTTCACGAGATCCTTGCGGATGACGGTTGTCTTGTAGTCCTGCGGTTTGAGGTTCCACAGCTCGGCGAGATTCGGGATTGTCGAAGTCAACTCGAACCGCTCGCGGCCGTCGATGGGGTGAAGAAGCTTCTCCAGCAACGCGCGCTGGAAGTCCGGCTCGCTGGCGCCGTTGTCCAGCACCTTGGCCGACGCGAAGAGGCCCTGCGGGTTGTAGCGGTGGCGCGTGATGAACCGGTCGTCCACCGTCTCGACGGGCAGCGGAAAGAGGCCGTAGGTCTCGCGGCTGACGTGGCCGGTGACGTGGTTGATGTGGAGCTTGGAAATGATCGGCAAGTCCGGGTCAAGCTCCGGCTTGCCCAGGTCGCGGAACCACGTCTCGAGCGTGCGCGTCTCTGCCAGCAGGTCGCCTTTGACTGGCGCGGCGCGTGTGCCGCGGTTGAGGTAGGTGCGGCTGCGCGTCTCGACTTCGTCGTCGTCGTAGTCAAGCTCAGTGATGCGCTGGTCGGTGATCGCCTTTTTCCACAGGCCGCTCTCGAAGACGAGCACTTCGCGTTCGCCGCTGAGCGGATTGGGCCATTCGCGGGTCACCTGGCCGAGGGGGAATTCGATGGTGAGAAAAACTTTTTCGCGCTGGCCGTCGCCATCGACGTCGAGGTTCACGACCGTCGCGGCAAAATGATTGAAGCGAAGCCGTGCGCGGTCGGTGACGGGGAGGCGTTGGAGCAGGTCGAAGATTTCATCGAGCGCCTGCGCGCCGCTGCGGATGCTGAGGGATGGGAGTTGGGTGGCTTGCTGGGAATTGGCGAGTGGTGCTGCTTGTGGGGCGCCAGCAGACGCGATGAGAGAGCCAACTGCATCTGCGGACGTTGCCTTCCCCCTCACCCCAGCCCTCTCCCCAGGGGAGAGGGAGGCCCGTGAGGCAGGGCTCGAAGGTTCGGCAACGCCCGCAGAAAGCAAGACGCCGTCGTCGGTTCTCCCTCTCCCCTGGGGAGAGGGCAGGGGTGAGGGGGAAGCCAACGTCCTGAAATTGCTGGCTTCTGATCCGGCTGCCGTTGCCTGGTCCGCACGTGCAATCGTGGACTGCGCCGCGGAGGCAAGGGCCGGGGTCGGCGCCCCGTCCCGC
>ORMF011321955.1_pt1 | contig 10695 bp, 11 predicted proteins | sample 1779871 | NCBI WGS metagenome assembly ORMF01 (sample SAMEA104232316, study PRJEB22302) | groundwater metagenome | biome: forest; feature: aquifer; material: groundwater | place: USA | collected 2011-08-07 | depth 5.4 m
CATGGTGTGGACGGCGCTGATCAGCAAGGCCGGCGGCTTTTCCCCCGAGCTGCTCAACGTCGCCTTCGTGTTCCTGATGCTGGGCTACGGCACCAAGGTGGGGCTGGGGCCGCTGCCCGCCTGGCTGCCGGACGCGCATGCCGAAGGCCCGACCCCGATCTCGGCGGTGCTGTCCGGCCTGCTGCTGAACGTGGCACTCTATGCGCTGCTGCGCTTCAAGATGCTGCTCGCGGCCAACCCCGCGGCCATCGCGCCCGGGCCCCTGATGGTGACGATGGGGCTCCTCTCGCTGATCTTCGCCGGCTTCATGCTCTACCGCCGGCGCGACATCAAGCGCATGTTCGCCTACTCCTCGATCGAGCACATGGGCCTCATCACCTTCGCCTTCGGCATGGGCGGGCCGCTCGCCAACTTCGCCGGACTGCTGCACATGACCATGCACTCGTTGACCAAGTCGGCGATCTTCTTTGCCGTCGGCCACATCGCCCAGGCCAAGGGCACGCAGCGCATCGCCGACATCCGGGGCCTCACCGAGAGCCACCCGGTGCTCGGCTGGGGGCTGGTGCTGGGGGTGGTGGCGATCGCCGGCCTGCCGCCGCTCGGCATCTTCATGAGCGAGTTCCTGATCGTCAGCTCGACCTTCGCCCGGGCGCCGCTGCTGGCGATCCTGGTGGTGTTCGGGCTGCTGATCGCCTTCGGCGCGCTGATGCTGCGCCTCAACGAGGTGGCGTTCGGCGAGCCCACCGGCAGCAAGGCACCGGTGAAGGCCTCCTACGTGCCGCTGTTTGCGCACCTGGCCCTGGTTGCGGCTGCCGGCATCTATCTGCCGGGACCGCTGGTCGCCTGGTTCCAGGCCGTGGCGCGGCTGCTCGGGTAGATTAGTCGTCGCCCCAGCGGGCGCGTTTGAGCTTGCCGGAGAGCGAGCCTTTGGTCTTGTCGCGTCGCGCGACGTCGAGCCCAGTGAAGCCCGTTCTCGATGTCCCAATGACCTTGGCGCCCCGTAGGAAGTTCGAATCCCCTCGGTCGGCCAACGGAAGCCATTGAAGAGAAATGATATTTTCTGCGAGCGCCCCTGCGATCGTTAGACCTAATGTTATGCCCACGGTAGGTCGCGCGTGCGCCGCGTGGCCCCTCTGGCGAGCACCACCTTCATCGATCGCCAAGCGCTGTGGAAGGGCGGCAACGCCATGGAGATGGAGGTCAAGGGGCAGACCGAGACGCTCGCGGCGGTGCCGGTCATGGCTTCACCGCCAGCAAGGAGATGCTTCTCACGCCCCACTTGTCCTGCGCGCCCTTCGCGTTTGACGATATGAAGCGATAGCCAGCGTTGTCACGCACGGAGCTCACCCGAAGACCCGCGCCTTCAATCGCCTCTCGATAGGTGTCCTGCTGCATCGCGCCGCCAATGCAGGCGGCCCACAGGTCCGCATTGCAGATGACGGTGTCGGGCAGCTGGGTTGTCGTGACGATGTCGGCGATGGCGAGCCGCCCGCCGGGCTTCAGGAGGCGCGCAGCCTCGCGGAATACCGCGCGCTTGTCGGGCGCGAGATTGAAGACGCCGTTGCTGATGACGGCATCAGCGCTGGCGTCCTGGCATGACGTCTTGTCGATATAGCCTTTTCGGTAGGCAACGTTCGTGAACCCGGCTGCCGCACGCAGTCGCTCCGCCTTGTCGAGTTGCGCATCGGTCATGTCGATGCCGATGACGTGGCCCTCGCGCCCCACCTTGAGGGCTGCAATGAAGCTGTCCATGCCGGAGCCGCTGCCGAGGTCGATGACGGTCTCGCCCTCTTTCAAGACCGCGAGATCGAAGTAGTAGCCGACGCCGGCGAACGACTCGATTGCTGCGGCCGGGATGCGATCCAGATCCGCAGAGGCGTAGCCAAGGCGCTCGGCCATGGCGCGGCCCATCTCGAAATGGAACTCCCCACGCGGGTTTTCCGCAACAGCGTGGTACATCGCCTTGACCTTGGATTCGAGATCCTTGGGATCGAAGCTGGCGGTGGCAGTCATGGCATTCCTCCTGCGAGAGATGATTGGATGAGTCCGATCAGCGGCGTGCACCGAAAGTCAGCAGGTATTCACGCGGCACGCAGATGCCGAGTTCCGTCGGAAAACCATCGTGGAAGGCGATGAAGTCGCGGCGGAGCTCAGCCCGCCGTGCCTCGTCGAGGCTGCCAGCCAGCGCCTTCGTCGGTCCGTAGCCGGTGGAGAAAGTGTTCCACGCCGCCTCGCCACTCGGCTCGCGATAGAACGAGGTCCCTCTCTCGAAGCGCAGGTCGAAGGCAGACCCGAGGAGCTCGCGAACGCGTTCCTGCCGACCCCATTCGAACGGCGAGGGCGGCGCTGGTGTAGGCGGGGGTGGCATATAGGGCTTCATCACCAGGAACATCTTGAAGAGATTGCTATCGGGAAGCCACGTGGTGAGCGTCACGCGTCCGCCCTTGCGGGTCACGCGTGCGATTTCCGCCGCGGCTAACTCCGGCCGGCTTGCGAACATCACGCCGCAGGTGGAGATGACGGCGTCGAATTGACTGTCAGCAAAGGGCAGCTTTTCAGCGTCGCCGACGCGGTACTCTATATCGAGCCCTTCGGATTTGGCCTGGTCGCGTGCAGCGGCGACTAGATCGGCCGCGATGTCGGCCCCGATGACCTTCGCCCCACGCTTGGCGACGAGACGCGAGGTCCAGCCTGTCCCCGTGGCAAGGTCGAGGATACGCTCGCCTGGCTTCGGATCGAGGCGCAGCACGCAATGCTCGATCGAATCGGCGATGCCCCGGCTGACCTGATCGTACTTGGCGCCGCCTGAGCTCCATACGGCCGCGGGCCGTTCGTTGTGCGGCTGGACAGTGGCTGTATTAGCCATGGACTATTCCTTCCTTTGCTGGCGGCTGCATCGATCATCACACTGGCGCAGTCTGGCTCGGCGTAGGGCTCGGCGTCTTTCAGAGAACCTTGAATTTTCCACCAGAAGACCGTCATTGTCGCTCTACTAGGAGCACCAAGGAGCCTGTGGATGCGCTTTCTGTTCGGCGACTGCGCCCTTGATCCGACGCGGCGTGAGCTTTGGCGTGGCGGCGAAGCCGTCCACGTCGAACCTCAGGTGTTCGATCTCCTGGTCCACCTGATCCGCAATCGGGAACAGGTGATCAGTAAAGACGACATGCTGGCGGCAGTCTGGGGCGGGCGTATCGTCTCGGAATCCACTTTGAGCAACCGGATCAATGCTGCGCGGCGCGCCATCGGCGACAGCGGCGAGCAACAGGCTCTTATCCGCACGGTACCCCGAAGGGGCCTTCGGTTTGTCGGCGACGTACGTGAGGAGACCAATCGATCTCTACCCGAGGACAGCGCTTCCGCGCTGCCCGCGTCGAGCGCACAGACCGAACCCTTGGTAACGCTGGAAGGCACCAATGCTGGGGGTGGCAACCTGCGCGGTGCCATTGTCCCTGACGAATTCCGCGGCAAACCTACTGTAGCGGTGCTGCCGTTCGACAACATGAGCGGCGATCCTGAGCAAGATTACTTTTCCGACGGCATCAGCGAGGACATCATCACCTTGCTGTCCAAACACCGCGCTCTGCTGGTGATCGCCCGTAACTCCGCTTTTGCCTTCAAGGGCCGCGGTAGCGATATTCGCCAAATCGGCAAAAACCTCGGCGCCGGCTACATCGTTGAAGGCGGTGTCCGCAAAATGGGGCAGCACCTTCGCATCACGGTCCATCTCATTGAAACGGAAGGCGGCCGACTCGTCTGGGCCGAGCAGTACGACCGGACCCTCGAAGAGATCCTCGCGGTACAGGACCAAATCACCGCGAGCATCGCTGCGCGCATCGAACCTGGTATCGGCAATGCCGAGCGCCTGCGCACCGAGAGGATACCGCCACAGGCCTTGCAAGCCTGGGACTTTTTCCGTCTCGGAACGAGCCGCTTTTACAAGTCGACAAGCGAAGACAACTTGGAGGCGCAGCGATTGTTCCGGCGCGCGATCGCGCTCGATCCAAATCTCGCGCAGGCCTACGGATTTCTGTCTTATGCCATTGTCCTGAGGATGCTGTACTTCGACGCTGACCCAGAGCAAGAGCAACTGAACGAGGCGTTGGCGATCGCTAAGCAAGCCGTGGCACTGGACGACCAGGACGCGCTCATCCGTTTCACTTACGGTCGCGTGCTCCTGGCGCGCAGGGCCTATGGGGACGCGCTGGCCGAGCTGGAACAGGCCTTGGAGCTGAACCCCGCCTTGCCGGTCGTCTACTGCGGTCTGGGCGACACGCTCGCCTATGAAGGCCGCTTCAAAGAAGCCATGCCCTACTTTGAGAAGGCACTCAGCCTCAGCCCTCACGACCCGCAGCGCTGGGCGTTTTACTCCTATGGGGCGCTCGCGCATCTATTTGCGCGAGAATTCGAGGAAGCAGAAAAGTGGGCGTGGAAGGCAGTCCGCATTCCAAATTGCCATTATTGGCCTTTCGCTCACCGCGTGGCAGCGCTCGGCCACTTGGAGCGGAGGGAAGACCTTCGGCTCGCCCTCGCGGAACTCCTACAGCGCAAGCCGGGATTCACATGTGGCTTCGCACGCGGGCGGCTCTTTTATGTGAAAAACACTACCCACTTGGACATCTATGTTGAGGGGCTTCGTCGGGCCGGCATACCAGAGTGAACCAACGAACCCGACCCCGCTTGTCAATGTGGCCCTTGCCTTGCGGTCTGTAGCGGCGTTTTCTGCGAGACGACTGTGTCGTTGTCAGGCAGGTGTAGCAACGCCTTCGACTGGCAGCCCGGCTGCGCGCCATTCGGGAAGTCCATCCTCCAAACGGCGGACCTTGAAGCCCCTCGCGCGCAGCTGCGCGACCGCCTCGAAGGATAGAACGCAATAGGGACCGCGACAGTAAGCGACGATCTCCGTCTCCCGATCGAACTTGGCGAGCCGGCGTTTGAGCTGGCCGAGTGGGACGTTGATGGCCCCTGGCAGGTGGCCGAGCGCGAACTCGTCCTCGGGCCGAACGTCCAGAACGGTCACGAGGCCCTTCTTCATGCGTTCCATCAGTTCGGTTCGCGAGACGGGTTCGAGATTGTCACGCTGCAGGAAGTAGGTGCGGATGATGCGGTCGACCTCGGCGACGTTTTTCTCCGCCACGCGCTGCAAGGCCGAAAGCAGGTCGAGAACCGACTTATCCGCGAGTTGGTAGAGCACATACTTGCCGTCACGTTTGGCCGTGACCAGCCCTGCCCGCCGCAGCTGCTGCAGGTGCTGCGAGGCGTTCGCAATCGAGAGGCCGGTGTGCTGGGCGAGCGCCTCGACGCTCCGCTCGCCTTGCGCGACCAGCTCGAGCAGCTCGAGCCGATGCTCATGGGCCGTGGCGCGGGCGACCGCGGCGAACTGGGCAAAGAGCAGGCGCTTGGGATTGACGGTTGACATCTTGGGCATCGCTCATTAGATCATTCAAGTGATATATTGAATGAAAGAGCGAAGCCGTCAAGCCTCAAATGGCCGGTCAGGGCTGCTCACTCTTCGGCAAGAGGCAAACAAAGCGCTCGCCGCCACCAGCAAGGAGGTCCGCCATGAGGTCGACAGCCGCCATCATTGCTCTGCTCGCATCTGCCGCTTCAGCCGCTGCTGCTTGGGCACAAGGGCCGGGCCCCGGGTGGATGCACGACTGGGGGACGGGATGGGGTTGGGGAGGCATGTGGCTGGGACCGCTGTTCATGATCGTGCCGCTGGCCTTGCTTGTCGCGTTGATGGTGGTGTTGGTGCGATGGCTGGGTGGCAGCAACGACGATGGCGGGCAGCGGGTGCGGACAGCGCGCGACTTTCTGGATGAGCGCTACGCCCGGGGCGAAATCGACCGCGAGGAATATCAGCGGCGGCGCAACGATATCGCCGGCAGCTGATGAATTGGGCGCCCCCTGACAACAAGGTCCTGCGCAATGCCCGGCATAATCGCCAATGAGCCCCTGATCCGCCTGGTCGCGTTCGGCGGAATCTTCGCCGTGATGGCCGCCTGGGAGGTGCTAGCCCCACGCCGTGTGCAGCAAATCGGCCGGGGCAGGCGCTGGCCAAGCAACATTGCAATCGTCGTGCTGGACACGGCGCTGGTCCGCCTCATCTTTCCGATGACCGCCGTCGGCGTCGCCCTGTTGGCGGAGGCCAAGAGTTGGGGCCTGTTTTACGCCTTCGGCCTGTCGCCATGGGCCGCCGTGCCGCTTGGCGTCGTTCTGCTCGATCTCGCGATCTATCTGCAGCACGTGCTGTTTCACGCGGTGCCGGCGCTTTGGCGGTTGCACCGTATGCATCACGCCGATCTCGAGTTCGACGTAACCACCGGTGCCCGCTTCCACCCGATCGAGATCCTGATGTCGATGGGGATCAAGCTCGGCGTCATTACGGCGCTCGGCACGCCAGCCGTTGCAGTTCTCGTCTTCGAGGTGCTGCTCAACGCCACGTCCATGTTCAACCACAGCAATGTGCGGATGCCGGCATGGCTCGACGGCATCATTCGCTGGATCGTGGTGACACCAGACATGCATCGGGTGCACCACTCGATCGTGGCGCGGGAGACGAACTCCAACTTCGGATTCAACCTGCCCTGGTGGGACCGTCTGTTCGGCACTTATCGCGATCAACCCGCCGCCGGTCACGACGCTATGACCATCGGCATCGCGCAATTCCGTGATCCGGCCGAACAGCGTATCGACCACATGCTGACGCAGCCCTTCCGCGAGGGGGACGAGCGGTACTCCCTCGGCCGCCGTGAGCAGGAGACATGATCATGCGCGCGCTCTTTCCCCGCCTTGCAGTGGCTCTCGTGCTGGCGGCCGCCGTGCTCTGGGCAGCGCTGAATAGTGGACGGCTGGACGCCGCCGCCCTGACGGACTGGGTTGCGCACTTGGGCATGTGGGCGCCCGTCATCTTTGTGGTGTTGTTCGCATTCGGCACCGCGCTCTTCCTTCCGGGAGCCGCGTTCGGCCTTGCCGGCGGGGCGCTGTTTGGACCGCTTCTCGGCAGCGTCCTCAACCTGACCGGTGCCACGCTTGGCGCTACGCTGGCCTTTCTCATTGCGCGATACCTGGCGGCCGATTGGGTGAGCCGGAAAGCCGGCGGCCGGCTGAAGCAGCTGATCGATGGAGTCGAGGCGGAAGGCTGGCGCTTCGTCGCGTTCGTGCGCCTGGTGCCGCTCTTTCCCTTCAATCTGTCGAACTACGCGCTCGGCCTTACACGGATTCCACTCAGTCACTACGTGCTCGCCTCTTTCATCGCCATGGCCCCCGGCACGATCGCCTTTACGTGGCTCGGTCACGCCGGCCGTGGCGCGCTGGCGGGCGAGACCGAGGCCATCCGCTATGCGCTTCTGGCGCTTGCTCTGCTGGCGGCTGTCATCGTGCTGCCGCGGCTCATAGGCCGGTTGCGGAAATCCGCGGGCTGGATCGAGACCACAGAACTCAACCGGCGACTCGACGCGGGCGAGCCGGTGATCGTCGTCGATGTGCGCGGGCCGGATGAGTTCGTCGGTGAGCTCGGCCACATTGCCGGTGCGCGCAATGTGCCGTTGCCGGAACTCGAGCGCCGTATCCCCGAGCTGGCGGCCTTCAAGGCTGTCCCGCTCGTGCTCGTATGCCGGACCGACAAGCGCTCCGCCAATGCAGCGCCTGTCTTCCGTTCGGCAGGGTTCGAGCACGTCACGGTGCTGCGTCAAGGCATGGTGCAATGGAATCGGGACGCTTTGCCGATCGAACGACACTCTGTTGCGCAACACATTGGAGGGCAATCGACATGAAGACCCTGTTCATCATCAACGACCCGCCGTACGGCACGGAGCGCGTCTACAATGCGCTCAGGCTGGCACCTGCTCTCGTCAAGAAGGACCCTGGGCACGAGGTGACAGTATTTCTCATGGCGGATGCCGTGCTCGCGGCCAAGGCCAACCAGAAAACGCCCGAGGGCTTCTACAACGTCGAGCGGATGCTCAAGCGGGTTCTTGCTGGCAAGGGGCAGGTGCTTCTCTGTGGGACGTGCATGGACGCGCGCGGCATCACCGACGCCGAGCTGATGCAGGGCGCCCGCCGCAGCACGATGGATGAGCTGGCGGACGCCACCATCGCCGCCGACAAGCTGTTGGTATTCTAGCCATGCGCCGGGTCTATCTCGACTACAACGCCAGCACGCCGATCGACCCTGCCGTCGTCGCGGCCATGCGGCCGTTTCTCGAAGACGCCTACGGCAATCTCTCGAGCGGCCACTGGGCCAGCCAGCCGGCGCGTGAGGCCGTGGAGAACGCCCGAACACAGGTCGCTGAACTGTTGGGATGCTCGGCCGGCGAGATCGTCTTCACGAGCGGGGGGAGCGAGGCCAACAACCAGGCTTTGAAGGGTGTCGCGTTTGCGCTGAGGGACAAGGGCGATCACATCGTTACATCTACGGTCGAGCATCCGGCGATCCTCAGTCCCTGCGCGTTCCTGAGCAAGCTCGGCTATCGCACCACCTATGTGCCGGTCGACCGCTTCGGCCGGGTCGATCCCGACGACGTTCGGCGCGCCATCACGCCGAAGACCATCCTCGTCAGCCTCATGCATGCCAACAACGAGGTGGGCACAATCGAGCCGATAGCGGAGGTGAGCCGGATCACCCGGGAGCGCGGCGTGCTGTTGCATACGGACGCCGCGCAGTCCGTCGGGAAGATCGAGACCCATGTCGACGCGCTGGGTATCGACCTCCTCACGATCGCCGGTCATAAGCTCTATGCGCCCAAAGGCGTTGGTGCGCTCTATGTGCGCCGCGGGACGCCGCTCGAGCCCCTGATCCATGGGGCAGGGCATGAAGGCGGCAAGCGTGCGGGAACCGAAAGCGCACTGCTCGCGACCGCGCTTGGAGCTGCCGCGAGCCTCGCACGCGACTTGGCCGCTATGGAAATTACCCGCGCGTTGCGCGATCGCTTCTGGGATGGGCTGCAGAGCCGGTTTGGTGACCGGGTCACTCTCAACGGCCATCCCGAGCAGCGGCTACCAAATACGCTGAACGTCTCGTTCGTCGGCAAGGTCGGCGCCGAGATCCTTGCCCAGCTCGACGGCGTGGCCGCCTCGACCGGCTCGGCCTGTCACAGTGGACGAGTTGAGTTGTCGCCCGTGCTGAAGGCAATGAACGTACCGCCCGAGGTGGGAATGGGCGCGATCCGCTTCAGTCTGGGGCGCGGCACGACGCAGCACGAGATCGATGCCGTTGTAGAAGGGCTCGATAGCGCCATCGCGGCGATGGCATGACCGCCGTGGCGGCCGGCCTGAGCGAGATTTTGGCGGAGCTGCCCGACTCCTACCGGCGATGGCGATCGAGCCGGCTTGGTCGCATCACGGACGCTCTGGAAGAAAGAGTGATTCTGGACCTTGCCGGATCGGTGAAGAGCCTGCGCGTTCTTGACGTCGGGTGTGGCGACGGAATGCTCCTGACGGCGCTTGCCGGAAAGGGTGCCGTGGGGACAGGCGTCGATGCGAGCCCAACCATGCTGTCGGCAGGGCGGGCGCGAGCCAAAGCCGTCGACCTGGATATTACGTTTGTCGAAGGCGATGCCGGGGCGCTGCCGTTCCCCGACGCGACGTTCGATACGGCAACTGCCGTCACGGTGCTGTGCTTCGTGCCCGATGCCGGGCGTGCCATGCGCGAGATCGCGCGCGTCCTGCGGCCCGGCGGGCGTCTCGTCATCGGTGAGCTCGGGCGATACTCGCTGTGGGCGGCGAAGCGCAGGATCAGCGGCTGGCTCGGTTCGGCCACCTGGCGCAAGGCGATCTTCCGGTCCGCGGCGGAGCTTCGTGGCATCGTTGAGGCCGCGGGGCTTTCCGTCGAAGCGGTGCGCGGCGCGGTGTACTATCCGCCCGTCGCGTGGTGTGCTCGATTGATGGCGCCAATTGATCCTTGGCTGGGGCGGCAGACGACATTCGGCGCGGCCTTCATCGCCATTGCCGCAGTCAAGCCAAACAAGCAATCGCTCTGAGGTCATCCCGATATGACGAGCCGCATAGAGCCGACGGTGTCGATTCTTGCCGAAAAGCATTATGACGCGCCCAGCGCCTTCAGCGCTGAGAACCTGCTGCGCGAAGCGCGAAGGCAAAAGGGGCTCACTCTGGCGAATGTGCCGCGGGTGTGCGTGCTTGACCCGGACGGCGATCTGGTGCGGCAGCTGAAGGCAACCGGCCGCGCGGGGCCTGATCCAGGTTGGGCCTGCTATCACACCGAACTCTGTCGGTTTACCGAGGATGGACTTGAACTGGGTGTGGTCGGCTGTGCGGTGGGAGCGTCGTTCGCGGTCCTGGTGGCGGAGCAGCTTTTTGCCAGCGGCTGCGAGCTGTTGATCAGCATGACGTCAGCGGGTCAGCTGCGCGAGCTGGCGCCGGTGAGCCGGTCGCGTCACGGGCATGAACGTCATCATCCGCTCGTTCCCGGAGGTGGTCTACGGCAAGGCGGGGCGGGCATCGACCGCCGCGGACCCGGCGCCCATCGAGATGTTCGAGACCGGCATCAATCTCAGGCCCAAGGAGCAATTGACCTGCTCCCAGAAATTCGGACCACGACGAATCGTGAGAGATCGGCTCCCTGATCGGAGGGAGCAATGCGGAAGTCGAGGTTCACGGACGAGCAGGTGGTGGCGATCCTGCGCGAAGCGGATCGAGAGCCGATGGCGACAGTCGCCAAGCGGCATGGTATCAGCGAAC
>ORMF011809313.1_pt1 | contig 10695 bp, 10 predicted proteins | sample 1779871 | NCBI WGS metagenome assembly ORMF01 (sample SAMEA104232316, study PRJEB22302) | groundwater metagenome | biome: forest; feature: aquifer; material: groundwater | place: USA | collected 2011-08-07 | depth 5.4 m
GAGGGCATCTCCCTGGCCGAACGAATGGGCGGAAGCCGCGGCATCGAGGCGGTGATCCGGCAGGTCGCCCAGGGGGCCCGCTCGAACTTCACGGTGCTCATCCAGGGCGAGACGGGCACGGGGAAGGAGCTGGTGGCGCGCGCGATCCACAACCAGAGCCCCCGCCGCGACAAGCCCTTCGTGGCGGTGGACTGCGGCGCGATCCCCGAGACGCTGGTCGAGTCCGAGCTCTTCGGATATGAGAGGGGCGCCTTCACGGGAGCCGCCCGCCGCAAGGAGGGGCGCTTCCAGGTGGCCGGCAGCGGGACCATTTTCCTCGACGAGGTCGGCAATCTGCCCCTGCCCACCCAGGCCAAGCTGCTGCGTGCGATCGAGGAGCGACAGGTCACGCCGCTCGGCGCGACGCGCCCGGTGCCCGTGGATGCGCGCATCATCGCTGCCTCGAATGTGGATCTCGAAGACGCGAGCCGCGGCGGTCGGTTCCGGCCCGACCTGTACTACAGGCTCAATGAGTTCGGCATCAGCCTGCCCCCGCTGCGCAGCCGGCGGGAGGACATCCCCCACCTGGCCAGCTGCTTTCTCGGCGAGGTCAGCATGGAGCTGCGCCGCCCCGTGCACGGCATCACGGACAACGCGATGGAGCTGCTGCGGCGCCACGCCTGGCCCGGCAACGTGCGCGAGCTGAAGAACGTGATCCGGAAGGCGGCGCTCCTCGCCACCGATCTGATCACACCCGAGTTCCTGCCGCCCTTGGGAGCGCCCGGCGGGGATCCGCAACCGGCTGTCGTGGCGCCTACCGTGACCGGGGAGTTGTCGCTGCGCGAGGTGACGGAGGTCGCGACCGCCCACGCGGAGCGGCAGGCCATTCGCCAAGCCCTGGAAGCCGCGAAGGGAAACAAAAGTCAGGCGGCGCGGCTGCTCCGTACTTACTACAGCACGCTGCACGCCAAGATGAAGCGCTACGGCATCTCCGCCCGAGACTTCGAGGACGCGTAGCGCCCCGGCCCTCGTCGCCTCGCTATAACTTCGCCACTATAGTCCTCGCGCCCACGCCAGAACCGTCGGGCCTCACCGCCGGGACGACAGGCTCGCTCGCCGTCGCTGATGTCTTGCCAAGGGCGCGTTTGCTCAAGACAACCCGGGATTGCGCCGCTTCTGCCGTGCCCGGCAACACCGTTGGCACCGGCTTTGCCTCTCTTGAGTAGTGCCACCGGCGGCACGGGGTGGCCGACTCGAAGAAAGGACAGCCGACATGATCGCCATGAGAAGACGCGGTACGAGAATCTCCCGGCTCCTGGCGGTGGTTCTTCGGCCGCTGCTGGCCGGTTGCGCGAGCGCGTATTCCGGTCCGGATGGCATGCGTGTAGTCGTCAGGCGGGACGCGATCTATCCCTCTTTAGCCTGGAATGCCGGGGCTCTGCTGCCGTGCCTCGCCCTGCTGGCCCTCTCAGGCTGCGGCACCATCGCCGCCGCGCCGGACAACCAGCCGGCGGTGTTCCAGAAGGGGCGCGTTGCCCCAGAGACCTATCTCGCGTCGGTGATTGTGAAGCGGGATGGGTGCCACCCCTACGGCACCGCCTGCACGAAGGCGGGACCATTGGGCGCCATCATCTTCCTGCCGCGGGTCCAGGGCACGCCGGAGTGGCTCTACGAGGTCTTCGCCCACGAGCTCTGCCACGCGGTGGCGGGCGTGCAAGGGAAGCACGGCAAGGCCGATCCGTGCCACAACGAGGACGGCGGCGCGATCCACGTCAACCCGGCCGAGCTCGCTGGCTACCGGCCCCGCTGATCGGCGGGCTGATCGCCCTGCTCGGCACCCACTTCAACCATCCGACCGTGGGGCCGGATCCGGCGCCATGGCGACGCCTGGCGTTTCGTCGTGCCCGCCTCATGGACCTTCAGGGGCGCGGGGCGATGGTCACGTCGGCTCATGTGCTGGCCGCAGCGCCCAACGCCGGGAACCCTCTGACTCTTGCCGCCTCCCGCGGGCACTGACTCTGCTAGACTCCCGCCCAGCCTGTAAGGAGGGCTCCTGCATGGACCCGACCCGTCTGCTCGAAGCCCGTGTCCGCAGACGGGAGGCGGCCGGCTTCTCGTTCATCACTCCCGCCTGACGAATCCGAACGGAGGTCATCCCATGGGTCTGTTCAACGGCAAAGTCGTGTGGATCACGGGCGCCGGTACCGGCATCGGCCGCGCCGGCGCGCTGATGTTCGCCGGTGAGGGTGCCGGCGTGGCGCTGATGGGCCGGCGCAAGGCACAGCTGGACGAGGTCGCGGCCGAGATCGCGGCCAAGAACGGCCGGGCGGCCGTCGCCCCCGTCGACGTCGGGGATCGCGAAGCGGTCGATCGCGTCGCGCGCGAGCTCATCGCAAAGCTCCAACGCGTCGACATCCTCGTCAACAACGCCGGCCTCAATCTCATCGGACACGGCCGCCGGATCGAGAACCTCACCCCGGAGGATTTCGACGCCGTGCTTCGCGTGAACCTCACGGGCCAGTACAACATGTTCCACGCGGCGTTCGAGCCGATGCGCAAGCAGCAGGACGGCCTGATCATCAACATCATCTCGACCGCCGCCAAGAACCCGTCGGGGGTCGCGGGCATGGCCTACCAGACCGCGAAGTTCGGGATGATGGGATTCGGTGTCTCGCTCGTGAAGGAAGCGTGGAAGTTCGGCATCCGGACCTGCAACATCTTCCCGGATGAGACGAACACGCCGATCATGCTGAAGCGGCCGGTGAAGTATTCTGACGAGGAGCTCGCGCGAATCATGCAGCCCGAAGACCTTGCGGACGCGATGAAGTTCGTTGCGGCGCTCCATCCGCGCACCTCTGTCACCGAGCTCGTCATGTACCCGACGTTCCCGAAGACCTACTCGCCCGCGGAGACCGGCCTGCCCGCATGACGGGGGCGCACAGCGCGGGCCGAAGCGCAGGCGGCCACTACCGTCCGGCGAGCGCGCGGTTCTCCAGCCGGCTCAAGAGCCGCACCACGGGCCACAGCATCAGGAAGTAAATGATCGCCGCCACCACGATGGGCGTCGGGTTGTAGGTGATGCTCTGCGCCTGACGCGCCTGGTAGAGGAGCTCGGGCACGGCCACCACGCTGCCGAGCGAGGTGAGCTTCACCACCTCGAGCGTGTTGGAGAGCAGGTCGGGCAGCACGTTGCGCACCGCCTGGGGCAGCACGACGTAGGCCATGGCCTGCAGGCGGGAGAGGCCGGTGGAGCGCGCGGCCTCGACCTGGCCGGCCGGCACGGAATCGATACCCGCCCTCAGGATCTCGCCGTAGTAGGCGCCGGAGTTGAGGAAGAACGCGATGGCCACACAGACGAAGCCGCCCAGCTCCAGCCCGGCGAACGGCAGTCCGGCGAATAGTAGGATGAGCAGCACCAAGGGCGGAAAGGCGCGGAAGAAATCGACCCAGGCCATCAGCGGCCAGCGCACCGCGGGATTCTTCACACTCGCCAGCAGCGCCAGGATCAGCCCGCCGAAGAGACCCAGCGGCACCACGAGCAGCGACAGCAGCACGGTGTTCCGGAGGCCCGCCAGCACGATCGGCCAGGACGCGGCGATGATCTCCAGGTTGAAGAAGGTCTGGATCATCGCGACTGGATCATCGCTTCCAGGCGAACTTGGTCTCGACCCAGCGGGCCGCCACCACGACGGGGAGGAACAGCACGATGTAGGCCGCGGCGCCCATCATCAGCGGCGAGGGATTGTAGGAATTGGACATCGCCGAGCTCGCCTGCCCTAGGATCTCGGTGACGGCGACGACGGTACCGAGCGAGGTGCCCTTGGTGATGGCGATGGTGCGGTTGGTGAGCGGCGGGATGGTCAGCCGGAAGGCCTGCGGCAGCACGACGTTCACCAGGGTCTGGCCGAACGACAGGCCGGTCGAGCGCGCGGCCTCCCACTGGCCCTTGGCCACCGAGGTGATGCCGGCCCAGAAGATCTCCTCGGAGAAGGCCATCAGCACGAAAGCAAGCGACAGCCAGGTCGAGACGAAGCCCGAGGGCGAGAGGTCGACGCTGGGCAGGCCGAAATAGATCAGCACGATGACGACCAGCGGTGGCAGCGAGCGGAACAGGTCGACGATGAAGATGATCAGCCAGTTGAGCGGCCGGATGGCGAGGCTTCTGAGCAGCGCCAGTGCCAGGCCGGCGGCAATGCCCGTGACGACGATGAGGAGGGCAAGCTCGATCGTGACCACCACGCCGGACAGGATGTCCGGCAGGTACTTGACCATGACCTTGGCGTTGAAGAACGTATCGGTGAAGCGGTCCCAGTTCGACATCGGGTCGGCTGCGCAGCGGCCTCTCAGTGCCGCTGGATCTGGCCGATGAAGGCGCGCGTGCGCTCGTGGGCCGGGTTCTCGAAGATCGCGGCGGGCGGCCCCTGCTCCACGATGGCGCCCTCGTCCATGAACACGACCCGGTCGGCGGCGTTGCGGGCAAAGCCCATCTCGTGGCTGACCACGATCATGGTCATGCCGCTTTCGCGCAAGGAGCGCATGACCTCGAGCACCGAGCCCACCAGCTCCGGATCGAGGGCGCTGGTCGGTTCGTCGAACAGCATGACCCGGGGCTCGAGCGCGATCGAGAGCGCGATGGCAACACGCTGCAGTGGGCCGCCCGACAGCTGGCCCGGCGTGTGGCCGGCGCGGTCGGCGAGGCCGACCCGCTCCAGTGCGGCCCGGCCCAGCGCCTCGGCCCCGGCGCGCGACTTGCCCGCGACCTTGCGGAGTGCCAACGTCACGTTCCCGAGCGCCGTCATGTGCGGATAGAGGTTGAAGGACTGGAACACCATGCCGATGCGCTGGCGGGCATGGTTGATGTCGGTCCGCGGGTCGAGCATGTCGATGCCGTCCACCACGACGCTGCCGGAGGACGGCTCCTCCAGCCGGTTGAGGCAGCGCAGCAGGGTCGACTTGCCCGAGCCCGACGGCCCGATGACGAACACCAGCTCGCGCTCAGCCACCCTGAGATCGACGCCCTTCAGAACGTGAAGGGCGCCGAAATGCTTATGGATGCCGCGCGCGTCGACGATCGGTCCGTTCATTCGCTCAGGTCAGTTGCACTGGCGCTCAAGTCAGTTGCACTGGCGCTCAAGTCAGTTGCACTTGAGCTCGTGCGGCGTCGGGTCGTAGCCCGGCATGCCCGGCGGGCCGTAGCCCGGCGTGATCACCACCTCGAGGCCGTCGGCCGGGGGCTTCCTGCCGAACCACTTCTCGGAAAACTTGGCGATCGTGCCGTCCTTCTTCATGCAGTCGATCGCGTCTTGCAGTTCCGCGCGGAGCTTCGGGTTGTTCTTGGGTACCGGCGCCGCCCAGTGGGCGCGCGTGTCCGTGAGCTCGAGGTCGGCCACGAACTGCGGGTTCTTCGACGCGGCGTAGACGATGGTGGTGTTGCCGCCGAGGGTCGCATAGGCGCGGCCCGAGAGGACCGCCTGCGTGGCGTCCGGCTGCGTGTCGTAGACCTGCACCGTGAAGCCGTGCTCGGCGCCCTTGGCCTTGGACAGCGTCTCGTAGGGCGTGCCCTTGTTGACGGCCACCGACTTGCCCTTGAGGTCGGCCCAGTCCTTGATCGGTGCCGAGCCCTTCTTGATGCCGAACTGGAACGCGGTCCACAGGTAGCCCGCTGTGAACAGCATGTTCTCCGCACGTTCCTTCGTCACCGTCGTCGGCGCGGCGATGAAGTCGTAGCGGCCGGACTGCATGCCCGGAATCAGGGTCGAGAAACTCACGGCGTCGATCGTGATCTCGCGCTTCATGCGGCGCGCGACCTCGGTGAAGAGGTCGATCTGGAAGCCCTCGACGCCGCCGCCCAGCTTGGGCATGGCGTGCGGGGCGAAGGTGCCGTCGACGCCGGTCCTGAGCGGTGGAAGTTTGTCCTGGGCGAATACGGGAGCGGCGAAGAACAAGGCCGACAGCAGCAGGCACGCGAGTCGTCTGATCACGAAGAGCCTCCTTGGTTGCGGAAAGGGGTTCGGACTGCGGGGACCAGGAGCGCGCCGAGGTCGCGCACGTCCTTGAGCGTCTCGATCTCGTGGACCGCCTCCACCACCCGGCGGGCCTGGGCGTCGCCGAGCACCGGTGCCGTCAGCGCGGCGAACTTCTCCACGATCTCCGACTCCGGGACCGGGTCCGCCGCATCGCCACGGACCACGGTGGTCGAGGCCATGAGCGCCCGCCCGTCGCGGAGCGTGATGCGCACATGCGCAGTGGGATGGTCGGTGCGCCGCGGCGACATCTCGGCATCGGCCGTGACCTCGACCCGCCGGGCGAGCGCGCGGATCCGGGCGTCGTCGAGGACGGCGGGCTCGAAGGCGGCGATGTCCGCTTGACCTCGCACCAGCGCCGCCGCCACCGCCCACGGAATCGAGAACTTCGCCGCGAGCCGGCTCGTCGGCGCGGGATCGGCCATGCGGAGGCCGAACGGGATCGTGGTCACCTGGACCTTCGCCACCTCGTCCCAGGCGAGCCGATGGTCGCGCGCGAGCGCCAGCACCGCGTCGAGAGCGAAGTGGTTGTAGCGGCAGCAGGCGTGGAGCTTGAAATAGTTCTCCTCGATACGGTATTTCCCGCCGAGCCCTTCGATTGCGAGGGCGCCGTCAAAGCGCTCGGCCAGGATCGTGCCGTATACATCAGAGGGCGCGTCGGAGAGGCCGGTGAAGCCGGCGCGCTGCAGGTCGACGGCCAGGATGCCCTGGAAGGCGGAGCGCCCGGGATAGAGGTTGCGGATCGTCGCCCCTTCGAGCGCGGGCGTCCACGTGTTCGCGGGGCTCATCGACGCCGCGAGGTTCATCACCTCCCGCACCGTCGTCGCAGGAGCGCCCTCGAGCGAGGCGACGGCAGCCGCCGTGCTGATCGTCCCCCACGTGCCGTGCGAGTGCACGTTCGGTCGTACCGTGGTGGCACCGCCGAGGCGCGAGCCGATCTCGTAGCCGGCGATCAGCGCCTCGAGCAGCCGGCCCCCGCCGAGCCGCCGCTCTTCCGCCACCGCGAGAGCGCCCGGCACCACATGGATGGCGGGATGACCGCCGCCCAGGCGGTTCCCCTCGTCCACCTCGAGCGCTACCCCCGCCGTCGCGTTGGTCAGCGCCGCCCAGTAGGCATCGGCCTTCTCGCCGTGGCCGAGCAGCGTGGCTAGGCCGTGCGGCGCGCGCGCGGCGGCGAGTCCGGCGAGACGCCGGTTCTCGTCGAGCGCGCTCCCTGCCACGATGGCGCCTAGCGTGTCGAGGAGCACGTGCTTCGCTGCGGCGATGACGCTCACCGGAAGTGCATCGAGGCGCGTCGCCTCGACGAAGCCTGCGAGGCAGCCCAGGTAGTCCGTCACCGCGCGCTGCCGGCGATGGGCGACTGCGGCCCGCCCCGCGGCAGGTAGCGTCCGAAACCCGGCTTCTGCTCGATGGCGCCGTCGGGGCCGAGCACCATCTGGCCCCGCACGAGCGTCATCCACGGCCTGCCGCGCGCCGGCCAGCCCTCGTACGGCGTGAAGCCCGCGATCCCGAGATGCTGAGTGCGGTTGATCGTCCATTCCGGCTCTGGATCCCAGATCGTGAGGTCCGCGTCCGCGCCCACACGGATCACGCCCTTGCGCGGATAGAGGCCGAAGATGCGGGCCGGGTTCTCGGACAGGACGCGCGCCATCCAGGTCATCGGGAGATGACGCTTGACCACGCCCTCGCTGTAGACGAGCGCCACCAGCGTCTCGAGCGACGGCGCGCCGAAAGGAACAGGCTTCCCTTCCGGATCAACGAAGATGTTCGTCCACCCAGGCTCCTTGGCGGCCGGCACACGGGGGGAGTGATCGCTGGCGACCGTCGAGACGAAGCCCCGCTCCAGGCCCGCCCAGAGCGCGGCGCGGTCGGGACCGGCGGCGGGTCTCAACGGCGGACCGATCTTCGCGAAGGGTCCCAAGCGCTCCATCTCCGTATCCGTGAGGAGGAGATACTGCGGACAGGTCTCCGTCCACACCCGCTGCCCCTCGCTCTGGGCCCGCACGATGCGCTCGAGCCCGACCTTCGTCGACAGGTGGACGACATAGACGGGGCAATCGGTCAACCGCCCGATGAGGATCGCGCGGTTGATCGCCTCCTCCTCCGTCCAGTCCGGGCACGTCGCGGGAAAGTCCGTCGGGGCCGTGCGGCCCTCGGCGATCGCCTTGTCCTCCAGGTAGCAGAGAATGTCGCCGTTCTCGCAGTGGAGCTGGCAAAGGCCGCCCAACGGGCCCAGGCGCTGCATTGTCTTGGCGATGAACTCGTCGGAGACCATGCGCTTGCCGCGCTTCTTGTACGGCATGAACAGCTTGACCGACGTCCCCCCGAGCCGCACGGCTTCGGGGATGCCGTCCAGGATCGCCGGCTCGTGGTTCAGGATGAAGTGGAAGCCGAAGTCGAGCACGGAGAGGGCCTGCGCCTCCTCGCGCAGGCGGTGGAGCGCCTTCGGCAGTGTCTCCCCCTCGTCGCACACGACGAAGGGCAGGAGCGTCGTCAGCCCCGTGCGGGCGGCGGCGAGCGGCGCCGTCTTCCAGTCGTCGTACTCCGGCCCGATGTGGAGGTGGCAGTCGATGAGCCCGGGCAGGACGTACTTGCCGGAGGCGTCGATGACCCGATCGGCGGGCGGCAGGAGCGCCTCGGAACCGAGCGCGACGATCCGGTCTCCCTTGATCGCCACAGCAGTCTCCACGACGTCGGAGGCGGTGACGACCTGTCCGCCGCGGACGATCAGGTCCACACCGGCCGTCATCGGTGCGGCTCCCTCTCGGTCACGGGCGCGAGCACGGCCGCGTAGTGCTGGGGCTGCCGCCGGCCGAGGAAGTTCCATCGCGTACGGACGGGCGCCATCTGGTCGAGGTCCACGCGGGCGATCACAAGCTCGTCGCCGGTCGTCGTCGCCTGGGCCATCACCTGGCCGAGCGGGTTCACGATGCAGCTGCCGCCGATCAGCTCGACGCCGTCCTCCACGCCGGCCTTGGCGATGCCCACCACGAAGCAGGCGTTCGCGTACGCGCCGGAACGCAGGCAGAGCGCGTTGAGGTCGAGGGCCAGCGCCGAGAGCGGGGTGTTGTAGCCGATCAGGATGACCTCGGCGCCCTGGAGGGCCAGGCACCGGTAGCTCTCGGGATAGCGCCGGTCCTGGCAGATCGCGATGCCGACCTTCGCGCCGCACGCGTCGAAGACCTTGTAGCCGGTGTCGCCGTGCTCGAAGTAGTAGGGCTCGTACACCTGCGCGAAACCGTCCGCCGCCTTCGTGCCGGGCAGGTGGATCTTCCGGAACGTGCCGCGGAGCCGGCCGTCGCGGTCGGTGAGAAGGGCCGTGTTGAAGTACTTCCCGTCGGCCTTCTCGCAGAAGCCCACGTGGACCGCCACGCGGGCCTCGGCCGCGCGCCGGAGCAGGGGCAGGAGGGCCTTGGGAGGAACCTCCGTCTCGAAGAACTGGTCGAAATCTTTCCGGAGGCGCTTCGGGAAGTAGGTGGTCAGCGCCATCTCGGGATACGCGATCAGCTCGACGCCTTGGTGCACGGCATCGGCAAGCAGGGCGAGCATGCGCTCGACGATCTCGTCGCGGCTCGCGCCGTCCTGGTTCGGGCCCATCTGGGCGGCGGCGATCTTCAGATAGCGGGCCATAGTCGGCTCTCCTCTCACGTCGGATTCCGGAACGCCGCCTCACGCTGATACCGCGTTCGGCGTCCCCCGGCAAGCCCGAAACCTTTATGTTCGGCCTTCACCTCGCATATACTACCTTCTCCAATGCCGAAAGCGTACGGCGGGAAGTTCTGGGACGAGCTGATGGTCGGCCAGGAGTTCTGGACGGGTGGCCGGACCGTGACCGAGGGCGACGTGCTGGCCTTCTCGGGCCTCACGGGCGATTTCAATCCCCTCCACGTGGACGAGGAGTTCGCTCGCACGAGCCCATTTAGAACGCGCGTCCCGCACGGTCCGTTGATCCACGACATGTACCTGGGCCTGCTTGACCGTCTCGGGCTCATCGCCGGCACCGCGCAGGCGTTCCTCGAGCTCCGCTGGAAGTTCCTGGCGCCCGTCCTGGTCGGCGACACGGTCCATGCGCGCGTCGTCGTTCAGGTGAAGCGCGAAGTCGCGAAGCGCGACCGCGGGATCGTCACCTTCGCCGTGACGCTGTTCAATCAGCGAGACGAGCCGGTTCAGGAGGGGGAGCACATCCTGCTCCTCGCGCGTCGGCCCGGATGATCCGCAGATCTGCTTCAAGATCCTGATCTGAATCCGTGATTCAGCCACAACCCCGTTCCAGAACGTAGACTCACCGCCGGCTGCGGTCCGGCCGCCGTCGCCCCCACCCTGCTCGGTGTATCACTCTCTCAGCATTGTCCCGGTCGGCGCCCTGACCCCACCTGGGGGCCATGGCCCTCCAGCGAGCGGTCTACCGGCCCCGTGACGCCGAGCACACCGTGCTCCACCAGGTCATCGCCGAGCACCTGGAGGTCTTCCTGCGCGCGGTGGCGGAGGCCGGCGACGGCACGAGCTTGCCGCAGTTCGTCGAGCGGGAGTTCCGGGAGTTCCTGACGTGCGGCGTGGTCGAGCACGGCGTGGCGCGGTTTCGGTGCGAGGGCTGCGCGCGCGAGCACCTGGTGCCGTTCTCGTGCAAAGGGCGCGGGTGGTGTCTGAGCCGTGGGGGCCGGCGGATGACGGAGCGCGCGGCCCACCTGGTGGA
>ORMF011046534.1_pt1 | contig 10694 bp, 7 predicted proteins | sample 1779871 | NCBI WGS metagenome assembly ORMF01 (sample SAMEA104232316, study PRJEB22302) | groundwater metagenome | biome: forest; feature: aquifer; material: groundwater | place: USA | collected 2011-08-07 | depth 5.4 m
GGATGAGCTCGGCGCGCCGGTACTGCCCCTGCGCGTGGCAGGAGAGACCGAGGTAACCTCGTGCGAGGGCCTGCAGCGCGAGATCCTGGGTCGCGTCAGCGATGCGCAGGCAGCGCTCGCCGTAGTCGATGGCGAGGTCCGGCTGACCATTCAGGTAGTGATAGTTGACGAGGTAGCTGTATACGCGCGCCAGGCGCGACTCGTCACCCAGCTCGGCGCCGAACTCCTCGGCTTCCTTCGAGAGCTGGAGGACCTCGCGCAGCCGTCCCAGCCGGAGCAGCGGCGGCCGCAGCTCGAGCCGGATGTCGATCGCTTGTTCGAGCTTGGAGCGGCCCTCCGGCAGGTGAGTGAGCACCTGGAGCGCCTGCTCGAGGAACGCGACGGCCTCCTGGTTGCCGGAGCGAGAGGTGGCCTTCACCCCGGCCTGACGGAGATAGCCGATCGCCTTCTCCCACGCTTCCCCACGGACCGCGTGGTGCGCCAGGCGCTCGACCTGCTCGCTCAAGCGGTCGCTGTAGAGGCGCTCGAGCGCGTCCACCACCCGCGCGTGCAGCACCTTTCGCCGCCCCCCGACCAGGCTGCCGTAGGCGACGTCGTGGGTGAGGGCGTGCTTGAAGGTGTACTCCAGCGCAGGAAAGAGCGTTGTCTCGTAGACGAACTCGGCCGACTGCAGCCGCAGGAGCCCGGTGCGCAGCGTCTCCTCGGAGAGCTCGGCGATGGCGTCGAGGAGCGCGAAGGGCACATCGTTGCCGATGACGGAAGCGGCCTGCAGCAGGCGCTTGTCTTCGGGATCAAGCCTGTCGATGCGCGAGGCCAGCACCGCCTGGACGGTCGGCGGCATCTGCAACGTCTCGACGGCCTTCGCCATGCGGTACTGGCCGCGATCGCCCGCGAGGGCGGCGGTCTCGACCAGGGACTGGACGCACTCCTCGAGGAAGAAGGGATTGCCCTCGGTTTGCGACACGAGAAGCTTCTTGAGCGTGGCGAGGGTCGCATCGTTGCCCAGGATAGCCTGGAGTAGCTCGTCGGCGCTCTCGGGCTGGAGCGGGTCGATGCGGAACTGGGTGTAGTAGCTCTTGCTGCCCCAGCCGTGCGTGTACTCCGGCCGGTAGTTCACCATCAGCAGTATGCGCGCCGCCGTCAGGTTCTCGACCAGGCTGTCGAGGAAGGCTTGCGTCTCCCCATCCAGCCAGTGGAGATTCTCGAAGATCACGAGAAGCGGCTGCACCTGGCTCTCGCGCAGCAGCAAGCGCTTGAGCGCGTCGAGGGTACGGCGCCGGCGCTCGTCAGGGTCCGTGTTCTCTTCGGCCTCGTCCGTGCTCACGTCGAGAAGCGCGAGGAACACGGGAATGGTGCCGCGCAGGCTGTCATCGAGCGTCAGGATCTTGCCGGTGACCTTCTCGCGGATACGCCGCTTGTCGTCGTGGTCCTCGATGCCGAAGTACGTCTTGAGGACCTCGCTGACCGGCAGGTACGAGGTCATCCGCCCGTAAGACACGGGCGAGCTCTCGAGGATGAGCCAGCCGTGCGTCCGGTGCGAGTGCGTAAACTCCCAGAAGAGGCGTGACTTGCCCACGCCGGGCTCACCCGACACGGCCACGATCTGCCCCTGCCCCGCCCGCACCTTCTCGAGCGTCTCGCGCAGGCGCCCAAGCTCACCGTCGCGCCCGACGAAGGGCGTGAGCCCGCGCACGGCCGCCGCGTGCAGCCGCGAGCGGACGACCCCAGCGCGGACGATCTCGAAGATCTCCACCGTGTCGGCGAGTCCCTTCACCGGCACCGGACCCAGCGGCCGAACTTCGACATATCCCTCGGCCAGGCGCAGCGTATTCTTGGTCATCAGCGCCGTTCCCGGCCGGGCCAACTGCTCCATCCGCGCGGCGAGGTGCGTCGTCTGGCCGATCGCGGAGTAGTCCATGTGCAGGTCGCTGTCGATCGCGCGGACCACCACCTCGCCCGAGTTGAGCCCGACGCGGATCTGGACGTCGATGCCCTGGCTCCGGCGCAGTTCGTCCGCGTACCGGCCGACCGTTTCCTGCATGCGGAGCGCGGCGTGGCAGGCGCGCACTGCGTGGTCCTCGTGGGCGACCGGCGCGCCGAAGAGCGCCATGATCCCATCGCCCATGACCTGGTTGACCGTGCCTTCGTAGCGGTGGATCGCCTCCATCATCCGCTCGAGGACGGGGTCGAGGATCTTGCGCGCCTCTTCGGGATCGCGGTCGGCCAGGAGCTCCATCGAGCCCTTGACGTCGGCAAAGAGCACGGTGACGAGCTTGCGCTCGCCCTCGAGCTGGGCGCGGGTGGTGAGGATCTTGTCGACGAGATGCTTGGGGGTGTACGTCTGAGGGTCGGTGAAGCGGCCCGTCGCGGGAGCGCCCGCCGTCAACCCTGCGCCGCAGCCGCCGCAGAAGCGCGCCTCGGCCGCCACCTCGGCGCCGCACGACGGACACGCCCGCGCCAAACGCACGCCGCACTGCTCGCAGAACCGTGCGCCGTCGCGGCTAGTGGATCGGCAGCGCGGACACATCACGTGACGGCCTCCTGCTCGGGCTCCACAGGCACAACTCCAGCAGGGAACGTGGCGGGAGTGTAGTCCTCGATCGGGACAGGGTCAAGCGCGGGCGTGATCCTGACGCTGCTTCCCCTGCTGGCCGTCTACAGCATGGCGGACTACTTCCGCGAGGCGAGCCTGCTCCAGGCACGAGCCGGAGAGGGCCCCGCGCTAGACGGGCGGCTCGGGATTCGGGCCGCGGCTCCGCCGGATGAGCACCTGGACGTCCTTGACGACATCGCGCTCGATCTCAATGCGCGCCTCCTGCACGAAGATATCCCACGCCTCGACGGTAGCGACCCATTTCATGCGCCGGCGCGTCTCGGGCACGGCGCGCCAGCCGCGGTAGATGAGAACGCGTCGATCGGGCTGGTCGCGTCGCTCCTCCTCCTCGACCTCCCTCCCGCACAGCCGCAAGACGTCCTCGCGGGAGGTCTTGCCCGGCACGATGTGGTCCAGCGTCTCGGGCGCGAGCACCACCCCGCGCGCCCGAGGACTCGCCCCCGACGTGCCCAGGCGCAACCGTGCCCGCACCCGCGCCAGCAGCCCTGGCATCGCGCGCCCGATGGCAGGACCGAGCGCGGGACCCGCGGCCAGCAGCAGGAGCGGGATCAGCACGATCATCAGTCCCTGGAGTCGCGAGAAGTATCCGAACTGCACGGTCATGTGCTGGGGCGTGATGCCGTCGGCGGAGCCCATGAAGAGCGAGACCACTTCCGTGCTCTCGAGCGTCTCGCTGAGCCGGCGGATGCTCGTCGGAGGGTACACCTGCTCGATGCGCAGGTGGTCCGCGTGCGTGAAGTGCACCACCAGCTCGGCAGGCGTCTCGGCCAGGCGGACCAGGCGGTCGCGGTGCTCGGCATACATGGGGAAGATCGGCCGGTCGCGCACCTCGTTGAACGACAGCGAGAACTGGTGGCGCTCGCCGGTGAAGATGCTTTCGTACCAGTGGAGCTGGCGCGGCTTGATGACGCCGCCCACGCGCATGAGCAGGCTCATCATGTAGGTGACGTTGGCCATCTGCGGTGTCCAGGGGATGCGGATCCACGTTGCCGCCGAGCTCAGGCCCAGCGCGTGGCTGTCCTGGACGAACGTGACGTAGATCGCCTCGCCGACGGGCTGGGGCGCGGCCTCGACTCCCTCGGCGTAGATGTTTTGGGCGTAGAGCGGGAGGCGGCCGTCGCCGACGACTGTAAAGCCGCGCTTCTCGACGTACTGGGCCAGCGCCTTGTCCCCCGCCGCGCGGCCTTGCGGGTTCGTGACCTCGCCGGGCCAGAGGAGGAAAATGTCCTGCTCCATTCCCGCACGGCTCTTGGCCGGCGGGATGTCGAGGGCCCAGCGCAGCTCCAGGTCAACCGGGGTCAGCGAGGGCGTGACCGTTGCGCGAATGGTCAGCGGGCCAATGGCGAAGGCCGGATCGGGGCGCGAGGCGATGAAGATCTGCGCGTGTGCGTGAGCGGGCGCGAGCACCAGCGCGCTGAGCAGCGCAAACCGCAACACGGAAGTCACCGGCGCCATGGTCACCGGGCGATGATAACAGACCTGTGCTAGGCTCGGCCCATGCGCGCCACCTCGATGATCGCCGAGTTCGTCGCCAAGAGCCGTTGGGAGGACTGCCCCGCCGAGGCCGTGGACGCGGCCCGCCGGGCCATCCTCGATTGTCTCGGCGTCATGCTCGCGGGCTCGGTCGAGCCGGCGGCTCGCATCGTGACGGAGATCGCCCGATCAGAGGGCGGCGCGCCTCTCGCCACGGTGGTCGGCACCTCACTTCGCACCGGCGCCGTGTGGGCCGCGCTCGCCAACGGCACGGCTGCGCACGCGCTCGACTTCGACGACACCAACTTCGCCATGATGGGCCACCCGTCGGCGCCCGTGCTCTCGGCTGCGCTGGCGGCGGGCGAGCTGGCGCTGGCCGACGGCCGGGCTCTCGTCCACGCCTTCCTGCTGGGCTTCGAGGTCGAGACCACGCTGGCCGAGGTGATGAACCCACCGCACTACGAAAAGGGCTTCCACACCACCGGCACGCTCGGCACCATGGGCGCGGCGGCGGCGGCGGCGCGTCTTCTCGGCCTTGACGCGGAGCAGACGCGAACGGCATTGGCCATCGCGGCCTCGCAGGCCTCCGGACTCAAAGAAAACTTCGGCACCATGACCAAGCCATTTCACGCAGGCGCCGCGGAAAGAAGCGGCGTGCTCTCGGCCTTGCTCGCGCGCGAGGGATTCACAGCGTCGGAGCAGGCGCTCGAAGGACCGCAGGGCTACCTCGCGGTGCTGGGCGCGGGCAAGCGCGAAGAGGGCGCGCTCGAGACGCTCGGGGCGCCGTGGAAGATCCTCAAGACGGGCGTGGCCGTCAAGCCGTATCCCTCCTGCGCCTGCACGCACTCCATCATCGACAGCGCGCTGGAGCTCAGGCGCACCCACGGCTTCACCCACGAGCAGGTGGAGCAGGTCACGGTGGGCGTCAACGCCGCCGTCCCGCGCATCCTCATCCACTCCCACCCGCGGAGCGGCCTCGAGGCCAAGTTCTCGGGCGAGTTCACGGCCGCCGCGGCGCTCTGCGAGGGGCGCGTCGGCATCGCGACATTCCGCGACGACAAGACGGACGATCCGGCCATCACGGGGCTGATGAAGCGCGTGCGGGTGGTTGTGGACCCGGCGATCCCGGGGGACCTGGAGCGCCACATGTGGACGCGTTTCACCGTGCGGCTGAGTGACGGGCGGGAGTTGGCCATCGCGCCCAGGGCCGTGCCGGGACACCCGGGCCTGCCGCTCTCGATGGATCAGCTGAGGGGGAAGTTCAGGGACTGCGCGCGCATCGTCCTGCCCGAGGACCGCGTCGAGTTCGTACGCGAGATGGTCGAGGGCCTCGACGGCTGCCCCGACCTCCGAAGCCTCACCGCGATCCTCGGACGCTAGATCAGTGGTGGCAGGCGACGCACTCGAGCGGCGCCTTGCGCTTCTTCGTGTCGTCGGCCGTCGCGGGCCGCGGCGCCGCGCCCCAGGCATCGGGCGTCGGCTGGACGGCCTGCACGCCCTTCTCGTTCACCGCGCGGTGGCACTCGACGCACCAGCCCATGGTCAGCTTGGGCCCCGGCACCGGCATGGCCGCCAGGTTCATCACGTCGTTGACGATGTTCTGGCCCGTCGTGGCGTGCACCTGCTCCATCGCCTCGATGCGGCCGTGGCAGGTCTGGCAGACGAGCCCCGCCTGGATGTGGTTCTTGTGCGGGAACTGCACGTACTCGGGGACCCTGAAGACCCGCAGCCACGGGATGGGCTGCTGCTTGTTCCAGTAGGCGTGGAGCTTCTGGACCTGCTCGTTGCCCTGCGCGGCCACGATCTTGTGGCAGCCCATGCACATCTCCACCGACGGGATCCCGGCGGCGCTGCTGCGACGCGCGCCCGCGTGGCAGTACTGGCAGGCGATCTGGTAGGAGCCCGTGTGGATGACGTGGCTGAAGAAGATGGGCTGCACCGGCCCCTCGCGCGTGGCCGTGACGGGCAGGACCTTGGCCGGATCGTAGGCGGGCTGCGCGAGCGTCCGGACATACGCGATGATTTCGTTGATCTGGCGGTCGCCAAGCTGGGGCCTGAAGGGCGGCATCAGCGCGGAGAGCCCGACGGACTGCGGCCCGTCGGCGATGATCCGGTGGAGGAACTCGTCGGGCAGCGGGTTCATGACCGCACCCACGCTGAGGTCCTGGGGCTTGACGGCCAGGTTGGCGCCGCCGGGCCCGTCACCCTTGCCCGCGTCCCCGTGGCAGGAGGCGCAGTACTCCGCATACATCTGCTTGCCCCGCGCGAGAGTCTCCTTGTGCGTGGTGGCCGAATGCGCGCCGGCGGGTTGATCGACGGCGGGCGGCTTGGGCGCTGCCGGGACCGCGGCTACAGCGACCTGGGTCGCCCCGGGGGTCGCCTTGGCGGAATTCTTGGCTGCCCAACTCGGGAAACCGGCCAACACTCCGATGAAGACGGCCGCGACGACGAAGTAGGCGGCCCCGCTGGGCCGTAAGAACCGATCCATTCGAGTCTCTCTCCCCCTTTGAACCCGCTACACGATACAGAAATCAGCCGCCAAGGTAAAGCCGTTTGACGTCGGGGTCGGCCAGCAGTGCCGCCCCCGTGCCCTCGAAGCGATTGCGTCCCAGTTCGAGGACATAGGCCCGGTCCGCGACGGCCAGGGCTTTGGCCGCGTTCTGCTCCACCACCATCAGGGTGTAGCCGGCGCGCTTCATCTCGGCGAGCGTGTCGAAGATCAGCGAGACGAACTTGGGCGACAGCCCCAGCGACGGCTCGTCCAGGAGAATCAGCTTGGGATGAGTCATGAGCGCCCGGCCGATGGCGACCATCTGCTGCTCGCCGCCCGAGAGCGTGCCGGCCTTCTGCGCGCGCCGCTGGCTCAGGATCGGGAAGAGCGCGTAGACGCGCTCGAGGCTCTCCCGGATCCTGGCGCCGTCCCGCTCGATGTAGGCGCCCATCTCGAGGTTCTCGAGGACGGTCATCTCCGGGAAGACGATGCGCCCCTGCGGGACGTAGGCGAGCCCGCGCGGCAGCACCTGGTCGGGGCGGAGGCCCGTGATGTCCTGGCCGTCGAACACGACGCGCCCGCTCGTCGCGTGCACGAAGCCCACCATCGTCTTGAAGGCGGTGGACTTGCCCGCGCCGTTGGGGCCGATGACGCTGACCATCTCGCCCACGCGCACCTCGAGGGTGACGTCGTGGAGGATGGGCATCTTGCCGTAGCCCGCGGTCAGCCCCTCGGCGCGCAGGAGCGTCGGCGTCACGGCCGCCGCTCGCAGACATACAGGATGTGCGGGTACGGCAGGATGTCCACCATCAGGTGGCGGCGGACGTCGAAGCCCACCTCCCGAAGCAGGCCCGCCAGCTCCTCGCCGTCCCAGTAGCGCACCGGCGTGCCCGGATCCATCACCTTGTCCAGGACGTGGGTGAACCAGCGCTTGTAGACGGGCCGGCGATCCACGTCCTTGATGAGGAGCCGCCCGCCCGGCGACAGGATCTTGGCGACCTGCTCGAGCAGCGGGCGCACCGCCTCCTCCGGAATGTGGTGGACGATGTCGAGCATGTAGGCCGCGTCGAATCTCTCACCGCCGCAAAAGTCCATGACGTCGCCGACCTCGTAGTGGACATTCGAGAGGCCGAGCTTGCCCGCCGCGGCCCTCGCCATGGCGATGCGGCGCGGATTGCGGTCGAGCCCTTCGAGGCGCAGCCCCGGGTGGACGCTCGCGTAGTAGAGAGAGAAGAGACCGAAGCCGCAGCCGAGGTCGAGCACCCGCCCGCGCTCGGGCAGGTACTGGCCGATCTCGTCGAGAAAGCGCTGGCGGAGGATCCAGAAGCGCCCCCAGCAGTAGCCGCGGACGATCTTGTCCTCGTAGGCGCGGATGACGCTAAGAACGCGCTCGCTTCGCATAGATCCGGTAGCCGTCGCCCTCGACGGCGAGCGTGTAATCGCGCGCGATGAGCGCCGCCACGGCGGGGAATCCGTCGAGCCTCTCGTAGCCGGGACGGCGCCACGTGTCCCTGAAGACGACGACGGCCGTGGGCCTGCCGCGCTCGAGGTCGCGGGCGAACTCGGCGCGGAGCGTCTGAATGCGGGCGTCCGCCTCGTCGTGGAAGAAGTGGAAGTCGTAGAGGAAGCGCGTCGGCTGTCGGAGGGGAAGGCGCAGCAGCGCGTGGACCCCGCCCTCGGTCACGTCCATCACCTGCACCGGGCCCGCGCCCGCCAGAGGCCGGAGGTCGCGCGCGAGCGCCGAGACGCGGCGGGCCTTGCCGGAGATCCACGGCGCGTCGGCTGCGTCCGCGCCCTTGGCGCCCAGGAGCGCCACGGCGGTCACGAGGAGGGCACACGCGAGCGCGCGGGAGAGCGCGGGCGCCGAGTTCCAACGTGAGGGCTGGGCCTGCGTCGCTCGCGCGGCAAGCGGGGCCGACGCCAGGGCGCAGACAAAGACCGCGAACGGATAGCTGTGGTACTCCCACCCCTTGCCCTGGGCGGCGACGTGCACGAAGCCGTAGACGGCGCCCAACAGGGCGAGCCAGCGGCGGATGCCGTACGCCGGCGAAAGTCGGCGCGCGAAACCCAGGAAGCCGAGCGCGATGAGACAACTCCAGATCTGCCAGCCATAAACGTGCCAGCGGAGCCCTTCCCACACCGAGACGCCCCCGACGCGGCTGTAGAGCGGCAGGACGTAGCCCGTAACGATGGACACAAAGGACCCTGCCCCGCCGTGCCACGCGAGCCAGCCCATCACGAGGGCGGGCACGGCGAGCCCCGACGCGCACCAATACGCGAGCGCGCGCATCGGGCCCGAGCCCACGGCGCCGAGCGCCGCGACGCCGGCGCACGCGATCCAGAAGAGCGCGGCCTGGGGCTTGACCATGACCCCGGCGCCGGCAGCAAGCCCTCCCCAAAGCAGGGGGGCGCGCGCGCCGCCCGACTCCCAGGCCCGTGCCGCTCCCCACGCGGCAAGGACGAGGAAGAGCGCGAGCAGAAAATCTCGCTGCCCCGCCCGCCACGCCCCGCCGGAGAGGTGATAGAGCATGAAGAGGAGCGCCGCGCCGAGCCCGCTCCACACGTCGCCCATGCGCCGCGAGAAGCCGAAGAGCGCCGCGGCCGTGAGAGCGAGCCAGGCGAGATCGAAGAGCCGCCAGGCGCGATCGCCCTCGCCGAAGAGCGTGATCACGCCCAGGTGCAGCAAGTAGACGCCGGGCACGTTCATGTCGAAGATATCGCGGTAGGGGACCGCGCCCTGGGCCACGAGCCACGCGATGTAGTGCATGAGCGGGGCGTCGTGAATCAGCGGCCAGCCCCAGGAGCGCCAGCCGAGATAGAGCGCGAGCGCGGCGCTAGCGGCCAAAATAAGCTTCAATCACTCGCTCGTCCGTCTGGATGACGCCCGGAGGGCCCTCGGCCAGCTTCTCGCCGTGATCGAGGACAAAGACCGTCTCGCAGAGCCCCATGACGACCTTCATGTCGTGTTCGACCAGCAGCACGGTCTTGCCGCGGTCCCGCAGCGTCCGCACCGCACCGAGCAGCTCATTGAGGAGGGTGCGGTTCACGCCGGCGGCCGGCTCGTCGAGGAGAACCAGCTCGGGGTCCGTCATGAGCACGCGGACGAACTCGACCAGCTTCTGCTGGCCGTAGGAGAGGTTGCCCGCGTACTCGCCCGCCAGCCGCTCGAGCTTCACGAAGCCGAGCAGGTGTTCGGCGCGTGCCCGGGCAGCGGCATAATCGTCCGTCGTCACCACCAGGAGATTCTCGAGCGCCGTCAGCTCCGGGAACACGCGGATAATCTGGAAGGTCCGGCCGATACCCTGGTGGAAAATCTGGTGGGGCTTGAGCCCGTCGATGCGCTGGCCCTTGAAGCGGATCTGCCCCTCGTCGGCCTGATCGACGCCCGTGATGCAGTTGAAGAGCGTGGTCTTGCCCGAGCCGTTCGGGCCGATAAGGCCGTAGATACAACCCGCTTCGAGCGAGAGAGATACCTTGTTGACGGCGGTGACGCCGCCGAAGCGCTTGACCACGCGGTCCACCATCAGGATGGGCTCCATCAGATGGTCCGCGGCAGGTTGTACTTCTGCTGGAGGACACCGAGGATCCCGCGGGGCATCAACAGAACGACCGCGACGATGATGGCGCCGAAGAACAGCTGATGGAGGTAGATGAACCTGGCCCAAACGATCTCCTGGAACGTGAACAGAAGGACGGCGCCCAGCACCGGGCCCCAGATCGTGCCCTTGCCGCCGAAGAGCACCATCACGATCATCGTGATCGTCGTGATGAGGGGGAACACGCTCATGGGTTCGATGTAGCCCTGGTCCCGAGCCGCCAGCCCACCCACGATCCCCGGCGCCGCGGCCGAAAGAAGGAAGGCGTAGAGCTTGTAGCGGAAAGTGTCGATCCCCATGGCCTCGGCCGCTACCTCGTCCTCGCGTATGGTCATGAGGCGCAGGCCGAAGCGGGAGGTGATGATGACGTAGGTGAGCGCGGTGACCAGCAGCGCCACCAGCCCCATGGCGTAGTAGATCGGCACGCTGGCGTGCAGCGTCGGCAGCGAGAGCCCGAGCCCGCCGCCCGTGAGCCCCTCGAAGTACGAGGCCGCCACGCGCAGCACCTCGTTGAGCCCCA
>ORMF012629085.1_pt1 | contig 10691 bp, 9 predicted proteins | sample 1779871 | NCBI WGS metagenome assembly ORMF01 (sample SAMEA104232316, study PRJEB22302) | groundwater metagenome | biome: forest; feature: aquifer; material: groundwater | place: USA | collected 2011-08-07 | depth 5.4 m
AGTTCTCGATACCGGCGCAGGCACCGGTCGCCTCGATCATTTCGAGATCGAATGTCGTGAGCAGCTCAGACAGCGGCGCATCCAGCAGCCGGCCCAGACCGTAGAGTTCGTCGAGCCGGAGCTTGAGGTCGGCGCGAATCTGGTCGATCGCCTGCAACAGGGTCGGGCGCGGCGTCACGTAGTGGCTGTTGGCATAAATTTTGATCGACTGCAGCGCGGCGGTCTTCTCGCCGGTCAGCGGGTCGATTTCGTGGATCGCCTCGATCTCGTCGCCGAACAGCGAGATACGCCAGGCGCGGTCCTCGTAATGCGCCGGGAAAATCTCGATGGTGTCGCCGCGCACCCGAAAGCTGCCGCGAAAGAAATTGTGGTCGTTGCGCCGGTACTGCAACTCAACGAAATGCGAGAGCAGCCGGTTGCGGTTGACGCGCTCGCCGACCGTCAGCGATTCGGTCATCTGCGAATAGGTTTCGACCGAGCCGATGCCATAGATGCACGACACCGAGGCAACGACGACGACGTCGCGGCGTTCGAGGATCGCGCGCGTCGCGGAATGCCGCATGCGGTCGATCTGCTCGTTCAGCGACGATTCCTTTTCGACGTAGGTGTCGGTGCGCGGCACATAGGCTTCGGGTTGGTAGTAGTCGTAATACGAGACGAAATATTCGACCGCGTTGTCCGGGAAAAAGCTCCGCATCTCGCCGTAGAGCTGCGCCGCCAGGGTCTTGTTCGGCGCGAGAATGATCGCCGGCCGCTGGATGCGCTCGATAACGTGCGCCATCGTAAAAGTCTTGCCCGAGCCGGTGACGCCGAGCAGCACCTGATCCCGTTCGCCGCGCTCGATGCCCTCGCACAATTCGTCTATCGCCTGCGGTTGGTCGCCCGCCGGCCGGAACTCCGAGGCGATGCGGAACTGCCTCTCGACATCGCCCAGCGGGCGTTCGGCAACGAGCAGCGGGTGCATGCTGGGAATGTAGGGTATCGATGGGTGCGACGCCAGCGGGTGCGGGGTAGGGATTGGGGTCGCATCCGCAGTAATTTCACGCCAGCGATGCACCGAGACCGCGGTGGCTTCACAGCGGCTGGCCATGCCATTACGTTAGCGTCTCACCTGTGGAGAGCCGTGCGTCATGTCGTTTCTCGCCGACCGCCTTGCGCGGGTCAAAGCCTCGCCCACGATGGCTATCACGGCGCTTGCCACCGAGTTGAAGGCGGCGGGGCGCGACATCATCAGCCTGTCGGTCGGCGAACCCGATTTCGATACGCCGGAAAATATCCGGGAGGCCGGCATCGCCGCGATCCGCAACGGCGAGACCCGCTATACGGTGTTCGACGGTCGCATCGATCTCAAGCGCGCGATCTGCGGCAAGTTCAAGCGCGAGAACGGTTTGGACTATGACACTTCACAAATCACTGTGAGCAGTGGCGGCAAGCAGGTGCTTTACAATGCGCTGGTCGCGACCCTCAGCCCCGGCGACGAGGTCGTGATTCCGGCGCCCTACTGGGTGTCCTACCCGGAGATGGTGCTGTTATCCGACGGCAACCCGGTGCCGGTGGCGTGCCCGCAGAACAACGGCTTTAAGTTGCGGCCGGAGGATCTCGACGCCGCGATCACGCCGAAGACCAAATGGCTGATCTTGAATTCGCCGTCCAACCCGACCGGCGCGGCCTATACCGAGGCCGATCTGAAGGCGCTGGCCGAGGTATTGCTGCGGCACCCGCAGGTCTGGGTGATGACCGACGACATGTACGAGCACCTCGTTTATGACGATTTCGATTTCAAGACGATCGCGCAGGTCGAGCCACGGCTCTATGACCGAACCTTGACGGTCAATGGGGTGTCAAAGGCCTATTGCATGACCGGCTGGCGCATCGGCTATGGCGGCGGGCCGCAGCGATTGATCAAGGCGATGGGCGCGGTGCAGTCGAATTCGACGGCCAACCCGTGCTCGATCAGCCAAGCAGCGGCGATCGAAGCGCTGAACGGTCCGCAGGATTTCATCGCGCCGAATGCGCGGGTGTTTAAGGAGCGGCGCGATCTCGTCGTCGATCTGCTGAACCGCGTGCCGGGCCTCTATTGCCCACGGCCGGAGGGGGCGTTTTACGTCTATCCGTCGTGCGCCGGGCTGCTCGGCAAGCGCACCCCGGCCGGCGCGGTGATCGGCTCGGACGAGGATTTCGTGCGCTATCTGCTGGAGGCTGAAGGGGTTGCGGTGGTGCATGGCGAAGCCTTCGGCCTCGCGCCGCATTTCCGCATCTCCTACGCGACCTCGACCGAGGAGTTGCGCGAGGCCTGCGCCCGCATCGAGCGCGCCTGCCGCGCGTTGCAATAGCGGCGTTCGCCCCGGCCCGTCCGTCGTCGCTCCGGCGCGGCGCTTTGCCCCGCATTGCGGGGGAGAGAGGGAAACCCGGCGCCGCGGCAACGGCGAGGGAGGGCGGCGATGTATCTCGCCAGAACAAAGGGGTACAAGCGAAATCCGGAGCGACAGTGGGCGCTCCCCGATCGGGTGTTTTTCGCCGCCGGAGCCTGCCACATTCTCGCCTATGCTTTTATCGAGCGCTATCGTCCGGCGACGCTGCGCGCGGTGTGGATCAAGCCCGGGCAGGGCTATGTCGGAAACCACATCTTTGTCGAAACGCCGGATTGGGCGTTCGATTACCACGGCTATGCTCGGCCGCAAGTCCTGCTCGATCACACGTGGAAGCGCGCCCGGCATTATTGGCCGGGCTGGGATGCGACGCTTGTCGAACTGCCGTCCGATGTCCTTGTCTCCGAGGCGAAGTCACGGACATATGACGGCCTCTGGCTTCGCGAGCCGCGGCAATTTCTGCATGATGCGCTGCCGCGTGCGCGTGCCTATTTGGCTCGCTTTCCGGCGCCTCGCTGACCGGCGGGGAGCGCCTGCCAGATTCGGCCTGCCAGATTCCGATTGCCTCGCTGGGGTCGGCGCGCCACGATCCTGCAACAAAATGCCGGCGGCCTCGCCCTTTTTGAGGGCATCGCGGCGCGGCAAACCGGGATCGGATGGAGACGCCCATGCCCAACGCTGCCGCAGGCCACCGCTGTGTCGCCCTGGTCGGCCCGTATTTGTCGGGCAAGACCAGTCTGCTCGAAGCCCTGCTGTTTACCAGCGGTACGATCGGCCGGCGCGGCAGCGTGCGCGACGGCAATTCGGTTGGCGACCATGCCACCGAGGCGCGGGCGCGGCAGATGTCCACCGAGACGAATGTCGCGAATGCGAGCTTTCTCGGGGAGTCCTGGACGATCCTCGACTGCCCGGGGTCGGTCGAATTGCTGTATGAGGCACAGCAGGCGGTGTTGGCCTGCGACGTCGCGGTCGTCGTGTGCGAGCCGGAGGTCGAGCGGGCGGTGACGGTCAGCGCGATATTGCGCTTTCTGGACCGTCATAACATCCCGCACATGATTTTCATCAACAAGCTGGACACCAGCGCGGCGCGGGTGCGCGACGTTCTGGCGGCACTGCAATCCTATTCCGAGCGGCCGCTCGTGTTGCGCCAGGTACCGCTGCGCGGCGGCGAGGGCGAGATCACCGGCTATGTCGATGTGGTCAGCGAGCGTGCCTACCGGTATCGCCCGGGCCAGGCCTCCGATCTGATCCCGCTGCCGCAGGACTGGGATGAGGAAGGCGACATACGCACCACGCTGGTCGAAAAGCTCGCCGATTTTGACGATGCGCTGCTCGAGCAATTGCTAGAGGATATTGTTCCTTCGAAGGAGGATATCTACCGACATCTCACGCAGGACCTTAAAAAGGCGTTGGTCGTTCCTGTGTTCGCCGGGGCGGCGGGCCAGGATCACGGCGTGCGGCGGTTGTGGAAGGCCTTGCGACACGAGGCGCCGAGCGCGGCGGAGACGGCGGCGCGGCTCGAGATCGCCGCCACCGGCGAACCGCTGGCCCAGGTCATCAAGACGTATCACCTGCCGCATACCGGCAAATTGACGCTGACGCGGGTGTGGCGCGGGTCGGTCGCCGAGGGCAATGTGCTGAACGGCGTGCGCGTCGCAAATGTCGTGCGGCTGCTCGGCGCCACTCAGGAAAAGATCGCCGCCGGCCAGGCCGGCGAAGTGGTCGGCCTCGGGCGCATGGAGGAGATCGCCACCGGCACCGTCCTGACGCCCTCGGGCAAGGCGGCGCCGCTGCCACAGCCGGAGCGGCCGCAGCCGGTGTTCGGGTTGGCGATCCATGCCGAAAAGCGCGGCGACGACGTCAAGCTGTCGGGCGCCATCGCCCGGCTGATCGACGAGGATCCGACCCTCGAGCTCGAACAGAACGCCGAGATGCGCGAGATGGTGCTGTGGGGGCAGGGCGACGTGCACCTGCACATCGCCATCGACCGGCTGCGCAACCGGCAGAACCTGGCGGTGGTGGGCCATCCGGCGGCGGTGCCGTACAAGGAGACGATCCGCCGCGCCAACCAGCAGCATTCCCGCTTCAAGCGGCAATCGGGCGGGCACGGCCAGTTCGCGGACATCACGATCGAGGTCAAGCCGCTGCCCCGCGGCTCGGGCTTTACGTTTACCGACAGCGTGGTCGGCGGCGCGATCCCGCGGAACTACATCCCGGCGGTCGAGGAGGGCGTCGAGGAGGCGTTGCGGACGGGTCCATTGGGGTTCCCGGTAGTCGATCTCGCGGTCAACCTGATTACCGGGCAGTTCCACGCGGTCGATAGCTCGGACATGGCGTTCAAGACCGCCGGTCGCCAGGCAATCCAGGAATCGCTGGCAAAATGCGAGCCGTTTCTGCTCGAGCCGATCGATTCGGTGGATATCTCGGTGCCCAACGCGTTCACCGCCCGGGTCCAGCGGCTCGTTTCCGGGCGGCGCGGCCAGCTGCTCGGTTATGACGGTAAGCCGGACTGGCCCGGCTGGGACGTCGTCAAGGCGCATCTGCCGCAAAGCGAACTGCACGATCTGATCGTCGAGTTGCGCTCGCTGACGCTTGGCATCGGCAGTTTTGCGCACCAGTTCGACCACATGCAGGAACTCAGCGGCAAGCCGGCCGAGAAGGTGATCAGCACGCGCGCCCAGGACGCCGCCCAGTAGCGGGCTGCGCGTGTGCGGGCGCTGCGCCGGCTGCCGCCCTCGCGAAAGCGTGAGTTGCGGCGGGGTGACGACGTTCCCAGATCGGGTATTCGCAACGGAAGCGAGGCCGGACGATGCTGATCCGACGTAAGCGTGGCTGGGAATTACCCGACAATGCGGCGACGAGCGAGGCCGCGTTCCACGATCGCCGCCGGGTGATCCAGGGGCTGGCAGCCGGCCCGATCCTCGCGTCCGGCCTGGGCGGGCTGCCGGCCTGGGCGGCCGGGGCGGTGGACCCTTCGGCTGGGCTTTATCCGTCCGGACGCAACGAGCGCTATGTCCTCGACCGGCCGCTGACCGACGAGAAATCGGCGACGACCTACAACAATTTCTACGAATTCGGCCAGGATAAGTCGATCTGGCGCGAGGCGCAGGCGCTCAACGTCCGGCCGTGGACGGTCAAGATCGACGGGCTTGTCGAACACCCCATGACGCTGGGCATCGACGATCTGCTGAAGCGCGTGAAGCTCGAAGAGCGGCTCTATCGCCACCGCTGTGTCGAAGCCTGGTCGATGAGTGTGCCGTGGAGCGGGTTCCCGATGGCGTCGTTGCTGGCGTTCGCGCGGCCGCTCGGCTCGGCCAAGTATGTCCGCATGGAAACGTTCATGGACCCGGCCACGGCGCCGGAGCAGAAGAAATTCTTCTATCCCTGGCCGTATGTCGAAGGCGTCACGATTGCCGAAGCCGGCAACGAACTCGCCTTTCTCGTCACCGGCATGTACGGCAAGCCGGTGCCGAAGCAGGACGGTGCGCCGCTGCGCTTGGCATTGCCCTGGAAATACGGCTTCAAATCGATCAAATCGATCGTCCGCTTCGAGTTCACCGAAAAGCGCCCGGTCTCTTATTGGGAGCGGCTGCAGGCCAGCGAATACGGCTTCTGGGCCAATGTGAACCCGCAGGTGCCGCACCCCCGTTGGAGCCAGGCGTCGGAGCGCGTGCTCGGTACCGACGAACGGCGCCCGACCCTGATGTGGAATGGCTATGGCGAGTTTGTCGCCGATCTTTATAAAGGACTCGAAAAAGAGCGCTTATTCGTTTGAGCCCTAATACGAACGGCGCTTGAGCTAATTGAGTGGCAAGCCCGCTATCATGCGGTAGGCAACCACCCCGCCGGCAATCGCCAGCATCACGGCAATCGTGCCGACATCGGCCATAGCCGAGCCGGCCTCGTCCCGCGCCAGGCGCGAGACAAAGCGCATAACCCCCATGTCGTAGTCCCCCGATCGGTGCGGCACCGCCCCCGCGGTGGTCGCACGTCATCGCAGGGCAACGTCACCCTGCGCCGCAAAGGCTACCGCCGGAATGGTTAACGGGGTGCTACCGCCGATTGCATCGGTCGAGCGAAGCCGGCAGTCAGCGCAGGTATTTTCCTTCGGCCGACTTCATTGCGCCAACGCGCTGCAGCTCGAAGACATCCTCGACCGAGACGATCCGGCGATCGACGTTATGGATACCGCCGTCGCGCCGGATTGCCGCAAATATCTCGCGCATTGCGGTAACCGCGGCGCGTACCGCGTGGTTTGCATAGATCACGATCGCGATATTGCCGAGCGCGCGGATTTTGGCCTCGTTCAGGTCGGGGTAGGCGGTCGGTACCAGCACCAACCGGATCGGGCCGTGCCACGCGCCGCTGAACTGTACGATCTCGTCGGGCGTCTTCTGGCGCGAATGCACGAGCAACAGGTCGGCTCCGGCCTCGGCGTAGGCCATGCCGCGCCGCAACGCCTCATCCTGGCCGAGACCGGCGATCAGCGCCTCGGTGCGCGCGATCACGATCGTGCCGCCCGCCCGCCCGGCGGCGACGGCGGCCTCGATCTTGCCCTGAAACTCGGTGATGCGCACCAGTTCCTGGCGGCCGCCGGCGAGTAGGCTGGTGTCCTTCGGAAAGGTCTTGTCCTCGATCACCACCGCCGCCGCGCCGGCGCGCGCATACATGCCGACCACCTGCAAGACGTTGATCGCGTTGCCGTAGCCGGTATCGAGATCGGCGATCAGCGGGATGCCGGTCTGCTCGCAGATCGCGCGCGTCATGTCGAGATGCTGGGTCAGCGACAACAGGCTCGCATCGGGTATGCCATAGGCGGCGGACAGTTCGAAACCGCTGGCCCAGATGCCGTCGAACCCGGCTTCCTCCGCGAGCCGCGCCGATAGCGGGGTGTGTGCCGACATGGCTGTGACAAGCCGGCCGTCGGCGAGCTTCTGGCGGAGCGCATTGGCCATCGGACTACCCTGCCTGGGTTATTGCGGAACCGTCAGCCGGACGATCCGCCCGGCATCGGCCTCGTCTTCGAGGCCGCGGACCGCGCCGATCAGCCCGGACGCATCGACGAACGGTGCACCGAATGCGATGAGGTCGCGTACCTTGGCATCGAGCTCGGCCTCGCTCATTGGCCGGCCCGGCGTGCCGCGGCCGTCGCGCACCGCCTCGCGCCATGTCGGACCGTCGCGCATCTGAAGCGTGACGACGGCCGACTCGACGGGGATCGACGCATCCTCCTCGACCCGAATGCGCGCGCGTAACGCCCGCACCGCCGGGTCGCGGACGCAGGCATCCTCGTATTGCGCCAAGCCGGCGGCGCCGTGGATGAAGGCAGCCGCGACGCTGTGCTGCAGGCTGACCTTAGCCGACCGGCCGGTATCGGCATCCGGCCGGTCGGTGCGCTCGCGCAGCAACGGGTGGCCGTGCACCGTGATGCGCTCGATCCGGTCGGGAGCGGGGCGGTGGCGGGCCTGAAGGTCGAGACAGGCGTCGAGCACCGGGAACAGCACGACGCCGCAGGGATAGGGCTTGTAGCAATTGGCGAGGATTTCCCAGCGCTCGCCCAATCGCTGCGCGATCGGCTCGAATGTCGTCGCCTCGCTGGTCACGCGGACGAAGCCGTAGCGCCCCTCGATCGCCTGTTCCGCGGCGGTGAAGCCGGCCTCGGCAAACAGCGCGGCGGCGAGGCCGTTGCGCGCCGCGTTGCCGACGCCGATGCTCTTCGACATGCTGCCGAGGCTTTCGACCAGCCCGGCCGACTGCGTCGCGGCATGGCCGAGCGCCCAGGCCATTCCCTGCCGGTCGAGGCCGAGCAGTTTTCCGGCCGCGGCGGCCGCGCCGAAAATGCCGCACGTGGCGGTGATGTGCCAGCCGCGCCGGTAATGCGACGGCGACACCGCGTTGCCGATGCGGCACGCCACATCGACCCCCAGAATAAAGGCATGCAGCAATGCCGCACCGCCGACTTTGCGCATCTCGGCAAGGGCCAGCAGGCCCGGCAGGATCGGCGCGGCCGGGTGGATCACGGTCGGCAGATGGGTGTCGTCGTATTCGAGCACGTTGGCGCTTACCGCGTTGAAAAAGGCGGCGTTCAACATGTCGAGGCGCTCGCCGCGGCCGATCACGCTGGCCTGCGCCGGACCGAAGGTCGGCGCCAGAGCGCGCAATGCCAGTGCCATCGCGTCGTCCCGGCAACCGCCCAGCGCACAGCCGAGCGAATTGAGGATCGAACGCACACCCTCGCGCCGCACCGCCGGCGGCACGTCAGCCCATTGCGCGGCGGCCACGAACCCGGCCAGCCGGCCCGTAACACCGGTATCTTCGACCATGCGACCTACCTTCTTAAGGTACTGTCGTAGGAAGCAATCTATAAGCGACTAAGCCAGCGATATCGCTACGTCTGCTTGAAGCAGCGGTTGGCGTTTTCCCAGAACAATTTCTGCCGCTGCGCCGAGCCGATGCTGGACCACGCCATGATCTTGTCGATCGACTCGGGGAACCAGCTTTCGTAGTGCGGGTAATCCGAGGCGTACATCAAGACGCCGTCACCCAGCGCGCCGGCGACCATGTTGAACATCGGCTCGTGTTCGTGCGCCTCGATGTTGCAGAACACGCGGCCGGCGGCGAACTGCTCGCTCGGCAACAGCTTGAGCGGCGCGGTGCGGCCGACATAGCTGACCTGCTCGTCCATCCGGCGTACCCAGAACGGCAGCCAGCCAAAGCCGCATTCCAGCACCGCCAGACGCAATCCTGGATGGCGGTCGAGCACGCCACCGGCGAGAAACCCGGCCATGAAGCGCATCGCGCCCCACGGGTGAGAGCACAGCCGCGCGATATAGACGTTGTCCCACATGTCCTGGTAGCCGGGGAAATAGGGCGGGTTCCAGGCAAAACTGTGATGCGCGATCGCCAGATCATGCTCCTCCGCCGCCTGCCAGATCGGCTCCAGGTCGGGATGATCGACCGGCCGGTCGTTGTCGAGCAACGGCTGCACCGCCACGGCCCATTTCGACGTGCCCCAGCGGCGGATTTCGGCGACAGCTGCGTCGATATCGCGGGTTGAAGCAACGATCGGCCCCTTGAGCCGGTCGGGCGCAACGCCGCAGAAATCGGCCATGTGCCGGTGATAGGCGCGGATCAGCGCGACCTCGACCGAGACATCCGGGTGGCCAACCACCGCGGTCCAGGCCGAGGGCACCAGGAAATGCCGGTCGGCGCCCTCGATATCCATGTCGTGAACGCGGTTGTCGGCGCGGTCGTCCTGGACGCCGGGGCTCGGGCGCAGGCGGCCCCGCCATACCCGTCCGTCACCGGAACCCGGCCGCGCTTCGGCTTCGCCAAGCGTGCGTTCATAGATCTTTTCGCCAAAACGGTAGATGTGCCGCTGGCCGCCGCCTTGCTCGCGCGAGGTGATCGCGACGCGGTACGGTGCCAATTCGGGAAGACGAGACCGGAAATCAGGGTCAACATATTTGTCAAGTACTTCAGCGCCCGGATTGATGTGCGTATCGACATCATAGACGCGGAACCCGTCCTTCATTTTTGTCACTCCTCCCGAGCTTCGGCGCATAGTTTAGCATCTGAAGGGTGCCGAACATCGCGCGATTTCCGCCCCGCTTCCGCATGCCAGGATGCGCCGGATATCCGGGCGCGCGCCGGTCTCGGCGGGGCGGGCGACGCGGACCGCGGCGGGGTATAGGATGGGTCGAGAGGAGAGCGTGCGATGCATCCTGACGACCCGGCCGGCGCCGAGCATTTCGCCATGGCCTATCTGGTGCTTAGCGGCACGACGACCGCGGCACGCGGGCCGGAAATTCTGCGCGGACTGGTCATGCTGGGCTTTTCAACCGTCATCGCCCTTCCGACGCCGAACGCATCGCGGGTGATCGCGCCGCGCGATCTCGCCGATGTCGCGGGTGTCACGGTTGTCGAATCGTATTTCGATATGGCCATCCGGCCACGGCCGCCGCGCGGCGTGGTGCTGTTCGCGCCGTGCAGCTTCAACTCGCTGAACAAGCTTGCCCACGGCATCGCCGACAATCTCGCGCTATCGGTGGTCGCCGAGGCGATTGGGCGGGGCACGCCGGTGATCGTCGGCCCGTCGCTCAACGCACCGCTGCTGGCCCACCCCGAGGCGCAGGCGTCGCTGCGCAGGCTGCCGAGTTGGGGCGTGACGATCGTGCCGCCGGCCGACGACGGTGAGGGACCGCGCCTTGCACCGACCGAGGCGCTGCTTGACGCCGTTCGTTCATGCAGCTGACTGGAGGCGGCCGCATCCGGCGGGCCGAGCCGGCGAAGCCTCGCCGGGGTCGGTGAAAATCCGGGGAG
>ORMF010231269.1_pt1 | contig 10690 bp, 10 predicted proteins | sample 1779871 | NCBI WGS metagenome assembly ORMF01 (sample SAMEA104232316, study PRJEB22302) | groundwater metagenome | biome: forest; feature: aquifer; material: groundwater | place: USA | collected 2011-08-07 | depth 5.4 m
AGAGTGCCTATGGCTTTCATGACTGGCAGTATTTCCGACTCAAAATCCTCCGCAACTGCGGGAAATTGGAGGACGGTTCAATTGATCGGGATTGAAGCCCCATTTTCTCGACTATCATTCACTGTAATTGCAGAAGTTCCCTTTTTTTCGCGCAAGTGTCGGGCAGAAACTTGAATTTCTCCATGTTCGGTAAATTTGATCGCGTTGTTGATAAGATTTTGCACGACGATCGTCAGCCTAGCTTTATCAGATTGTAGCGTCGGTAGTTCCGGCGGTATCAACCAGCGCATCGTCAGAGTTTTTCCCAAAGAGGCGTCGTAATAGACGCGCAGCCCCTGAAAAAACTCGGGAAGCCTGATCTCTTCCCGCGCGAGCGCTAATTCCCCGGCCTCAATGCGGGCCATATCCAAAACGCTGTTGATCGTCGAAAGCAAGTTCTCCGATTGATGCAGAATCTTATTTAACGCGCCTTCCTGCTGGGCGTTGATCTCTCCGAATGTCCTGTCCTTGAGCACCTGGGCGTAGCCGCCAATCAAGTTTAGCGGCGTCCGCAGCTCGTGAGATACGATATCCACCGCCTCTTTCCTGGCGCGGCTGGTGAGCTCCGCTTGTTCTCTTTGCGCCTTCTCCATCCGGATAAACTGCGTAAAGTAGCCATAAAACAATGAAACGACGAACAGAAACGGAACCCGCAAGAACTCACTCGGTTGCACCAACTTGGGTGAAATAAGAAGAAAGCAAGTATAGAAAACGGTAGCGACAATGGAGACCACGGTGCGCAATCTAGCGTCGTCCACAATACAGCTGGCGAGAATGACGAGGAAAAAAGTCAAGTAGAACTCGTTGTCGGCGGCACCATTAATCATGAGCGAAAGGGTCAAAACGATCGTGTCCGCAATGACCAGAGGATAGTAGAATGACCAGGACCCGAACCAGGAATCGTCTAAAAAATTAATCGCGACATTGGAGATGATGAAAAGGACAACAAACGTATTGAGAATCGTTGCGGAAAGATATTCTCCCGACGGGAACAAAAGCAGATAGGAACATACAAGCACAACGGGCCAACGAAGGAGAATGATACTGGCCTTAAGTGGTAAACCAAAATGTTTCGCGGCGCTTGACGCAACAGACGGGTTAAAATTTATCGGCTTAGGTATCTCCATTCGCCCCTCCTTCACGCCCAAGCATCATCGATCTAGCTATTTGTGGGGCGACAGGTTTTGATCTCTGGAGCCCGTCCCGAGTCGAGCCAGCCATGGTAAGAACCGTCTACGATCATCGCTTAAAAACCCGCGCCAGGCTAGAATCAAGGTGCTTGGTCAGCGGCCTTGAGCAGGCCTAACCGCAAGGGAGGTGCCAAAACATCGACGATTAAGATTGTGGCATTCCTCGTCGTGATTTGTCCCCGATTGTCTCTGGATGTCCAAATGCATCTGCTGCAAAAAATGGACAGTTTTGTCAAGAATGACTGATAATGCCTGAATCGCTTGTCGCGGGTGGGTTGCGAAGATTAGGGAGGAGCCGGATGCGGAAAATCTCACACGCGCCGGGGCAGAAACGTTGCCCGGTCAACCCCGACGGCCGGGTTCAGGCTCCCTCGTCCGCTTCGTCGTAGCTGTATTCCAAATCGTCGCGCTCGGTGTAGTTCTCGAAGCGAGTGTACATGTTGAGAAACGCCAGAGTGACCGTGTCGATGGGTCCATTTCTTTGCTTGGCGACGATAATTTCCGCGAGCCCTTTTTTGCTTTCGTCCGACTTGTTGTAAACCTCGTCGCGGTAGATGAACATGATGACATCCGAGTCTTGCTCGATGGCGCCGGACTCGCGCAGATCGGACATCATCGGGCGGCGGTCGCTGCGGTCTTCCACCCGCCGGTTGAGCTGCGACAGCGCGATCACCGGCACGCTCAGTTCCTTGGCCAGCGCCTTTAGGGAGCGGGAGATTTCCGAGATTTCCTGTTCGCGGTTGCTCGCCGTGCCCATGCCACGCATGAGTTGGAGATAATCGACGATGATCAGGCCGATCTTTTTCGAGCGGTCGCGCACCAGGCGTCTCGCCTTGGCGCGCAGTTCCAGCACGGAAATCGCCGGCGTGTCGTCGATATAGATGGGCGCTTCGTGGAGCCGCCCGGCGGCTTTCGCCAACTGGGGAAAATCGCGCTCGCCCAGATAGCCGGAGCGAACCTTGGAGCTGTCGACCCGCGCCTCCGAGCACAGCATGCGCAGAACCAGTTGCTCCTTGGCCATCTCCAGGGAGAATACCGCCACGCCGGCTCCGGTGAACGCGGCGTTGGCTGCGATATTAAGCGCAAAAGCCGTTTTGCCCATGCCGGGCCTGCCCGCGACGATGATCAACTCGGAGGGTTGAAGACCGGCGGTGAGCTTGTCCAAATCGTCGAAGCCGGTGGGCACGCCAGTCACCATCTCTTTGCGATCGTAGAGTTTCTCGACCGTCTTGAGCGTGTCCTTGATCATGTCGCCGACGGCCACGAATGAAGCCTTGATCTTTTTCTCGGAGATATCGAAGATCACTTTCTCGGCGCTGTCGAGAAACTCATCGACGTTGCCCTGCTCTTCGTAACCTCGGGTGGCGATTTCCGTAGCCGTGCTGATCAGGCTGCGCAGGATCGATTTCTCGCGCACGATGCGCGCATAGTGGGTGATATTCGCCGCGGTGGGCACGAAGTCGGCGAGCGACGCCAGGTAAGCCGTGCCGCCGACGGCCTCGAGTTCGCCCCGGCTTTTGAGACAATCGCTAAGGGTGATGAGGTCCACCGGATCGCTGCGGTCGGAGAGTTCGACGATGGCGCGGAACACTTTGCGGTGCGACTCGCGGTAAAAATCCTCCGGGCGCAATAGCTCCAGCACCTGATTGACCGCTTCGTTTTCAAGCAAGATGCCGCCCAGCACCGAGGATTCGGCCTCGAGATTTTGCGGCGGAACTTTACGCAGGTTGTCGTCTATGCCGGCCATGATTGTGCGGTGCGCGTTACCGGGGCGAAGAGAAAGAACACGCCGAGAAATTCATCGCAAAAATTTATGTGTAATAAACTCTAATCAAAGCTAATTAAAAAGCAAGGAAAACTTTGCCCTTATGAAACATTTTCCTGCGGCGCAATTTGTCGGATGGAAAAAATCGCTCGCGCCAGGTTTGTGAAGAATGTGGATTGCCTACGCGCAGTTCCGCGTCGACAATCACAGCTTATGCACATGGTTATGCACACGGCATTTTTTCCGAAGAAAAACTCGCGCGCGCCGGGCGAACCGTGTACGGGCGCGATTAATCGCGCCCCTACTTCAAACGCGATCGGCGGGTGATTCAAGACTCGGACCTTTTCCCGGCTTCATGGGACGCCGTAACCATCGTGTGGATGCCGCCACGGACGCTAAAATCGCCGACTACCGTCATCGTTTTCGGCCGGATCACTTGCACGAGGTCGTCGAGAATTCGATTGATCACGGCTTCGTGGAACGCGCCTTCGTTGCGATAGGACCAAAAATAGAGCTTGAGCGATTTGAGCTCCACGCAAAGTTCCGCCGGCACGTAGCGGATACGAATCGTCGCGAAATCCGGCTGGCCGGTGCGCGGGCAGACGCAGGTGAACTCCGGGCACTCCATCTCGATCTCGTAATCGCGCCCCGGCTCGGGATTGGGGAAGGATTCCAAGTTTTTGCTCGGTGCCGTCGTCATGCGGGCATCTTAACGTAGCGTGGTCGCGATTCCAAATGGAGCGGTTAACTTGACAGGGTTGGGGGGGCGATGATACCGCCTAACCAAGCCAGTACCTATAATTTCGGGGGGTTAACGGTGAATAAAACCAAAGAACCAAAAGCCGGTGAAAGGCTTTCCGCGGAGGAAGCCAAAACTTACGTCGATTATTTGTACGCGACGCTGTACAAGCATGCGTACGAAAAAATCCACAAAGGCCCTTTTATGACCCAATTGCGCGAGGGCAAGCTGCCGAGGCCGGTGATCCGGCAGTTTTTTAAGAACTGGGGCCACTTCTCGCTCGAAGTCAACGGCCTCAACGCGGTTTCTTATTACACCCACCTCCCCTTCTTCGTTCGCAACTTCGATCTCTTGGGGCCCTTTTGCGCGAAGATCGCCGATGAGATGATCTCGCCCAAAGCTCCGGGGCATGTCCTGGTTCTGCTGCAGACCGCCGAAACGATGGGCCTCAACCGAAAAGAAATATTGGAGGACCCTTACCTGCCCGCGGCCCGCGGCATCAATGATTTCTGCCACAAGATCTTCATCGACGGCTCCATCGTCGAGCTTTGGGGACTGCATGTCTTCGAGGAGTCGCTCTCGCAATGGTCGGGCGAGTGGTTCACCGCGCTGACCACAAAGTATGGCTTCACCAAGCAGGACGCGATTTATTTTTCCACCCACGAAGAAGCGGACATGGACACCCACAAGCTCGGCCAGAGCGATGAAGATGCTATGGGCCACGGCGCCTTCAACCGCACCGTGCTCACGCGCGCGCTGCAGGAAAGCGTGGAATTTCGCGCCGGTTATTCGATGGAATACTGCGCACTAACCATGGTCGACCTGCACGCCCAGATGAAACAGGCGGCGCTGGACCATCCGTATCCATAGAATACGAACTTCATCCACGGTGGTGTTCACGCCCGGATTGACTATCAGGCGCTTGAAGATATATTGAGCGCGGTGATCGTCGAACCGGCAATAAGGAATGCCTCCGCCGTCATCCTCGCCGGCGGCAAAAGCTCGCGCATGGGCCGGCCCAAGGCACTGCTCCCGTTCGGTAACGAGCCGCTCATCGTCCACATTGTGCGCGCGCTCAAGTGCATGTTTGCCGAAGCCGTCGTCGTGGCCGCGCCGGAGCAGGAGTTGCCGCCCTTGCCGGCGCTTCTGGTGCGCGACGAGGTCGCTTATCAGGGGCCGGTGGGCGGAATCTACTACGGGCTCAGAGCGGCACAGGGGGAATTTTGTTTTGTGACCTCTTGCGATGTCGCCTTCACCAACCTTGCCCTAATCTCATTTTTCATATCTCAAATCTCAAATCACGATGTCGTCGTGCCCTATTGGCAGGAGCGCTTTCAGCCTCTCCATGCGGTCTACCGAAGAAGCGTGCTGCCGCTGCTAAAGGAACAGCTCGAGCGTGGCGAGCTGCGGCCGATCTTTCTCTATGACAAGGTCCGCACCCGAAAAGTCCAGGAAGATGAAATCCGCCGCTTCGATCCCGAGGGTTTGAGTTTTTTCAATATGAACACCCCGGTAGATTATGAGGAAGCACTGAAGCGTTGGGAAAGCAGTCGGCACTCTCCCGCTTGCACGGTGGAGCTCTTCGGCGCGGCCCGCTTGTTGGCGAAGACCCAGGAGGTATCGCTGCCGCTGCCCCAGGAAGCGACTCTCTCCCATGTCCTTTCCGCCCTTGCGGAACGAGTGCCAATCCTGGTCGGCCGGGTCATCAACCGCGACAAAAGCAGTCTGGTGAGCGGCTATACCTGCAACATCAACGGCCTGGACTTCGTGCGCGCTCCGAGCGCGAAGATTTGTTCCGGGGATAAAATTTTTATTCTTTCGGCGGACGCGGGAGGCTGAGCGATGCACGGCTTTCACGGTCGCCTCCTGCACATCGACCTAAGCACCGGGCAAAGCTCCTGGCGCGAGCTTGAGGAACCGCGCCTGCGCGCATTCCTCGGCGGCATCGGCCTCGGCGCAAGCCTGCTCTACGAATTTGCCCCGCCGGGAGTCGAGCCTTTTGCGCCGGCCAATCCATTGATCTTGACGAGCGCCCCGCTGGTCGGCACCGGCCTGACCACCACGGCAAAATTTGCCGTGGTCACGAAATCTCCGCTGACCGGCTTTATCGCCGACTCCCTCTCCTCCAGCCACTTCGCCCTGGAGCTCAAACGTCTTGGCCTGGATGCGCTGGTCATCACCGGCCAGGCTGCCTCCACGGTGTATGTTCATATCAATAATCAAGACGTGGAGATCAGAGAAGCTGAAAAGTTGCGGGGAAAGAGTCCCGGCGAAACCGAAGCGTCGATTCAGACCGAGCTCAACTCTTCCGCGGTACGGGTCGCGGCTATTGGCAAAGCGGGAGAAAACCGGGTGCGCTTCGCCACCATCAGCAACGAAGGACGCCACGCGGGGCGCGGCGGCGTCGGCGCGGTGATGGGCTCGAAGAATTTGAAAGCCATCGCCGTCTGCGGTGGGCGCGAAACGCGGGTCGCCGATCCGGCAGGCGTCGAAGCGATCGCGGACTCGCTGCGCCAGCGCAGCCTCGGCTCGCTCACCGACAAGTACCGCAAAATCGGCACGGTGGCCAACCTGGCGGTTTTTAACCGCCTCGGTACTTTGCCCACGCGCAATTTTCAGCAATCGACCTTTGACCACGCCGAGGCTTTGAGCGGCGAGAGCTTGACCGAGCATAATTTCAGCCGCCGGCACGGCTGCGCATCTTGCTCAATCCAATGCGAGCGGCTGTTCAAGGCTATCGACGGCGCGGAACAGCGCCTGGAATATGAGACCCTTTTCGCGCTCGGACCGCTTTGTGGTATTAAAGATCCCGAGGTGGTCCTGCAAGCCGCGCAGCTCTGTGATCTCTATGGCCTCGACACTATCAGCACCGGCGGCACTCTATCCTGGGCGATGGAATGCAGCGAAAAAGGATTGCTGCCGGAAGCGCGGGATCTGCGCTTCGGCGAGCCGAATGCTCTTCTCGCCGCCATTCCGGCGATCGCCGAACGCGAAGGGTTAGGCGCGCTCTTGGCAGAAGGCTCGAAGCGGGCCGCGGTCGAAATCGGCGGCGAGAGTATGTATTGGGCGATGCATGTTAAGGGATTGGAGCTTCCCGGTTATGAGCCGCGCAGTTTGAAGACCATGGCCCTGGGCTTGGCGGTCAGCCCACGTGGCGCCTGCCACAATCGCTCCGGCGCCTACGAGGCCGACTTCTCGGGAGAAGTCGATCGGCTGCGCGCCGACTCCGGCAGAGGCGCTTTGGTCGCCGCCTCGGAAGACTTTGCCGCGGTGCTTGATTCGCTGATCGTCTGTAAATTCCTGCGCAAGTGCTTCACCGACTTTTACGCCGAAGCCGCGGAATTGCTGACCAAGGTCACCGGTTGGGACTGTTCGAGCGCTGAGCTGAAGCGCGTCGGCGAGCGCATTCATAACTTGAAAAAACTTTTCAATCTGCGCGAAGGCTGGCGTTCCGAGGACGACTGGCTGCCAGAACGACTGCTGAGCGAAACCCTCCCCACCGGCGTCGCCCAAGGCACAGGCCTGACGTCGAACGAACTCAGAGAAATGCTCCAAGGTTACTACCTGGCAAGAGGATGGGACGCGAAGGGATTTGTTCCCGTGAACAAGTTGAAGGAGTTGGGCCTAGACGGATGACAGAGTTCAAGTCGTTAAAAACGTTCAAACGGTTCAAACCGATAAGGACGGTTCCTCCGACTCTGAGCGTCGACGTTTTGAACTGCTTGAACGGCTTGAACTATTTGAACGGAGGTAGCACTTATGCCCACCGATGAAACCCGACGACTACTGAGGGTGTTCGGCGTCGCCGTGACGGCGTTCGAGGACGCGGTCGAAAAAGGGGCAGCGCCCGAAGAACTGAGAGAAGCGGAGACGGAAGTAAAAACGCGCCTCGAAGAAATCACGGTTCTCATTGATCAGCTGGGCGCCAAAAGGAAGTAGTTCTCATTGCTGTTGGCGCTGACTTTCATTCTCGCGATCCCCTTTCAACTCCACGCCGGGGAGGCCGCGAGCAAGTCCGTCATCCTGTCGACCACGACCAGCACACAAGACTCGGGGCTTTTGGATGTTCTGGTGCCGCTGTTCGAGAAAAAGAACGGCACCCGTGTAAAGACCATCTCGGTCGGCACAGGCCAGGCGCTCGCTCTGGCCGCCAAGGGTGAGGCCGACGTGGCGCTGGTCCACGCGCCCAGCCTTGAGAAGAAGTACGTCGCTGAAGGGAAGCTAACGAACCGCCGCCTCGTCATGTACAACGACTTCATCGTTCTCGGTCCGGCAAACGATCCTGCCAAGATCAAATCGACCAAGAGCAGCGCCGAGGCGATGAAGCGGGTCGCGGCGAGCGCGAGCAGGTTCGTCTCGCGGGGAGACAGCTCCGGCACGCACAATCTTGAAAAGTCGCTGTGGAAGAACGCGGGAATCCAACCGAAGGGTGAGTGGTACATCGAGTCCGGCCAGGGGATGGGCGCGACACTCGGCATCGCCAACGACCGCAACGCTTACACCATCAGCGACCGCGCGACCTATCTGGCCTTTCGCAAACGGGTGACTCTCGCGGTTTTGCTGGAAAGCGACAAACCGCTTTTGAACATTTATTCGGTGATGGAAGTGAATCCCGCCAACGGCCCGAGGATCAACACCGTGGGAGGAAAGGCCTTCGCCGATTTCATGGTCGCGCCGGAGACCCAGGCCGTGATCAAGACGTTCGGAGTTGAAAAATTCGGTCAGCCGCTCTTCATTCCCGTCGCCGGCAAGCGAGAAGAAGAAATCGGAGGTTGATGTGGAGATCATCTGGGAAGGAATCAAGCAAGCGCTGGGGCACATCCTGGCCGCCGATTCCGAGGTGCTCGGCATTACCTTACGCTCGCTCTGGATTTCCGGCGCCGCCACCGGACTATCCCTCGTCGTCGGAATCCCCCTGGGAATTTTACTCGCCATGAAGCGCTTCCCGGGCCGGAGCCTCGCCGCCAGCCTCATCAACACCGGGATGGGGCTCCCGCCCGTGGTCGTCGGTCTCTTCGTCACGATATTTCTCTGGCGCAGCGGCCCGCTCGGGTTTATGGAATTGCTCTACACGCCGACGGCGATGATCATCGCTCAGGTGGTAATCGCGTTCCCAATCGTAGCCGGCCTGACGATGGCCGCCTTCCAGAGCCTCAATCCCAATTTGAGGCTCCAGTTGCTGGGCATCGGCGCATCGACCCCGCAACTTCTCTGGCTGCTCTGCAAGGAAGCCCGTCTGCCCTTGCTCGCGGCGATCATGGCCGGGTTCGGAGGAGTCATCTCCGAAGTCGGCGCTTCGATGATGGTCGGCGGTAATATCCGCGGGCAGACCCGCGTGCTGACGACCGCGACAGTTCTGGAAACCGGCAAGGGGAATTTTGAGATCGCCATCGCCCTCGGTTTAATCCTTCTCATTCTGACCTTTGCGGTCAATCTTCTCCTCACCCATATTCAGCAGCGCGAGCAGATCCGATGGCCGAAGCCCTCTTGAGCCTTCACGACATTCGCGTGCGCTATGATGAGCCCACGATTCTCGCGGTCGACTCCCTTGCGGTTTATCCCGGTGAAGTTCTCGCCATCATGGGCCCCAACGGCGCGGGGAAATCAACGTTGCTCCGCCTGATGGGACTGCTCCAGCGGCCAACTCAGGGCAAGATTTATTTTCATGGCCGTGAAGCGGCACCAACCGATGGCCTCGCGATCAGGCGGCGCATGGCGAGCGTTTTTCAGGAACCGCTGCTATTGAACGCATCGGTCTATGACAACGCGGCGTTGGGGCTAAGGCTGCGAGGGCTCGACGGGCGCACAATTGAGCCGCGTATCCGCCCCTGGCTAGAGCGTCTGGGCATCGAGCATCTAGCGGGCCGACAAGCCCGAACTCTTTCGGGCGGCGAGGCCCAGCGCACCAGCCTGGTCCGCGCTCTCGCTCTCGAACCCGAGATCCTTTTGTTGGACGAACCTTTTTCTCCTCTCGATCCTCCCACGCGCGAAGGCCTCCTGCTGGATCTGGAGCGCATACTCCGCGAAACCGGCATCACGACGGTACTTGTCACCCACGACCGAGACGAAGCCTTTATGTTGGGCGACCGCGTCGCCGTGTTGATCGCTGGCAAGATTCATCAGGTGGGGGCGGCAGCGGAAGTGTTCTTGAGGCCGGTCAACGAGGCGGTGGCCCATTTCGTTGGCATCGACACCAAGCTCTCAGGAGTCGTGGAGACGGTTAGCGAAGGATTGGCCCAAGTTCGTTTCAATGGCGGCTGCGTGGAAGTCGTCGGCGATTTTCAAGCCGGCGAGCATGTGCTGCTTTGCCTTCGCCCTGAAGACATCACGCTCGGCGCGCTGGGTGAAGATTCTAAAACGAGCGCGCGCAATCGGCTCATCGCCAAGCTGGTGAAAATCATCCCCTGGGGCGCGCACTACCGAGCCGAGCTGGCGTGCGGCGATAGCCGCCTCGTCGCTCTGATTCCCCGGCCGTCTTTCCTGGAACTAAAGCTTCATGAGGGAGACGATGCGGTCGCGTCGTTCAAGGCCACGGCGGTTCATGTGATCAAACGAAAATAGTTCGACTACAACACGGGCTGGCCATTACGCCTTAAAATGTCTCCAGCTTCTTATGGGGTTGTTCCTGGTTTACTGTGGAGAAGTATTCACCACGAAGGTCACAGCGCGGCAACGCCGCAACCGAATCTCGGAGTATCTCCCGCAAAGCATGTCCCGAGCTTTGTCGAAGGGACGCTAAGGCCGCAAAGGTCGGAGATTACGGGTGAAAATCATTCGTAAGAATTTTTATCTATCCCCTCTGAACTTGGCGACTTTGCGCCTTGGCGGGAGGAATTTCTGACTCCGAGTGCTTTCAGCTTCCAGATCATTTGCGCACGCCGCGACAATTCTCAAGGATAGTAGTACAGCGCGGCAACGCCGCAACTAAAATCCGGAAGATCTCCCGCAAAGGCGCAA
>ORMF011302633.1_pt1 | contig 10690 bp, 9 predicted proteins | sample 1779871 | NCBI WGS metagenome assembly ORMF01 (sample SAMEA104232316, study PRJEB22302) | groundwater metagenome | biome: forest; feature: aquifer; material: groundwater | place: USA | collected 2011-08-07 | depth 5.4 m
GAAATGCAGACCAACGAACGGTTGCGCGAACAGATTCGGGACTTTCAAAGTTTCCTCGTGCGCGATTTGTGGTTGCTGGCCCGAGAATAGAAAAGGACAACAGACTTACGAATCCAAACTCTGGCACGGCAAGGATTATACTAAAATCCAACTGCTCACGATTGAGGGTTTGTTGAGCGGCGCCGAGCGCGTGGACGCGCCACCGCAGATGAATCCCTTTGCCAAAGCCTAACGCGAAGGCAAAGCGGAGAAGCAAAGCGAGTTGATTTAATAGACCGCCCAATAAAGTCGGTGAATGAAATTTGATGCGTTCGTATCGGTGAAGGTGAACCAACCAGATGATTCCGGAAACTTCCGATGGTGAATTGGTGCAGCGCGCGCAGGCGGGCGACCGGGACGCCTTCGAGGCGTTGGCCACCCGGCACGAGCAGCGGGTTTATTCTCTGGCGATGCGGATGTTGCGGCAGGAGCAGGATGCCGAGGATGTAACGCAGCAAACGTTTCTGAGCGCCCTGGAACATCTCGACGGCTTTCGCGGCGACGCCAGTTTTTCCACATGGCTGTTGCGAATCGCGAGCCATGCCGCCCTAAAAGTAATCCGCAAGCGCAAGGGCCTGGAAATGGTTTCATTGGAAGCGGCCACCGAAGCCTCCGACCAATACGATTCCGTTCCCCACCCGGAATTTATCGCGGATTGGCGGCAATCGCCGGAACAACTGGTGGAGAAGAATGAAATCCAACGCCTGCTCGACGAGGCGCTGGGCCGGTTGGATGAGAAGCATCGGCTTGTGTTTTTGCTGCGGGACGTGGAAGGACTTTCCATCCGGGAAACCGCCGCGGCGCTCGGTCTCAGCGAGGCGAACACCAAGGTGCGGCTGCTCCGGGCCAGACTGCAATTGCGGGAGCAGCTTACCCAAACGCTGGGGGATCCTGCCACGCGCATCGAACGCGGACATCATCACCATGAGTGACAAACCCAACCGCTTCCTCGAACGCGGCGGCGCGTGGGTGGTGATTCAGTTCCTGCTGATGACGCTGGTGATTGTGCTGGGCGTGGTGTTTCACGGTGATTGGACGCGCGGGCCGGTGATCGCAACGGGCGCGATCCTGTTCATCGTGGGCGGCTATTTTGGCATTGCCGGAGTCGTGGTCCTGGGACGCAATCGGACTCCGTATCCGCAACCGCTGGAGGGTTCGGAATTGGTGCAGCGCGGTATTTACGCCCGCGTGCGCCATCCGCTTTACACGAGCGTGATGCTGGCGTCGTTTGGTTGGGCGTTGATCTGGCAGAGCGGCTCGGCACTGGTGGCGGCGCTGGCGATCGTGCCGTTCTTCCACGCCAAAGCCCGCCGCGAGGAGCGCTGGTTGGGCGGCAAGTTTCCCGGTTACGCCGATTATGCGAGACGCGTGCCGAGGTTCATTCCCCGGCTGGGGCCGGCGGCCAAAGTTTATTTGTAACCTTTGAATCCCCCGCGGCTCAATGAGAGTCAGGCAAACATGAAGTGCGAAGAACTATTGAAGCAACTGAACGAATACGTGGATGGCACAGTTGACCCGGCCATTTGCGAGGAGTTCGAGCAACACATGGCGGGATGCAACCCCTGCCAGGTGGTGGTGGACAACATCCGCCAGACCATCACCCTGTACAAGAACGGCCAGCCGTATGAGTTGCCGATCGCATTTCGCGCCAAACTCCACGCCACGCTTCGCGAGCGGTGGAAGGAGAAGCATCCGGTCAAATGAAATGCCTGGCACAACTCACCCGATCCGAAAAACTCCCTAATTATGAAAATGCACATCATCATCCGCCGGTTCGCCGGCTCGTTTATCCTCCTGAGCCTCGTGCTTGCGCACTATCACAGCCCATACTGGCTCTGGTTCACCGCGTTCGTCGGCTTCAACCTGCTGCAATCTTCCTTCACGAACTTCTGTCCGTTGGAGACGATTCTCAAAAAGTTTGGCGTGGGTGGGGCTTGCTGCGAAAGCGAAAAACCGGGCAACTCCTCCTGCTGCGGAAAATGAAACGGCAACTGGGATGTCTCGGGGTGTTGCTGACGTGTTGTTCGCTGGTGGCGAACGCTGCCGAACCGTGGACCCTGGAGCGCGCCTTGGATTACGCGCTGGCCCACAACCCGGACGCGCGCATCGCGCAGTACCGCATCGCCGCCGCGCAAGCGGGGTTGGAGCAGGCCAATTCCACGTTCTGGCCGCGCCTTCAATTCCAGTCCGGTTACATCCGCACGGACAACCCGATGATGGTGTTCGGTGATATCCTGGCCCAGCGCGCCTACAACTACAGTTCGCCGCCGAATTTCAACAACCTGCCTGACGTGGACAACCTGAACGTGCGGGGTCTGGTCACGGTGCCGCTTTACGCGGGCGGCAGGAACAAGGCGGAACGCGACGCCGCGAAAGCGAATACGGCGGCGGCGAAGCAAACCAGCGAAGCCGTCCGCAACGCGCTCGGATTTGAAGTGGTGCGCGCCTTTCAAACGGTGTTGAAGACGCGGCAGTTCATTCGGGCCACGGAAACAGCGGTGAACTCCTACGAGGGCAACCTGGCCATCGCGAAGAAACGTCTTGATGGCGGCACATTGTTGAAGTCGGATGTCCTGGACGTGGAAGTCCGACTGGCGCAGGCGCGGGAAGACCTGGTCCGCGCCCGCAACGCCAACACCCTCGCCATGCGGGCGCTACGCAACCTGCTGGGCATCGCGGAGGGAGAGTTTGCCGTGGCCGATGTCACGCCTGGAGTCAGCATTCCTGAAGGCGGTGATTGTTCCAGCCGCCCGGAACTGGCGGCCGCCAGCGAACGCGAACGCGCCGCGAAAGCCCAGGTCCGCGGCGCAAAGAGTGGCTACCAGCCGCGGGTGAGCGCTTTCGGCAGTCTTGACCATGATTACGGCTGGGTTACCGGCGGCGATGGCAACAGCTACACGGCGGGCGTGCTGTTGCAGTGGGATTTGTGGGACGGCTTTTCGACCCGCGCCAAAACTCGTGAAGCCGATGCCAATTTGGAATCCGCCCGCGAGGAGCAACGCAAGTTGCGCCTCACGCTCGACTTTGAAGTCGAACAGGCCCGGCTCGACCTCAAGGCCGCCAACGAACGTCTGGCGGTCACCGGGAAATCAGTCGAACAGGCGGCGGAAAGCGCGAAGCTGACGCGTGACCGATTTGAACAAGGGCTTGCGCTCTCGACGCAATTGATTGACGCCGAGACCGCGCTGGTGGCGGCGCGCGTGCGGCGCGCGGAAGCCGAATCCGACCAGCGCATCGCCATTGCCGCGCTACGAAAAGCCCTCGCGTTACCCCAACTTGATTCCCAGCCGACCCGCAAATGATATGAAACGATTCATCCCAAGAACTGTTGTTCTTCTTCTGACCGTTGTCGTCGCGCTCGCGCTCGCTGGCTGTGGCTCGAAGCCCGAGAACGCAAAGGAGAATTCATCCAGCCTCCCGACGGCTCAAGTCCGCATGCAGACCGTCGAGAACAAATCGCGAACGATGACCGAGGAAGTGGTCGGCACGGTGCGGGCGAAATTGCGCGCGACGCTGGAGGCCAGACTGAGCGGTCGCATCGAGAAGATGCCCGTGGTGCTCGGTGACACGGTTCAGAAAGGCCAGTTGGTTGCCCGGCTTGATGCCGGCGAGATTGCAGCCCGGCTGGAACAGGCGGAGGCATCGCTCGAACAAGCCGAGCGTGATTGGAAACGCATTTCCACCCTGTTTGAAGGGCAGGGGGCTACCCGTGCCGAATACGATTCGGCCCAAGCCCGCCAGCGGGTTGCCCAAGGTGCGGTTGCCGAAGCCAAAGCCATGATGGGTTACGTGGAGATTGTTGCCCCGTTCGATGGCGTCGTGACGAAGAAGTGGGCCGACCGTGGCGATCTTGCCGTACCGGGGAAGCCATTGGTTGACATCGAAGATCCATCCGCCCTGCAAATGGAAGCGGACATACCAGAAGCCATTGCCTCGCACATCCAGCGGGATTCCCGGCTGGAGGTTCGCGTGGATGCCGTTAACAGCGACCTCGAAGGTGTCGTCAGCGAGATCGCTCCCACCGCCGATCCCGTGAGCCGCACGTTTCGGGTGAAACTGGACTTGCGGCCGACGGCGGGATTGATGCCGGGACAATTCGCGCGGCTGGCCGTGCCCATCGGCGAGCGCAATTCGGTGCGCGTGCCGGCCGCGGCGGTGGTACAACGGGGCCAGTTGGAGATTGTTTTTTCCGTCACCAACCAGCACGCCCAGTTGCATCTGGTGAAAACCGGGAAGCGCGTCGGCGACGAGATTGAAATCCTTTCCGGTCTCCATGCCGGCAAGACCGTTGTCATCAGCGGTGCGGACCAATTGACCGATGGCCAACCGGTGGAGGCCAGGTGATGCCTTCCCCAAGTCCAAAACCGGCCGGTGAGATCGGCATCGCCGGTCGCATCGCGCGGGCATTCATTGATTCCAAGCTGACGCCGCTCGTGGTCATCACATCGGTGCTGCTCGGCGCGGCGGCGATCATCATGCTGCCGCGGGAGGAAGAGCCGCAGATCAAAGTGCCGATGATTGACGTGCTCGTTTCCCTGCCGGGATTCAGCGCCAAGGAAGTCGAGGAGCGCGCGACCCGTCCGATGGAAAAGCTGCTTTGGGAGATTCCCGGCGTCGAATACATCTACTCCACCTCGCGCCCCGGCGAGAGTCTCGCCATTGTGCGGTTCAAAGTCGGCGAGGACGTGGAAAAAAGTCTGGTGAAACTGAACCAGAAGTTGCAATCGAACTTCGACCGCATCCCCCATGGCGTTTCGTCGCCGTTGATCAAACCCAAGTCCATTGATGACGTGCCGATCCTGGCGCTGACCTTTCATGGCGAGCACTACGATCACTTGACCCTTCGCCGGCTCGTGGCGCAGGTGGATGACGCGGTAAAGCAAGTTCCACTCGTCGCCGAAACTACCCTCATCGGCGGCGCGAAACGGCAGTTGCGCGTGCTGCTGGATCCGACGCGCCTCGCTTCCCGCAATCTTACCGCGGCGGAAATTGTCCCGATGCTGACCCAAGCCAACCGCCAAAGCGTCGCCGGTGGCATCACCAGCGACAATCGCGAAACCATCGTCGAGACGGGCGGCTTTCTTTCCAACGCGCAAGATGTCGGCAACGTCGTCGTGGGTGTGCATGGCGGCAAGCCGGTCTATTTGCGGGAAGTCGCCGACATCAAAGATGACGCGCAAGAACCTGTGCAATACGTCTTCTTCGGCAGCGGCGCCGCGCACGCGCCAGCCGTCGGCGAACAGCCGGCCGTGACGTTGAGCATTGCCAAACGGCCCGGCGCAAATGCTATTTCGGTGGCGCACCAGGTCCTGAAGAAGATTGATGCGCTCAAGGGGCGCACCATTCCGAATGACGTGGAGATTTCCATCACGCGAAACTACGGCGAGACGGCGGCGGAGAAATCGAATGAACTGCTGCTGCACATGGGCATCGCGGTGATTGGCGTGTCGCTCTTAATCCTGCTGACGCTGGGCTGGCGCGAGTCGGGCATTGTGGCCATCGCAATTCCGTCCACGCTGGCGCTCACGCTGCTGGTCTTTTATCTCTACGGCTACACCCTCAACCGCATCACGCTCTTCGCTCTGATTTTCTCCATCGGCATTTTGGTGGATGACGCCATCGTGGTGGTCGAGAACATCGTGCGGCATTTTCACCTGCCACAAAACCGGGGCCGCAACTGGTCGGTCATCGCTGTCGAAGCGGTGAACGAAGTCGGCAACCCCACCATTCTCGCGACCTTCGCGGTGATTGCGGCGGTGTTGCCCATGGGCTTCGTGGGCGGACTCATGGGGCCTTACATGCGGCCCATCCCCGTCGGGTCCGGCGCGGCCATGTTTTTCTCGCTGGCGATTGCCTTCATCGTGACGCCGTGGGCTTCGATCCGCATCCTGCGTTGGGGCAAAAAGTATTCCTCCCTGACCGAGGAAGCGATGAACGTCACCCAGGAAAGCGAGTCGCACTCGCGTTTTGAACACGAGGAAGATTTCTTCACCCGCATTTATCGCCGCGTCATGGGGCCGATGATTGCGCAACGGAAATGGCGTTATCTTTTTCTCGCAAGCATTGTCGGTTTGCTCCTCGGGGCCATGGCCTTGATGGGCATCGGCTGGGTGAAGGTCAAAATGCTGCCGTTCGACAACAAGAGCGAATTCCAAGTCATCCTCAACATGCCGGAAGGCAGCGCGCTGGAGAACACCGCGCAGTGCGCACGCGAAATCGCCGCCGCCGTTCGCGTCGAACCGGAGGTGACCGACTATGAGATTTACGCGGGCGTCTCGTCCCCGTTCAACTTCAATGGCCTGGTGCGCCATTACTTCATGCGCCGGGGCGCAAACATCGCAGACTTGCAAATCAACCTGGTCGCCAAAGGCGAGCGAAAGGCCCAAAGCCACGACATCGCCAAACGCGTCCGTCCGCGAGTCACCGAAATTGCCGCAAGATACGGCGCGCGGGTGGCCGTGGCCGAAGTGCCGCCCGGTCCGCCGGTGCTGCAAACGCTGGTTGCAGAAATTTACGGCCCCAACGAGGCGAGCCGCCTCGCGCTGGCGAACAAGGTTATCCAAGTTTTCAAAAGCACGCCCGGGGTTGTGGACACGGATTGGTATATCGAGGCCGATCAACCGAAAGCGCGCTTCGTGGTTGATAAGGAAAAGGCGGCGCTGAACGGCATCAGTGCGCAAACCATTTCTGAAACGCTACGGATCGCTGTTGGCGGCATGTTGGTGGACTTGCTTCATGTCCCGCGCGACAAGGAGGACGTGGACATTTTCCTGCAACTGCCCCGCGCCAGTCGCACCACGACGGAGGAGTTGCTCGCGCTGCGCGTCCGCTCCGCCGCGAATCCCGCCGCGCCGCTCGTGCCCTTGCGCGAACTGGTCAAGGTCGAGCCGACCACCGTGGAGAAGAGCATCTACCACAAAAACCTGATGCCGGTCACTTACGTCATCGGCGATGTGGCAGGCGTCGTGGAAAGTCCGGTCTATGCCATTTTGAACATGAACAAAGCGATTGCGGAACTCAATCTTTCGGAGGGACGAGTTACACGAGTCCCTAACGCAAACTCGCCTCCTGGAATGAATGGGGACTCGCGTAGCTCGTCCCTCCAAGGGGTCAAAATTTACAACGCCGTCCAGCCGTTCACCGACTACGAACCGGCGATCAAATGGGATGGCGAATGGCACATCACCATCGAAGTGTTCCGCGACCTCGGCACCGCCTTCGCCGCCGTGCTCGTGTTGATCTTCATCCTCATGGTCGGCTGGTTCCGGTCCTTCCTGACGCCGCTGATCGTGATGGTGGCGATTCCGTTTTCGCTGGTGGGCATCCTGCCCGCGCACGGCTTGATGGGCGCGTTCTTCACGGCAACTTCGATGATCGGCTTTATGGCCGGGGCTGGAATCGTGGTCCGCAATTCCATCATCCTGGTGGATTTCATCGAACTCCGCGTGGCGGAAGGCATGTCGCTCGCGGAAGCCGTGGTGGATGCCGGCGCGGTGCGTTTTCGACCGATGCTGCTCACGGCTTTGGCCGTGGTGGTCGGAGCATCGGTCATTCTCGCCGATCCCATCTTCCAGGGGCTGGCCATTGCCTTGATGGCGGGCGAAATTGCCTCTCTGCTCATCAGTCGCATGGCGGTGCCGGTGCTTTACTTCATGGCTTACAACCGGGAAGCGAAACCGGCCAAACCATCACCCTCTGCGCCGGGGTCAGGCCCAGGGGTTCGATAAGGCTGGCCGGAGAGACATCTGTGGCCGTTGAAATCATGACGGCTAAAAACAAACCCGGTTTAAGTTTACCGGCGTGGCTTGCCAGCCGGAAAAAGCGCCCACCGCCGGCCAGTTGCCGGCCAACCGATTGGCCCAACCCGTTGGCAAAAAGGCTTGGCAGGCGAGGAAAAGGGGAGCAATCTGCGCCACATGAGCCAAACCTTCCAGTTGACCTGCGGCCCGCGAGTCTCGGCCAATCAATACTGTTCGACAGTGAGATGAAGCGAGCACTGGCACTTCCGTTCTGGGTTTTCGTGCTGCTCTGGTTTGCAGCACTGCTCCTACCGTTTGGAGCCGTTATCCTTTCACCCGTTGCTGGCGCACTGGTTGGGGTTTTGTTAGCATCGTTGTGGGTATCACGGATGCCCACTGGGTGCATAGGGGGCGCATTCGTCGCGTTCCCGATGACGGTATTGCAGATCGCCTCGGGACTAGGTTGGTTAGTGTTTGGCATTCGCTTGATGATTCGATGAGAACAGCGTCGAACAAGCTGGCTGCACCGAATCCCGCGATCGCGTTGCAGTTGCATGTCAGGCGTCACTGGCGCGGGATCGGTGAGCCAGAGCGTTCTGCAGCGAGAGCGTCCGAAGATTTATGAGCACCAAAGCATCAACACTGAAGCGCGCCGCAACCGCATTCGCGAGAGCAATGGGGGCGAAGCGTTATGGAGTTCACGGCAAGCCGTTCGTTTGCCAATTATGCGGTCACGACCGCTTCAAGCTCGGAAGCGGCGCATCCATCATTGGATTGTATTCGCTGGCGTGTGCCGAGTGCAGTCATGTCGAGTTTTTTGGCCAGACGCCACCAGTTTTGGATGACAACGCCGCCTAACCACCAAAGGATCGGAAAGGGCTGAGGCGCGGAGAAAGCGTCGTCTTGGTTGAGGGGGTGATCGCGCCGAACATCCTTTCCATCCGTTGTTGAACCCGCCCCGTAAGATGGAATTTACAGCGACCCGTTGTTTGGCTGCGCCAAGCTGGTGAACAGACCATCTAAAAACCTGGTAAACAGCGTCGAGTTTTTCCGCTTACCGCTCCGCCGCCGGACGGTCGGCCAGCACCCGGGCATTGTCTTGGCAGACTCGCCCGGCTGGGATCGAAGCATCGGCGGCGCGAAGGCGCACAAGCATTTCAACTTTTTCCGGGCCAGTTACCACCCACAAGATGCGCCGTGAACGATTGAGCATCGGATACGTCAGGGTCATTCGCCGTCGCTGCTGGTAAATCCCCGTCAACGCGACGTCCCGGTCGGTGACGTTCAGGACGGGATCATTGGGAATCAACGAAGCCGTGTGGCCGTCCGCGCCCAGCCCGAGATGCGCGAGATCGAGGATGGGCGGGCTGCCGGCGATTTGTTGCAGCGTCCGGGCGTAGTGCGTGGCGGCGGCTTCCAGGTCGGTTTCTTCCACGGGCATGGCGTGGATCTGGCCGGGCGCCAGCGGGACGCGGGACAACAAACTTTCCCGCAAGTGCGTCAGGCAACGATCCGGGTGGCCGGCAGGCGCGATGCGTTCGTCCACTTGGACGATATGGACGTTTTTCCACGGAACTTCTTCACCGGCGAGAGCGCGGAGCATTTGCCACGGCGTCTTGCCGCCACTGACCGCCAGGATGAAACGACCGCGGGCCGCCACCGCAGCGCGAGCTTCCGCGGCGATGATCTTGGCCGCTGCTTTGGCTACGGCCAGGGCGTCGGCGAGAACTTCAATTGTCATGCAGACCTCTTGAGCCGGCGGTAACGACGGATGAGATTATTCGTCGAGCTGTCGTGCTTGAGTTTGGGCGTCGTTTTGCTTTCGATTTCGGGAATGATGCGCTGGGCCAGCGCCTTGCCCAGCTCGACGCCCCACTGGTCGAATGGATTCACATTCCAGATCGCGCCTTGCGTGAAGACGATGTGCTCGTACAGCGCCACGAGTTTGCCCAGCACCTCGGGCGTGAGGCGGGCGGCCAGAATGGTGTTGGAGGGGCGATTACCTTCGAAGACGCGGTGCGGCACGAGCCAGTCCGGCGTGCCTTCGGCTTTGACTTCGGCGGCGGTTTTGCCGAAGGCCAGCGCTTCGCTTTGCGCGAGGACGTTCGCAAGCAGTATGTCGTGGTGACGGCCCAGCGGCGTGAGCGCGTGGGCGAACGCGATAAAGTCGCAGGGAATCAGCCGCGTGCCCTGGTGAATGAGTTGATAGAACGAGTGCTGACCGTTCGTGCCCGGCTCGCCCCAATAGATCGGGCTGGTCTGGTAGCCCACGGCCTTGCCGTCGAGGGTGACGTGTTTGCCGTTGCTCTCCATCGTCAACTGCTGGAGGTAGGCCGGAAAGCGCTTCAGATAATTTTCATAGGGCAGCACGGCCACCGTCTCCGCGCCGAGGAACTCCGTGTTCCAGATGGAAAGCAGACCCATGAGCACCGGCAGGTTTTTCTCGAAGGGCGCGGTGCGGAAATGTTTGTCCATCTCGTGGAAGCCTGCCAGCAGCGCGCGGAAATTCTCCGGGCCAACGGCGATCATCGTCGAAAGACCGATGGCCGAGTCCATCGAGTAGCGTCCGCCGACCCAGTCCCAGAAACCGAACATGTTGGCCGTATCAATGCCGAACGCGGACACCTTCTCGGCATTCGTTGAGACGGCGACGAAATGTTTCGCCACGGCCTTCGCGTTTCCGCCGAGGCCCTTGAGCAGCCAGGCGCGTGCGCTTTCGGCGTTGGTCATCGTCTCCTGCGTCGTAAAAGTCTTTGAGGAAACGATGAAGAGTGTTTCCGCCGGATCGAGGTCGCGGACGGCTTCGACGAAATCAATGGCATCCACGTTCGACACGAAGCGGAAGGTCAGGTCGCGTCGGCTGTAATGCTTGAGCGCCTCGTAGGCCATCACCGGGCCGAGGTCCGAGCCGC
>ORMF011761043.1_pt1 | contig 10689 bp, 8 predicted proteins | sample 1779871 | NCBI WGS metagenome assembly ORMF01 (sample SAMEA104232316, study PRJEB22302) | groundwater metagenome | biome: forest; feature: aquifer; material: groundwater | place: USA | collected 2011-08-07 | depth 5.4 m
ACACCGCCGTCAGCACGGCGGAGCCGGCCACCACCGCGAGGAACCCGGTGATGCCGTCCGCGCCGGTCTGTGAGAACACCACGAGGCCGGCCGCCCCGAACCCGAGCCACTCGGCCGCCACGAGCGCGACGAACAGACCGGCCAGCCGGCCTGTGAGCAGGACGCTGCGCGAGGTGGGCTGTGAGTACAGCAGTTCGGCCGCCCCGCGCTCCGGGGTCAGCTCGAGCACGCCGAACACGAGCGACGCGAGCGGAACCAGCAGCAGGACGAGCTGCACCAGCGACGCGGTGGTCCGCGCGAAGTCCTGCACGCCGTAGCCGCCCGACAGGATGTACCCCGCGCTCGTGATGAGCAGGGCGAGCGCCGCGAACACCACGGCGAAGGTCTGCAGCCACCGCGACCGCACGGCAAGCGCCACTTCGAGCCTGGCGCAGAGGGCCATCTCCGCGGCTATCCGCTTCGTCATCGCGCGTCTCCTGGCACGATCGCCCGGTTGGCGGGGACGGGCGAGCCGCCCGCGGCGGCCTGGTCCGCCGCGCGCGAGACGTCGGACACATGGGCGATGACGCCGCTGCCCATCGCCGTCGTCGCACCGGACGTCCGGGTGAACACCGCGCGGTCCGCGCGCACCCATTCGCCGGTGCGGTGATCGGCGACGTAGACCACCGCGCCCGCTGGCAGCGCGTGCGCCGCGCGGTAGTCGCGGAGGCACGCGAGGTCGTCGAAGAACACCGGTTCCTCCGCCGGTGCCGCGATCTGCGCCGCGGTCCCCACGTTCGACACGACCATGCGGCATGAGCCGCACATCTCGTGGCCGGCGTCGAGCGCGGCCGGCGACACCGATCCCGTGGCGCAGCCGACGACGACGGTCAGCACGGGCGCGAGCACGAGATCCCGCGCGCGGCTCACGCGTCGCCTCCCACGAGTTCCCGGTAGAAGGCGTCGAGCCGACCTTCCTCGGAGCAGAGCCCGGTGATCTCGCCGCCGGCGGCGCGGATGGCGTCGAGCACCGCGGGCCGCGACGAGGCGGGGCCTCCGACGACGATCTCGTCGCCGATCCACCGCGCGCCCGGGATCGTCACCATCATCCGGGTCCGCGTCGTGGTGTCCGCGGCGGCCAGCCGCACGCGCATCGACCCACGGTCGGCGAGCCTCGCCAGCACCTCCGCCGTCGTGAGCACCGCGGCCAGCCGGCCCGCCACGAGGAACGCGACGCGGTCCGCGAGGCGCTCGGTGTCGCCGAGCTGGTGCGAGCTGAAGAACACCGTCGCCCCCCGGCGCCGGCGTTCGTCGACGAGCGTGTAGAACGTGGCGAGCCCGTCGGGATCGAGCGCCGCGGTCGGTTCGTCGAGCAGCAGGGCCGGTGCGTCGGGCAGCATCGCCACGGCCAGTCCCAGCCGCTGGATCATGCCGCCCGAGTAGGTGCCGACCGATTGCGTCCCGGCGCCGTTGAGCGACGCGAACTTCAGCACCACGTCGGTGCGACCGGCCGGCACGCCGCGCAGCCGGCGGTAGAACTCGATCACCTCGCGGCCGGTCAACGCGTCTGGGAACGCCACGCGCTGTGGCAGGAAGGAACACACCGTCCGCGCGCGTGGGTCTGTGGCCGGAAGCGCCGACGCGCCGAGGACGACCGTGCCGGACGTCGGGCGCACGAGGCCGGCCGCGGCCTTGATCGTGGTCGTCTTGCCAGAGCCGTTGGGCCCGAGCAGCGCCACCACTTCTCCCGGCTCGATCCTCAGCGTCAACGCATCGACGGCCAAGTGCCCGCCGTACCGCTTGGTGAACGCGCGGAAGTGGATCACGCCGCGCCTCCGGCGAAGCCACGGCGGCCGGCCGGCAGCACCCCGGCGCTCGCGACGAGCGCCACCGAGGCGATCGCAAGTCCACGGGCCGTCGCGCGGCGCGGCGGCGGCGCCGGGCGGGGCACCTGCGCGAGCGACGGCGGACGGACCTGCGGATGGGTGTCCACCACCGGGATCGGTTCGAGCACCGGAAACATCTCTTCGGCCGCCGCCAGCGTGATGGCGCCCAGGCCCTGGGCGAACAGGTCCGCGGCCACGAGGTTGCCCCGGAGGTGATCGAACACGTTCGACAGCCGGTACGGGACGTCGCCGATGCCGTCGCCGTCGAGGTCGCGCGCGCGCGCGTCCGACCAGTAGTTGCCGTCGAACACCGTGTCGGTACGGCGGCCCACGAGCTGGAGCGGCGACAGGTTCCCGACGAACGAGTTGCCTTCGAATCGGTTTTCGTGGCTGGAGTCGTACACGACCATCGCGATATCGCTCTCAGCCACGATGTTGCGGCGGAAGGTGTTGCGATACGCCCCCTCGATGAAGATGCCGCGCGCGTTGTCGGCGATCAAATTGTCCTCCGCGACCACGTCGTCGCAGGCCTTCAGCAGGAGTCCGACCGACGCGAACCCGCGGTTGTGCAGGAACTGGTTGCGCCGGAAGACGATGCGCTTGGAGTACATCAGCGCGGTGCCCGCCGCGCCGTTCTCGAAGACATTGTCCTCGAAAACGTTGTCGTCCGAGAACATGTAGTGCAGGCCGTACCGCAGGTCGCGCGCCACGTTGTGCGCGATGAGCCCGCCGTCGGACGACTGGATGTAGAAGCCGTCGCGCACGTCGACGATCTCGTTGCCGACCAGCCGGAACCCGTGCGTGTCCCACGCGTGGATCCCCGAGCCCTTCTCGCCGGGATCCTTGCCCGGAATGCCGTCGATGCGGCAGGGCTCGACGACGGCGCCATCGGCCCCGCGCAGGTAGATCCCGAACAGCGCGTTGCGCACCCGGCAATCGCGCATCGTCACGCGGTGCCCGGTGACGTGGATGCCCGAGGCATCCCGCCCGAGATCGCCGCCGCCGCGCCCGTCGATGTCGAAGCCCTCGACGAGGACGTCGTCGGCGCGCACGCGGACCACGCTGCCCGTACCGCTGCCGAGGAGCAGCGGCCGCCCGACGCCGACGAGGCGAACCGGGCGATCGATGATCAGGTCGCCGACGTACGAGCCGGCGGTCACCTCGACGGTGGCACCCACGGCCGCCGCGTCGATGCGGCGCTGCAGCGGCGAGGCATGCGCCGCCGACGGGCGCCCCTCGATCATGCCCGACCCTGCCGTCACGTCGGCATCGGGCACCTGCGCCAGCGCGAGGAGGAACAGCAGCGCGAGCATACGGGTCTCAGGCCGCCGATTCGGTGCGGCGGCTCTGCCGCCAGGCGACCAGCAGCGCCGCCAGGAGCAGCAGCACCGCGAGCACCATGGCGTAGGTCCCGAGTCTCGGGTAGGAGTAGACCTCGAAGTTGGCGATCTGCCGGTATCCGAAGACGGGCGGCGTGAACGGCGGGACCTTCACCGCCGCGGTCGGCGCCAGGTCGTGGCCGTAGCGGTACATCTTGTAGCCGAACGACCAGAGCGAGAAGGCGCCGAAGTAGGTGAAGACCACCGTGACGTCCACCAGCGCCGCCACCGTGCCGTGGACCGCCGCGCGGAGGATCAGCAGCGCGAGCGCACCGATGACGAACGGCATCCACTTGAACTCGGTGAAGTCCTCGACCATCAGGTCGCGCATCCCGATGTAGTGGTTGAGGACGTTGATCTCCCTGACGTCCTGCCCGCCGCGGCCGCCCGCGAGGGTGTAGCTGAAGATGTCGAGCCGCAGCCCGTCCGGATACTGCGGGGCGAACATCGTCAGGTTCCACAGCGGCGTGATAAACGTGACGAGCAGGGCGAGCGCCGCGCCGAGCAGCAGCAGGCGTGGGCCGACGTCGAGGGGCTGGTCGAGAAAGCGGTTCACACGCTGGAAGAACACGCGCATGGGGTGGCCTCGGGTGAGAGCGCCGAGCGGCCGGACCCGGTACGGGTCCGGCCGCTCGATCGCAGGGGGTGACGCCCGGGCGCTACCGCGGCTTGACCATCAGGTAGCCCTGCATCTCCTGATGCAGCGCCGAGCAGAAGTTGGTGCAGTAGTACGGGAACACACCCCTCTTGTTGGCCGTGAACGTCACCGTCTTGGTCTCGCCCGGATCGACGACCACGTTGATGTTGTAATCGAGCAGGCCGAAGCCGTGCAGTTCGTCGGTCGTCTGCTCGATGTTGGTGATCGCGATCGTCACCTGGTCGCCCTCGTTGATCTCGAACGAGGTCGGCGTCAGCGTCGAGCGCACGGCCACCATCTTCACGGTGACCTTGTTGCCCTGTCGCGTGACCCCGGCGTCCTTGACGTCCCAGATCGCCAGCGGATGCTTGTTCTCTTCCTTCGGGTACACCTCGATCGGGTGGAGCTTGTCGGCCTTGATGATCTGAGCGTAGTGCGGCTCGGGCTCCGTGAAGGCATCGGCGAGGATCTTCATCTTCTCCTCGGAGATGTCCACGAGCTGCGACGACTCGGGCTGCGAGGGCCCGACCGACAGGTGCCGCCCGTGCGACAGCTTGTTGAGGCCGACCAGGTACTTGCCGTCCGGGCTGACCGTGTCGCCTTCGGCCGCCGTCAGGTGGCCGATCGAGTAGGACATCGGGACCTTGTCGACGACCTCCCAGGTGCCGAGCTTCCACTTCGCGACGGCGCTGTCGACGAAGAGCGACGTGTAGGCGTAGCCGTCCGGTCCGAACTGCGTGTGCAGCGGGCCGAGGCCGACCGGCACCTCGGCGTCCTTGATCGACTCGTACTTCAGCACCGGGATCCCGTCCTCGTCGCCGGTGAAGTCCTTGTTGCGGATCGCCGTCTGGATCTTCTCGAAGTTGAAGACCGTCGTGACGCCCTGGAGCTTGCCGGAGCCGATGATGTACTTGCCGTCGGGCGAGACGTCCACGCCGTGGGGCGACTTGCCGCACGGCAGGAGGTAGACGATGCCCGGCACCTTCCTCGGGTCGAGCACCTTGACCCCGCCGATCATGTCGCCCTTGCCCTCGGCGATCGCCTTCTCGGCCGCGCGCCAATCGACCGCGGCGATGTAGTCGCGGTCACGCTGGGACGCGGTGATCTCGAGCTTCCCGGTGGCGCGCTCGGTGTTGTACGACGACCAGAACATCCAGCCGTCGGAGGCCACCTTCCCCGCGTCGCCGAGGTCGAAGTCGAACGGCGGCATCACAATCTGCCAGCCGAGCGACATCTGGCCGCTCGTCGGATCGATCTTCACCGCCGCGACAATCCCCTTGTAGTCGGTCGCGTACTTGTCGATGGGAGCGTAGGTGCCCTTCGGAATCGGGATGGAGAAGCGGCTGCCCATCATCGCGTATTCCGAATTCGGCGTCACGAACGCGCCCGAGTGGTTGCCCGACACGTTCGGCACCGGGCCGAAGATCTGCTTGGTCTTGAAGTCGCGCAGGTCCACGCGGGCGATACGGCCGTTCATGTCGTTGACGAACAGCCAGCGGCCGTCGTAGTCCCCCTTGGTCTCCGACAGCGACGGGTGGTGCACGTCGCCCCACGTCAGGCCGCCCAGCATCGCCTTCGACTCGTCGTCGAACCCGTAGCCGGTCGCCGGATAGGGCGTGTAGACCGGGATCGTCGAGAGGTGGCGCATCGACGGGAGCCCGTAGACGTAGACCTGTCCCGAGTGTCCGCCGGAGGCGAACATGTAGTACTCGTCGAGGTCGCCTGGGGCCACGTAGACCTTCTGCGCGGCGACGGCGATGTCCGACGTGGCCCCGGCCTTCAGGGCGCTCTTCGGCGCGCTGGGGGTGCACCGCGCGGCGAGTACCGCCACGGCGATCCCGAGGACCCCATAGAGCACGTAGCGTGAACGCTGGATCATATGGACGCTCCTTGTCTGCTGATCGGACGGGAACAATTCACTACCGTGGTGCCGCGGCCGGCGCGGCCGGTGCGGCCGCCTGCCGCTGGTGCTCGGCAAATGCCTCGCGCAGCTTCTGGATCGCCACCGCCTTCTGGTCGTCGGTGAGGATGATCTGCCGCGTGAGCACGACCGACATCGTGCCGGTCGGGTTGCGGAGGAAGTCGTCGAGCGTGCGGCCGAACCGCTTCTGCACGTCCTCGACGGCGGTCGACAGGTCAGGGCCGATCTGCGCGGGGCTCTTCACCTTCAGCGCCGCGATCGAGTGGCACACGAAACAGCCGGTCGACACGAACCAGGCGCCGGGCCCGGTCTTCATCTCCTGCTCGGCCTTCAGCTCGTCGGCCGTCCGCGGATCGGTGCGCGGCGCTCCCGCGACGTAGGCGGCCGGCACCACCTCGCGCCTCCACGACAGGACGAGCATCGCCATCGCCTGCGCCTGCCCGGTCGTCAGGTTGAAGTTCGGCATCACCGTGTCGGTGACGAGCGCGCGCGGATCCTTGAGATGCGCCACGTGCCACGCGAACGCGGTCTTCTGGCCCGACAGCCGGCTGAAGTCGTACTGCTCCGGCGCCTTCTCGCCGACGTTCGTCAGGTCGGGGCCGATCGTGCCGCCGTAGCCGTTGATCGTGTGGCAGGCGCGGCAGCCCTTGTCGCGCACCAGCGTCTTGGCCAGGTTGATCGCGTCGGCTCCCTTCGTCTCGCGGTCGTAGCGGTGGCACACGTTGCAGTTCATCTGCAGCAGCGCCCCCTTGTCGGTCGCGAGCGAGTACTCCTCGCCGAGCGTGCGCGAGAGCAGCGGCTGCTCCCAGTGCGCGACCTGGCCGTGCGCCGCCGCCGTGTCGATCGCCCACCCCTGGCCGCCGTGGCACGCCGTGCAACCGAACCGCTCGACCGGGTGGTTCTTCAGCGGCTCGACCGGATGCGTCCGGAACGGCTCCTCCGCCTGCTCGAACCCCTTCCACGACACCGCCTGGTGGCACGTCTGGCACCGGTCCGCGCGCCGCAGGTCGGCCACCCACACCTGCTGCACGCCGGAGGGCATGATGCGCGCCCGGTCCGCGCCGAGCTTGGCCGCCACGATCTGGCGGAACTCGTACTGGTAGTAGCGCCAGTCGTGCGCGCGATCGCCCCACCAGAACAGCGCCGTCGACACCACGAGGACGAGGCCGACGACGGCGAGGACAGGGCGGTCGCGCTTCGGATACGGGGAGTTGGTCCGCAGCTCCATCTCAAATCCTCGCGGGAATCGGCGGCCACGGCTGCCACGGCCAGTAGAAGTGCCAGTACGGGCCGCGCAGCGACGTGCCGACGAAGGTGAGCATCAGGATGACGAGTACCAGCACGAGGAAGACGAGGTTCTGCGTGCGGCGACTCTGCGGGAACCAGGCGCCGGCCGCCGCCGCCGGGCTCTTGTCGAGCCAGGGCCACACGGTGAGCAGCGTCACGAGCAGGCCGGGCAGGACGACGCCGCCGATGAACGCGCCGTTGATCGTGAACGACCCGATGTGCAGCGTCGTGTCGGTGACGATCTCCTGCAGCCAGAGGAAGTACCACGGCGCCTTGGCCGGATTCGGTGTCACCAGCGCGTTGGCCGGCTCCTCGAGCGGCGACGCGATGAACACCGAGGCGATGCTGACGAGCGCGATCGTGCCGAGGACGACGATCGCGGCGCGCCGCAGCAGGTCGGGTACGGCGTTCACCGACAGGTCCGGCGCTTCGATGGACGAGGCGCGCACGGCCGGGGACGTTCCGCGCGCCACGCCGAGCAGCGTGTAGGTCTTGGTCGCCGACGGGGGCGTCGCCAGCGGCGAGGGCAGCACCGCCTCGTGATCGGACCTGGCGAGCCCGCCGTCCTTCCGCACGCGCCACATGTGGTAGGCGAAGAGGATGCCGACGCCGGCCGGCAGGAAGAAGATGTGGAGCACGTAGAAGCGGATGAGCGTCGCCTGCTCGATTGTCCGGCCGCCGATGAGCAGTTCGCGGATGGTCGGTCCGACCATCGGGACCGACGAGGCGATGTTGGTGCCCACGGTCACGGCCCAGTACGCGAGCTGGTCCCACGGCAACAGGTAGCCGGTGAACGACAGGAACAGCGTGAGCAGCAGCATCACCACGCCGATCACCCAGTTCCACTCGCGCTGCTGCCCGCGCCCCGCGCCGTTCTTGTAGGCGCCGGTCAGGAACACGCGCACCAGGTGCAGGAACACGACGGCCACCATCAGGTGCGCCGAGATGCGGTGCACCGCGCGAATCCAGAACCCGAACGAGATGACGAACTCGATGTCCTTCACCGACTGGTACGCCCGCTCCACCGAGGGCACGTAGAGGAACATCAGCGGCAGGCCCGAGAGCGTCAGCAGCAGGAAGAGCGCCGCCGACGCCGTGCCGAGCCAGAACGAGTAGTTCCAGTCGAGCGACGGCTTGTAGACCTTGGCCGGGAACCAGTGGAGGATGAAGTTCGAGACGATCGCGTCGCCCGACTCGCGGTCCGACTTCGGCCGGAACGACCAGAACGGAGCCGCGTGCACGCCCGGCGCACTCGCGCGGGTTTTCGCCGGCGCGGCAGTCCGGTCGGGGGGCGGGGGCGACGGCGGGCCAACGGCAACGGACATGAATGCCCTCCTACAACGTGAGGCGGAACGCGTGGTCCACTTCGTCGGCCAGGTCCACGACGAGCTGGCCGTCGTCACCGGCGACCGACAGTCGATACCAGGCCAGCGGCTTCGGTGCCGGGCCGGACACGTTGGTCCCGTCGCCCTGGTACTGCGAGCCGTGACAGGGGCAGAGGAAGCGATGGGTCAACCGCGTCGGACGTCCGCCGACATCCGCGGTGACGGGGCTCGCGAGCGCCTCGGCCCGGACCGTGCAGCCCAGATGCGTGCACACGGCCGACAGGGCGTGGAACGTGTTCCCTTCGCGAAACACGAGCAGCCGCTGGTCCGGCAGGAACTTCAGCCCGTCGGGGAACTCCGCCGGCGTCCCGAGCTTCACGGTCGTGGGCGCGTCGTACGAGACGTTCGGGACCAGCGACCGCAGCGAGGCGATGGCCTGCGTCGCGATGGCCGCCACGCCGGCGCCGAGCCCGAGCGTGAGCAGGAAGTCCCTCCGGTCGTGTGCCACGTGCTCGTCGCTCATACCTGCCTCTCCTGGTCGGCGCGCCGGGACCCGGCCCAGCGCTCGGTGATCGTGAAGCGCTCCATCGTCATGGCATCGGTGGGGCAGCGAATGGCGCACAGGCCGCAGCGGATGCAGCGCTCGTCGTCCTTGATCATCGCGGCGAGCGGCAGGCCATCGGCCTCCGCGCGGGCCGTCACCGCCGCGCGCGTGTCCTCGTCGAGGTCCAGTGATTCCAGCGGGACGATCGCGAGGCAGTGCTCGGGGCAGACGTCCACGCAGCGGTTGCAGAGGACGCAGCGCTCGGGGTCGTAGATCGTCTGGACGTGGCAGACGAGACACCGGGCGGCCTGGACGCGCGCGGACGGGTCGTCGTAGCCGGTTTCGACCTCGGCGATCCCGGTGCGTCGGCCGATGTCGAGCGTCGGCGGCGGCGTGCGATCGAGCCGCTCGAAGCCGGCGATCATCCGGTAGTGCGCCGTCGGGATCTTCTCGATCTCGATCTGCGATTCGAGCCGCGCCTCGTCGCGGGCGAGGGACTCGTGGATCGAGCGGGCCGCGCGCTTGCCGTTGGCGACCGCCTCGATCAGGTTGCGGGGGCCGAACGCCACGTCGCCGCCGGCGAAGATACCCGGGGCGGAGGTGGCCAGCGTCTGCGGGTCCACGCGGATGGTACCGCCCGGCGTCAGCGCGACGTGGTCCGATTCGCCGAGGAACGCGAGGTCGGCCTTCTGGCCGATCGCCAGCACGCACGCGTCGGCCTCGAGCGTCAGCACGTCTTCGTCGTCGTAGACCGGCGCGAAGCGGCCGTTCGCGTCGAACACCGACCGGACGGCGCGCAGCTCGATGCCGGTCAGGTGGCTGTCGCCGAGAAACCGCCGGGGCCCCCGGCGCGTCACGAACCGCACGCCTTCACGATTCGCTTCCTCGAACTCCTCGTGCCCCTGCGTCGTGCGCAGCACCGGCATCTCCTCGAAGTTCTCGAGCGAGACGATGGTCACTTCAGTGGCGCCGCCACGCAGCGCGGCGCGGGCGGAGTCGAGCGCTTCCTTGACGCGCGCGTCGGTTTCGGCGCCGAGTTCGGACTCGAGCGCGTCGAGTTCGCTCTCGCGTCCGACGCGCAGCGCCGTCCGCGCGGCGTCGAAGGCGACGAAGCCGCCGCCGATGACCACCACGCGGCGGCCGAGGTCCATCCGGTACCCGCGGTTCACGTTGAGCAGGTAGTCGATGGCCTTGACCACGCCGTCCAGCTCGACCCCCGGCACCTGCAGGTCGCGGCCCCGGGAGACGCCGACCGAGAGGAAGAACGCTTCGAAGCCTTCGGCGCGCAGGGCCTGAAGGCCGAAGGCCGGCGTGAGCGGCGTGCCGAGTCGCAGCTCGATGCCGAGCGCGACGATGCGGTCGATCTCGCTGCGAAGGAGCGTGCGCGGCAGGCGGTATTCGGGGATCCCGAAGCGCATCATGCCGCCCGGTTCGCTGGCCGCCTCGAAGACGGTGACGCGGTAGCCGAGCAGCGCCAGGTCGTGCGCCGCGGCGAGACCCGCCGGGCCGGCGCCGACGACCGCGATGCGCCGCCCGGTCCCGGTGCCGGCGACCGACGTGCGGTCGCGATGGAAGGGCAGCGGCAGGTGCCCCGCGTAACGATTGCCTTCGGCCACCGGCGTATCGAGCAGGCGCGCCTGCGTGTCGGGTCGCATCGACTCGACGCCGTACTGTGCGGTGACGAAACGCTTCAGGGCGCGGATGGCGACGGGCGCGTCGATGTGGCCGCGG
>ORMF010310187.1_pt1 | contig 10688 bp, 10 predicted proteins | sample 1779871 | NCBI WGS metagenome assembly ORMF01 (sample SAMEA104232316, study PRJEB22302) | groundwater metagenome | biome: forest; feature: aquifer; material: groundwater | place: USA | collected 2011-08-07 | depth 5.4 m
CGTACCAGTTCGCCATGTTCATGCTCTTCCTCGTGGCGTACTGCAACGTCTACGACAAGGAGCGGATCGAGAACCTGCTCCACTTCTCGATCGCGGCGGGCGTGACCACGTCCGGATACGCGCTGATCCAGTACTACGCGCTCGATGTCCCCGTCTTCACGCGGACCTCCGCGTTGTTCTCGTGGCTGCTGCCCGAGAGCATTGCGCCGCTGTTCGACTTCCGGTTCCTCATCCTGCCCCCGAAGCCGGGCGCGGGGGACGCCTCTTCCACCCGGTCCCGCCCCCGCCGCATCACCTCATCGGGCTTGCCGTCAAGGAACGCCACCACCTCATCGATCATCCCGCGGTAGTCGGCGAGCGACTGCGCGCCGATGCACGGCCCCTTGCAGCGCTTGATGTGGAAGTCGAGGCAGGCGCGCTCCGGCATCTCGGCCGGCATGTTCCAGCGGCAGGAGCGCACGGTGAAGACGCGCTTCACCACGTTGAGCGCGTGACGCATCGCCCCCACGTCGGTGAACGGGCCGTAGTAGCGCGCGCCATCGTCCAGCACGCGCCGCGTCACCAGCACGCGCGGGTACGGCTCCTGCACCGTGACCTTGACGTACGGGTACGTCTTGTCGTCGCGAAGCATCACGTTGAAGCGCGGGTGATGCTCCTTGATCAGGTTGTGCTCGAGGATCAGCGCGTGCTCCTCGCTTGGGACCACGATCGTCTCGAGGTCCACCGCATGGTCCATGAGCACGCGCGTCTTGGACGTGAAGGCGACGTCCGCCGCCACGTAGCTCCGCACGCGCTGGCGCAGCCGCTTGGCCTTGCCGACGTAGAGCACGGTGCCGTCCGCCGCCTTCCACAGGTACACGCCGGGCGTGTCGGGAAGGTGTGCGAGCTTCTGGCTGATGGCGTCTGGGACGGTGCGCATGGCGGCTCAGCCTGAATCTAGCCGATCGTCAGCGGCCGCCGACGAGCTGCCTCACCCGCCCCGCCATCGCGGATGCTTCCGGTATCCCCAGCGACGCCGTGACGCCAAGATAGGCGAGGCCGTACAACGGGAGCGCCACGAAGCCGAGGACGAGCGGGTGCTCGACGCCGACCACGAGCTTGGCGCCCCACGCCACGAGCGCGGCGCCCAGCGCCGCCGCCCACAGCTTGGCCTGATATGGCCGGTCCACGCCTACGTTGCCGATGCGCGGCACCAGCGAACGCCGCAGCAGCAGGCACTCCACCCAGGCGGCGAGCCCCGACGACGCGGTCAGGCCGGCCACACCCCAGCGTGCGTCAATGCCGAGCAGGCCGGGGAGCTGCAGCGCCACCAGCCAGCCGACGGCGAGGCCCATGGCCACGCGCAGCAGCGCGAACTTGAGCGGCGTGCGCGTGTTCCGCAGCGCATACCAGGTGGAGGCGTACAACCGTCCAAGGGTGGCCGCGAGCAGTCCCACCGCCGAGCCCGCGAGCACACCCCACATCCAGACCACGTCGTCGCGCCCGAACCGCCCCGACTGGTACAGCGTGGCGCCCACGATGTCGCCGATGGCCAGGAACGCCATGGACGAGGGAATCACATAGAATGCGATGCGATGCAGTCCGTTGGAGAGCCGGCGTCGCAGTTCCTGCGCCACCTCGTCGCTCGTCCCCGCGGCGCCCGACATCGCCGGCAACTCGGCGGCCGACACCGACATGCCGAAGAGTGACACGGGGAGCATGGTGATCACCTGCGCGTATGACAGCACGGCAACGGCCCCCGCCCCCACCAACGACGCCAGCAGGTTGTCCACATACGCACTCACCTGCACCACGCCGCGGCCGACCGCAACCGGCGCGAACTGCGCCAGGACCACACGCACGTGTGCGTTCGCCGTGCCAAGGCCGGCCCGCAGGCGGCGCTCGACGCGCACCACGGTGGGCAGCTGCACCACGAGTTGCGCTGCACTCCCCAGCACCGACGCCCACGCCAGCAGCACCACGAGCCGCGCCTGCCCGGCTGCGTTGCCGAGCGACGGCCCGAACCAGAGCAGTGCGCCGATCATTACGACGTTCATCGCCACCGGTGACGCGTACGGCAGGAAGAAGCGCCGATGCGAGTTCAGCACGCCGAGCGCCCACGCCGAGAGCACCAGCAGGCCGACGCCCGGGAACATCACCTGCACCAGACGAACGGTGAGTTCGCGCTTTTCCTCCGAAAATCCCGGCGCGATGAGCACGACGAGGTACGGTGTGAGCACGATGCCGACGAGCACCAGCACCGCGGTGGTCAGCGCCAGCAGCGTCCCGACGGCGCCAGCAACACGCCCCGCCTCGGCCTCGTCGCCATCGGCGAGCAGGCGGCTGTACGTGGGAATGAACGACGCCGACAGCACACCCTCGCCAAAGAGATTCTGCAGGACGTTGGGAATGCGGAGCGCGGCGTTGAACGCGTCACCCGCGTCGCTGGTGCCGAGGAAGTGGCCGAGCAGGCGGTTGCGGACGAGCCCGAAGAGGCGGCTCAGCAGGATGCCGGCGGCGACCAGGGCCGCACCGCCGCCCGTGCGCCGCGGCGGCGGCGCCGGCGACGCGCTCACGCGCCGCCGAGCAGCTGAGCGGCGTGCGAGGCCGCGCCCGCGCGCAGCAGGTCCATCAGCTCTTCCCCGTGCCGCGCCACGAGCGGCAGCGGATTGAGGACGCGCTCCTGTCGCTGGCCCTCGGGCATCAACGCGGCACGCACGCTGCCGAGGTCGCGCACCGCCGCCGTCTCCGCCTTCAGCGCCGCCGTGCGATAGCGTCGCTCGAGCCGGTCAATGCGGAACTTCAGCTGATGCCGTGCCCCCTCGATCGTCGAGGCGTGCACCATCGCCGCCCCCTCCGCGGAATCCCGCAGGGCGTTCAGCCGCACATCCACGTCGTGGCGCAGCGCTTCGAGCGTGTCGCGCAGGAACGGCGGCATGGCACGATCGCCCACGCGACGCTCCGCCTGATGCGGCGGCTTGATGTCGTCGAAGGTCATGCCGAGCCGGCCGAGCATCCGGTCAATCACCGGTTCGACGATCGTCGCCGACCAGCGCGGCAGCACCAGCGGCACCGGCAGGCCAAGCGCCTCGGCCACGGCGCCAACCTGCGCAAAGTACGCGACCTCGCCGGGCCCGCCGAAGTACCCTATGGTCGGCAGGATCGCGCGCTCCACCACGGGGCGCAGCAGCACGTTTGCCGAGAGCACCAGTTGCGGTTGCACAGCCACGTCGCCCGCCTGCGCGATGGGGACGCGCTCCTTGATCCCGTTGGACGAGACGCGAAAGACCAACGACAGTTTGGGCACGCGCGCCACCTGCGCGCGAAACCCGGCGCGCTCGATGGCGACGCTGCGCAGTGAGACCGCCTCATCCACGACCGGCGCGCGACGCAGCGCCTCCACCAGCGTGGGGCGCGCCGCCTCGCGCACGGCGGGGTGCCAGGCGTCGAGCACGGCAATCCCCATCGGCTCAAAGAGCGCGCGCAGCAGTTCTACATAGGCGCTGCCCACCGTCGCGTCGGCGCGATAGGCGCGACGCGCGTGCTCCAGCAACTCGAGATGCGGCGCGGAACCCGCCGCCGCGCTCAGGTCATCGAACTGCTGCCGCACATCGCCCAGCGGCTGCGCCGCCATGACCTGCCCATCGAAACCCAGCCGTTCGATGCGCAGCCGGCGCACTTCCTCGTCGAAGGCCACGGCCGTCCAGCTCGCCTCGGCGAAATCCGCGTCGTCGGTGGCCGCCCAGAAGACCGGCGCCGCCGGGATGCCGGTGGCCTGCTCGATCTTGTCCGCGAGAGCGCGCGCGCTCAGCGCCTTGAGCCACGTGTAGCCCGGGCCGCCGAACAGGCCCGGCTGCTGGCCGGTGGTGATGACGACCCCGCGCCCCTGCGCCACCGACTCGAGGCGACGGGCGGCGGCACCGCTGGCGTTGAAGGCGGGCGCCAGCGCGGCAAACCAGTCGGGATTGGCCTGCGAGCGCACCTGCTCCGCGTGCTCGCGCCAGGCGGCGGCGCCCTTGGGGCGCGGCGTGTACCAGCCGGACGGCGTGCGCCCTTCAACGGCGGCACGGGCCAGTGGACCGCCGCCGACTGGCTCAGCAACGACGCGGGGGGGCGTCAACGGCCCCTTCCATGCCCGTGCCCGCGCCTGTGCCCGCCACTACAGTCCATGCGCTTTCTGCCTCCGGAGGTACGCCCCGCGCGTTTGTCACGCCGAGTCATAAGGTAACCGCTGGACAGGGGACGGCGGAATGCGCCCGTCGTCACTTGTGGTAGGGTTCCCGTCGGACGATGGTCCCCGCCCGGTAGAGCTGCTCGGCCAGCACCAGCCGCGCCAACTCGTGCGGCAGCGTCCACGGCGCCAGCTCCAATCGCACCGCCGCGCGCGCCAGCAGGGCCGGCGACAGCCCCAATGCTCCGCCGATCACGAATGCCACGTCGCGCCCTCCCTCGCGCTGGCCCTGCAGCCAGGTGGAGAAGGCCGCCGAGTCCATCCGCCGGCCGCCCGGGTCGCAGCAAACGAGGACGGCGCCGGCCGGGAGCTTGGAGGCCAGCCGCTCGCCTTCCCGGTCACGCACGAGGTCTGCGCTCGCCGACTTCGCCGGCTCCTCGCGGACCTCGATGCGCTCCAGCGGCCAGTAGCGCCCCGCCCGCTCCTCGTACTCCCCAATCGCGGCGGCGAGCGCCGCATGGCGCGGCTTGCCGACGGCGATGACATAGACCTTCACGGCCGGCGCCCTGCGCTACGCGTAAATGCCGCGCAGCTTGTGCACCGTAGCGACGCGGCTGATCGCCAGCATATACGACGCCGTGCGCATGTTCACCTTGTGCAGCTTCGACAGCTTGAGGACCTCGGCGAAGGAGTTGACCATGATCTCCGTCAGGCGCTCGTTCACGAGCTGCTCACTCCAGTAGTAGCCGCTGCGGTTCTGCACCCACTCGAAGTACGACACGGTGACGCCGCCGGCGTTGGCCAGGATGTCCGGAATCACGAACACCCCCTTCTCGTCGAGGATCGCATCGGCGCCCGCTGAGGTGGGGCCGTTGGCCCCCTCGCACACGACCTTCGCCTTGATGCTGGCCGCGTTCTTGGTCGTGATCACGTTTTCGAGCGCCGCCGGGAGCAGCACGTCGCATTCCAGCTCGAGGATCCTCTCGTTCGAGATCGGCTCACCGCCGCCGAATCCCTCGAGCGTCCGGTGCTCGGCCACGTGCGCCAGCGCATGCTTCACGTCGATGCCCTTCCTGCTGTACCAGCCGCCCGTGCGATCGCTGATGGCGATGACCTTGCAGCCCTCCGCGTGCAGCAGTTCCGCCGCGATGGAGCCCACGTTGCCGAAGCCCTGCACGACCACGGTGCGTCCCTTCACCGGCAGGCCGAGGTGCGCCAGCGCCTCCCGCGTCGCGATCATGCAGCCTCGCCCCGTCGCCTCGCGACGGCCCAGCGACCCGCCCATCGCCACCGGCTTGCCCGTGGTCACCGCGTTCACCGTGTGCCCGACGTGCATCGAGTAGGTGTCCATCAGCCACGCCATCACGCGCTCGTTGGTGTTCACGTCCGGCGCGGGGACGTCGGAATCGGGGCCGAGCGTGGCGATGATGCCCGCCGTGTAGCGGCGCGTCACGCGCTCCAGCTCGCCGATGCTCATCTTCAGCGGATCGCAGATCACGCCGCCCTTGGAGCCGCCGAAGGGAATGTTGACCACGGCGCACTTCCACGTCATCCACGCCGCCAGCGCCTTCACCTCGTCGAGCGTGACGTTCTGGTCGAAGCGAATGCCCCCCTTCGCCGGACCGCGCGACGTGTTGTAAATGCAGCGGATGCCGGTGAACACCTCCACTTCGCCGCTGTCCATCATCACGGGAATGGAGACGATGATCGTCTTCTCCGGATTGCGCAGGACCTTGTAGAGGCCGGGCTCGAGGTCGAGCAGGTCTGCCGCGCGATCGAAGCGGGCCATCATCGCCTCGAACGGGTTCTCCTCGTGGAGAAACCGGTCCTTGTCCGGGTGCACGATCGTATTGGTGGGGAGCAGCAGGTCAACCATGGGGGGAACGCTCCGGGCCAGCCGACGCCGGCGTGGGTGAAGCCGCGGGAGACATCAGGCGATCGAGCACGGCCTCGACGCTCTCCAGGCCGGTCTCGACGACCACCGATTGAGAAAGATACCATAGCCGCGGGGCGTGCGCGGGCCATTGCGGACCCAGCTTCACCGCGTCCTTGAGGGTGCAGACGACGCGATCCATGCGGGACGCGCGCGACAGAAGACGCTCCACGTCGCGTGCGGTGTAGGCATGATGATCGCCGAAGCTCGCATCCTGCACCTGCGCGCCGGCCGCGCCGAGTTGCGCGAGGAACGCGTCGGGCGCGCCGATGCCCGAGACCGCCAGGACGCGCTGGCCGCGCAGCGTCTCGATGGACTCGCTCGCGCCGCCCGTCCACGCGCTGAGGCGTCCGGGCGCGAGGTGCACCACGGCGAGCGGCACCCCGCCGGAGGCACGCGTCAGCTGCTGCGCCACCTCGGCGGCCCGTCCGGACGACGCCGCCTTTCGCGTCACGATCACGAGGTGCGCGCGACGCAGCGCCGTCAGCGGCTCGCGGAAGGGTCCCGCCGGCAGGAGGCGCACGGGGAGGTCGCTCCAGAGGTCGGCGCTCACCACCACCACGTCGACATCGCGCGGCATCTGGCGATGTTGAAACGCATCGTCCAGCACCAGCGCCGTCGCGCCCTGCGCGATGGCCAGCGCGGCGGCGCGCCGTCGGTCCGCGTCAGCGAAGACGGGCACGTCCGGATTCAGCGCGGCGTGCACGAGCGCCTCGTCGTCGCCGTAGCCGCGGAGCAGCAGGGCCGGCGCGCGGCCGCGCGTGCGCAGCTGCGCCGCGAACCAGGCGGCGAGCGGCGTCTTCCCCGTCCCCCCAACCGTGAGATTGCCGATGGACACCGTCGGCACCGGCGTGCGCCCCGCCCCGCTGGCACGCCGCGCGCCGTCCACGAGGGCCGCGGCGCCGTAGATCCACTCGAACGGCGTGAGCACCGCACGCGCGAGGAGCGCGTCGAAGCCCTCGCCATACCACACGACGCGCGCCATGGCCTCACGCACGGGCCATCGCCTCCGCGGCATCCATCGCCGCCACAAACCGCTCGGCCTCGCCCGGCGCGAGCTGGTCGCCGTCGAATCGCGGCGTGAACGGCTCCCCGATGGTCACGCAGACGCGCGCAAACGGCTTCGGAATGGCGTACCGGTCCCAGCTGCGCAGGTGCCAGGTCCGCCTCGCGTGCATGGACATCGGAACGATCACCGTGCCGGCACGCTGAGCCGCCACAAAGAGCCCGGCCTGCGGCACGCGCGCAGGGCCGCGCGGGCCGTCGGGAGTGAACGCGACCGACCGCCCGGCGCGCAGTGCGGCCACCATGGTCATCAGGCCGCGCACGCCGCCCCGTGAGCTCGACCCGCGCGCCGGCGGCGCATACCCGAGCCGCTCGAGGATGCGCGCGATGATCTCGCCGTCGCCGTGTTCGCTGGCGAGCGCCATGATGCCGCGGTTGCGCTGCGTCCAGATGGGGGCGAGCATCAGGCCGTGCCAGACCGCCACCACGACCGGCCGGCGCACGCCGTCCACCGTGGGCCAGTTCGACTCGCCGCGCAGGTCGACGCGCCACGTGCGCGCGAGCAGCTGCACGGCCAGGTAGCCGGCGCGCGAGGCCCAGCGCACCTTGCGCTCACGGCGCGCCGCCTGCGCGTCGCGCGGGGCGTCGGCCGGCGCCGCGCTGGTGTTCATCGCCCGCCGTCCGCCGGAAGCATCGCGGCCGCCAGATCGGCCACGCGCCCCGCGGCACCGGGCGCGCCCAGCAGGCGCCGGACGTCGGCCATCCCCTCGAGCATGCGCACGCGCGCCGGACTCGCGTCGCCGAACAGCGGATGCAGCGCGTCCGCCACGGCCTGCGTCGTGAATGCGTCCTGCACGAACTCGGGCGCCACCTCGCGGCCCGCGACCACGTTGAGGAGCCCGATGTGCGGAATGCTCACGAGTCGTTTCGCGATCTCATAGGTGATGCGGCTCGTCTTGTACACCACGGCACACGGGCAGCCAGCCACGGCGGCCTCGAGCGTCGTCGTCCCGCTCTTGCAGAGCGCCACGTCCGCCGCGCGCAGCACGTCGAACGACTGCGCGCGCACCATCGGGAACGGCACGTGCGACGCATCCAGCTGAATCGTCGGCGCCACGCTCACCACGACCTCCAGGCCCGGTCGCCGTCGCTGCAGTTCGCGCGCCACCGCCTCAAACGCCTGCAGGTGCCGCTCGATCTCCTGCGCCCGGCTCCCGGGAAAGAGCGCCAGCACCTCCCGGTCCGTCGGCAGGCCCAGTCGGCGTCTCGCTTCGGCGCGGTCAGGAAGTTCCTGCGCGCGATCCAGCAGGGGATGCCCCACGAACGTCGTCTCGATCCCCGCGTCGCGCAGCAGCGCTTCCTCGAACGGCAGGATCACGGCGGCCTTGGTAATGACCTCGGCCATCATGCGCAGCCGGCCGGGCTTCCAGGCCCACACCTGCGGCGTGATGTAGTACAGCACGGGCACCCCTGCGTCGTGCGCCGCGCGCGCCACCCTCAGGTTGAAGCCGGGGTAGTCGATGAGGATGATCAATCCCACGCGCCCACTGCGCAGGTGCGCCTTCACCTCGCGCAGCAGCCGCAGGTGCGCCGGCAGGTGCTTGAGCACCTCCACAAAGCCCACGACGCCCTCGGCGCGCTCGAAGAGCTGCACGCCGGCCGCTGCCATGCGGTCGCCGCCCATCCCCACGAGCGGCGCCTCCGGCCGCAGCGCGCGCAACCGCTCGGCGACGCCGGCGCCGTGCAGGTCGCCCGACGCCTCGCCGGCGATGATCAGGATCTCACGCACCGGGGCCGCGCGCCGCGTTCATCACCGAGCGCGACCGCTCGATGTCCGCCACGATCTGCAGTGCGACGTGCAGTGCGTCGCGCCCGTCGTCGCCCGTCACCGGCACCGGCGCCTCGCCCCGCACCGCCGCCACGAACGACTCCAGCTCCAGCTTGAGCGCATCGCCCTCCGGCGCCTCGAGCGGAATGCGCTCCACGAATGCCGTCACGTCGGGCTGCGCCTGCAACGCCAGCGCCGCCATGTCCACGTCGCGGCGCAGGCGGAAGAGTTCGCCGTTGCCGGCGGCAAGGTCCAGCGTCATGTAGCCGTTGCGCTGGAACAGGCGCAGCTTGCGCGACCGGTCGCGCGAGATACGGCTGGCCGTGATGTTCGCAATGCCGCCGTTGGCAAACGCCACGCGCGCGTTGGCCATGTCGAGGCTGGGCGTGAGCACGCCGACGCCGGTCGCCGAGACCTGCGCCACCTTCGCCTTCGTCAGCGTGAGCACGAGGTCGATATCGTGGATCATCAGGTCGAGCACCACCGCCACGTCCGACCCGCGCGGGTTGAATGGCGCCAGGCGCTCGCTCTCGATGAAGAGCGGCGACTCGACGTACGGCCACGCCGCACGGATGGCGCGGTTGAACCGCTCGATGTGCCCAATCTGCACCAGCGCGCCGTTCGCCTTCGCCAGCGCGAGCAGGGCGTCGGCCTCATCCAGCGTCGTCGTGATCGGCTTCTCGATCAACACGTGCTTGCCGCGCGCGAGGGCGGCCTTCGCCACGGCGAAGTGCGCCGGCGTCGGCACGACGATGGACACGGCATCCACGTCATCGAGCAGCGATTCGAGAGACGCCGTTGCCGCGACGCCCAACTCCCCGGCCACCTTGGCCGCGCGCGCCGCGTCGGTCTCGTAGAACCCGCGCACGTCCGCGCCGTCCAGCGTGCGCAGATGCCGCAGGTGGTGGAACCCCAGTGCGCCCGTCCCGATGACGCCCACCCGCAGCGGCACGCTCATATCACGATGCCCCGCTGGCTGTCTTCCACGAAGTCCACGAACGCCTGCACCTCGGGACCCATCGACAGCTCCCGGCGGGCCGTCTCGAGCGCCTGTGCGATGTTGAACTCGCTGCGAAAGAACATCCGGTACGCCTTCTTCAGCTCGAGGATCGTCTCCGGCGAGAACCCGTTGCGCTGGAGCCCGATGCTGTTGAGGGCGTACAGCTTGATCGGGTTCCCCACCGCCTTCACGTACGGCGGCACGTCCTTGTTCACGCGCGCCATGCCGCCAATGAAGCAGTAGCGGCCGATCTTCCCGAACTGGTGGACCGCGCACAGCCCCGAGATGATCGCCTTGTCCTCGATCGTCACGTGGCCGGCGAGTTGCGTCCCGTTGGAGATGATCACGCCGTTCCCGACATGACAGTCGTGCGCAAGATGCACGTACGTCATGAGGAAACAGTCGCTGCCGACCGTGGTCTTGAACGACTGCGACGTGCCGCGGTTGATCGTCGTGTACTCGCGGATGGTGGTGCGGTCGCCTACTTCCACCCACGTCTCCTCGCCCTTGAACTTGAGGTCCTGCGGCAGCCCGCCCAGCACGGAGCCGACGCCGATCTTCACGTCGCGCCCCAGGCGCACGTTCTCCTCGAGGATCGCGCGCGTGCTGATCACGCACCCGTCGCCCACGGTGCAGCGCGGGCCGATGATCACGCCCGCCCCAATGGTCACATTGTCGCCAATGCGCGCATCCGCGTCGATCACGGCGGACGCATGAATCCGGTTGCTCATCTATCCCTCACCATGGCGGCCATGTCGGCCTCGCAGACCAC
>ORMF010755292.1_pt1 | contig 10687 bp, 7 predicted proteins | sample 1779871 | NCBI WGS metagenome assembly ORMF01 (sample SAMEA104232316, study PRJEB22302) | groundwater metagenome | biome: forest; feature: aquifer; material: groundwater | place: USA | collected 2011-08-07 | depth 5.4 m
ACCGCTTCCTGCCGGACAAGGCCATCGATTTGATCGACGAGGCGGGCTCACGCCTGCGCATCGAGATCGACAGCATGCCCATCGAGATCGACGAAGTGGAGCGCAAGGTCCTCCAACTGGAGATCGAAAAACAGGCGCTCAGGCGCGAGGAAGACAAGGCGTCGAGGGAGCGGCTCGCGCAGCTCGAGCGCGAGATTCAAAACCTGAAGGAGACTTCCAGCGGCCTCAAAGCCCACTGGCAGAATGAAAAGGAATCGATCCAGCGCATCCGCGCGCTCAAGGAAAAGATCGAGGCGACTAAAGTCGAAGAGCAGCAGGCGCAGCGCCGCGGCGACCTGAACAAGGCCGCCGAGCTGCGCTACGGCACGCTGACCCAGCTGCAGAAAGAGTTGGAACAGGCCAACCAGAACTTCGTCGAACTGCAAAAGAACCAGAAGATGCTCAAGGAAGAGGTCGACGCCGAGGATGTCGCCGAGGTCGTGGCGAAGTGGACTGGCATCCCGGTGTCCAAGATGCTCGAAGGCGAGATCCAAAAGCTTCTCAGGATGGAAGACCGGCTCAAACTGCGCGTGGTCGGCCAAGCCGGCGCGATTCACGCCGTAGCCAACGCCGTGCGCCGCGCCCGCGCCGGCTTGCAAGATCAGAACCGCCCCATCGGATCGTTTATTTTTCTCGGTCCCACCGGCGTCGGCAAGACGGAGCTATGCCGCGCGCTTGCGGAATTTTTGTTCGACGACGAGCAGGCGACGGTGCGCTTGGATATGTCGGAGTTCATGGAAAAGCACTCGGTCTCGCGTCTCATCGGCGCCCCTCCGGGCTATGTCGGCTACGAAGAAGGCGGTTATCTCACCGAGGCCGTGCGCCGCCGCCCCTATTCGGTGGTGCTGTTCGACGAGATCGAGAAGGCTCATCCCGATGTCTTCAACGCGCTCCTCCAGATTCTCGAGGACGGCCGGATGACCGACGGCCAGGGCCGCACCGTGGACTTCAAAAACACGGTGATCATCATGACCTCGAATCTTGGAAGCCAATACATTCAAGACCTCGCCGAGCGCGACCGCAAGGAAATGGAGCAGCGGGTCACCGCGGCGCTACGGGAAGCGTTCAACCCGGAGTTTCTGAATCGGGTTGACGAAACGATCATTTTCAACAGCCTCGGCAGGGAAGAGATCAAGTCCATCGTGGAAATTCAGCTCAAGCGGCTGCGGCAGAATCTTGCCGCGCGAAAGTTGACGCTGGAAATCACCGAGCGCGCCAAGGCGCTGATCGCCGACAAAGGCTACGATCCGGCATACGGCGCACGCCCGCTCAAGCGCACGATCCAACGTTTGATTCAGGATCCGTTGGCGGTTAAGATTCTCGAAGGGGAATTCAAGGAAGGCGATCGAGTTAAAATTGACTCTGACGGAGAGACTTTACTTTTCGATCGCGGCGAATCAACGCTCGAAAACGAGTCCGCGGCTCAAGTGGCACTCCATTGACCGCCGCATCGAATAAGAGTCAAAGAAAGCGAGTTCCCATTGGACTGGCCCGGGTGCGAAAAGAGCTTCCTCCCCCCGGCAAGATCTTCAAGAGCAAGAAGACCGAAAGCCGCAAGCGGATTCGAGAGAAGCTGCAACGGGAACTGACCTCGTCCTGGTCGCGAAAGTCTTCTTGACCATTCCCGGCGATCCTCCTCGACCCTTCGGTGCGAGCCCCGGCCTTGGCCGGGGGCTCTTACTCAGGATTCCGCCCCGCCGGCGCAATGGCAGGTGCCACGGGCGTGCCCGTGGGGCTCCACGTGGGCGGGCAAGCGCCGGCCCCATTTTTTTTCCTTAAGCGACGATGGCTGATTCCGGCAGCGCGACCGAACAACAAGCACATTCCCGCCTGGTTCTTTATCAGGTTTCGCTCGGGCTCGTCTTGGTCGCATTGAATCACCGGGCGATCCAGGTCGCCTTGCCCACCCTCACTCACGTCTTTCATACCGACATTTCGTTGATTCAGTGGGTGCTGCTGGTCTACGACCTCGCCGTCATCGGCTTGGTTCTGACCTTGGGGAGGCTCGGCGACCTGTTTGGTCGCAAGTGGATTTATTTCGCAGGCTTTCTCCTGTTCGCTGTCGCTTCCGCGCTTTGCGGTCTGGCGCAAACCCCGGTTCAGCTCGTCGGCTTCCGCGCCGTTCAAGGAATCGGCGGCGCAATGATCATGGCCAACGGACGGGCGTTGGTGACGGTGAATGCGCCGCTCTCGGAGCGCGGCAAGGCCCTCGGGCTCATGTCGACGGCGTATCATGTCGGCTACATGGCCGGGCCGACCCTCGGCGGTTTTATTATCGACACCATCGGTTGGCGCTGGATCTTCCATCTGAGCATCCCGCTTAGCCTGGCTTGCGCTTATTTCGGTTGGAGGGTGCTCAAGGAGAGAGCACGGAGCGAAGAACGCGTGAAGGTCGATCTGGCGGGCGCGGCTTTCTTGCTGCTCGCCAATACCTGTTTTATCTTCGCCTTGAATCAGTCGCCTCATCTCGGCCTGCGCCACCCTGTCGTGTTTTCGTTTTTTATCGTTTCACTCGGTAGTCTCGTTCTCTTTATCCGCACCGAACAAAAGGCCGAGACGCCGATCTTAAGCCTTTCGCTCTTTCGCAACCGCTTGTTTACCGCGGCGAACCTAAGTCTCTTCTTTATCACCTCGACGCAATCCGCCATCGGCGTGTTAATGCCTTTTTACCTGCAAAACCTCGTCGGTTTCACGCCCAGTCAAATGGGTTGGATCATTATCGGCGGCTCTGTCGTGATCATCCTGGTTGCGCCGGTGGCCGGCTGGCTCTCCGATCGTTTGGGTTCGCGACTGCTATGCAGCGTCGGCGCTGCCATCATCGTCGTGGCTCAATTCCTGATCGGTTCCCTGACGCTGCGATCTTCGATTTTCCAGATGGTCTTGCCGCAGGTTTTGGTCGGACTGGGTTGGGCGCTGTTCAACTCGCCTAACCAGAGCGCTATCTTGAGCACCGTGCCACGCGATAAAATAGGCGCCGCTTCGGGCATGACCGTGACGACGGCGCGAATCGGCGGCGCCATCGGCATCGCGCTCTCTGGAACGATTCTCACCGTTAGTCTGAGCGCGGCGGGCCTCACGCCCGAACAGATCGCTTCTTCTCTGAGCTGGCAGGCGTCTCCCGAAATTCATCTGCAAGCTTTCAGCTACACCGTGCATGTCGTCAATGCCTTCGCGCTCCTGTCGGTTCTCTTCGCCGCCATGCGCGGCGCCCGAAAGGAGTAATCGGCGCCGGTGAGCAAATCCCCCTCAGTCCTCCTTTTTCAAAGGGGGAATTGGGTAAACCAACTTCGGTTCCAGGACACTAGCAATCGTCTCCAACAAACTTGATGACGCCCGCTAACGAACAGGCAAGACGTACCTCGCGGCTGATTCTGCTCAGCGTGTGTATCGGCCAGACCATCGTCGGCCTGGACCAACGCGCGATCATGGTCGCCCTCCCGACGCTGACGTCGACCTTCCACACGGCTTTCACGACGATCCAGTGGACCGTGCTGGTTTACGATCTGGTGCTGATCGGCCTCATCATCACCATGGGCCGCTTGGGCGATTTGTTTGGCCGGCGGCGTTTTTACAGTCTCGGTTTTTTGATCTTCGTCACCGCTTCCGCGCTCTGCGGTCTGTCGCAGACGACCGGCCAACTGATTTTCTTCAGGGCGATTCAAGCGATCGGCGGATCGATGATCGCGGCCAACGGCAGAGCCATCGTGTCGGTGAATCTTCCGCCGGAGGAGCGGGGCCGGGCCTTGGGGCTCACTTCCACGGCGTTTCACGTCGGCTTTCTAACCGGCCCGTCGCTCGGCGGATTTCTGATCGACACGATCGGCTGGCGCTGGATCTTTTACATGAACCTGCCCTTCAGCCTTTTCGGCGCCTATCTCGCCTGGAAGGTCGTGCCCGAGACTCGAACCAAGGAAAAAACTTCCATCGACATAGCGGGGGCGCTGCTGCTCTTGCTAACCAACGGCCTATTCATCTACGCCGTCGATCAATTGCCGCGCGTCGGCTGGCGCCATCCGGCGTTGCTCTCGGCCCTGTCGCTTTCCGCCGTTTCGCTGTGTTTTTTGTTGCGCGCGGAGGCCAAAGCGGAAACGCCGATTCTGGATCTTTCCATGTTCCGTGTCCGGCTCTTCAGCGCGGGAATTCTAAGTCTCTTTTTGATCTCCGGAACGCTGTCTGCGATCAATTTTCTCTTGCCTTTTTACCTGCAAAACCTTTTGGGATATTCCCCATCACAGGTCGGCTGGATCATTGTCGCCGACTCCGTGGTCATCATGATCGTGGCGCCCATCGCCGGCTCGCTTTCGGACCGCCTGGGGTCGAGGCGGCTCTGCACCCTGGGGTGCGCGGTCATCGCCCTGGCCCAATTTTTCCTGGCGCGACTGGAGCTAGACGCGTCGCTCTTGAGAATTATAGCGCCGCTCGTGATCTGGGGAGTCGGCTGGGCGCTTTTCAACGCGCCGAATCAAAGCTCGATTTTAGGCGCCGTCAGCGGGGAGAAAATCGGCGCCGCCGCCGGCATGATCGCAACGACCGCGCGCACCGGCGGCGCCATGGGGGTCGCCCTCTCGGCGACGCTGTTCAGCAGTCTATTGTCCGCCGCGGGACTGAGCGGCAGTGAAATCGGCGCCCCCGAGAACTGGCGCGCCGCGCCGCAAACGTTCATGGGCTCTTTTTCCACGACGATCTACGCCCTGAACTTTTTTGCTCTGCTCGCCGTGTTCCTTTCGGCTCTGCGGGGGCGGCGGCCCGATTCAGTGGATCGCACGGACGAGCCAAGTTGCCGGCGGTAGATAATCCCGGCTAGTGTAGCGTCCCAGAAATCTCTTGACCATCCTGCTTTCAGGCTCCAACGGGGGTGGGACTGGAGCCCGTGGGCACAGGAACGTGAAAGTTTCGCCAGGCCCAGCCGTGAAATATCCCACTCGAAGGGGTCGGGGTGGCGGCCCTCAAGCCACCGGCTCATTGACCACGGGCGCAGGGCCCGCCCCTGTTGGAGCATCTTATGTAAAGAAGCGTTAGGGACACTACACTAGGTTGCGTCCGAAATGGACCGACTATACGATGCCATCAGGTGATGCATGAGTTGGTACCTTCATATCGACATGGACGCGTTTTTCGCGTCCGTGGAGCAGGTGCTCGATCCGAGCTTAAAAGGCAAGCCGGTCATCGTGGGCGGCCGCAACGGCCGCGGCGTGGTCACTTCGGCGTCCTACGCGGCGCGCAAGTTCGGCATCCACTCCGCGATGCCGGGCTTTCAAGCCAAAAAACTTTGCCCGCATGGAATCTTTCTGCCCAACCGGCGTCGTGTGTACGCGGAATTCTCCGCCAAAGTGTTCGCGATCTTGGAGCAATACTCGCCGGAGGTGCGCGCCCTGTCCATCGACGAAGGGATCGTGGATCTCACCGGCACCGAGAGGCTCTTCGGCCCGCCTCTTAAAACAGCCGAGCAAATCATTCGGCGCATCGAGAGCGAGCTTGGCCTGCCCTCCTCCGGCGGCGTCTCCACCAGCCGCGTGACGGCCAAGATCGCCGCCACGCTGGGGAAGCCTCGCGGGCTTGTTTATGTGCCGTCCGGATCGGAGGCGGACTTTCTCGCGCCATTGGCGGTCGAGATGATTCCGGGTGTCGGACCCAAAACCCACAAAACCCTGTTGCAACACGGCATCAAAACCATCGGCGATTTGTTGCAGAAACCGGAGTTGGCCGAGCGTTATCTGGACCTGTCCGAACACGATGATCCCAAGCGCCGCCACGACCACTCCATCGGCAACGAGACCACGCTCGACAAGCCGCTCAAAGAAACCACAGAGATGGAAGGGGTTCTCTGGGAGCTGGTCGAAGAAGTCGGCGGCCGGCTGCGCAAGGAAAGCCTCTACGCCCGCTGCCTGACGGTAAAGATTCGCTACACCGACTTTCACACCTTCGCGCGCTCGCGCACGCTATCCTCACCGACTTGCTTCGATAAGGAGATCTTCGAGGTCGTCAGCGATCTTTTGAGGCAGAACGTCGCTGCGGGCCGCGGCGTGCGCCTCCTGGGCGTGAGCGCCAGCGCGCTTCAGATCACGGGCTGGCAGGAGTCGCTCTTGGATCGCGAGCGACGAAAGTCTTTCGAAAAACTATACCGAGGCATCGACGAGCTGCGCCTCAAATATGGTGACGACGCCGTCGGCGCCGCTACGCCTCGGACCCGCACAAGTTGATTTTCCCGCCGAAGCTCCGTACTGTTTCTAAAATTCGCCATGACGAACACGACTACCAATAACTATCCGTTCCTGGCCGCCTGCCGCCGGGAAAAAACTTCTTATACGCCCATATGGATCATGCGCCAGGCCGGGCGCTACATGGAAGAGTACCGCAAGCTGCGCGCACAGTACGGCTTTCTGGAGCTGTGCAAGAAGCCCGACCTCGCCGCCGAGATCACCGTGACGCCGGTGGAGCGCCTAGGCGTCGATGCGGCGATTCTATTCGCCGACATCCTGCTGATTTTGGAACCGCTGGGGGTCGGCCTCGAATATTCCAAAGGCGACGGCCCGGTCATCCATCACCCGGTACGCAGCGGCAAAGATGTCGACGGCTTGAAAGATTTCGATCCCGAGAAGGAACTTTCCTTCGTCTACGACGCGGTTCGAAAAATCTGTCAGGCACTGAAGGGTAAAGTTCCGCTGATCGGTTTCGCCGGGGCGCCCTTTACCCTCGCCTCCTATCTGATCGAGGGCGCCGGCTCGCGCAATTACATTCATACGAAAAAGCTCTATTACGCCGCGCCGCAAGCGTGGCATCGCCTGATGGAACTTCTGGCCGCGCGCACCGCCAAATATCTCAACTGTCAGATCGCTGCCGGCGCCCAGGCGGTGCAAATCTTCGACAGTTGGGCGGGCTGCCTCGCGCCCGCCGATTACGAACAGTTCGTCTTACCCCACACCAAAGCGGTTATCGACGCGATCACGCCCGGGGTTCCGGTGATTAATTTCAGCACCGGCACCGCCGGTTTGCTCAAGCAAATACGGTCGGCCGGTGGAAGCGTGATCGGTTTGGACTGGCGCGTCAATCTCGACGAAGGCTGGGCGACCGTCGGGCATGATGTTGCGGTGCAAGGCAATCTCGATCCCGTCGCGCTTTTCGCCTCGCCGAAAGAAATCAGGCAGCGCGCCGGCGACGTCTTACGCCGCGCCGGCGGCCGGCCCGGCCATATCTTTAACCTGGGCCACGGTGTCCTGCCGGAAACGCCGGTCGAGAACGTGATCGCCCTGGTCAACGCTGTCCATGAACTCAGCGCGCGGTAACAACCAACCATCTAACCGACCGATTCTTAACCCTCGCCCGCTTCAGCCGAAGGCTGATCCGCCTTTGGCGGCTGCGGGCCAGGGTGAGGGAAACCCCATGCACAAAAAAATCACTCGGCGAGCTTTTTGCTCGATGCTCTTGGCTCTTCCCTTTCCAGCTCGGGCGCAGCAGGCGAAGAAAGTCCCACTGTTAGGATATCTATCGTCGGGCGATGCAGCTAGTAGCTCCGCCAGGTCCGAGGGAATTCGGCTGGCTCTGCGCGAGCGTGGCTACATAGAAGGACAGAACATCGCCATCGAGTACCGATATGCGGAGGGGAAGCGCGATCGGTATCCTGAGCTTGCGACCGAGCTCGTGCGACTCAACGTTGATATTATCGTGGCAGCGGGAGGGGCTGCGACGATCCGAGCGGCCAAGAATGCGACCAAAACGATTCCCATCGTTATGGGGGGCGCTGGGCTCGATCCTGTCGAGGCTGGCCTAGTTGACAGCCTTGCCCGTCCCGGCGGCAACGTCACCGGCGTTACAAACCTTGTCACTGAACTAAGCGGGAAGCGGCTGGAGCTATTCAAAGAAGCCGTTCCAAAACTTACCCGTGTCGCGGTTCTCTACGATCCGGCTACTGCGTCCAGTGTACTTGAGGTGAAAGAGATTCAGACTGCGGCGCGCGCGCTGAAGTTGACTATTCGACCTTGGGAAGTACGGGCTGCGGACGGTTTTGAGAAGGTATTCGCTGCGCTGAACAAGCAGCGCCCGGATGGACTCTTCGTGTCCCGGTCCTCGCTAACGAACACTAACCTAAAACGGATTGTCGGCTTGACGTTAAAGAGCCGGTTACCGTCGGTGTACACCAGCAGAGACGCTGTAGAGGCCGGCGGGCTCATGTATTACGGGGCGGACACCGAGGAGAGTTACCGGCGCGTCGCATATTTCGTGGACAGAATCCTGAAGGGAACCAAGCCCGCCGATCTGCCGGTGGAGCAGCCGATGAGGTTCGAACTGGTGGTGAATCTCAAAACGGCGAAACAGATCGGGGTCACGGTCGATCCGAATCTGTTGGCGCGGGCGACTAGGATAATCAAGTAAGGGGTGAAGGGTGAGGAGTAAGGCGAGTCGGAAGAAGGCGAGCTTGTGACGGTTGGATTGATTACGCGAGCCAGCAGCAAATGTCCGTAAAGTATTTAGCTTTAGAATAGGATTTAGAGTCTTGAGACTGCTCGAACTGCTCAAACAACCGGAAGGAAAAACGCTGGAGTTCAAGCGGGATCTGTCGTCGCCAGATGGCGTTCTTCGCTCGATCGTCGCGTTCGCCAATACCGCCGGAGGCACGTTGCTTATCGGCGTGGAAGACAAGTCGAGGCATGTACGCGGCGTCAAGGATCCGCTCGCTACCGAGGAGCGACTGGCGAATCTGGTTAGCGACAACATCATGCCCCGGCTGGCGCCCGAGTTGGAAATTCTTTCCTGGCGCCGCACGCATGTGCTTGCGGTACAGGTGTTTCCAAGCCCGTCGCGACCCCACTATCTCAGAGCTGCGGGTTTGGCGAATAGCGCCTACGTGCGTGTGGGTTCGACTAACCGGCGTGCGGATAGCGAGATGATCGCCGAGCTGCGCCGGTTTGCGCGGGGGGAAAGTTTCGATGAACAGCCGTTGGCAGAACTGGACTCTGAAGCGCTCGACTTCAGAGTAGCTTCCGAGCTGTTTGCTCCCATACGCCGCCTGAAAACCCACGATCTGGAAACGCTGAAACTAATCGCGAGACACCAAGGCCGCAAAGTGCCGACGGTCGGCGGCATCCTGCTCTTTGGCAAAGAGCGAGAGCGCTACTTTCCAGATGCATGGATACCGGCCGGTCGATTCCAAGGAAATGATCGGAGCCACATCGTCTTACGCTTTTGCAGAGAGAAGCCAGACTGTGGTAGAAACTTTAGGAAGCATCGCTAGAAGAGTGCAGTTGCGGAGGAATGCCAATGAACTCACAAGAGATACTGGAAAAAGTAGCTAGGGGCATGGTGGCGACTGGTGTATATAAGGATGTCACGACAGCGATCCAAGCGCTTGCCGTCGAGCAGGTTGACAGAAAGATCGCCGTCTACCGAAAACAAGTCCAGAGCTTCGAGGGGAAATACAACCATAGCCTAGAAGAACATAGCCGCACGCTCGCAGGAAAAGCGTCGATTGCGGAAGAGGAGGAGTGGATGGAGTGGAAAGGAGCAGCCGTAATGTTGGATGCTTGGCAGAGTGCCCTCGGAGAACTGATCAGTGCCTCCTAAGCTGGACATTCAACAAGTCAAACAAATTCTCGCGGCTTCGGATCTCATTGCTTCCTGGCAGGTATTAATCGAAGACGAAACCGCGCAGCGAGCTCTATATAAAATCCGCTGTCGCGTTATCAGAGTTGCTTACGAGTTAGAAATCAGGTTCATCCAGACTGAAGATGAGATCATTTACTCTTACCAGCTCTTTACGGACAGGCCCATTATCCGGTGGGACAACGCCCCACATTTTCCAGCCTTGCACGGCTACCCCCATCACGTTCACAGCGAAAGCAGTGAGGTCGATGAGTCGACTCTAATCGGCGATCCAATCCTGGACCTTCCTTACGTTCTTAGCTGGGTGAGAGATCTTGTGACAAAGCCGTCCCTTTAGCATGGGAAGTACGGGTGGCGGGATTGGTAAACGGTCCGAGGTGCGAGATGCCGACGATTTTGCAAACGCATTCTCAGCTATGAAGAGAGAGCGTGCTGGGGGGATCTCATCACGCTAAGAGTCCCTCATTCAAAATCAGTTAAACCGGATTGTGAGCCTTGCGGCAAAGAGCCGACTGCCGGCGAGGTTCGATGATAGGGCGTTTACAGAGGCTGGCGGATTCATGAACTGCGGAGCAAATTTGGTCGATCTGGATCGGTGCGCGGCTGTTTAAGTGGACAGAATCCTGAAGGGAGCCAAGCCCGCCGACCTTCCGGTGGAGCAGCCGATGAAGTTCGAGCTGGTGGTGAATCTCAAGACGGCGAAGCAGATCGGCGTGGCCGTCGATCCAAATCTGTTGGCGTGGGCGAATAGGCTGATCAAATGAATTGAAGGCAACAGCCATTAGACAATAGGCAGCAGTAGGAATTTTCGATCGCATTCATTCCCTCGCCCGCTTACGGGTCAGGCTGAGGAAAACCCCATGCACAAAAAAGTCACTCGGCGAGCTTTTTGCTCGATGCTCTTGGCTCTGCCCTTTCCAGCTCGGGCCCAGCAGCCGAAGAAAGTCTCGCGGATAGGGTATCTAGCGTCGGGCGATGCAGCTAGTATATCGTTTCATTGAAATATAACTAATCACGCGGACAGAGCTTCAAACTTTTTCCAGCGATGCAC
>ORMF012306902.1_pt1 | contig 10687 bp, 5 predicted proteins | sample 1779871 | NCBI WGS metagenome assembly ORMF01 (sample SAMEA104232316, study PRJEB22302) | groundwater metagenome | biome: forest; feature: aquifer; material: groundwater | place: USA | collected 2011-08-07 | depth 5.4 m
AGGATCGTCCGCGGGATGGCGCCGCGGTACTCGAGCGCCTTCACGTAGGTGGCGTACCACGGCATGCCCTGGGGCAGGCCCGCCACTCTCTGGACGCCGAGTGCGCGGGTGATGATCTTACTTGCTTCTGCGAAGTTGAGCTGCCGGGCCGGCCGGAAGGAGCCGTCACTGTAGCCCTGGATGATGCCGGCGCGCATCGCGATGCAGAGCTCGGCGGCTGCGGGGTGGGTGATGGACACATCGGTAAAGAGGAGGCGGTACTGCGAGGGGGAGAGTCTGGAGAAGCAGCTGTCGATGGTTTTTGCGTCGTAGAGCGTATCGATCACCCTCTTCACGAAGTCACCGCGGGAAACGGGGGCCTGCGGTCCGAAGGACAATGCTTCGGCGGCGAAGGCGGTATTCGAGAGGAGAAAGAAGGCGATGATGCCGGTGGCGAGGCGGGAGGTGTGCATAGGAGGCGGATTGTCCCATGAGCTGTACAGAGGTGCAAACACCGTTTGTACACACATTGTAGTCATCCGGCTTCGCCTGCAGGCTACGCCGAGACACGTCCGGCTTCGCTACGATGCATCCGGCGATCTGCTATAGTCGGAAATGTTCCCCCTTTTTCTATGGTCCTCCACACACGCGCGTACGCCGCTGAGTTTCTCGGTACGGCGATACTGACTCTTCTTGTATCACTCTCGCTCGTGCGGACCCTGCTTGTGCCGACTCCGATTGTTGCAGGTCTCACCCTCGGCATGATTGTCTTTGCCTTCGGGCCGGTGAGCGGTGTACACGTGAACCCCGCGGTCACGCTCTCACTCCTCAGCATCAAAAAAATCACGCCGCGTGAAGCGGGCTTCTACATTCTTGCTCAGATTGCAGGCGCACTCCTCGCAATGCTTCTCACATTCGTCCTCACAGGCATGATTCCCGCGCTCTACCCGAAGGATGCACTCGATCTCCATACGCTGCAGGTTGTTCTTGCTGAGGCCTTCGGTGCCTTCGTCTTCGTGAGCGGTATCTGCGCTGTGGTCTACGGAAAAGTGAAGCCGGAATTCGGCGGTTTCGTCGTCGGCGGGTCGCTTCTCATGGGAATTTTGCTTGCCTCGGGAATCAGTAATGGCGTCCTCAACCCCGCCGTTGCGCTTGGTATCGGGTCACTATCACTCAGCTATGTCATCGGGCCGATTATCGGAGGATGCAGCGCTGCGTGGGCGTATCGGTGGATTGTGCGATAGGTTGCTGGTTTCTGGTTAGCTGGTTTCTGGTTTTTTTCTCCATCAAATTATCCAGCAACCAGCAACAAGCTAACCAGCAACATCGTTTCCTTTTTTGTTTCCTAAAACACTCTTCGGCGTATGATTTCTCCATGCCCACCCCTGACAACAATGAAATCCAGCGCAAGTGCGAGCAGTTCCTGCACGAACTCGGCATTCCCGGCTTCATCGTCTTTGGCTGGAAGAAGGAAGGGACCGAGTTCGGTGTCGTCTCCTCCTTTCATGAGATGCCGGTCAACGCGGCTGTGAAGGGGATGACGTGGGTGCTGAATGATTTTGTGACGAAGTCGTTGTAGAGCTAGCCCTAGCCCTCAATGCGTCAGTACCCAGTTGCTGATGCCGAATACAGCCGCCACAATCACCCAGCCGGTCCATCCGCGGATATCGAGGGTGACGATGGAGGGATCGAATTTGAGCGAGATCTGCGCGACGATCCAGATGAAGAGTGCATTCGTCAGAATCATTGCGAGCGCGCTCATGAGGAAGTGGAGCGGTGCGAGGATGATCTTAATAACCGGTCGTACCAGAAAGTTCAGGAGTGTGATGAGGGCCGCGATGACGACGTATGCCCACCATCCGCCGCCGACGTAAAAGTACGTGTCGAGGTAGGTCGTCATTGCCCACACGAGTGCGATGGTGACGATAAAGCGGATGACGAGAAGCCCGGCGATGTTTTTGTGGTCAGAGCTCATCTTCGGTCATTCTAATCACATTTTGATTCAGTGTCACATCATACAAGGCTGACGCCCCTACTTTCTTTTCTTAGGCCTTAGAAAAGAAAGTAGCCCTTCGTCGTCGGCCCCTGCTTTGTCACCCCGATGCCCTTCGTCGTCGCACCTTCTTTGTCATCCCGATGCGGAGACGAGGGACGACAAAGAAGGGGCCGCTCAGGATAAACTCCGACGAGGGGTGACAAAGCAGGGGCCCGCTCAGGATAAACTCCGAAAAGTTCGCCGCCGGCTGTGCATTCCCGCTGACCGACCCCCCCCGAGCCGGCGGGGCCCCTCCTCTGCTATCCAACAATTTTCTTTGTCTGCAAAAATAATTGTATTTTTTTATCTTCTCCGATGTTGACCACATGCTTCAGCCCTTCACACGGCCCAAAAGTCACTCCCGCTTCCTGCATGATGAGCGGGCCGAATTTTTTCAGAAGTTCTGACCCGACTTCTTTTTCGTCGAGTCCGACGGTCACGCGGTTGCCGAGTTCGTAGCCCTCATCTTTGCGCAGTTTCTGGATCGCGCGGATGAGGTCGCGGGCCTCACCTTCCATGGTGAGTTCCGGCGTCAGACGTGTGTCGAGACTCACGACGATGCCGCGGTCGGCTGCGATTCCCTGTCCTTCGCGACCCTGATAGACGATCGCCGCTTCGTCGGGGCCGAGGCGTTCATCGAGAATCAGAATCTCGCCGTTTTCCTGAACGGTGAATTCCCCCTTCTTTCCGGCAGCAATCACTTCCTGCACGCGGGCGCCGAGGCGCGGGCCGACTTTGCGTGCGTCGACCTGCGCTATCGCATGGCCGAGGGTTCCGGGGTCCTCGACGAAGATGATTTCTTTCACGTTGAGTTCCTGCCGGAGCAGATCACGATCTTCTTCGCTGAGAGGCGCTGCCTTCGTGAGCGAAGCGGGGACGGCAACCGAGGCGCTGACGAGCGGCTGACGCACTTTCACTTTCGTCCCGCTGCGCACTTTCATGCCGAGCGACACGATAGCGCGCAGCATCCGTGTGCGTTCCAGAATGATTTTCTCTTCCTTCGTCAGCGTGCGGGGCTCCGGCCAGTCTGTGAGATGGACTGAACCATGAGGACGAGCCGCGAGATTCAGGTACATCGCCTCCGTCACGAACGGACAGAACGGCGCCAGAAGTTGCGTGACAGTGATGAGGACATCGTACAGCGTGTTGAGAGCGTGCATGCGGTCCTGTTCGTGATCTTCGAGATGCGCCTCCGCGGCGTTGATGCTTCCCTTTCCTGCAAAGCGCCTGCGCGAGAGGCGGATGTACCAGTTGGTGAGGAGATCGATGGTCTCATGAAGTTCGCTGCAGGTAGCCGAAAGGTCGTAGCCGTCGAGTTCCTTCGTCATCCGGTTCACGAGGTCCTGCACTTCCGCTCTGATCATCCGGTCGAGCGGGTGAGGGGAGTGAGAGCGATCCGCGACCGGTTCGAATGTTGCCGCGTTCGCGTAGGTAATGAAGAAACTGTAGGAATTCCAGAGCGGCAGCACCACTGACCGCACGATTTCTTCGACATACTTCTCGGAAAATCGTAAATCTTCCGCACGCACGGCCGGCGAACTCATCAGCGAGAAGCGCAGCGCATCGGCACCGTGTTTTTCCACGACCTCCATCGGGTCCGGATAATTTTTCAGCCGTTTGCTCATTTTCTTTCCGTCCTCCGCGAGCACGATGCCGTTCACGACCACATGTCTGTACGGAGAGGCATCGAAGAGTGCGGTGGAGAGAATCATGAGCGTGTAGAACCACGTCCGTGTCTGGTCGACGCCCTCGGCGATGAAGTCGGCGGGGAAGCCGGACGGCGTTGCTGGTTGCTGGTTGCTGGTTGCTGGATTTTTAAATGGGAAGTGCGACTGTGCGTAGGGCATGGAGCCGCTCTCGAACCAGCAGTCGACGACTTCGGGGATGCGCTTTAGAGGGGGGTGCAGATGAAGGGTGATGGTATCGCAGTTGCCGCGATTGCCGGTAGAAGCAGAGTCGCGGAAAGTGAGATTTTCGATGACGCTATGCATCCAGTGCATGAAGCCGCGGTGTCCGACGAGCAGCACGCGCTTGCCTGAATATTTTTTGAGGATGTACGCCACTGCTTCCTCTGCTCTCGCCATGCATTGCGTGAGACTTTCTCCGCCGGGCGGCGTGCGGTGGTCAACATTCACGACCATGCCTTCGTAGACGGCAGGATTCTCCTCGCGGACATCAGCATACGTTCGCCCCGTCCAGGAGCCAATATCACGCTCCCGGAAAAGGGGATTCTTCTCTGTGACGGGAATGCCGAGTGCTTTCGAGAGCACTTCGGCCGTCTGGACGGCACGCTTGAGGTGCGAGCAGAGAAGAACGTCGAATGTTTCTCCTTTCAGTTTTTTTGCAAGTTCTTCCGCCTGCTCGATGCCTGCCGCATTCAGCGGAAAATCTTTTTCACTTCCCTGAATGATTTTGTCACGATTGAGATCCGTCTGTCCGTGCCGTGCGAGCGTGAGCTCCACAGAATTTTTTGACGGAGAACCGGCCCACGTGATGGTATCGACCGTTTCCTTGTGCAGATCCAGTTGTGCCTCCGTTGTGTGATCGTAGAAGAACGCCTCTGCGGCGGCGTAGCCGGGGAAGGGCTGGTGGCTGAGCTTCAGCGGGTCTTCCTTTGTGAAGAAATGGCGGATGTTGATGACAGGATCCGCATGTGTGACGATGACGATGTGTTCGCTCCTGTGACGCGGAAGAATTTCTGTCAGGAAGTCAGCGACACGCGCCTGCACCTGCGACCAGCTTTCCATGCCGGGAAAGTGGAAGATGCTTTCCGGCGAACTGTCCTCGATCTTTTTGTTGCGCTTGAGGACGAGCAGACTCAGGTCGCTGAAGTCGATCGTTTTTCCTTCGTACTCACCGAAACCGACTTCGCGCAGACGTTCATCCGTTACGATCCGCGCGCCTGTTTTCTCCGCGATCGCCTGCGCCGTCTGCTGGCAGCGCGCGAGAGGAGAGGCGTAGATGACGTCGACCTCAGTGTCCTTCAGGGCAGCAGCCGTTGCTTCAGCCTGTTTTTTCCCTGCTTTGCTTAAGCTCGTCCCCGGAAGTTTCCCCTGATACACCGGAATCAGATTTCCCTCGCTCTCGGCATGACGCAGCACCGTGAGCTTCGTGAAGCGCATCTTCGCATGCGCCATCAGATCATCTCTGCTGCCGATCACTTCCATGTCGCCTTCGGCATTGCGCCAGATGGGCAGCGGCGTTCCCCAGTAGCGGTTACGCGAAATCGCCCAGTCGCGCGCACCTTCCAGCCAGTTGCCGAAGCGACCGTCGCGCAGATGCGAAGGCACCCACTCCGTCGTCTTCGCATTTTTCAGCATCTTCGCCTTCAGTGATTCCACTTTGATGAACCACGACGACGTCGCGTAGTTAAGCAGCGGCGAATCGCATCGCCAGCAGTGGGGGTAGCTGTGCTTGTACGATTCCGTTTTGAAGAGCATCACGTTTTTTTCCAGCCACTCCGCTATTTTCCGGTCGGCTTTCGTCGGGTCGTCTTTCGGCTTCACATCCATGCCCGCAAAATCCGTGACTGCGGGGATAAATTTCCCGTCCATCGTCACGTGCTGCAGGAGCGGAACTTTCTCACGTTCACCGACCATGAAGTCGTCTTCGCCGAAACCGGGAGCGATGTGCACGATGCCGGTGCCGTCGGTCGTAGTCACGAAATCTCCCGCAACGACACGGAACGCATTTTTGCCGTACTGCTGCGCAAAATAGGGGAATAGTGGTTTGTAGGTTTGCCCGAGAAGTTTTTTTCCTTTGAATGGTTTTCCGGTCACTTCGTACACTTTGTCTCCGAATACTTTCTCCGCAAGATCTTTCGCAACAATATACAGCGCACCTTCACTCGAAACTTTCACATACTCCACATCCGGATGCACCGTGAGGAAAAGATTTCCCGGCAGTGTCCATGGCGTCGTCGTCCACGCGAGCATGTACGTTTTTTCGTCGGTGCCCTCGGTGCCTTCGGTCTCCCCGGCTTGCCCTGAGCCTGTCGAATGGGTGCCCTTCAGCAAAAACTTCGCATACACGCTGTGATCCGTAATGTCCTTATATCCCTGCGTCACTTCAAAATTACTGAGCGGCGTCACGCACCGCGGACAGATGTGCATCGGCTTGTGGCCTTCGTACAGCAGTTTTTTCTTGTGCAGCTCATTAAACGCCCACCACATGCTCTCCATGTATTCGGGGTCCATGGTCCGATAGTCCCAGTCCATGTCGACCCAGCGGCCGGTGCGCTCGACGACGTTGCGCCACTCCTTTGTGTACCGTTGTACCGATGCACGGCAGAGGGCGTTGAATGTGGCGACGCCCATCTCTTCGATTTCCTGCTTATTTTTTATTCCATGCTCTTTCTCGATCAGGTTTTCGATCGGCAGTCCGTGACAGTCCCATCCGAAACGGCGCTGCACCTGATCTCCGCGCATGGTGCGGTAGCGCGGAATCACATCCTTTATTGTTCCTGCGAGCAGGTGTCCGTAGTGGGGGAGTCCGGTGGCAAACGGCGGGCCGTCGTAGAAGCTGAAGACGGGTCCTCCTTCACGCTGCGTAACCGACCGGTGAAACATGGCTTCCTCCCGCCAGTATTTCAAAATCCCGTGCTCCAGAGCCGGAAAGGATTGCCGTGGATCGACGGGGTCAAACATAATTCAAAGGAGGCGGGCCCTGCCCTGCTACCTAAGCGCAGCGACTGGTGCAGGGAGTATACGGTGCGTGGCAGCAGGAGAGCCAGCGGCGCGTTTCTGTCTTCCGGTGCGCGGAGCACCTTCACTGCACCGCGTCTATTGGTCGAATAAGAACTTTGTACGATTTTGTCGCTTTGCGTTGCTATTTTCTTGACTTAAGCAGCTTCGCTTGCGAGAATGCTGCGCCATGGCCACGGTAAATGCATCACCAACGGTACCTGCAGATCCTGCAGACGTGTTTCAACCGGACGATAATCTGGAAGAGATGGCGGCTGCCCTGCTTGCAGCCCCTCCCTCAGGCGTGGTTTCCGCAACTGAGTCTCAGGACCCTGATATTGCGAAGATTGGAGAAATGATTGAAGCCGGAGTGGCCTCTGCTTCTTCCGGCGCCATTCCGGTTGTCAGAAAATCGAGCGTGGAAGCTGTCCAACCATATAGCGCTATTGAAATGAAAGTAGCCGGGGCGTTGGTACGTCAACAATTGAAGGATAACAATGTGCCGCTTGAAGAAATGACGCCCAGTCATATTGCGCGCCTTGCAGCTGTTATTTTGCCTATTGTCAGACAGGCACGGATGGCATTGGGGGCATTCTTCTAGTACAAAGAATCGTCACAATGTACACTATCTTGCCGGTCCGCGAGGGACAGGTATAGTTTGCTTGCTTCATTATTTTATGGTAATGTAACCAACTATTTTTTGCTTTTCATGAGCGAAACTGGCCCACCATCATCATCTTTGCCTGATCCTCCTGATGAGCTCGTCAAATTTTTTGAGCAGGAAGAGGAAGAGCAACGCAGACAGGAGGAGAAGAACAAACTCACGGAACGTCTGTTCGAGGCCGTATCCGCCGGCGCCCGCATTAATTTTCGTACCGCGACATCGATTGAAACCAGTCTTGCGGGTCCGGACCGCGCTCAGGCGCTCTTTGAGCGGAACCGCGACTGGTATGGTGCGCCGGAGGTTGCGGAGGCCATTCTTGCGGCATGCGACGGCAATACGGATTTATTGGACCAGCATCGGTTAAGTATTGCGGAGAACGGATTGCTCATTCAGAAGCGCGTTCTCCAAACATTTCAGCAGCGAACCTCCAACCCCCTTCGTTGCGTCATTGCTGAAGCATCCGCATTCCATCCCGATCCGCGAAATCTGTTAAGTCAAATACGTACCATTGCTGCTGACTGTCAGTGCATTCTGCCGGCGGATCGCAAGGACGCGCAGCGCGTCGTACCCATGCTCAACCCGAAGAAAAAGCCGCGCCCCGATTTGATTTACGATGAAGACCTGTACGAAAGAATCAGAAAGGCCAAACCATCGTCCGTCGGCTACATCGACCAGATCTGCGTCGATCAGAATTTCGCCCATCTTGGTCTCGCGGCCGCGGCGCGCTATCGCGCGCTCACGCACATCATTCAGGGACTGAATCGAGCAAATCCCATCGAGCACATGATCGGCATGGCGTTCTGCATTCAGGGTCTCGCACTTCAGAATGGTGATACATATTATCTCCACCAATACGAAATGCACTCCATTTCCAATATGATCAGTCTGCTCATTAATGAGCACAGCAAACGCTGTCCGGCGACGATTGTCGGTCGTCTGCGCGATGATCGCGTTCCCGTTTCCTTCACGTATGGCGAAAAGCCGATGAAAGGTCATCTGCTGGTCGACTGGTACTATCTGGACCACGAAACGGCGCATGTCACGCTTTCGTCTCCGTGCGCGCCCCAATCATGACAGGAGCAAGTGCGATGATAACAAGAACGAGCGCCGCAACGCTGGCCGGCGAGAACGTTTGCTGCAGGAGAATTTCTCCCCCGAAGGTTGCGATGCAGGTAAGGGGGAGCAGGCGGTCCAGCACCTCGCGTCCCAGATTGCGCGTGGACTCGAAGTACAGAATGTAAGGTACGAATGTGAAGAGCAGCGAGAAACCAATGCCGATCAGGAGTCCGTCGCGCGTCGGTGTTGAAAATGGAAGAAAGGGAAGCAGGAGGAAGGAGCAGAGCAGTCCGACCAGTGAGACCCACAGGAGATATGCCGGATAGCGGATGCGGATCATATTTTGCTGGTACTGCTCGCTGACCCGGGAGTAGAGGGCAAAGCTGAAGGATGTTGCGACGCCGAACAGCAGACCGGATGACGAGGCATGCTGCATGTACATGAGCAGAGCCAGCCCCGAGCCTACGAGGATGACGGGGAGAAGGCAGAGCAGCGTGCAGGTAGCGTTGTACCATCGCTTTGTACCGGAGATGATGATTTGTCCCAGCAGAATGAAGAGGATGTACTGTGTAGCAGAGAGAAGAGTGAGCGTCTGATACGTCAGGATTCCCGTGATGAAGAGAGAGACGCCCGCAACGAGCAGGGTTGGTTGCAGGGGCGACAGAGGCTTCAGACGATGCGGTGCGATGGCGGTATGAAACCCGTATCCGATGACGGACGCGAAGAAGACTGTTGCGAAGCGCAGGAAGGTGAGGGCGAACGGCTGGAAGGAGGATGACAGCAGCGTGTGGGCTATGACGGGATCCAGTCCCCAGAGAAGAATGAGAGCTGTTACGAGGCTGATATGCTGCAGGCGCGCGAGCGGCGATTGTATGCGGATGTTTGCAGCTCCGGCTGCCCTCAGCTCGTCGACGAAAACGTCGCGTTCGTGCTGTGTCATGCGGCAGCGAATGAGAACGGTGCCGTAGGTTGACGCTCTCGAGCGCTGGTAGCGCATCTCCAGAAGATGTTGTCCGTGTTTGCGGTGAACCGCGTTAATCCTGTCCATGGTGTCTATGTTTCCCATGTCGGTGCGGTACCGGATGATGCGTGTGTGCGGCTTCAGAGGCGCAAAATCGTCTGTTGATTCAAACATGGCAGTATAGACTTCAACGGGGAGCAAACGTCCGTCCGCGATGTCGAGATAGATTTCATCAAGTGAATTTTTACCCAATTGCTTCAGTCCCTTTGCCATCATCGTTTCGTGAAATTCTTCAATGAGGCCTTTGCGCCGGTCGGTGAACACGCGCTGCAGCATCAGCTTGCCCGCGGTCAGCTTGTCTTCTTTCGTCTGCGTGCTGGCGAGCACACTGCGGATGTTCGCCGTTGCGAGACCCGTGGTCGTCCACGTCAGCCATTCCCGCACCACGGCCGGTTCTTTGCTGAGCGTCACACTCAGCGCATCTCCGTGTTTCAGTGGTGTCTGGAAAGGAACCTCCCTGCCATTGACCCGGATGGCGGCCGTACGCAGCGCGGTTTCATGGAAGAGGAAGAAGGCACCGTCGAGGGCGGTGGAACCGGCAGGCAGGTGGACGCTCTCGTCACTCGGTCCGTGGATGACGATTGATTCTCCGAGAATGTCGCTCTGCAAACTCTCCCAGAATTCTTTGCTCCTGTCTTTCGTATCTTCGCTGAGCGCCGCGATGCGTCTGGCCCAGGGCAGTTCCTCCATGATGCCTTTTGCTTTGTTGGAGAAGCAGATGGTGGCAATGCCGTTGTCCGCGTAGCGCTGCATGTCATGGGTGCGGATTTTGCAGCGGACTCTGCTGCCATCAGCAAGAATCACCGTCGTGTGCAGGCCCTGGTAGCCGTTGATCTGCGGTGAATTGATGAAGTCCTGAAAGGAAAGTGTTTCGCGGCGCCAGCGTTCGTGCAGCGCGCCGAGGACACGGTAACAGGTGTCGTGGTCGGGGCAGATGAATGCGATCGAAATGGCCGCGACACCGGTGGCAACGACCCCTTCCACCTCGAATTTTTTCCGGTATGCGTTCCACGACTGTTCGTCGTACGCGATGGTCACGTCCGTGAATGCGTCTTCGCTGCTCAGCTCCTTCTCCATTTTTTTGACGATCTTCTGACCCTGCCGCTCGCTCTCCGTGCGGAGCTTCGAAAGGTGCATGAAGAGATCGGGTTCCAGGACCCGCATGCAGAGTTCCTGCAGATCGTCGCGCAGGTCCTGCATGCAGAGGCGGTCGGCGATCTTTACGTAGATGTCCTGCGTCTCCTGCGCCA
>ORMF012175784.1_pt1 | contig 10686 bp, 9 predicted proteins | sample 1779871 | NCBI WGS metagenome assembly ORMF01 (sample SAMEA104232316, study PRJEB22302) | groundwater metagenome | biome: forest; feature: aquifer; material: groundwater | place: USA | collected 2011-08-07 | depth 5.4 m
CCGAAGAAGCACAGGTAGATCTTGGTGAAGGTGTTGACCTGGGTGACGCCGCCCAGCTCCAGGATCTTCTTGCGGGCGCGCTGCAGCGCGGGATGGTCGGCCTTGTAGCCGGCCAGCTTGAGGCCGAAGTAGCCCTTGACCGAGGCGCTGACGTTCGAGGGCCCGCCGTGGTAGATGCTCCAGCCGCCGTCGGCGTTCTGGTGCTGGAGGACGTAGCGCGCGGCCTTGGCCATGCGCCCCGCGTCACCGGTGCCCAGCAGGGCGTGCAGCAGGATGTAGTCGGACTCGAGTGTGCTGTCGGCTTCCAGCTCGCCGCACCAGTAGCCTTCTTCGTGCTGGGCGGAAAACAGGTTGCGGCGGGCCGCGTCGGTGGCCGCGGCCACGCGGCTCAACATGTCGTCGAGCTTGCCGAACAGCAGGTGCACCGGCTGGCGCCCGGCCGCCGAAGGATTCTCCATGGGGATTACTCCGCGACCGCGGGCGTGGGAGCGGCGGCGATGGCTTGCACGATCTCCGGCGGCAGCCCGAAGCGGACGTTCTCCGGCATCACCTCGACCTCGCGCACGTTGGTGAATCCGGCGTTGGTCAGGAAGGTGATCACCTCTTCCACCAGGCACTCGGGCGCGGAGGCTCCCGCGGTCAGCGCCAGGGTCTTCACCCCTTCCAGCCACTCCGGGCGGATGGCGCGGAAGTTCTCGATCAGGTGCGAGGACGTTCCCAGGTTGCGCGCCACCTCCACCAGGCGGTTGGAATTGGAACTGTTGTCGGAGCCCACCACCAGCAGCAGGTCGGCGTCTCCGGAGATGTTCTTGACCGCGATCTGCCGGTTCTCCGTGGCGTAGCAGATGTCCTGGGCGTGCGGGCCTTCGATGTGGGGAAACTTGCCACGCAGGGCGGCGATGATGTCTTTGGTCTCGTCCAAACTCAGCGTGGTCTGCGTGATGTAGGCGATGCGGTTGGGGTCGGGCACCACCAGCGACTCGACTTCCTCGGGAGTCCCTACCACCTGGGTGACCAGGGGCGCTTCGCCCAGGGTGCCGATGACCTCGTCGTGGTCGCGGTGCCCGATGAGGATGATGGTGTAGCCCTCGCTGGCGTACTTGACCGCCTCCACGTGTACCTTGGTCACCAGCGGGCAGGTGGCGTCGATCACCCGCAGGCCGCGACGCCCGCTGGCCTCGCGCACCTCCGGGGAAACGCCGTGGGCGCTGTAGATGACGCGCTCGCCGTTCGGGACCTCGCGCACGCTATCCACGAAGATGGCGCCTTTGGCGGAGAGCTCCTCTACCACGTAGCGGTTGTGGACGATCTCCTTGCGGACGTAGATGGGCGGGCCGAAGGTCTCCAGCGCGATGCGCACGATGTCGATCGCGCGCACCACTCCCGCGCAAAAGCCGCGGGGCTTCAGCAAAAGCAGGGTCTTACCGTTGTCCGAAGCGTTCATCCGGTTCCATCAAGTATAAGGGTTTGGCCCAGTTTCGGGAAGCTTGAAGCTATCCTGGACGTTCCTTTTGGGTCAACGTAAGCCCAAGAAACCGCAGGAATTAGGATGGCAATAATTACCTTGACTAACCAAGCTGATTCAGGTACGATTTAACCATGAAACGCAAACAGCAGCAGCCCAAGACCTTACAGGACGCCATCCGCTACTTCAGCGATGAGCAGACTTGCATTGACGCCGTAGCCGCCCTTCGCTGGCCCGGAGGCAAGCCCCTGTGCCCCGCCTGTGAGGGCAAGGAGCATTACTGGCTGGCCTCTCAGAATCGGTGGAAGTGCAAGGAGTGCTATCGGCAATTCACCGTCAAGCTCGGAACCATCTTCGAGGACTCTGCCCTCAGCCTGACCAAGTGGCTCCCTGCTCTCTGGATGCTGGTCAACTGCAAGAATGGCATCAGCAGCTATGAGCTTGCTTCCGATCTCGGCATCAGCCAGAAGTCAGCCTGGTTCATGCTGCATCGCTTGCGCCTAGCACTCAAAGGCGGTTCTCTCAACAAGCTCGGCGGCGATGGCGGCGAAGTCGAGGCAGACGAAACCTATGTCGGAGGCAATCCGCTGCGAATGCACAAGGAGCGCCGCGTTCGGCTCAACGCCATCAAAGGCGCAACCGGACGCAAAGACCGCTATCCCGGCAAGACCGTTGTCATGGGGATGCTTGACCGCGAAGCTCGGCAGGTTCGCGCTATGGTGATTCCCAATGAGAAGCGCGTAACCGTGCAGGAGAAAATCCTTAAGCACGTCGGGGGCGGCTCGAAGCTCTACACCGATGAATCACTTTCATACAGCCGCTTGCCCGAGCAGTTCACCCATGAGTTTGTGAACCACTTGGAGGGCTATGTTCGGGGCCGAGTTCATACCAACGGGCTTGAAAACTTCTGGAGCCTTCTCAAGCGGGGGCTACGTGGAACCTACGTTGCCGTTGAGCCCTTCCACCTTGACCGCTATGTGGATGAGCAGGTGTTCCGGTACAACAACCGCAAAAACGCAGCCGGTAAGAAGATGAGTGATGCGGAGAGATTCGGGTTGGCGCTCTCTCAAGTCGCGGGAAAGCGGCTCACCTTCGCTGAGGTAACTGGCAAGGTGGGCGAAACGAGTTTCTAGCCCTTACCGCCGGAAGCGCGGGCGGAAGAAGTCCGTGTGCGCCGCCCTTTCCGCGCTCGCCTGTTGGCCTCAATCCTAGACTGCAACTCAGAATGCGAGACGCGCAGGACTTTCCCAAGCGCACGGGTAAAGTGTGCGTATTCGGATGTCGTCTTTGGTTTAGACTTCATGGCTCCATCATATCAGCAGGAGGCAGCATGGAGATTGCACCGGAGAAGGCCAAGAAAATTATCGGGTTCATATTTGTACACTTTAAGGCTCTTGAATCCGAGATTCTCGCGCAACGCCTGGTTCTCTTTGGCCTGAAGGTTCTTCTTGATGACCCTGGCGAGATTGAGCGGGGGCTAGAGCAAGCCCGACAATCTCCAGCCCTACAGCAGGTGATGAACGAGAAATATGACGCAGAGCTGGAAAGACTTCTTCGGCTAGTTGACCAAGCCAAGTGGGATCAGGAGTTTTCAAAATGGATTGCGTCATGGAAGCCAAAAGGCCCCCCAGACTAGAGATTTGCATTGGGCACGCTCATTGTGAAAAGATTTTATTTAAGCAAGCCGCATCGTCCGACAGTATCGAATGTGGCGAGCGAACAAAGCCCTGACTAGCATCTGGGCTTTTCTCTTTCCCTGATCCCGGCCACTTGAATCAGTCCCTGCAAGTCTGACTCTTTGGTTTCTTTCCAGATATGCTTCATTGCAGCTAGTCTGCGGAGCGAAGTCCGTAAACCACCGTCCTTTTTGCCCGCCTCAGCATCTTTGACTCCGCGCTGTAATTCCCATGCCGCCAAGTCGCAAGCCTGTAGTTGAACGTGGTAGGGGTCATCTATGTCTAGCTTCGGATCGGGCCTGCTACGCTTGAATGCGGGGCTTGGTAGTTCGGAGGCTTCCATCTCTGCTTTTAAGAATCCCTGCCCCTCATCGCCACGGTCAAAAATGAACGCGATGGGCAGATCAGAATTAATCTCTTTCCTGATATAGCTGCGTACCTGTGCGGCACAATCCCGCCCACAGATTGCATAGGCATTGAAACGCTTGTCCAACTCGTACTTAACGTTGTACTCATCGAATAACTCCTGACGCATCCCGCTCCCAATACAGGCTGCCGTCCAGCCCAACACGCAAGTAATCAGCTCATCCATGAATCCATTGCGGTAATGGTTGGACTGCCACTTGGGATGGCGAAATGCGCCCTGATGCGCGTTGAACTCTTTCATGTGGAAGTAGGGAACATCATGCTTGGCCAGAATGAGCCGCCACGCAATTTCAAACTGTGCCCATTCGGCGAGCGTACTCACAAAACCAGCAACCATCATCCTGGTTTTCGGCTTGCTGGCGTCGAAGTATGCGGTATAGCCACCCAGCGTTACGATCATGTTTCTTTCACTATAGGCCGACATCCAGAACTGAAAGGCCCACCTGCTTATCTCCGGCAAAATACACGCAGACAACCCGCCATCCGCCGCGACTGCCCGCGACTTGCCGCCATTCTCGCGTACCTTAGTTTGGTTAGTCAAGGTAATTATTGCCATTAGGATTGATTGGATGCGGGGGCGGGCTGAACGGTCGCCTGGCTCCCTTTCAGTGCTAAGATGCCGCCCCAAACGAAAAGTTGGCCTCGATGATCGGGCAGACCCTCGGCCATTATCGCGTCGTGGAGCAGATCGGCGCCGGAGGCATGGGCCTGGTCTTCCGCGCCCACGACGAGCGCCTGGACCGCGACGTCGCCCTCAAGGTCCTGCCCCCCGGAACGCTCACCGATGAAAACGCCCGCAAGCGTTTCCGCAAGGAAGCCCTGACGCTCTCCAAGGTCAACCACCCCAATATCGAGACCGTCTTCGACTTCGACACTGAGGACGGGGTGGACTTCCTGGTCATGGAGCTGATTCCCGGCGTGACCTTGGACGAAAGGCTGGCGGCAGGCGAGCTCTCGGAGAAGGAGGTCATTCGCCTGGGGGCGCAACTGGCCGAAGGCTTGGCGGCGGCGCACGCCGAGGGCGTGATCCATCGTGACCTGAAGCCGGGGAACTTGCGCCTGACACCGGACGGGCGGCTGAAGATCCTGGATTTTGGGCTGGCCAAGCTGCTGCGCCCGGTCAGCGACGTCGCGGCCACAGAGAGTTTGAGCAAGACCCATGGCGCGGTAGGAACGCTGCCTTACATGGCACCGGAGCAGTTGCAAGGCGAGCCCGCGGACGCGCGTTCGGACCTCTGGGCAGCGGGCGCCGTACTCTATGAGCTGGCCACCGGTCGGCGGCCGTTCCCGCAGTCGAGCGCTCCGATGCTGATCGACGCCATCCTGCGCCAGGCGCCGGTGCCTCCGCGAGCGGTCAATGCCAACCTCTCGCCAGAGCTGGAACGCATCATCTCCAAGTCGCTGGAGAAAGACCCGGAGCACCGTTATCAGTCCGCCAAGGAGCTGGGCGCGGACCTAAAGCGCTTGGCGGCTCCGCCGACCGCCCTGCCCGCGACGAGGTCGGCACCCAGCCGGAGACGATACGGGTGGTACGCACTGGCGGCAGGCGCCCTAGTGGTAGCGCTGCTGGTGGCTGGACCTGTGATACCGAACTGGGAGTGGCGCGACCGGCTCTTGGGGAAACGGGGCGCGAATCGCATTGAGTCCTTGGCGGTGCTGCCGCTCGCGAATCTCTCGGGCGATCCGCAGCAGGAATACTTCGCCGATGGCATGACCGAAGAGCTCACCACCAACCTGGCGCAGATCAGCGCTTTACGCGTGATCTCACGCACCTCCGTCATGCAGTACAAGGGAACGAAGAAGCCGCTGCCGGAAATCGCCCGTGAGTTGAATGTAGACGCCGTGATTGAGGGTTCGGTGTTGCGCGCGGGCAACCGGGTGCGCATCACGGCGCAACTGGTCGACGCCCGCGCCGACCGGCATCTTTGGTCCGAAAGCTACGAGCGCGACCTGGGAGATGTGCTGGCATTGCAGAGCGAAGTCTCACGCACCATCGCCAGGCAGATTCAGGTCACTCTGACGCCCCAGGAACAGACGCGCCTGACCACCGCTCGCCCCGTGAATCCGGAAGCGTATGATGCCTACCTAAAGGGCCGCTACTACCTGAGTAAAAGATCAGTGGACGACATTCAAAAGGCCATCGCATACTTTCAGCAAGCGGTGGACAAAGACCCCGCCTATGCGCCCGCCTACGCAGGATTAGCCGATTCGTACTACCTGCTTCCGCAGTATGGCGGCGTTTCGCCTAAGGAGACTCATCCTAAAGCGAAGGCAGCAGCCACCAAGGCACTGGAATTGGACGGTGCGCTTGCCGAAGCTCACATCTCTTTGGCCTTGATCAAGCTGACCGCCGACTGGGATTGGGCGGGCAGCGAAGTCGAGTTCAAGCGCGCGCTGGAACTCGCTCCCGGGTCCGCACAGGGACATTACTTTCATGCGTACTTCTATCTGACGCCCAAGGGACGGTTCGAGGAGGCCATTGCAGAATTGAAGCGGGCCCTGGATCTGGACCCACTTTCCATGATCATCAACGCCAATCTGGGGGCGACGTTGAGGTTTGCGCGCCGGTACGACGAAGCTATTGCACAGTGCCGGAAGACCTTAGAGCTGGACAGCCGTTTCGGCCGAGGACACGTGGTCCTGGGCATGGCGTATGAGCACAAGGGAATGTATCGGGAGGCCATCACGGAGTTTCGGATGGCCGTGGACTATGACCCAAGAAACACACAACCTTTGGTGAATCTTGGCCACGCCTATGCGTTGTCAGGGAAAGAAGCCGAGGCGAGGAAAGTACTGGCAGAACTTCACAAGCGCTCCAAGAAAGGCTACGTCCTGGCCTCGGACTTGGCGCTGGTCTATGTGGCATTGGGGGAGAAACAGCAAGCCCTCGCCGCGCTGGAGAAAGCCTACGAAGCGCACGAATTCCGGGTTATGTTCCTCAATGTGGACCCGAGATTTGATTCCTTGCGCGCAGAACCGCGCTTCCAGCAACTGGTGCGGCGCATCGGCCTGCGGCCCGAAGACTCGCCTGCAGCACACGCCGCGGGCAGCACACCCAAGGCTGCGCCGGCGAAGTGACGCCGCCACCTCCGCGCAGACAAAGTCCCCGAAATCCTAGACGTTGGTCTTCAGCAACTGCTCGGCGTGCTTGCGCGAGGTTTCACTAAGCTTCGCGCCGCTTAGCATGCGGGCGATCTCCTCGGTGCGCTCGGCGGGCTCCAGGCGGCGGATGCGGGTGCGGCTGCGCCCCCCGGCTTCCCGCTTTTCGATGGCGTAGTGCTGGTCGGCGAAAGAGGCGATCTGCGGCAGATGGGTGACGCAGATGACCTGGTTCCCTGCCGCCAGCGTCTTCAGCTTGCGGCCCACCGCCTCGGCGGCGCGCCCGCCGATGCCGCTGTCGATCTCGTCGAAGATCAAAGTGCGCTGAGCTGCCGCGCCGCCGTTCTTTTTCGCGGCCGAGGGCGGCCGCGCCACGTGGGCCTCGATGGTTGCCTTGAGCGCCAGCATCACCCGCGAGAGTTCCCCGCCGGAGGCGATCTTCTCCACCGGGCCCAACGGCTCGCCGGGATTGGCGGAAATCAGGTATGTCACATGGTCAAGACCCGAGGCCGTCCAGCGCGTTTCCTCTTCGGCGCTCTCCACCTCGATGCGGAAGCGCGCCTGCATGGCCAGGTCGTTCACTTCCCTCTCCACCAGCTTCTCCAGCGTCTTGGCAGCCTGCTGGCGTTTCTTGGAGATAGCGTGGGCGGCGGTCAGGTATTCGTCCACCGCCGCAGCCAGTTCTTTCCCCAGTTGGCGCAAGACTTCGTCCTTGTTCTCAATCTCGTCCAACTTCTGCGAGACGTCCTGCCAGCAGGCGACCACATCCTCGATGGTGGGGCCGTACTTGCGCTTGAGGCGGTCGAGCAGCGCCAGGCGGTCTTCAATCTCCGCCAGACGCCCGGGAGAAGCATTGATCCCGTCCGCGTAAGCGCGGAGTTTGCCGCCAACCTCCTCCGCCGTGATGCGCGCCGACTCCAGAGCTTCGACGTCCTCGCGGAAGGCCGCGTGGTCGTAGCCGGCCAGCTCCTGCACCCGGCGCGCGGCCGTGCGCAGCGACGCCGCCGCCGCTCCCTCCCCCTCGTACAGAAGCTCGTAGGCTTCGAGCGCGGCGGCGCGGATCTTCTCGGCGTTGGCCAGCACGCGCTTCTCATTTTCCAACCGCAGGTCCTCGCCGGGCTCGAGCTGCGCGTCCGCGATTTCCTTCTTCTGGAACTTCCACAGGTCCACCATGCGCAGGCGCTCCTGCTCGTTGCGGTCGAGCTCCGCCATGCGCTCCCGGATAGCCTTCCAGCGGGCGAAGGCCCGCGCGGTGGCCTCGGTCGAGATCCCTGCGAAGGCGTCGAGCAGCTCGAGGCGTGCCGCCGCATCAAACGCCAGAATGGATTCGTTCTGCGCGTGGATGGAAGCCAGCCGCGGGGCCAGCAGCTTCAGCACCGCCACCGTCGCCGGCTGGTTGTTGACGAACACGCGGCCCTTGCCGCCCGCCGCGATCTCGCGGCGCAGGATGAGCTGGCCCTCGGCGGCGTCCAGGCCGTTCGCTTCCAGCACCTTCGCTGCCGCGTCCTCGCCCTCGAATACGGCGGTGACTACGGCCTTCTCGGCGCCGTGGCGCACCATCTCTGAGGAAGACTTCTCGCCCAGCAGGAGGGACAGCGCGTCGATGAGGATGGACTTGCCGGCGCCGGTCTCGCCGGTCAGCAGGTTCAGCCCCGGCCCGAATTCCACCGCCACCTGGTCGATGACGGCGTAGTTCTCGACGCGCAGTTCGAGGAGCACGAGTTTCCTGAAGAAATCGCTGGCCGCTAGAATAGCACAGCTTTTTTACACAACCCCCGGCCGGCTTGGCGTTGACTGGCAGGAACCGAGGTGCTACGGTCAGATTCAGGGCACTCTGCTTCCGGAATGGAGATACAAATCCACATTGTGACAGCCAGCTTCGTAGGCGGCGAGATCGTCAGCCTGATCCTGCAGAGCGGCCCTGTCGCCAAAGCGGTCCTGGTCATCCTGCTGCTGTTCAGCGTCTTTTCCTGGTCGGTGATGCTGTCCAAGTGGGCGGCGCTGCGGCGCGCCCAGCAGCAGAGCGGGCGCTTCCTGCGCGCCTTCCGCAAAGCGGCGCGGCTGGAGGATGTGGCCGCCATCGCTCCCCAATTCCGCGAGAGCCCGCTGGCCTCCGTGTTTGATGGCGGCTACACCGAGTACCGCCGCCCGGTGGGAAATCCCGCCCGAGCCGTGCGCATGACCGCCATCGAGCGAGCCACGCAGATCGCGGCTTCGGAAGAACTCACACGGCTGGAGCGCAGGCTGCCCTGGTTGGCCACCACGGGCGCGGTCACGCCCTTCATCGGCTTGTTCGGCACGGTGTGGGGCATCATTGACGCCTTTCACGGACTGGGCACGGCGGGCGCCGCCACCCTGCGCGCGGTCGCGCCCGGCATCTCCGAGGCACTGGTGACCACGGCCGCCGGCCTGGCCGCCGCCATCCCCGCCGTCATCGCCTACAACCACTTCACCCACTCCATCCGCGAGTTCGCGGCACGCATGGGAGATTTCGCGCTCGAGTTCTTGAACGCAGTGGAGCGCAACTCTCCGGAACAGTGAGGCTGCAATGTCCTTCATGGTCCCTCGCGGGCGCACGCTTTCCGAGATCAACGTCACCCCGTTCGTGGACGTGGTGTTGGTGCTGCTCATCATCTTCATGATCACCGCTCCGGTGCTGCAATCGGGCATCGAGGTTTCGGTGCCCAAGACGAAGACGGTGAAGGAGATCACCGAGGAGCGCCTGGTCATCACCATCGACCGCGGCCAGCGCGTCTACCTGGGCAACGAGCCGGTCAACATCCACCAGATCGGCGCCAAGCTGCGGGAGAAGATCCGCGACCCGGAGTCGCAGGCCGTCTTCCTGCGCTCGGATGAGAACGTGCCCTTCGGCGCCTTCGCCACCGTGATGGACGCGGTAAAGCAGGCGGGCATCACCAACGTCAGCATCGTCACCGAGCCATTGAACCAGAATGCGAAACGCTGAGATCTTCTTCGAGCACGAGCCATGGAAGGCGCCGCTAGTCGGGTCGGCGGTGCTGCACGGGGCCTTCTTCGGCGGCCTGTTGCTGTATGCCGCCGTGGTCGGGAGCCTGCACGGCGAGAACTGGGGCGGCACGGGCTCGGGCGGCGACGCCATGAGCGTCACCCTGGTGAGCCGCGCCGCAGTGCCTTTGCCGCCGCCCTCCGAGGAGAGCCAGAACATCGTCGCCAACGAGTCCAAGGGACTCTCGGAATCGGAGAAGCGGCCACCGGAGACCGGCGCCGTGGCCCTGCCCGAGCACGACACGGCCAAGCCGGAGAAGAACCAGCGCAAGACGGTGCAGGAGAAGCCGCCTCCGCCCAATCAGGTTCCCTTCGGCCAGGGCGGTCCGGTGAGCGGGCCCTACGGCGTGTTCAACGCCAACGGCGCCAAGGGCGGGCTGAGCCTGACCGGTGGCGGCGGCGACTTCGGCAGCCGCTACGGCTGGTACGTGGACGTGGTGCGGCGCAAGGTCTCGGAGAACTGGCTGAAGTACGAGGTGGACCCCAGCATCACCTCGGCGCGCCGGGTGTACATCACCTTCGAGATCACGCGCTCGGGCGAGCCCGCCAACATCCAGCTCTCGCAGTCCAGCGGCATTCCCTCGCTGGACCAATCGGCGGTGCGGGCGCTCGAGCGCATTGACACCTTCGGCTCCCTCCCCCCGGATTACTCCGGCAGCCGAGTGGCGGTGGAGTTCTGGTTTGATTACAAGCGGTGACTTCCACCACAGAGACACCAAAGCACTGAACTCATAGGGGAACCGATGAAACGGCTCTTGGCATTCGTGTTCGTGCTTTTGACGGCAGTCAGCGCCGCCCCGCAAGAGGACTGGATCCGCACCGGCACCGGCCTGGGACAGGAGAAGGTGCGGCTGGCGGTGCCGGAATTCCAGCTCGCCTTCGGCTCCACCCCGACGAGCGACACCCTGCGCAAGGTCTTTAACGACACGCTTTGGAATGACCTCGACAACGCCGGCATCTTCGACATGGTTTCCAAGAGCTTTTACCCGCTCTCCC
>ORMF010506925.1_pt1 | contig 10685 bp, 10 predicted proteins | sample 1779871 | NCBI WGS metagenome assembly ORMF01 (sample SAMEA104232316, study PRJEB22302) | groundwater metagenome | biome: forest; feature: aquifer; material: groundwater | place: USA | collected 2011-08-07 | depth 5.4 m
CGGTGGATAGACGCCGGCGCCCCGGGAGGCGACATGAAGGACATGCCGCCGCCGAAGCAGTGGCCGAGCGGCGATCGGTTCTCCCTGGAAGATGTGCTGGGGCCTCCGGACCTCGTCATACGCGCCAAGCCGTTCACGATGCCGGCGCATTCGTCCGACATCCATTTCGAAACCGACGTGCCGATCCCACTGACCGAGCCGCGATGGGTCCGTGCATCCGAGACGAAGCCGTCGCTGAGGGGCCGGCGAATCGCCCATCACGCCGACACGTTTCTGACGCGGCCGGAGACACCGGAGGCGATCGCGGCCGAGCGGGCGGCGAGGGCGGGGCAGCCTGGCGCCGACGTGGTGATCGACCAGCGCCGGACGGGGTCTTCGGGCGAGAAGGTGGAGTACTTCACCGAATGGGCGCAGGGTAAGGGCGGAGAGGTCTTTCCGGAAGACGCCGGCAAACTCGTCATGCCGGGCACGAACGCAGCCTTCCGGATTCACTACCATGCCGTAGGCGAGGAGATTACCGATACGATTGAAGTGGCCTGGTGGTTCCATCCGAAAGAGAAGACCCCGAAGTACAGCCTGGAGTACATGCCTCTGGGCCGCGTCTTGCCAGCGGACCTCCAGATTCCGCCCGGTACCGTCACGCAGCACCAGGCGGTTACGGTGCTCAAGGCGCCGACGATCCTGCACAATTTTCAGCCGCACATGCACTACCGGGGCAAGGCGCAAACGCTCGAGGCTATCTATCCCGACGGCCGGCGGGAGATCATCAATCAGGCGAGTCGCTTCACCAACAACTGGCACATCAACTACATCTACGATCCAGACTACGCCCCCGTCTTCCCCAAGGGGACTGTTCTCATCGTGACGTCGATTCACGACAATACCGCCGCGAACAAGAGCAACCCGGATCCGCGGCAATGGGTGACCGGCGGTTCGCGAACCGTCGATGAGATGGCGCATCTGAACGAACAGCTCATCTACATCACGGAGGAAGATTACCAACGGATTGTCGAGGAACGCCGGATGCGAAAAACCGCGACACAGAACTGACCGGCGCTTCGGCCGGCCCGTCACCCGAAAGGAGTCCCGTCCGCGCTCCGGTTCAGCGAACTCGCCATGCGTCACTTCGGCTTGGACCTACTTCGGCGTCACGCGGAATAGCCCGCCGGGATTGGCGTCCTCGAGCATCCACACGGCGCGTCTGGACCGACTTCCACGTCGCGAATGCGGTGGCCGACACTCCAGCGTTCGGCGGGTGTGGCTCCCCTTGCCGTCGAAAGTGATGCGGTTGATCGTCTGCGTCGCCATCCCGCCCATCAGGGCTGAGCCGCGCCACTGCGGGAACATCGTGCCGTTGTAGAACGTGAGATTACCCGGCGCGATGATGGGCGTCCAGTAGATCACCGGCTTGGTCAGATCTGGCCGCGGATCCGGACTTGGGATCGGGACGCCGTTGTAGTTGGTGGCATAGGACACGAGCGGCCAGCCGTAATTGTTGCCGGGCTCGATCAGGTTCAGCTTGTCGCCGCCTCTCGGGCCGTGCTCAACTTCCCACAGCCGGCCGTCCGGTGCGAACGCCAGACCACAGAGTGTCCGATGACCGGTGGTCCAGGTCTCGCCGGGCGCCAGGTTCGGCCCTTGGAACGTGTACCTGGTGACCTCGGGCGCGCGGTCTCGGCCGCTTCGGGCGACGCGACCCTGACAACGAAGAATCGATCACAGAGGTGGTCTACGGGCGCTCGTCCATGTCCCCTGTGCAATCCGGGACAGTACACGTCGGTCCATCCGTGTACGCTGGCACGTGGATTCCAGCGGGCCAGTACGTGTACGAGTGTGAAGTGGCAGGCAAGAGGTTGATGCTTATTCCTCGCGAATGGAAAGGGTGTTCGGGCGGCAATCGCCCGTCCTGGCTCGTCGTCGTCCGCCCACCGCAAGAAAGAAGGTGACCACGATGTCGATGCTATTCAGTCGCACAGCGATCATTCTCGTGTGGCTCGTCGTGTTCGGCCTGTTCGCGTTGTTCAGGTTGCCAATGACGTTCGCCACGGGCGTGGTCCTGCTCCCCGTGGCGGGCGTGGCTCTGACAATCATGCTCGTCCTGTGGAAGGAATTCTCTTCCACAGGCGCGGCGATGACGACGCTGGATCTGCCGCTGCTGACGTTGCCTTCAGCGGACTTCGTGCCGAACTCGTGGCCCAACTCGGGATTCCGGAACAGCGGGCAAAGAGGGACGAGGGACGAAAGGCGGGATTCTGGGAAGCGGTGAAGAGGCTTGACCGGACGAGGGTCATTGGCGCCCCATGACACCGGGTCCCGGCGGGGGCGCTTGACGGCGCCCAGATGAGTAAGATGAGGAAGTGATGACACTCGGAGAACGGCCACCGACAGTAAATTGGCTACGAGAGGCGTTGAAATGAGTGTTGAAACGGGGACGGCCGTGGTGATCGCGGACTGGATCAAGCGTCTCGTGGAGGAAGAGCGAAAGCGGGACGCGGTGCGTGTCCGGGAGGAGGAGACGGCCGCTCGAAAGTCTGACCTCGTCCGTCTGAACGGTCGACGACTCATTGATGAGCTCCGAGCGACCGTCATGCGTGACGTCGGGGCCTTCCGGGACGAGTTCGGGGGAGACCGTACACGCGACGTCGTTTTGGAAGCCACGGAACCAGACGGCGGGTTCGTCGTTCGCAAGCCGGCACCTCCAGCCGTCTCCCTCACGGTCGCGCCGCATCTGGAAGCGGCAGCGATGGGCTGCCACTATCGGTTCACGCCGACGAGCGGCCTTCCGCCGCGTGAAGATCGCTTCGAACTGGTGTTCGCCGGTGACGGCGGAGAGACGCTGCAGATGAAGCACCCTGGAACGGGGAAGGTATTTACGACTGCCGATGCGCTCTCTGAATTTCTGCTCGTACCCGTGTTTACGGGCCGTCCACGTTAATCGACGAGGGCTGTAGACATTACGGACCCTCGTTGGAACCCGAGCTGGAGGTCCAACGATCTCCAGCGACCACAGTTTTCCTCGGCTTTCGCGCCATGCGGACCACTATCCAGGCATTGACGGTTTCACACCGGGCGTGCACAATGGCCGTTCTTGCGCTTTCTCGCGACAGGCCCGTTCGGGGGGACCCAAGTACTGGCACATTGAATTCTTGGCGCCTACACTCGTCGCGCTTGGGACGGCGTGCATGACGCAAACAACTTGCAACATGATTCGGAGGAGCGCTGATGTGTAATCGATTTTTCAGGCGACTCGCGATTCCGTGTGTGCTGTTTCTTGGAGTGTCCCTTGCGATCGTTTGGGATGGTGCGCCCGTGTCCGCGCAGCAAAAAGCAGTCGCCAAGGACAGCTACAAAGTTCCCCGTACGCCGTGGGGCGCACCAGACATGACGGGCATCTGGGGACTTGGCTATGTGTTCACCACGATCGAGCGCCCCGACGAATTCAAAGGAAAGCAATTTCTGACCGATGCGGAGGTTGCTGCGCTGGAGAAGGGGCAGCGCGAACGTGGCGGTGACGGAACGGGTGGAAGAGCGCGCGCGAAGCGAGGGACCGTCGGCGACGTCGAGGGCGCATATAACCAGGCGTTTAGCCAGGCGGGACAGCACGAAAAGGTCGTCCGAACGAAACGAACGTCGTTGGTCGTCGACCCGCCCGATGGAAAAATTCCGTTCACCAATGAGGGGCAGAAAAGGGTCCAACTCGCCACCGTCCGCGGCGGTGATGAAGAATCAGAGAAGCAGCCAGGTCAAGTCGCCACACAGCGAACCAGCGCCGATGGCCCAGAGGATCGTCCCGCCGACCGTTGTATTGGCGTCGTCGTCCCGTTTGTCAAGAGAGCCGGGTCATTCCACCGAATCGTCCAGGGCCGGACCTCGGTCGGTATTTTCATGGAGGATGGTCTCAAGGGGACGGCCTATCGGGTGATCCCATTGGATGGCCGTGCTCACCTGCCATCGCATATGCACCTGTGGCTTGGTGACTCTGTTGGACGCTGGGAGGGTGACACGCTCGTCGTCGACACGACAAACTTTACTGGTAAATCGATGTTTCAGGGTGCTTCAGACAAGTTGCATTTAGTGGAGCGCTTCACGCGAGAAGGGCCGGACCTGCTGATGTATCGCGTCACATTTACAGACACAGTCTCATATTCCCGCCCGTGGACCATGGAGATTCCCCTGACGCTCGCGGACAACAGAAAGAACCAGATATATGAGGGTGCCTGCCACGAGGGAAACTATTCGATGGCGACGATACTAGCCGGCGCGAGACTCCTCGAAAAAGGGGGGGCCGCATTCCAGGAGAAGCGCCTGCCGTCATTTGATGAAAGAGATAAGCGTTGAGCAGGAGACATGCTTCATGCCCAGTCCGCTGAGAAAAGTAGTTGTCGCGCTCTCGGTCGGAGCCGTCGTGTCAGGTCTCCTGTTAGCCGCTAACAGTGCAAGCAGTGGTCAGACGGCAACATCCACAGTCGCAAGATTGGAAGGCACAAACAGACCAAACCTTGAGGGAGTGTGGCAGGCATTAAACACCGCCAACTACAACATAGAGGCCCACGAGTGGGGGCCCGGTCTCGCAACGCACCCCGGCGCTCCAAACGGGTCGCGAGTGCCAGCGGCTGCCGTGCTGGCGCTCGGCGCAATCGGAGGCGTGCCGCCGGGCGCGGGTGTTGTGGAAGGACAAATACCCTATCAGCCGTGGGCCGCCAAGCAGAAGCAAGAAAACATGGCCAACGTGCTTACCCGGGATCCGGAAGTCCGCTGTTTTCTTCCAGGAGTGCCCCGGGCCACGTATATGCCGTATCCATTTCAGATCATCCAGAGCGCGGACAAGATCATGATCGCGTACGGGTTTTCGAACGCCGGACGAACCATCCATCTCGACAACGTGGACGCGAGTGGCGTTGAGTCATGGATGGGACACTCGGTGGGCAAATGGGAGGGGGAGACGCTGGTCGTTGATGTCACGCAGTTGAACGATAAGACGTGGTTCGATCGCGCCGGCAATTTTCACAGCGACGCACTGCACGTAGTCGAGCGGTACACGCCGATATCACCGTACCACCTCATGTATGACGTCACAATCGACGATCCCAAGGTGTTCACGCGCCCCTGGAAGATGAAGATGCCCCTGTATCGCCTCATGGAGGCGAAGCCGCAGTTCATGGAGTATCGCTGCCTGGAGACTGTTGAGGAACTACTCTATGGACATCTACGGAAGGAGCAGTTGGTGAAGCGTTGGGAGGGTGACTACGGGCGGCGAGGCGGTACGCTGGTCCTTGAGGTGACGCGAAAGCCAACCACTCGAGAGGATGAGCCATGAAGACAATGTGCATACGCGTCAAGGGAGTCATTCCTATGCGATTCAATCGAGCGATTGGCGCGCTCATGACCGGGGCTCTATTAACAGCCACAGTTCCGGTCATGACCCACCATGCATTTTCTGCCGAGTTTGACGCCGCGCGGCCAATCCTGTTGCGTGGGACAGTCGTCAAAGTGGAATGGATAAATCCTCACTCGTGGTTCCACATTGACGTAAAGGACAAAGACGGAAAAATAGAACGCTGGATGATCGAGGCGGGCAACCCGAACAACTTGTTTCGTCGAGGCTGGTCGAAGGAAATCATTTCCCCTGGTATGGAGATTGTCGTCGACGGCTACCAGGCCAAGGATGCGTCGCGACGGGCCAATGGTCGTGATCTCACATTGCCAAGTGGGCAGAAGTTGTTCATGGGCTCGTCAGGTACGGGTGCTCCTCGGGATGGAAAAGATCCCACCGAGCTTCGCTAGTAGCAGTAGCAGTCGACGATAACGATTGACACACCGAAATTCGTTGTGTCCATTACGAGCATTTGCTACTCGTCCCGGGCTCGACGCGAGAGAGATGCATGGACTGGCGGGTGGCGGATTCACCCTTGATGGGCAACCCTCCACGAAACTGGCGTCGAATAGCGGAGGTGTCTGTGAATGTCAGACTTATCGGCCGAACTGGCGTAGCGTTGATGCTCACCGTAATCGCGCCTGGTGAGCATCTATCTGCCGGGAAGGCTGCCGTCGAACCGGCGAATCAAGGAACGAAATGGACCGCGCCTCGCACACCGTGGGGCCATCCCGACCTGCAAGGGGTCTGGACGACGACGGGAATGCGATTCGTTCCTCTCGAACGCGCTCGCCAGCTGGGGACACGAGGCACTCTGAACGAGCAAGAGTACGCTCGGAGGGTGGCGGCGAATCCGGACAAGGGTGAGACGCTCACGATGGGCATCGCGGAGCGAACGGCACAGATATCTCGGCAAGCCTCACTGGTTGTGGATCCGGCGGATGGAAGAATCCCATTGACGCCTATCGCCCTTGAGGAGCTCAAGAAGAGAGAAAGGGAGCTGCTCATTGAAAACCCCGAACGGTCGTCCTCTGGCATCGGTGCGATGACCGACAGCGAATTGAGCGGACGCCCGCTGTTTCGCGGCGACGATTGGGAGCCTGCGTCTGTTGCTGACATGGACCTATGGGACAGATGTATCTCGCGTGGGTTGCCTGGCGTGATGGTTCCTACGGCTTACAACAACGCCGTTCAAATCATGCAGACACCTGACCACGTCGTCATTTGGTATGAGCTGCTCACCAAGCGCATCATACCGTTGGACCGGCGTCCGCATCTCAATAGCAGCATTAGAAGTTGGGAGGGAGACGCGCGCGGGCGTTGGGAGGGCGACACACTCGTTGTCGATACCACGAATTTCAGGGAGCAGAGAGGCCGTGTGAGGCAATACGGGTCATTTGACGGCGGCAGCAGCGAGATGCACGTCGTGGAGCGGTTCACGCGCGTCAACGCCGACACGATCAAGTATGAAGGCACCGTGATGGATCCGACGGTGTTCACAGTGCCATTCACCCTCGGGCTTGCGTTGGAGAGAGACGCAGGTTATCGCCTTTTCGAGTATGCGTGTCACGAGGGCAATCGTTCGATGGAGGTGAGGCTAAGCGGAGCTCGTGCGAAAGAAGAGAAGACGGAGAAGGTGATCAGGTGATCACAAACGACAAACGAGCTCTATCCCTTGGACCTCGCGAGGCATCATCACATCTTCTTCGTCTCGTCTGTGTTTGCACGCTGTCTGCGCTGGCGGTGACGCAACCCGTCGCCAATGAGACCGGTGACTGGCCAGCCTACGCAAGCAGCAACGCGAGCACCAGATATTTGCCCCTCGACCAGATCAACAAAGACAACGTGAAGAACCTCCGCATCGCCTGGCGCCAGTCGGTCACGCCCCTGGAGGTGCGGCAGCGATTGTCGAACGTGCCGCCCCCCACCTCGACTCAGAACACACCGTTGAAGATCGGGAATCTGTTGTATATCAGCTCGGGGCTCGGCGCCGCCGTGGCTCTCAACGCCGCGACGGGCCAGCTCGTGTGGTTTGACCGTGTCCCCCCCGAGCCGACGAATAAGCGTCGCCGCACGCTCGGAGGGCCGCAGCGGGGTGTGGCGTCCTGGCGAAGTGGCAGCGACGAACGCATCATTGCCATCACGGGCGATTACCTCGTCGCGTTGAACGCAAAAACCGGCGAGCGAATTGCCAGCTTCGGAGAGCGAGGGGCCGTCGATCTCCTCAAGAGTTATTCGAAAGCGGTTGAGTTTATTGCGGGAAGCTCTGCTCCAGTGGTCGTGCGCGACGTGATCGTGGTTGGCGGCCTAGGCGGCCTTCTCGGCGACGGTGCCGGCGAGGACGCACTCGCCAGGAAAGAAGGCGTTCCCGGCGATATCAGAGGCTTTGACGTCAGGACCGGAAAGCTGCTGTGGACGTTTCACACCGTTCCACGACCCGGCGAGTTCGGCAACGATACATGGCTAAAGGACTCGTGGTCGTACACCGGCGATGCGCAGGTGTGGGCACCATTCAGCGCTGACGAGGAGCTCGGGTACGTCTATTTGCCGATCGCCACGCCGACAGGCGACTACTGGGGTGCCGAGCGTCCGGGCAACAATCTGTTTGGTGAAAGCCTCGTCTGCCTCGACGCGAGGACCGGCAAGCGCGTGTGGCACTTTCAGGCCGTCCACCACGGGCTGTGGGATTACGACCTCGCCAGCGCGCCGGTGCTCGCCGATATCACGGTGAATGGCCGCAGGATCAAAGCGGTCGCGCAGGTTTCTAAGCAGGGCTTCACCTACGTCTTCGATCGTGTGACCGGCGATCCGGTTTGGCCGATCGAGGAGCGGCCCGTCCCCAAGGGCGACGCGCCGGATGAATGGTATTCGCCCACACAACCGTTTCCCACGAAGCCACCCGCTTATCTTCAGCAGGGTGTTACCGTGGACGATCTGATCGACTGGACACCTGAGTTGCGGGCAGAGGCGCTCGCAATCATCAGCCAATACAGGTACGGGCCGTTGTTTACAGCGCCCTCGGTGATCAACGGTCCCGATGGTAAGAAAGGTACGATCTTCGCGCCCGGGACCGCCTCGGCCCTCTGGCATAGCCAGGCATACGACCCTGAGACCGGCACGCTGTACGTGGCCAGCTCCACCTCGATTCAAGTAATCGAGCTCGTTCCGTCAAAGCACCCAAAATCGAACCTCCGATACGTCCGCAAAGAGGTGTCATATCTCGCGGGACCTCGCGGACTTCCGAGCCCGTTCAAGCCGCCGTACAGCACGCTCGTGGCAATCGATCTCAACAAGGGGGAAACTCTCTGGACGTTCGTCAACGGAAACGGCGCACGAGATCACCCCGCGATCAAGGACCTTAATCTTCCTCCACTCGGCCAGGGTGTCCGTGCGGGTCCACTCATCACGAAGACCCTCGCGTTCATCGGCGAGGGCCCCGATCGACGCACGGGAATGGGCGGAAAGATGTTTCGCGCCCTCGACAAGCCGACTGGAACAGTCGTGTGGGAAATGGAGCTGCCCGGTGGCACGAGCGGCGTGCCGATGACGTACATGGTCGATGGCAAACAGTACATTGTGGTCACCGTCGGGTGGAGCGGTATGCGGGCGGAGGTGATCGCGCTGGCGGTGCCGTAACAGGTCAATGGCACCATCTTCCATGACTGGTCTTCTCCGGTGCGCCTCAAGAGCGCGGTTACGATGATCCATACTCCCTGCCGGCGCAGAGTGCACGCGCTATCGGAACTCTCGAAAGAACGCCCTGATGTCGACGGCGAGCGCCTCGGGCTCCTCAAGCGCGGCGAAATGACCGCCGGCAGACATCGTCGTCCACCGGCGAATGTTGGGATACGTCCGTTCCACCCACGTGCGTGGCGGGGGAAGAATGTCTTTTGGAAACGAGCAGTACGCCGTCGGCGCCCGCACGGGCGTGTCGTCGTTGAACGGCCAGGGCTCGTGGCGCCGCGCCCAATAGGGCCAGAACGAAGAATTGATGGCGCCCGTGGTCCAGTAGAGCATCACGTTGGTGAGAAGCACGTCCTTCGAGAATCGGCTCTCGACATCGCCGTGACAGTCGCTCCAGGTTCGAAATTTCTCCACGATCCACGCCGCCAGTCCGGCCGGTGAGTCGGTGAGCGCGTACGAGAGCGTCTGAGGCTTGGTGCCTTGGATGAGCCCGTAGCCCTGCTCCTCCCGATTCCAGTGGTGCAGCTCCGCCACGTATGCGCGTTCCTCGTCGGTTTGAGGCGGCGGGGTCGACTCCCGTGGCCCCGACAGCAGCATCACGTGGACGCCGAACAATTGATCCGCATGGGTGGCGCCAAGCTGTGCGCTGACATACGCGCCCCAGTCGCCTCCGTGTGCCGCGAACGTGCGATAGCCGAGCACGTCGCTCATCAGTCTGGAAAAAAGGGCGGCAATGTTCGCGACATTGAACCGAGGTTGATTCGGTCGAAAGGAGAACGCGTACCCGGGTAGAGAAGGCGCGACGATAGTGAATGCGTCGGCTGGGTCGCCGCCGAAGCGCCCGGGGTCGGTCAAGAGGGGGATGAGCTGCTCGAACTCGACGATCGAGCCCGGCCAGCCGTGCGTCAGTAAGAGCGGGATTGGTCGCGGTCCGACGCCAGGTGCATGGATAAAATGGAGATCGATCCCGTCAACCTGTGTGACGAACTGAGACAGTCGATTGAGTCGCATTTCGTGCGTGCGCCAGTCGTACCGTTTCCGCCAATATTCGACGAGCGACTGCATGTAGTGCAGATCGGTGCCGTAGCTCCAGCCGCCTCCCTCGTGCTCGTCGGGCCATCGCACGCGCTCCAGGCGCGCTCGAAGGTCGGCCAATACGTCATCGGCAATATGAATTGAGAATGGGCGCGGTATCATCGACAGCTCGCTCTCTCGGCGCACGCCGGGATATGGATGTCAGTTGTCGCCAGCGGCTAGCCTTTCACGTTGAAGACGTGGTCCGCGGGGAATTGTCTCACGCGCGCGCAGGCGAACGTCTCGATGTCCACCGCAACGTATCCCTGAGTTAGCCACATTCGTCCTGTGCTCGCGCGCCATGCCAGTTCAGCAAACCCTTGGCGAACTAGTCAGGACCGTCCGCGAGTGCAGTGCCCGTGGAGGTGCATCAACGGTAGCCGAACACGGGCGGGAACATGACAACCACCAGTGCCGCCCATACGGAGTACACGGGCAGATACGCGATCTGCCATCGCTCCAGAGCGGCAAACGAGCCCTGGTGACGCAGGAAGCACGCATAGAGCCACGCCGACCACGCCAGGTTGACGAGCAGAATGAGATTCTCGCCAAG
>ORMF011097844.1_pt1 | contig 10684 bp, 10 predicted proteins | sample 1779871 | NCBI WGS metagenome assembly ORMF01 (sample SAMEA104232316, study PRJEB22302) | groundwater metagenome | biome: forest; feature: aquifer; material: groundwater | place: USA | collected 2011-08-07 | depth 5.4 m
TGCCGGTGTATTCAATCCCATTCAACAGGATGATGTTATCTAGCGGCCGCCTCCCGGCCACGCTGAATACGGCTCCTGTCGTTGTGCCCCCGCCGCTTCGGAATGCCGAAGTGTTGATGGCGCCGGGATTGAGGGCAATCAAGCTGTCGAAACTGCGGCCGTTCAGAGGCAGGTCTTTCACTTGTCGCTCGCCTACCAGCCCCGAGACCGAGGACGTGGTCGTGTTCACCACCGGTGGTTCCGCCGTGACGGTCACCTGCTCCTCAACCGCCCCCACTTCCAGCCTCAGGGTTACCACCGCTTCTTGACCCACCACCAGATTAACCCCCGACTGCACCGCCGCTTTGAAGCCCGCCGCCTCCGCTTTGATTGCATAGGGTCCCACCGGCAGCGATAAGACGCGGTAAGCCCCCGCCACGTCCGTCGTCGTTGTGCGTGTCGCGCTCGTTTCCAGGCTGGTGACCGTGACGGTCGCTCCGGGAACAGCGGCCCCCGAGGGGTCCGCTACTTTGCCCGAAATGGAAGCGGTCACCTGCGCCCAAATTGTTGCCACCGCAAAAAAAAGCGTGAAAACAACTCCCGCCAAAGCATGCCGAAACGATTCTTTTTCTGGAACCATGTTCGTGTCTCCCCCTTTGAGGTTACTTTGCACATTTTCAAATCGGAAATCGGTTTTAAGTCCGAAGGAATTAGCGCGAATTGAGAATCTTAAATTCGCACCAGACTTTCCGTTTTCGAAATGATTCCGTTCAGATCGCTTTTGCGCGCACGGCTGCCGCAGCGTGTTCAAACCATCTCCCCGATTTCCAACATCCGCCAACCCAGCTAGATGCCCAAAATTTAATCCTCGTCTTGAATGGTTGTCAAGCCAATCTTTCGGTGTTGTCAAAGCTCTTTAGCACCTAGCCACGGCACACGGTTTGTGCCGGGATGGGTTTGTTCCGTCACGCCCGCTGAAAAGCCCACGGCAAGAAACCGCGCCGTGGCTACTTGCTTTCCCCACCCCCAGGTCCGCCTGCCTGCAGGGTTCGTGATGTGTCTATTTCCTTTGTGATGAATTGAGTGTCTATGCTTGCGGTTTGCCCGGCTGTTCTGAGGAAATCCATGTGAAATAGCATATAAAAACGGAACCAAAATACCTTCGGCATGAAGGACCAGACCCTCTATGCTTGCCTGTCCTCAATGTAAAATGGGAATAACCCGATTGTTTTCCGTTCAGGCCCATAGTGAAACGACTTGGCGATTCAGTTGCATAGAGATAAAAAATAGATATTAATTGGGCTTTTTCCTTCGCGCGCTGAAACGTCTGACGCTGAAAACTGTGACCAACTAAGGAGGCCAAAAATGAAAACTACGTTGAACACTCTCTTCTGTATCGGCCTGCTCGTGGGCCTTTCTACTTTTGCCCAAGCCGATCAGAAGACGTGGACGGGAAAGATTAGCGACAACATGTGCGGTGCCAGTCATGCGAAAATGATGGCCCAACACGCCGACGCCAAAACCGACCGGGACTGCACGCTGGCATGCGTTAAAGGCGGCGGTAAATACGTGTTCGTCAGCAGTGGAAAGGTCTACCAAATCGAAAATCAGGATCTAGCCGAGTTGCAGCAACATGCAGGTCACACGGTGCAGCTTACAGGTGAAATGAAGGGTAATTCCATCACAGTCTCGAAAATCGTAATGCCCGAGAAGAAAAAATCACCCGAGAAGAAAAAATCATAGGTGAATAGGAAGCTCGGCCAGTCCGTGTACGGATCCATACGCAATGCAGTGTGGCAGGGGCGGCGCGTGACCGCCGCCCCGTTGCCGATCTAACATCGCGGTGTTTACCGATGCAGATTTGACTTAGCCGTTTTCATCCCCAGGGCTGGCGCCAATCACTCACCCCCATCAGTGACTATCATTGTATTTCTCGAAGATGTCGTGGAACGATTCGTGATTGTGCTTGAATACTTTAAGAATAGCGGGGTCAAAATAGTCCGGCGTGGTGCGGCCATCGCCGTGCGTCATGATGTCTAGGGTCTTTAGATGGTCGAATGAGGGTTTGTAGGGTCGCTTGCTTCGAAGGGCGTCGTAGTTGTCGCAGACGATCATAATGCGCGCTGACAGCGGAATCTTCTCGCCCCGCTTGCCGTTCGGATAACCCCCGCCGTCCCAGCGCTCGTGGTGATTGAGCGCGATCTCCGCGCCCATCTTGACATAGGGTGACTTGCTTTCGCCGATCATTTTCGCGCCAATCGTGGTATGCCCCTTCATGATCGCCCACTCTTCCGGCGTGAGGCCGCTCGGCTTGAGCAGGATATGGTCGGGAATGCCTATTTTGCCTATGTCGTGCATCGGGCTCGTGAAAAAGATCATGTCGGAGAACTCTTCATTCATGCCCATATTCCTGGCCAGATCGCGGCTGTAATAACTGATGCGTTTCACGTGAGCGCCGGTGTCTTCATCTCTGAATTCCGCCGCGCGCGTCACCGTGTAAATGGTTTCCAGATAGCTTTCCTGAAGATCGGATGCCCTTTCCCGCACTCGTTGTTCCAGCATGACGCTGTAATTGTGACATTCCTGGTGCAGCAGTCGGACCTCGATCATGTTGTGAACTCGCATCAATACCTCTGCGAGATCGAACGGTTTGCTGACGAAATCCTTGGCCCCGGCTTGCAGCGCGCGCAGCTTGTAAGCCGGATCGACGGTAATCACGAGGACAGGAAGATAGCCCTCCGTTTCGACTTCCTTCAGGCCTTCCATCACCTGGAATCCGTCCGTGCCGGGCATCTGCAGATCGAGCAGGATCAAGTCGTAGCGGTTCTTGCGGTGAAGTTCGCGAACCTGGTCCGGATCGGTCGTGGACTCGACGGAAACATACCCGGCGCTGCGCAGCATCTGCTCGAGCAGAAGGACATTGGCTTCTTTATCGTCTACGATCAGGATTTTGCCATGAAGTATGTGAGATGAACTGATCACTCGATTGTTCTTCTTTCCCCGCAGTCCGGCCCTGGCTTTCTCTCCTGCAATTTGTCGTGTTGTGCCAAGTTCCGAACTTGACGGCGGCACTTTCTGAGGATGACCGGAGGGACCCCTAGCAGACGGTGTCGCTGCTACTTAATCACAGGGTCGATCACGAATCGAGAGCAGATCGAACTTTGCTCGCTTTAATAAGCAAGATTTTCCCCTCACATTTCGGAGGAAATTTAACAGCGGCAAAGCCATGGCGCGTCTTCCGTGCCGTGGGTTTTTTCTTGGAGTCTTACTCTGGCTGGAAAGCGCGCGACCGCGGCAGGCGCTCCGCCCCCGGCCTTCAATGCGTCATCGCATAGATGACGTAGTTCACGCCCAGCCGATACGCCTGTGCTGTCATGGCCATCGGATAATACGCGTCGTCGGCATGTTCCCAGGCATCGCCAATGTCCATGTTGAAATTGATGGCGACGATCAAGCGGCCGCGGTCGTCGTAGATGCCGCGCCAATGGGGCGGCCCCTCCATCCGCGTCACGATTTGGCCTCCCCGCGTCATCCGCAAGTGCCGTACACCGGGGATTTGGAGGCGATCGTGCAAGTCGTAAAAGTCGTGCAGGACGGGATCGTTTTCCGGAATCTCGATGATCGGCCGGCCCGGCAGCACCCGTTGAATGGCCGCTTCAAATGGGGCCCATTCATACTCGCCGTGGAAGTCGTCCACCATCAAAAACCCGCCCCGCATCAGGTACTCTCTCAGGCGTGCGGCTTCCTCGTTGGTGGGACGCCAGTTTCCGTTCCCCGGCTGCTGCAACCACAGGAACGGATAATCGAATAGCCGATCGTCCATCAATGCAAACTCCCGCGTGTTGTCCGACACCGATACGGTGGTAACCCGGCGCAACGACGGCAAGAAATGCTCTTCGGCGAACGGCGCGTCGACTTTCCACCACGGATTGTAAATTCCGTGGGAACCCGCGCCCCCCACCGTCCTGTAAATCATGCGCGCCAACTGGAACTCGGCCTCGGGCCAGTCCGCCCGTGCATTGCCGCTTCCATTCTCCAACTGGCCGCTGGCAATTCCGGCCAACAGAAAAACGATCAATCCGGCGGCGACGGTGTGGAGCGCGATGCTCCGGCGTCGCGCCCAGCGGTTTTTCTTGTCCATTCAGTCCTTCCATCGCCCCAAAACCGATATTGGAATCGGTATTCGATCGGGCCGGGATTTTGTTCCAATCCGCGTGAGAGATATCTTACATCATAGCTACCTCTAGCGCTCCCCACTCCCCGCTGTTAGTATCGTCGCTAGAGCATTTCTCCTGATGATGTGTACCCACAGTGAGAAAAGCTCTACCCCTAACGCTGTCATCCTGATCCCGCTTGGCGGGAGAAGGACCTGCTTTTCATTGCCATTTAGAAGGCTACGCTAAGAGGAGAAATGCTCTAAGGTGCCAACGAACCTCCCAAGGGAAACTCCCAATTCGCAAGAACCCGCCCGTGTCCCGCCGGCTTCAGCCACCGGAGACCGGCTCATCTCGACGCAGATCGACCTGCCATCCGGAAAAACGAGCTTCGTAGAAGCCGGACAGGGATTTCCCTTGGTCCTGGTGCACGGCTTGCTGGGCTATTCGTTCTCGTGGAGAAAAAACATTCCAGCGCTGGCCCGGGAGTTTCGAGTGCTCGCGCCGGACCTCGCCGGATGCGGCCATTCGGTTTTCTTGCGGGACGGCGCTCATTGCGTCGAGCGTTGGTCGAAGCAACTGGAAGAGTTTTTGGATGCGTTGGGCGTGGGGCAGGCTCATCTGGTGGCAACATCGGCCGGGGCCGCCGTGGCGGTCGATTTCGCCGCGCGCCGTCCGGAGCGCGTGGCCAAGATGGTGCTGGATGCTCCGGTGAATCCCTTCAGCCGCCGCGTCGTATTCTTAAAGAGAGCATACGCGGCATCTGGCATGCCGGTGCCCCTCATGAACGCGCTGGTCCGATGGACCCCCCATCTCTTGCCCTGGATCTTCCGCCACCGTTTTTATCACGACCCCAGCCGGATCACTGCGGAAACGATCCCCGGCTATCTCGAAGGGCTCCGCGTCGAGACGTCCGTTCCCATGCTGCGCCAGTCGATTCGCGATTGGAATCCCGCCCGAATGGCCAGTCAATTGTCTGAGGTAAAAGCCCCGGTCCTGCTGCTGTGGGGAGAAAAAGACAAGCTGGTCCCCATTTCGTGCTTGTCACGGCTCGCCCTAGCTCTGCCGAACTCCACCGTGGAGATCATCCCGCGCGCCGGGCATCTTGTCTACGAGGAGCTTCCCGAAGTCTTTAATGAATTGGTAATCAGGTTTTTGCGGAAGCCGCCAGAGACTCGCTGATCGTATTCTTCGCGCATACCGCCGCCGGTTCTTTGCGAAACAACAAATAAAGCGCGCCGCAGAAGATACCGCCCTCGATCAGCGCTTCTAACGCGTAACCCAGAAGGATGTAGGGATCGTGCAGTTGTGCCGTCCATTCATAGGAATAAGGTAAATGGGAGTAAGCGAGATAAAAGCGCACCGCCAGACTCGTATGGTAATGAAGAAAGTCATGGAGCGACGCCAGTCGGTGGAAGCTTGCCGGAATCAAATCGGGAAACATCGCCGCCATGCCCGCCGCCGTGCAGGCGACGTCCGCCCAGCGCCTGGTCCTCCATCCCACGTATCCGAGCGCCAGCGCCGCGGTCAGAACGCGCAGCCAGGAGAATGAATACGATCCCAGTGCGATCCACAAACAAAGCACCATCCAAATCCTGTCGGACTCCCGATTTCCGCGCGCCACCAGCCAAACCAGCGCGAACCCGGCCAGGCCCACTGCCGCGAAAAAAGCGGCGTTGTTCCGGGACGGGCTCAACCCCGCCATTCCCTCAAAGTGAGGAATGGCGTCGAGCGCGAAGTGGGAAAGAAACGCCAGCGGCAGCGCCAGCAACCAGGCCCAGCGGACCCTTCGGCCCTTTCCCAGTTGTCGATATATCACCGCGCCCACGGCGGCGTGAGTCAAAGGCGTCATGTTGCGAATGCCAGGAGTGAGGATTGGAGCAACGGAACAGCCATGTTTCGCTACCAGTTCACACGGCCCTGCTCCGGCCGGAGGCAGCAGGATTGGGATTCGCATCGCCGTCCGGTGCCGGCTGTGCAGTCGCTCCAGCGGTTTGGGCCCGGCGCAAGGCATCGAAAAAGATGATATAGGACCGGCTCCAGGAGGCTGTGGGGCTCGATCCCCGCGGCGCGCCGGTCAGCACGATGCGAAAAATATTCTCCGCTCCGGCAGCGGCGGGAGGTTCGAGCGGCTTCTCGAAGGAGGGCTCCACGGCGGCCAGAAACCCCAGAATATCATAGATGACCTCGCCCATGCGGGCAGCCGGAGTCTGGAAGTCGTCGCAAAGAAATTGCAACTGCGCGTCGACCTCGTAGAAATGCCATGCCAGGCAGGCGCAAAACTCCACGCCGGCCTCAAAGCGCCGCAACGCGTCGTCGTCGGGCTCGCCGATCCGCCGATCCAGCACGAGTTGCAAACGCCGCTCGTCCTCCCGCGTGAACTCGCGGACCTTCACCTCGCCCGAGCGCGCCGAGGCTTTCCAGTCGACGTGCCGCGCGCTGTCGGTCGGCAGCATGTCGCGGATGCTGTAGAGATCGTGCCCGCGTCCTCGCTGAAACGCTTCCATCTCTCCGCTCAGCATGGGAAGGATTTCATAAAACTCCTCCGTCGGCTGAACGGCGGGATAAACCACCAGCCGTCGCGAGACCTCGATTTCCAGCTTCTTTTCCAAAAATCCAAACGGAAACCGCGTGCTCAGATCAAATCCCTTTTCACGATAGATGCCGCGGCGCGGAAATTCCAGCTCCACCTGGCGCGAGACCGTATGCTTCGCGGGCAAAAACGGGAAATAAAGAGCCTGCCGCAATATCCCGCCGTGTTGCTCCGGTAGCCACGGCGAGTGCTTTTTCTCGCCTTGAGTTTTTGCTTTCTTGCCGCCGCCCGCTTCCTCGCTTCCCCGCAGCGTAATGGAAAACGACGGTAGCAGTCTCTTCTGATTTTCCAGGTGAATCCGCGCCGGAACCGGACGCCGCGCAAAGACGTGTTCCGGCAGGAAAATCTCCAGGCTCAGCCCGCTCAACACTCCGAGCGATAAAACGCCGGACATCAGGATGGAGGCGAGCAGACTGGCCACCACCAGATAGAGCAGGTTGTTCCCCGTATTGAGGCCCGCAATGGCCAGCAGGAAGACCAGTCCGATAAAGAACATGCCTTCCCGCGTCAGCTCATAATCGATGGTCACCCGGAGAAATTCGAGCGAAGCCCGCCGCGCCAGATACGGCACTGCCGTAATCGCCACGTATCCGGAGAGCAGCAGAGCGAGCGACGCGCTCAGCGCCGTTGCTCCCAGTCGCCCCTGCGCCGAAAAAATGTTGGAGTAAATCGCCAGCAGAAATCCCAAAGCCAGCGCCGTGATCGAGGAAAGAAACTTCCTCCAGGCCGTCCGGTCCATTCGGGCAACCGAACTCCGCAAATGGTTGAACAAAGCGCGGCGATGACTGGAATCCATTCGACCCACGAGTAACCTGCTTTCCCCTTCTTTCCGCTGTCAAATTCATCATAGCACCGGGAAAGAAAACCGCCATGCGCCCCAGGTTGCCGGGAGAGTCTCAAGTGCTTCATCGCGTGAGCCGCGGAGGGGAGACAGAGGTAGTGTCTCAAAAGTGGGTGTTAATCGGACAATTCGCCGTTACTTACTGGACCGCTTCTCAAACAGTTCAATAAGCCGCTCCAGCTTATCTCCAATTTGCCATAAACGGTGCTCAAGCCAGAAACCGAGGGCAAGGAGAATCACGACAATTATCCATGTAGGATTCAGCGTGAAACCTTCAATCTTCATGTTAATGAGTATAGGCTCAGCTCAGGAAAAGAAAAAGCCTCGGTGCCAGAATTCCCACGACAATAAATCACCAACGCAGAATTAGCACGCCACCGGCGACAGACGTTCTCTGGTAATTATCCCGTCTGGACAAGTAATATGCGGCATGTTAAAACAGCGATTAGCGGGAGGTCTCTGTGATGCCCGCTAGACATTTAGGGGTAGAAGATTATTTCGGGGCGCTGCTAGACGCGCTTTCTGTCGATGGCGTGATGATGATACGGGCCTATTTCGATGAGAGCGGAACCCATGTAGGGTCCCCCCTGACCTGTGTTGCTGGGTATCTTTTCAAAGATAGAGATGCGAGATTGTTAGACCGAAAATGGGGCGAGGTGTTGGACTCAGCAGGACTACACTATTTTCATATGGTTGATTGCGCACATGGAGTTGGGGAATTCAAGGCGAAGTCAAAGCCTGAGCGCATTTCAATCGAAACAAAACTAATCAGTTTGATAAAAAAGCACGCCACTTTAGGTATCGTAGCATCCATCTGCGATTCCGATTTTTATCAAGTTGCGGAACGGGAGAGCAGCCCTTATGTGCTCTGTCTTACATGGTGTCTGGCTGGCGTTGCTCAATGGGCAGCAGCCACCAAGTTTGATGGGAAGATTTCTTATTTCTTCGAAGCAGGCCATGCCAGTCAAAGCTTAGCGAACAGCGCCATGGAAGGGCTTAATAAAAGCGCGGTGTTGAAAACCGGAACACGCTACCATTCACACGTATTCATCGGGAAAGAAGACGCAAGGCCACTACAGGCGGCTGATTTGTTAGCTTGGCAATGGCATACCGATTGGAAAAATACTCACGGCCAAAAACCCAGAGCAAGGCGGCTCGATTTGCTTAATCTCTTGGGAGTGCCGCATCTACACAGCCATCTTGAACTAGCAAATCTACGAGCTATGCAGCTACAGGCCCAAGGATCAAAATATTTAAGAGAATTCAGGGTTGAGGGGAAACCCGTGATACGATGGGACCAATGAAGAAGAAACCCCGAACGCGGTCCCAGTCGAAGGTAACTGAGAACCAGCGTCCATTCACGCGGGCCGATTTTCACTCGCTCGTAAAACGAGCGATTAGTTCGCCAGTTCGGAAACCCGCGCCAAAATCGACTTAAAGATCAGATTCCCTTCGTCTCGGTGGTTATATCGGAAACTGTATTCGTCAAGGTAGCCTTGCAAATATTTGGGGCTGACGGAATGGTAAACTCCATTAATCCCGCGCTTCAACAAGCTCCAAAAGCCTTCGATGGTGTTGGTGTGAACATTCCCCCGAACGTACACCTTGGAAGAATGATTGATTGTGCGATGCCGATAGCCAGCCGAAGTCAGGCCGTCGCTCCGCTTCATAGAGCGGATTCCATGATACGCATTGAGTTCATCGGTGTAGATTGTGCTGTCCGGAGTTACGTGGTCATGGATCATTCCCAGCAGCGTCGAACCTTTCACGTCTGGAACGGCCTTGGCAACAATCCGGCCCTTGCGTTCCACGATAGCCGCAACCGGAGTTTTCTTTTTGTCGCCGCGCATCGGCCGTCCAGTTCCATATTTGCGGACTCCGCCCATGTAGGTTTCATCCATTTCCACCGTCGGCCCCTCCAATCGCAGATCGTCTTCCGAAAGCAATTGACGAATCTGCTTGAACATGCGCCATGCGGTTTTGTAGGTGACTCCGGTCTCCCGCTGAATTTGCTTTGCGGAAATGCCGCAACGAGTCGAACCCATCAGGTACATGGCGTAGAACCAAGTTCGCAGCGAAGTACTGCTCTTCTCAAAGATGGTCCCGGCGAGCGGATAAATGTGAGTCCCGCAGTAGCCGCAAGCGTATGCTGTGCGCCCGCTCACGCGATGATGCTTGCGGTCCTGTTTACACTTAGAGCAACGAGCAACTCCGTTGGGCCAGCGCTCTTCTTTTACGTGCTCCAAACAAGAATCATCATCGGGAAATTCGAGATTGAAATCCTTGAATGTGTAACGCAATTCTTCCGGTATCGACTGGCTTTGTTTCTGTGTTCTGCATTTCATAACAAAAGATTAGCATGAGTCTTACTTGTTGTCAAGGGATAATTACCCGTTCTCTTGTTTTTCGCTTTTCCTTCACCTATACTCGTTTTGATGTCAAGCGGAAAGGAGGGGTGAACGCCATGGTGCTGACACGGCGGCAGCGCGAGGTGATGGACTTTATCGCGGGGTTCCTGCACGAGCGCGGCTACAGCCCCAGTTTCGAGGAAATCGGGCAAGCGCTGGATCTGACCTCGCTCGCTACCGTTCACAAACACATCTCCACCTTGGAGCGGAAGGGATTTCTGAAGCGGGGTTATAAGAGGAGCCGCTCGCTCGAGCCGGGTCCGAAATTTCTCCAGGAGGCCCGCCGTGCGCGGCAGGAGCGCACCGCGATGGAGCTGCCGCTGCTCGGCCGCATCGCCGCCGGACGCCCCGTCGAAGCGCCCGAGCAGCCCGAGACAATCTCTCTCGCCGATCTGACCGGACGAAAGAATGTTTTTGTATTGCAGGTCCGGGGAGAATCCATGATCGACGACCACATCATGGATGGCGACTACATCCTGGTCGAGAAAGCGGAAACGGTCTCGGACGGGGAACTAGCGGTGGCTCTCGTAGGGGGCTCGGAAAGCACGCTAAAGCGCCTCTACCGCGAGCCGGACGGAAGCATCCGCTTGCAGCCCTCCAACGCCAGAATGGAACCGATCCGCCTGCCGGCCTCCGATGTAGCCGTCCAGGGCCGAGTCATCGGCGTCTTGCGGAAATACTAACCACAGCGCGGCAGAGCCGCAACCAA